>Ga0070671_100000317_pt1 | contig 32852 bp, 28 predicted proteins | sample KBSS73metaG_FD_65341 | JGI IMG/M metagenome (GOLD analysis project Ga0070671, IMG submission 65341) | Switchgrass rhizosphere microbial communities from Kellogg Biological Station, Michigan, USA - KBS S7-3 metaG | ecosystem: Host-associated > Plants > Roots > Rhizosphere > Soil ...
ATGGCCAGCCCCATCCCCTTCGGCGGGTTCAAACAATCCGGCATCGGCCGCGAGTTCGGCGCCAACGCCCTCGACGCCTACACCGAACAGAAGAGCGTCGTCATCAAGCTCTGACCGACCGCGACCCGACGTCCACGCCGCGTGCAGCCGGCGTGGGCGTCGGACTCATGCCGTCAGCCGGACCTGCATCTCGTCCAGCGCGAACCGCAGGTCCGGCTGGACCGCATCGCCCACGCTGGTCACCCCGCCCGGCGGCGCCGTACTCCACGCCGCAGACCTGACGGTCTGCGTGCCCGTCTCACCGCGTCGTCGCGGACGCTGGTCACGACTCCCGGATGCCGGTCACGGCCCGGGCGATGTTGCGCCGCAGCACCTCGGCGCTGCCGTCGGCGATACGGACCAGTCGGGCCTGGTGCCAGCCGTCGTAGAGCCGCATCTCGTTGGTCAGCCCCATCGCACCGTGGACCTGCATGCACCGCTCGTAGACCCGCGAGCACATCTCGGTGGTGAACACCTTGGTCATCGCCACCTCGGTGTGGGCGACCCGTCCGGCGTCCAGACGCGCCGCCGTCTCACGGGCCATCGCGTCGGCGGCGTAGATCTCGGTCGCACAGTCCGCGAGCGGGAACGACACTCCCTGGTACTCCCCGATCCGGCGACCGAAGGCCGACCGCTCGCGCACGTACCGGGAGGCCTCGCCCAGCGCCCACTGCGCGAGCCCCACGCTGCGGCCCGCGTTGTACATCCGGCCGGTGGAGACGCCCGCCAGCGCCAGGGCGAACCCCTCGTGCAACTCGCCGACGAGCGCGTCCGCGGGCACCTGGACGTCGGTGAGGCTGATGATCCCCTCCTCGCCGCCGAGCCTGCCGAACATCGGGATCACGCTGTCCAGGGCGTACCCGGGCGCATCGGTCGGGACGAGGAAGCAGCTGATCCCGCCGCGGCGCCGCGCGCTGCGCTCGGGATCGGTGACCGCCCACACGAACGCCCAGTCCGCCTCCGGCGAGTTGGTGATCCACTGCTTGGTGCCGTTCAGCACCCAACCGTCACCTCGCCTGCGCGCGACCGTGCGCATCGCCTGCGCGTCGGACCCCGCGTCGGGTTCGGACATGCCGAAGCAGGCGGTCGTGCGGCCGTCGAGAAAGTCGCCGAGCATCCGCTCGGCCGCCTCTTCTCTCAGGGCGTCACACAGCGGTCCGGGCCCGTAGCTCCAGTGCGCCACCGCGGCGTAGGGCAACAGCCGGCCCGGCCCGTAGCGGGCGTAGAGGTGCCGCCAGACCTCGTAGAGCGCGGCACTGCCGAGGGCTCCGCCACCGAGGGCCTCGGAGACGAACATCGTGTAGTAGCCCGCGGCCGCGGACTGCCCCCGAACCTCCGCCAGGAGCCGCCGGACGGCCGGCGCCAACCCGCCTGCTCGATCGTGCACGGCGCGCGGATCGCGGAGGAGATCGGAGTTCTTCTCCTCCAGGGGCACCGCCACGTCGTCGACGAACCGAGTCAGTCCACCGAGCAGATCCTGCAGGTCCTGCTGACCCTCTGTACTCGTCACGGTCTCCGCCTCGCCCGTCTCCGATCGCGCACACCGGTCGGGGCGGCCCGCGCCACGTCGACCGCTCGCCGGGAGCGTCGCCGCCCTCGACGCGGGGGAGCCTATCCCGGATCACGCATCCACGTACACCACTGCGTCCAGATGTTCGCCATAGCGATCGCCGCCGCCCTACGACGCTCGAGCACCCGGCAGTCGCCGACAACGGCGACCGCGGGTCCGGGTTCGAGGTCCCACAACGGCGCCGCCCGAATACCGGATTGGATACCGGCCCACATCGCGCCTCCCACGACGGGCCGTGGGGCTGCGACCGGGAATCAGCCCCCTCACTCGGCTCCACGAGCGCCCTCCGATGGGATCCGGCACCGGAGGAGCGATCGCGAATGAGGAAGCTCGGGGCGCTCGTCCGAAACCGCCCGGAAAACATGACGAGCTCGGTTTCGGCAATCCGCCACGACGGGGACACCTCGCACACCGTTGCCGACGGAGCCAACCGACCGTGGGAGCCCTCAGCGACCGAGTGATCGCTCAGGCGAACGATACCCTGGCCGAGGAGGAGGCCTGCGGAGGCCGTTCGTCCAGTCCTCCTCCGCCTCGTCCGGTAGACCACCACCGCGGCGGACGCCACCCTCGACTCGATGTCGAGCGCGTCACAATCGTGTCTTGACAGGGCGGGGGAACTCGACCAGCCTGGTTGCAGTCACAACCGCGGTGGTCACTCCAGCAGACGATCCAGAGGGCATGGCGTCCGCTGAGTCGTTGACAGGGTCGCCGCTCGCCTGCACTATCGTCCAGCCTTTCGAGAGCGTTGTTTCGCGGCACGGATTCCGGTCGCACGGTAGGTCACTCATCGTTGAGCGGAGGTCGCGGAGTGCTGCAGCGCAGCGGCAGGACCGGATCAGGTCATTCGGCGTGCAGAGAATGAGCGGCGCCGAAGAGCCGGGGCGGGAAACGGATTCCCTGGTCCTGCGAGCAGACGACATCATCGTCCGTTACGGATCAGTCGTCGCGGTCGGCGGGGTGTCACTTCGCGTGCATTCGGGATCGATTGTCGGTCTGATCGGGCCGAATGGCGCAGGAAAGACGACCTTCATCGATGCACTGTCCGGATTCGTCCCGGCCGCGGGCCGGGTCGAGCTGGCCGGTGTGCGGATCGACGGCCTCGCCCCGCACCGCAGGCAGCGCCGCGGGGTGTCCCGAACCTTCCAGTCGCTCGAGCTCTTCGACGACCTCACCGTGGAGCAGAACCTGCTCGCGAGCCGTCCGGCCCCGGCATGGGCGGTGGCGAAGGAGATCCTGCTCGGTCGGTCCGCCCAGGTCCCGCCCTACGTCGACGCGCTCGTGGACCGGTTCGAGCTGGGGTCCTACCGACACGAGACGGTCACCAACCTCTCGCAGGGGCACCGCAAGATCGTGACGATCGCGCGCGCGATGGCGAGCGAGCCCGCCGTGCTGTTGCTCGACGAGCCCGCCGCGGGCCTCGACAGCACCGAGAGCCGGTGGCTGCGAGACCACCTGGTCGGTGTCGCGGCGAGCGGGACCGCGATCCTGCTCGTGGAGCACGACATGGACCTGGTGCTCAGCGCCTGCCACCACGTCTACGTGCTGGACTTCGGCAGGCTGATCGCCGACGGAACCCCGGCCGAAGTGAGTCGCGATCCCGCCGTCACGGCCGCCTACCTGGGCAGCCCGGCCGTGCCGGGAGGTGCGGCATGAACGCGGAGACGCTGCTGCGGTGTCGGGACCTGCACGCCGGCTACGCCGGGCAGGCCGTCGTCCGGGGGGTGGACCTCGAGGCCCGCGGCGGGGAGATCGTGGCCCTGCTCGGCCCCAACGGCGCGGGCAAGACGACGACCCTGATGACGGTCGCCGGACTGCTCCAGCCGATCAGCGGAGAGATCGACTTCCTCGGTGAACCGATCACCGCGAAGGCGCCGCACCGGATGGCTCGGCGCGGGCTGTCCTTCGTCCCCGACGACCGCGCCCTGTTCGGCACGCTCACCGTTCGCGAGAACCTCAAGGTCGCGAGTCGCTCGACCGCGGCCCTCGACCGCGCCCTGGACTACTTCCCCGCCCTGCGACCGCGCCTCGACACCCGAGCCGGCGCGCTGTCCGGCGGGGAACAACAGATGCTCGTGATCGCCCGTGGACTGGTGTCCGAACCGCGGGTGCTCATGATCGACGAGCTCAGCATGGGGCTCGCCCCGGTGATCGTCGCCCAGGTGCTCGCGGCCGTGCGCCGGATCGCGGACGAGACCGGCGCTGCCGTCCTGCTCGTGGAGCAGCACGTTCGGCAGGCCCTCGAGGTGGCGGACCGCGCCGTCGTCCTCGTGCACGGCGACGTCCGGATGGTCGAGCGGGCCGAGGCGCTCCGGGCGGACCCGGACCGGTTGGAGAGGGCCTATCTCGGCGGCTCGGTCGAGGCGTCGGCGGCACCGGAGGCGATGACGTGACCTATCTGACGTTCCTGCTGCTCGGACTGGGGGCGGGCTCGATCTACGCGGCGCTGGGCATGAGCCTGGTGCAGACCTACCGCAGCTCCGGCGTGATCAACTTCGCGACGGGCTCGGTCGCGACCTACGTGACCTACGTCTACGCCACCCTCCGCAAGTCCGGCGAGTACTTCGTGCCGATCCCCGGGGTCCCGCAGATCCCGCTCGGCGGCCCGCTGGACTTCTGGCCTGCCCTGGTGATCGCGCTGCTCACGGCGGCGTTGTTGGGCCTGGGCATGTACTGGGTCGTGTTCCGCTGGCTGGTCAACGCACTGCCGCTGGCCAAGATCGTCGCGTCGCTCGGGGTCATGGTGGTGCTGCAGGGCTCGATCGGCCTGCGGTTCGGGACCTCCGCCGTGCCCGTGGATCCCATCTTCCCGGTCGAGACGATCTCGGCGGGTGGGCTGGTGATCCCGAGGGACCGCCTCTACCTCGCGGCGACCATCGTCGTCATCGCGGTGGCGTTGTGGGCGCTGACCCGTTTCAGCCGGTTCGGGCTGACCACCCGCGCCGCCGCGGACAACGAGAAGGGCGCGGTGCTCGTCGGGATCTCGCCGCACCGGGTCGCGTCGGTGAACTGGGTGATCGGAGCCCTCGTCACCGGCCTCGGCGGAATCCTGCTCTCGCCGATCGTCCCGCTCACCCCTGGCGCGTACACGCTGTTCATCGTTCCCGCGCTCGCGGCGGCACTCGTCGGCGGGTTGTCCGCGATCGGCCCCACCGTCGTGGCGGGGCTGCTGATCGGCGCGGTGCAGTCCGAGATCACCAAGCTGCAGACCCTGTCCTGGTGGCCGACGACCGGCCTCGGCGACGCGGTGCCCGTCGTCGTGATCGTGCTGGTGCTGTTCCTGCGCGGCCGCAGCATCCCGCAACGCGGGCTCGTCTTCGACGCCACACTGCCCCGCTCGCCCACGCCGCGCGCGGTGCTGCCCACCGCGCTGGTCGGTCTGGTGGTGCTGGTGGGGGCGAGCATGGTGCTCACCGGGCAGTACCGGGCCGGACTGACCATGTCGATGATCATGGCGGTGCTCGCCCTGTCCTGGGTGGTGATCGTCGGCTACGTCGGGCAGATCTCCTTGGCCCAGCTCTCCCTGGCCGGCGTCGGGGCGTTCCTGACCAGTGCCGCGACGATGAGCTGGCACATCCCGTTCCCGCTGTCGATCCTGGTCGCCGCACTGGGTGCCACGGTCGTCGGCGTCGTCATCGGCCTGCCCGCGCTGCGGATCCGCGGCATCCATCTGGCGATCGTGACCCTCGGCGGCGCGCTCGCGCTGCAGTCGGTCTGGTTCGCCAACAGCAAGCTGAACGGCGGGGCCGACGGAGCCCGCGTGGAGTCGCCGACCCTCTTCGGGCTCGACCTCGGCATCGGCAGCGGGGAGGCCTACCCGCGCGTGGAGTTCTCGCTGGTGGCGGTCGTCGTCCTGATCCTCGTCGCGCTCGTGGTCGCCTCGGTGCGGCGCAGCAGGCTCGGGGGTCGGATGCTGGCGGTCCGGGTCAACGATCGAGCGGCGGCCGCGGGCGGGATCGACGTGGCGCGGACCAAGCTCCTCGCGTTCGCGGTCGCGGCCTTCCTCGCGGGCGTCGCGGGCTCGCTGCTGGCCTACCAGCTCAGCAGCGTGTCGGCGCCGTCGTTCGACATCTTCGTCGGACTGACGCTGTTCGCGATCATCTACCTCACCGGGGTCACCTCGATGACCGGCGCGATCCTCGCCGGGATCCTCGCCCCGGGTGGGATCTTCTACGTCTTCCTCAGCCGCTGGGTCGATCCCGGCAGCTACTACGACCTCGTCTCCGGGCTCCTGCTCATCGACGCCGCCATCCGCAACCCGGACGGCTTCGCCGGTCGACTGCTGGGGCTCGGGCGGTCGGTGGGGCGCAGGTTCGGCCGCGCGGACCGGCCGGGGGATCCCGCGCGGGTCGAGGCGCAGGCCGTGCGCGACGACGAGGACGTCCTGACCCGATCCTGACCAGCCGGTCCCGGCGGTCTCACGACAGGAGAAACTGCATGAAGCGATCGAGGATACTGCGGGCTGCGCTCGCCGGCCTCGCGGTCTGCCTGGTGGCGGCGGCCTGCGGGAGCGGGGGTGACACCGGGGATACCGCGAGCGCGGCAGCCGGGCTGACGCCCGGGCCCGCACCGACCAAGGGCGACCTGTCCATCTTCTTCATCAACGCGCAGGGGGCGAGCAGCGGCGCCAGCTACCCCGAGGGGACGAAGGCGGCACAGGCCGCCGTCGAGTACATCAACAAGAACCTCGGCGGGATCAACGGCTACACCCTGAAGATGGAGACCTGCTTCACCGACGAGACCCCCGCCGCGACCATCAACTGCGCGAACAAGGCCGCCGCGGCCAAGCCGACCGTCACCGTGGTGGGGTCCGTGGGCGGCGAAGCAGACGTCTACACCGTGCTGGCCAACAGCGGCGTCCCCTACTTCTCGAACTGGTCCGCGACCACCAGGGTGCTCTCGGCGGGCGCTCCGACCGCCTACGTCATCAACTCGGTCGCCAACACCGCGGTGCTGGGGATGGCGCAGGACATGAAGCAGCGGGGCGTGACCCGTGCCGGGATCATCTACGTCGACGCCCCCGGTGCGATCGACATCGTCGACTCCACGGCGCCTGGCTTCGCCAAGGCGGGGATCGCCATCCAGCGGGTGCCGGTGCCCTACCCGTCGCCGGACCTGACGTCGGCGATCTCGGCGTTGCAGGCGGAGAAGCCGGAGGCCATGCTCGTCCTGGCCGACCCCACCACCTGCCTCTCCGCGCTGAAGGCCGCCACGTCGCTGGCCTGGGACAAGCCGATCTACGCCAGCGGGTCCTGTGAAAGCCCGACGTTCGCCCAGGCCACGGCCCAGATCACCGTGCCGGTGATCACCACGGCGTACAACGTGGACCTGAACTCGGACGACCCGGACGTGAAGGCCTACAGCGCCGCGATGGCCGCCTACGCCCCGGACCAGAAGGACCTGACGGCCTACCACTCGCTGCAGGACTTCCAGGGCATCATGAACCTCTCGGCCGTGCTCAGGAAGGCCGCCGAGTCCGGTCCGGTGACCTCGCAGGGGTTGGTCCAGGCGATGCAGGGGGGCCCGTACCCGCTGTTCATGATGGGGTCGGGAAAGCAGTTCACCTGCAACGGGACCGTGTACCCCCAGTACAAGTCGGTCTGCACGGCCGCCCTGTTCCTGTCGCAGTACGAGAACGGGAAGCCAGGGGTCCCGAAACCGGTCGACACGTCGGCACTGGTGGGGTAGGTCCGAGCCGACCCCCGGGACGCCCGTTCCCGGGGGTCGCCTCGTCCGAGCCTGACGGGCCGGTGGTGGAGGCTCCAGCGACGTCGTGAGCGACGTCGAACCGCTCCGCCACCGCCCCGTCGGGCTCGAGCACACACACCGCGTGCCGCTCCCATGACCAGTCCAGGCCCGCCACACGCACGCCTGTGGTGCTACCTGTGGTGCTCTCGTCCTCGTCCGTACCGTTCATTGTGCTGCCTCCGCTGCTTGCACCAGTGGGGGAAGCACCCGCGGTCCGGGGCGTGCGGCCGGTCGCTCACTGATCGGCGCTCATGGCGCGCAGCCCTGTCGCCAGTCGGCACGCCCCGGGCCGTCGGCCTCGCGAACTCTCAGGCAGGCCCTCCACATCGGGGGGCTAGCTCAGCATGGCGATGCACCGACGACACCGGGGTGCGACGGCAGCCTGACACCAGCACCACCGCTCCACCAGGGTCAACCAGTGAGCTCAGACCACGAGGGAGGTCTGCACGGTGTAGCGGTCGGAGCGGTACAGGTGCCGCCCGACCTCGACGAACGCGCCCGCGTCGTCGTAGACGATCAGCTCGGCGGTCACGCAGGCCAGCGGGCAGGCCTGCTCCAGCAGGGCCGCCTCCTCGGTGTCGGCCAGCCGGGCGCCGATGGTCTGGTGCGCGATGGCGAGCTGCGCGCCCTGCTCGCGCAGCAGGTCGTACAGGCTGCGCCCGGCCAAGGCGACGTCGTCGAGGGCGAACCGGGCAGGCACGTAGTTGGTCATGATCGCGAGCGGCTCGCCGTCGGCCCAACGGAGCCTGCGCAGCAGGTGGAGCTCACTGTCCGGGGCCAACACGTCGCCGAGATCGATCCCGGCCGCGGCCGCGGTGGTCCGCTCGTGGGAGAGCAGCCGGGTGGAGGGCTCCCGCCCGTCGGCGGCGAGGTCCCGGTAGAGGCTGGTGAGCCGGGTGTCGCGATGGATGGCCGGGCGTACCACCTGGGTGCCCAGGCCGCGTCGGCGCACGAGCATGCCCTTGCGCACGAGCTCCTGGATCGCCTGGCGTGCCGTGGGGCGCGCGAGGCCCAGCCGTTCGGTCAGCGACAGCTCGTTCTCCAGCCGGTCCCCCGGCTGGAGCCGACCCTCCTCGATGGCCGCCTCGATGGCCTGGGCGAGCTGGTGGTACAGCGGCACCGGGCTGGTCCGGTCGAGGCGGACATCGACCTGGACGGCATCGGAACGGGTGGCCATCCCACCACCCTAACGACTCACCGCTCCGTGTCATTATGTCTGTACAAACTGTTGACCTGCGGCGGGTCGGCGGCCTACGGTTCCCACCGTCGCCCGTCCACACGAAAGGTCGCCGAGGACCATGACCGCCTCCGCTGAGATCCTCACCTTCGGCCGCGCCGGGGTGGACATCTACCCCCTGCAGGTCGGCGTCGGCCTCGAGGACGTCACCTCGTTCGGGAAGTTCCTCGGCGGCACGACCGCGAACGTCGCCGTCGCCGCGGCCCGGCTCGGCAGGCGCGCCGCGATCATCACCGGCGTCGGCGACGACCCGTTCGGCCGGTACGTGCGGAGGGAGCTGAACCGGCTGGGGGTGGACGACCGCCACGTCGTCACGAACACCGAGTACCCGACGCCGGTGACGTTCTGCGAGATCTTCCCGCCGGACGACTTCCCGCTCTACTTCTACCGCCGCCCCACCGCCCCGGACCTGCAGGTCTCCCCCGCGGACCTGGACCGTGACGCGATCGCCGCGGCCGGGCTGCTCTGGCTCAGCGTCTCCGGGCTGTCGGAGGAGCCCTCGCGCGCGGCGCACCACGAGGCGCTGGCCGCACGGACCTCCGGTCCGACCGTGCTGGACCTGGACTACCGGCCCATGTTCTGGTCCTCCCCCGCCGCCGCCACCGAGCAGGTGCAGAAGGTGCTGGGCCAGGTCACCGTCGCCGTCGGCAACCGGGAGGAGTGCGAGGTCGCGGTCGGCGAGACCGACCCCGAGCGGGCCGCCGACGCGCTGCTCGGTGCCGGGGTGGAGCTGGCCGTGGTCAAGCAGGGCCCGAAGGGTGTGCTGGCGAAGACGCGCACCGAGCGCGTCGTGTCCCCGCCCATCCCCGTCACCCCCTACAACGGCCTCGGCGCCGGCGACAGCTTCGGCGGCTCACTCGCGCACGGGTTGCTCGCCGGCTGGCCCCTGGAGCAGGTGCTGGCCAGGGCGAACGCCGCGGGCGCGATCGTCGCGTCCCGGCTCGAGTGCTCGACCGCCATGCCCACCGCAGCCGAGATCGACATCCTGCTCGCCGGTGGCGACCCGAACCAGAAGGAGGCCTCGTGAGCTTCGCGCGCGACTACGCCGAAGTGCGTGACATCCGGACTTTCGCGCCCGAGCGCATCCCTGCTCTCCTGGCGGCGCGCGACCGTCGCCCGTTCGTCCCCGCCGACGGCAGGCTGATGATCGTCGCCGCGGACCACCCGGCTCGCGGCGCGCTGTCCGCCCGCGGCCGCGCCGACGCGATGGCCAGCCGTCCCGAGCTGCTGGACCGGCTGCGCACCGCGCTGGAGCGCCCCGGCGTGGACGGGGTGCTCGGCACCGCCGACGTCCTCGAGGACCTGCTGCTGCTGGGGGCCCTGGAGGGCAAGGTCGTGGTGTCGTCGATGAACCGGGGCGGCCTGCAGGGCGCCACGTTCGAGCTCGACGACCGGCTCACCGGCTACGACGTCCGCGGCACCGTGGACGCGGGCTTCGAGGCGATCAAGATGCTGACGCGCATCGACCTGGCCGACCCGGCCAGCGTGCGGACCCTGGAGACCTGCGCGGAGGTCGTCAGCGACGCCAACCGCGCCGGGCTCGTCGCGATGGTGGAGCCGTTCCTGTCGCGGCGGATCGACGGTCGCGTGGTCAACGACCTGTCTCCCGAGGCCGTCATCCGGTCGGTGCACATCGCGCAAGGCCTGGGCGCCTCCTCGGCCTACACCTGGATGAAGCTGCCGGTGGTCGACGAGATGGCGCGGGTGATGGAGGCGACCACGCTGCCCACCCTGCTGCTGGGCGGCGACCCGACCACGCGTCCCGAGGAGACCTACGCGTCCTGGGAGGCGGCTCTGGAGCTGCCGTCGGTGCGCGGACTCATCGTGGGCCGGGCGCTGCTCTACCCCGAGGACGGCGACGTGGCCGCGGCCGTCGACACCGCCGTCTCACTGGTGCGGCCCCCCGAGGTGAAGGCGGCATGAGCGAGTTCACGGGCGGGTCGTCGGCGCCCCGCGAGTACGTGGTCCCCGCGGGCACCGCCCGCGGCGACGGCTACGAGCTGGAGATCACTCCGAAGACGGCGGGCTGGGAGCACTCCTCGCTGCGCGTGCTGGCACTGGGTTCGGGTGGCTCCCGGGTGGTCGACACCGGGGACGAGGAGATGTTCCTCGTGCCGCTGTCCGGCTCGGCGACGGTGACCCTGGGGGAGCAGACGCACGAGCTCGCAGGCCGGTCCGGAGTGTTCGAGGGCCCCACCGACTTCTCCTACCTTCCGGTGCACTCGGCGGTCACCGTGGCCTCCGCGACCGGCGGCCGGTTCGCCCTGTGCGGCGCCCGCACCGCGGTCGAGCTGCCGTTCCGCCGCGGTGACCGGGCCGAGGTGCCGGTGGAGCTGCGCGGCTCCGGGCAGTCGACGCGCCAGGTGCGCAACTTCGGCGCCGCGGGGGTGTTCGAGGCCGCCTCGGCGATCTGCGTCGAGGTGATCACCCCGGGCGGCAACTGGTCGAGCTACCCCGCCCACAAGCACGACGAGGCGGGCCCGCACGAGTGCGAGCTCGAGGAGATCTACTACTTCGAGATCGCGCCCGGCCCCGCCGGGCAGCCCGGGCTGGGCTTCCACCGGACGAGCTCCTCGCCGGGGCACGAGATCGACATCACGGTCGAGGTCCATGACCGCGACACCGTGCTGGTGCCGTGGGGCTGGCACGGCCCGTGCGCGGCGGCCCCGGGCCACGACATGTACTACCTCAACGTGATGGCCGGACCGGGCGACGAGCGCGCCTGGAAGATCACCGACCACCCCGACCAGGCCTGGGTCCGCGACACGTGGGCCGACCAGGCGATCGACTCCCGCCTCACCGGAAACGGAGGCCAGTGATGGGCGAGACCCTCCGTCTCACCGTCGCCCAGGCGACGGTGAAGTTCCTCGGCGCGCAGTACAGCGAGCGCGACGGCGTGCGGCAGAAGCTGTTCGAGGGCTGTTTCGGCATCTTCGGCCACGGCAACGTCGCGGGTCTGGGACAGGCGCTGCTGCAGGCCGAGCTGCACGAGCCGGGCCTGCTGCCCTACGTGCTGGGCCGCAACGAGCAGGCGATGGTGCACACCGCCGTCGCGTACGCCCGGGCCAGCGACCGGCTGCGGACCTGGGCCGTGTCGTCCAGCGTCGGGCCGGGCGCCACCAACATGGTCACCGGCGCCGCGCTGGCGACGATCAACCGACTGCCGGTGCTGCTGCTGCCTGCCGACACCTTCGCCGACCGCGCCGCGTCACCCCTGCTGCAGGAGCTGGAGCGCCCCGACGCCGGCGACATCACGGTGAACGACGCGTTCCGCCCGGTGTCGGCGTACTTCGACCGGGTGTGGCGGCCCGAGCAGCTGCCCGCGGCGCTGCTGTCGGCGATGCGGGTGCTGACCGACCCGGCGGCGACCGGCGCGGTCACCGTCTGCTTCCCGCAGGACGTGCAGGCCCAGGGCCACGACTGGCCGGTCGAGCTGTTCGCCGAGCGCACCTGGCACGTGGCCCGGCCGCGCCCGGAGACCTGGGCCGTCGAGCGAGCCGCGGAGCTGGTCCGCGCCGCGCGGCGCCCGGTCGTCGTCGCGGGCGGCGGGGTGCACTACTCCGGTGCGACGGCGGCGCTCGCCGCGTTCTGCGAGGCCACCGGGATCCCGGTGGGCCAGAGCCAGGCGGGCAAGGGCACGCTCGTCCACGACCACCCGCAGTGTCTGGGCGCCATCGGCTCCACCGGCACCACGGCGGCCAACGCCATCGCCGCCGACGCCGACCTGGTGATCGGCATCGGTACCCGGTACTCGGACTTCACCACCGCGAGCCGGACCGCGTTCGCGCACCCGGACGTGCGGTTCGTCAACGTCAACGTCGCCCCGATCGACGCGGTCAAGCACTCCGGCGTCTCGGTCGTCGCCGACGCCCGCGAGACGTTGACCGAGCTCACCGCGCTGCTCGCCGGACACCGTGTCGACGACGGCTACGTCGCCGAGTACACCCGGCTCGACGCGGAGTGGACCGCGACGGTGGACGCCGCCTTCCACCCGGCCGTCCCGGCGAACGGCGCCGGTGGCCTGCTGACCCAGAACGAGGTCATCGGGATGGTCAACGAGCTCTCCGACCCGCGCGACGTCGTCGTGTGCGCGGCCGGTTCGATGCCCGGTGACCTGCACAAGCTGTGGCAGACCCGCGACGCCAAGGGCTACCACGTCGAGTACGGCTACTCCTGCATGGGCTACGAGGTCGCGGGCGGCCTCGGGGTCCGGCTCGCCGCCCCCGACCGCGACGTGTTCGTCATGGTCGGCGACGGCTCCTACCTGATGATGGCCACCGAGCTCGCCACGGCCGTCCAGGAAGGCATCAAGATCATCACGGTGCTGGTGCAGAACCACGGCTTCGCGTCGATCGGCGCGTTGTCGGAGGAGCTGGGCTCCCAGCGCTTCGGCACCTCCTACCGCTACCGGTCGGCCGACTCCGGCAGGCTCGACGGCTCCCCACTGCCACTGGACCTGGCCGCGAACGCGGAGAGCTTCGGGCTCCGGGTGCTGCGAACCCGGACACCGGCCGAGTTCGCGGAGGCGATCCGCACAGCGAAGGCGGCGACCGACTCCACCGTCGTGTACGTCGAGACCGACCCACTGATCGGCGCGCCGGACTCCGCGTCCTGGTGGGACGTCCCGGTGTCGGAGGTCAGCGAGCTCGACAGCACCCGCGCCGCCCGCAAGGTCTACGACGAGCACAAGGCCACCCAGCGCGCTTTCCTGCGCCCGAGCAGCTCCTGAAGGAAGAGAACCATGACGAGCACGCTGCCGAAGACCGTCCCGACGCTGCACCACTGGGCGGGCGGCACGCGGGTCGAGGGCACCTCCGGACGCACCGCGGAGGTCACGAACCCCGCCACCGGCGAGGTCACCGCGCACCTGTCCCTGGCCTCGGACGCCGAGTCCGCTGCCGTCGTCGCCGCCGCGAAGGCGGCGTTCCCCGGCTGGCGCGACACCAGCCTGGCCAAGCGCACCCAGATCCTGTTCCGGTTCCGCGAGCTGCTCAACGCCCGCGCCCCGGAGCTCGCGGAGCTGATCACCGCCGAGCACGGCAAGGTGCTCTCCGACGCGGCCGGTGAGGTCGCCCGCGGCCAGGAGGTCGTCGAGTTCGCGTGCGGCGCGCCGCACCTGCTCAAGGGGTCGATGACCGAGAACGCCTCGACCAACATCGACGTCGCCTCGATCCGCCAGCCGCTGGGCGTCGTCGGGATCATCAGCCCCTTCAACTTCCCGGCGATGGTGCCGATGTGGTTCTTCCCGCTCGCGATCGCGGCCGGGAACACCGTGGTGCTCAAGCCGTCGGAGAAGGTCCCGTCGGCGGCGCTGTGGATCGCCGAGCTGTGGTCCGAGGCGGGCCTGCCCGCCGGGGTGTTCAACGTCCTCAACGGGGACAAGACCGCCGTCGACCACCTGCTGACCAGCCCGGACGTCAAGGCGATCAGCTTCGTCGGCTCGACCCCGATCGCTCGCTACGTCTACGAGACCGGCACCGCGCACGGCAAGCGCGTGCAGGCCCTCGGCGGGGCGAAGAACCACATGGTCGTGCTGCCCGACGCCGACCTCGACCTCGCCGCCGACCAGGCCGTCAACGCCGGGTTCGGCTCGGCCGGGGAGCGCTGCATGGCGATCTCGGCGCTGGTCGCGGTGGGCGACGTCGCCGACACCCTGGTCGCGAAGATCGCCGAGCGGGCCCGCTCGCTGCGCACCGGCGACGGCCGCCGTTCCTGCGACATGGGACCCCTGGTCACCCGGGCCGCCCAGGACCGGGTCTCCGGCTACATCGACGCCGGTGAGCGGGAGGGCGCGACCGTCGTCGTCGACGGCCGCACGGGCGAGTTCGACGCCGACGGGTCCGGGTTCTTCGTCGGCCCGACGCTGCTCGACCACGTCGGCACCGACATGAGCGTCTACACCGACGAGATCTTCGGCCCGGTGCTGTCGGTCGTCCGGGTGGCCACCTACGCCGAAGCCGTCGAGCTGGTCAACGCCAGCCCCTACGGGAACGGCACCGCGATCTTCACCAACGACGGCGGCGCGGCGCGACGGTTCCAGAACGAGGTCGAGGTCGGGATGGTCGGCGTGAACGTGCCGGTCCCGGTGCCGATGGCGTACTACAGCTTCGGCGGCTGGAAGAACTCGCTGTTCGGCGACACCCACGCCCACGGCACCGAGGGCGTGCACTTCTTCACCCGCGGCAAGGTCGTCACCACCCGCTGGCTGGACCCGAGCCACGCGGGCGTGAACCTCGGCTTCCCGACGAACGCCTGACCGATCCGGCCGCCTCGAAGGAGAGGGAGTCATGAGCTCAGGACCTGCGACGAGCGCCGTGTCGTCCCCGGACGTGCGCGGGGCACACTCACACCGGCTCGGCCTCATCACCGTCATCGCCACCTTCGGCGGACTGCTCTTCGGGTACGACACCGGCGTCATCAACGGGGCCCTGGAGCCCCTGCAGCGCGACCTCGGGCTGACGGCCTCCACCGAGGGCTTCGTGGTCAGCATCCTGATCGTCGGAGCCGCCGTCGGCGCCGTCGCGGGAGGCTGGCTGTCCGACCGCTTCGGCAGGCGGCACAACATCCTGCTGCTGGCGATCGTGTTCATGGTCGGCACGCTGGCCTGCGTGGTGGCCCCGAGCTGGCCGCTGCTGGCCGCCGCCCGCTTCGTGCTGGGTCTCGCGGTCGGGGGCGCGTCCGCCACCGTCCCGGTCTACCTCGCCGAGATCTCCCCGACGGAGCGGCGCGGCGGGCTCGTCACCCGCAACGAGGTCATGATCGTCGGCGGTCAGTTCGCCGCCTTCGTGGTCAACGCCGTCATCTACAACGTGTGGGGCGAGGTCGACTGGATCTGGCGGGTCATGCTGCTGGTCGCGGTGGTCCCGGCGATCGTGCTGTTCGTCGGGATGCTGCGGATGCCCGAGAGTCCCCGCTGGCTGGTGCTGCAGGGCCGCACCGACGACGCGCTGGACGTGCTGCGCCAGGTGCGCAGCCCGGAACGGGCCGAGGCCGAGATGGCCGAGGTTCGCCGCCTCGCCGAGGAGGAGACCCGCAGCCGCACTGCGGGCCCCGTCGACCTGTCGGTGCGCTGGATCCGCAAGCTGATCGTCATCGGCGCGGCGCTCGGGGTGTTCCAGCAGTTCTCCGGCATCAACGCCGTCATGTACTACGGCACCCAGCTGCTCGGCGACGCGGGCTTCTCGGCCAACGCCGCGATCGTGGCCAACACCCTCAACGGCCTGTTCTCCCTGCTGGGCATCACCTGCGGGATCCTGCTGATCAACCGGATCAACCGGCGCACCATGCTGATCGGCGGCTTCGCCCTCACCACCACAATGCACCTGCTCATCGCCCTGTCGGCGCTGCTGCTCCCCGACGGCACCGTCAAGGCGTACGCGATCCTGGTCTTCGTGGTGCTGTTCGTGTTCTGCATGCAGGGCACCCTCGGCCCGCTGACCTGGCTAATCCTGTCGGAGATCTTCCCGCTGAGGATCCGCAGCCTGGCGATCGGCATCTGCGTCACCGCGCTGTGGCTCGGCAACGCCCTGGTCTCGGGCATCTTCCCGCCGGTCAACGCCGCGCTCGGCATCGGCCCGACGTTCCTGGTGTTCGTCGCGCTGGGTCTGGCGGCGATCGTGTTCAGCTGGAAGGCCGTTCCGGAGACCAGGGGACGCTCGCTCGAGGAGCTCGAGTCCGAGTTCCGACGCCGCTACAGCTGACCGACAGCAGAGGAGCACGAACATGTCCGTTCTGGTCGCCGTCGCCGACGGCGCGGAGGGTCGGGCCGCCCTGGCCGCCGCTGCCGCCGAGGCGGCGCTGCTCGGCACCGAGCTGGTGGCCGTGAACCTCACCCTCGACCCCCTGGACCGGACCGAGGGCCCCCTGGCCGACGCCGGCGTCACGGTGCTCGAACGCAGCGGCCCGCAGGACCGCGACCCCGCCGTCGCCGTGCTCGACGAGCTCGCCCAGCGCGGAGACGTGCACCGGTTGGTGATCGGGGTCCGGCGGCGCAGCCGGGTCGGGAAGATGCTGCTCGGCAGCATCTCGCAGCGTCTGCTGCTGGAGAGCCCGGTCCCGGTGCTCGCCGTCAAGCCGGACTGACCGCCGTCCCCGCGGTGGCGGTCACCGCCGCCGCGCGGGCACCGGCCCGCTGCTGCCGCGCACCACCAGCCGCGGCACCAGCACCCGCCGCACGGCCGGGCCGGTGGCGCCCTCGGCCCGCTCGACCGCGCGCCGCAGCGCCTCCTCCGCCAGCACGCCCGGCTGCTGGTCCACCGAGCTCAGCTCGACCCCGGCCAGCCGGGCCAGCCGAGTGTCGTCGAACCCGACGACCGAGATCTCCGCGGGCACCTCGACCCCGGCGCGGCGCAGGGTGAGCAGGACCCCGAAGGCGGTGAGGTCGTTGTGGGCCAGCACCGCCGTCGGCCGCCGCGGCTCCCGCAGGAGCAGCTCCGCCGCGCCGACCCCCGACTCCTCGTCGGCCCGGCCGCCGAGCAGCCGGACGTGCTCGGCGAGCCCGTGGGCCACCATCGCGTCCCGGTAGCCCGAGCGCCGCTCCGCAGCCAGCACGGCGGGCCCGCCGTCGACGAACCACACGTCGCGGTGCCCCTCCCCGACCAGGTGCCCGACCGCGGCGGCGACACCGCGGGCGTCGTCGGAGCGCACCACGTCGACCCCCGGAGCCTCCAGATCCGACCCGACCAGCACCGCGGGCACGCGGCCGGAGAGCGTCTCCAGCTCGTCGGTGTCCATGCGTGGGCTGACCAGCAGCAACGCGTCGCACCGTTCCTGCAGCAGGTCCTCCCCCGCCCGTGAGGCGGTACGGGCCCCGGTCACCCCGCCCAGCACAAGCCCGTAGCCCAGGGGGTCGGCGACGCTGTACAGGCTCTCGACCACGGCGGCGTGGAACGGGTCGGCGACGGTGTAGACGACCCCGAGCAGCTGGGACCGCTGCGCGCGCAGGGTCCGAGCCCGGCGGTCGGGCCGGTACCCCAGCAGCTCGGCGGCGCTCAGTACACGGCGCCGGGTCGCCTCGGAGACCCCGGGCTCGCCGCGCAGCGCGACCGACGCCGAGGACACCGAGGTCCCGGCGCGCCGGGCCACCTCGACGATCGTGACGCGTCCCCGCCCTGCCGCCACCGAGCCTCCAAGTTTGTCTTGACATGAACGCGGGAGGCGTCCTACCGTCGCCCTCACGCTACCGGAACGTTCCGGCTGCTCTGAGCAGCAGGATGTCGGCCCGGTGCGACCGGCCGGCCGTACGTCGGCGACACCACTCACCGGGGAGGCGGCGGCATGGCGGCGACTGCGCACCCGACGCCGCACCCGACGCCGCACCCCGGTCCGCACCCCCCGGCCCGACCCGCCGCCGGTCCCGTCGCCTCGTCCTTGAAAGGCACACCCATGTCCTCCGCCCCCCTGTCCGTCGCCGTGATCGGGGCCGGCATGGCCGGCCGCAGCCATGCGGCGGCCTACCGCCTCGCCACCACCGTCTTCGGTCCGGGACTCCCGCCGGTCCGGCTCGCCACCATCGCCGACGCCAACGTCGCGCTCGGCCAGGACGCCGCCCGGCGCTACGGCTTCGAGCAGGCGGTCGCGAGCTGGGAGGAGGTCGCGGCCGACCCGTCGATCGACGCGGTCAGCATCGTCGTGGGGAACCACCTGCACCGACCGATCGCCGAGGCGATGGTGGCGGCGGGCAAGCATGTGCTCTGCGAGAAGCCGCTCGCCGGCTCGCTGGCGGATGCGCGCGCCATGGTCGAGCTCGAGCGCTCGACGGATCTCGTCACCGCCGTCGGCTACACCTACCGGCGGTGGCCCGCGATCGCCGCGATCCGCGAGCACGTGCGGGCCGGTGAGCTCGGCGACCTCTCGCTGCTGTCCGGCCGGTACTGGGCCGACTACGCCTGCGATCCGGACGGGCCGCTGACCTGGCGTTTCCAGGGACCCTTGGGCTCGGGAGCACTCGGCGACATCGGCTCACACGTGATCGACACCGCCGAGTACGTGGCCGGACCGCTGGTCTCGGTTGCCGGCGCGTCGCTGTCCATCCAGAACGCCGACCGCCCACTGCCGCTGGGTGCCGTCGTCGGTCACGCCAAAGCCCCGGTGTCGGACGAGCGGGGCCCGGTCGAGAACGAGGACACCGCCATCTTCACCGGCCGGTTCGCCTCGGGGCTGGTCGGGACGTTCTCGGTGTCGCGGACGGCGTTCGGCATGCCCAACGGGCTCGGCTTCGACGTCGTCGGGGTGCGCGGGCGGGCGGCCTACGACCAGCACCGCCCCGCCGAGTACCTGATCGACGACACCCAGCCCGAGGCCCGGTCCCGCGGCGTGCGGCAGGTCATCGCCGGTCCGCAGATGCCCTACTTCGCGGGCGGCATGCCGATGGAGGCCGCCGGCGTCGGCGGGAGCAACACCGAGACGTTCACCTACCAGGCCCGGGCCTTCCTCGACCAGGTCGCGGACGTCGCCGACCCGATCCCGGCGTGCGCGACCTTCGCCGACGCGCTGCGCACGATGGAGATCATCCAGGCGGTCGTGGACTCGGCCCGCGGCGGCGGGGTGGCGGTCGAGGTTCCCGCCCCGGCCACCGCGGCCGTCCCCGCCTGATCCCCGCCCGTCCCCGAAGGAGACCCCTCGTCATGGCTCTCAAGCTCGGCGCCTACACCGCCTGTCTGCACGACCACTCCCTCCGCGAGGCGCTCGACGTCCTCTCCGCGAACGGCCTCGACTCGGTCGAGGTCAACACCGGCGGCTTCATCCCCGCCCCGCACTGCCACGTCGACCTCCTGCTCTCCTCGGCCACCGCGAGGGCCGAGTACCTGTCGGTCTTCGCCGACCGCGGGATGGAGCTGACCGGGCTCAACTGCAACGGCAACCCGCTCAACCCCCTGCCCGGTGTCGGCCCGAAGCACGCCCACGACCTGGAGCGCACCATCGAGCTGGCCGGCCTGCTCGGGGTCCGCCGCGTCGTCGCCATGTCCGGGACACCGGGCTCCGATCCCGACGCCCGCTACCCCTCCTGGGTGGTGAACCCGTGGGACGGCGTCTACATGGACGTTCTCGACTACCAGTGGTCGGTCGCCACCGCGTACTGGACGCGGATCGACGCGCTGGCCCGTCGGCACGACGTGCAGGTCGCCATCGAGATGCACCCGCACAACCTCGTGTTCTCCCCCGTCACCCTGGAGCGTCTCGTCGCCGAGGTCGGCTCGACCAACCTCGGGGCCGAGATGGACCCCTCGCACCTGATGTGGCAGGGCATGGACCCGGTGGCCTGCATCCGACGGCTCGGCAGGCTCGTCGTCCACGCGGCCGCGAAGGACGCCGCGGTGCTCCCGGGCGCCGACGTGCGAGGAGTGCTGGACACCGGCTTCACCCGGGTACCCGAGGACGCGGCGGGCCGGGTACCCACCGGTACCGGCTTCTGGTGCACCGCCTGGCCGCAGGACCCGGCGTGGCGGTTCGTCGCCGTCGGCCTCGGCCACGACGTGCCGTGGTGGACGGCCTTCCTGAGCGCACTCGCCGAGGTCGACCCGGACATGGCCGTGAACATCGAGCACGAGGACGCCGCCTACTCCCAGACCGAGGGCCTCGCGCTCGCCGCCAAGAACCTGACGGCCGCCGCGGCCGCGGTCTGAGAGGAGAGGACGACATGAAGCTCGCACTCGACCCACAGATGTTCTACGCCACGCACTCGGTGCTCGACCTGCCCGACGTCGTGGCCCGCGCCGGGTACGCGTGGATGGAACTCTCGCCCAAGGACGACTTCATCCCGTTCTTCCGGTACCCGCGCGCCGACGACGCCACCGTCGCGCAGCTGCGCAAGCGGGCCGCCGACGCCGGCGTCGGGATCGCCTCGGTGCTGCCGGTGCTGCGGTGGTCCGGCCCCGGCGAGGACGAGCGCCAGGCCGCGGTCCGGGCCTGGAAGCGGGTGATCCAGATGACCGTCGACCTCGGTGTCGACGTCGTCAACAGCGAGTTCAACGGCCGCCCCGAGTCCCCGGAGCACGCGGAGAGCCAGTTCCTGCGCTCCTTCGAGGAGCTCGCCCCGGTGTTCGAACACGAGGGTGTGACACTCGTGCTCGAGCCGCACCCGGACGACTTCATCGAGGACGGCCATGCCGCGGTGAACCTGGTCCGCGGACTCAACGCGGACTGGGTGCGGTTCCTCTACTGCACCCCGCACACGTTCCACCAGGGCAACGACCCCGCAGGCATCATCGCCGCCGCCGGGGAGAAGCTCGCCTACGTGCACCTGGCCGACACCCTCGACCACACCGCGTCGAACGGGTTGCGCTACATCGTCAACCCGCCCGGCTCCGCCGCCCGGGTGCACCAGCACGCCGAGATCGGCCGGGGCGAGGTCGACTTCGACGCGGTCTTCGCGGCGCTGGCCGCGAACGAGTTCGACGGCGTGCTCTCCAGCTGCGTGTTCGGCTGGGAGGAGCAGGCCGCCGAGATCAGCGTCCGGCAGCGGGAGAAGACCGTCGCGCTGCTGGAGAAGCACTACGGCGCGGACCGGATCCCGGTCACGTGCGGCTGACCGGCGACCGGGGAGGCCCGGCCCGCACGAGCAGCTCCTGCAGAGCCGCAACGCTCGTCCACACGTCGGCGACCGGGCCTTCGCCGACCGGTTCCTCGGTGAGGATGGTGTCCTGCTCCAGGACGTACCAGCCCGCGTACTCGTTGCCCCGCAGGTGCCCGACGATCGCCTCGAAGTCCACGTCACCCCGCCCGACGGGCCGGTACATGCCCGCGCGAACGGCCTCGGTGTAGGTCTTGCGTCCGCTCTGCACCTGCCTGGCGAGCCCGAGGTCGACGTCCTTGACGTGGGTGTGTGCGACCCGGGACGGGGCCTGGCGGGTGATGTCGGCGGGATCGGTGCCCCCGATCAGCAGGTGGCCCGTATCGAGGCAGAGCGAGATCGTCGAGCCCTCGAGCACTCGCTGGACGTCGTCGGTGTTCTCCACCATCGTCCCGACGTGCGGGTGCAGCACGGCCTGCACGCCGTGTTCGGTGGCGAGCGCCGAGAGCCGGTCGAGGTTGCCGAGCAGCGTGCGCCAGCCCGCGGCGTCGAGCGCGGGACGGGCGTCGTAGCCGGTGCGGCCGGTGTCGGCGGAGAGCACGAGCACGTCGGAGCCGGTCGCGGCGTAGCGGGCGAGGATCTTCTCGATCTCGGGCACCGGGTCGTGCTCGGCACGGTGCAGCTGCGCGGGGACGAACCCGCCGATGGCCTGCAACCCGTGCTCGGCGAGCACGGCGCGCGGGTCGGGCGGCAGGAAGCCGTCGGGACCCCACTCGGTGGCGGCCAGGCCGACGTCGCGCATCTCGGAGAGCACGCGCGACGGCGCGAGCTGGTGGCCCCAGCCCGGCACCTCGCACACCCCCCAGGAGATGGGCGCGCCTGCGATGCGGGACGTCATACGGGTGCCTCCACGGATACGGTGGTGCCGCTGCGCCACGACTCGGTGGCGGCGGCGGCGAGGTCGGACGCCGCGATCGCGTCGCGTCCGGTGACACGGGCCGGGGTGCCGTCGAGCACGGCCGCCGCGAAGGCGTCGAGCTCGGCGGGGTACGCGAAGGGGAAGCGCTCCTCGAAGTCGCGGGCGAACGCGCGGCCCGCCTGGCCCGGTGTCCGCCATTCGAGCCCCCGCGGGAACGGGGCGTCGATGCGGGCGGTGGCGAGGGTGCCCATGACCTCGGTGGAGCACTCGTAGCCGTAGCGGGCGCTGCGGCTGGAGTCGAGCACCCCGATCGCGCCGCCGACGAACCGGAGCACCACGACGGCGGTGTCGATGTCGCCGTACGCGGCGAACGCCGGATCGGCGGCGTTGCCGTGCGCGGTGACGGACGCGACCTCACCGCAGAGCCAGCGCGCGGTGTCGAGGTCGTGCACCGCCATGTCGGCGAAGAAGCCGCCGGAGTGCGCGAGGAACGCGGGGTCGGGCGGGTCCATGTCGCGCAGGGAGCTGCGGAACAGCTGCACCTCCCCCAGCTCCCCCGCGGCGATGCGCGCGGCGGCGGCGACCCAGTCGGGGTCGAAGCGGCGGTGGAAGCCGACCTGCAGCACCACGCCCGCGGTCTCGCAGGCCTCGACGGCGCCGACGGCGGCGTCGCGGTCGAGCGAGATCGGCTTCTCGCAGAACACGTGCCTGCCCGCGGCGGCCGCGGCGACGGTCAGCGGTGCGTGCGTGGCGGTCGGCGTCGCGATCGCCACGGCCGCGACGCGCTCGAGCAGTTCCTCGTAGGTCGTCACCCACGGGACGTCGAACTCCGCGCCGACCTCCGACGCGAGGGTCGGGTCCGCGTCGTAGACGCAGGCCAGACGGGCGCGACCGCAGCGCGACGTGAGGCTGCGCGCGTGCACCCGGCCCATGCGGCCCAGCCCGGCCAGACCGATGTCGAGTCTCACGGTTCTGGCTGCTCCTTGTACAGGTCGGGCCTGGCGCGCAGCGAAACGGCCTCGCGGGCGCCCGTGCGGAGGGCGGCCAGCCCGGTCTCGCACACGACCGTGGCCGCGTACCCGTCCCACGCCGACGGGCCGGTGGTGCCGCCCGCGGCCACCGCGTCGACCCAGGCCTGCAGCTCGCCGTCGAACGCCCCGACGAAGCGTTCCCGCCAGTCGGCGGGGATGCGGCCGCCGAACCGGCCCGCCCGCTTGACCACGGGCCCCGCCGCCTCCGAGAGCTCGACGGTGCCGTCCTCACCCACGACCTCACCGCGGATGTCGTAGCCGAATCCGGCGTGGGCCGACGCCTCGACGTCGACCAGCACACCGGACGCCATCTCCAGCAGGACGAGCATCGGGTCGCGGAACCCCGGCCCCGCCTTCGACGAGGTTCGCCCGAACACCACGGTGACCGCGGCGACCTCGTCGTCGAACAGCCAGCGTGCGACGTCGATGTCGTGCACCGTCGAGTCGTTGATCATCATCTCGCCGGTGTAGAAGCCGGGGACCGAGGGGTTGCGATGCGCCGCGTGCATGATCAGCGGCGCTCCGATGGCACCGCTCGTCACGACCTCCTTCATCGCCCGGTACTGCGCGTCGTAACGGCGCATGAAACCGACCGACACCAGCCGCCTGCCGAGGGCGACCTCGGCGTCGAGGACGCGGTCGCACGCCTCGCGGGTGGTGGCGAGCGGCTTCTCGCAGAAGACCTGCTTGCCCGCCGCGATACAGGCGAGCACGTACTCCTCGTGCGTCGGGCCCCACGACGTGACGACCACGGCGTCGACGGCGGGGTCGGCGATCAGCGCCGCGCCCGTCTCGTGGACGGTGACCCCGTCGGCCGCGGCCGCGCGGGCCCGGTCGAGGTCGACGTCGGTCACCGCGGCCACCCGCGCGCCGGAGAGCACGTGGGTGAGCCTGCGGATGTGGTCCTGGCCGATCATCCCGGTGCCGATGACACCGATCTCGAGCGTCACCCACCGTCTCCGCTCGTCGCCGCCGTCGCCGGGATGCCCAGCTCGTGGGCCTCGTCGCCGATCTCCGCCGCGGCCACGGCCGCCGCGCCGCCACCCTTCTCCAGCTCGTGGCTGAGCTGCTCGAGCTCGGCACCACCGGCCATGAGCGCGGTGAGCTCGTCGCGGGTGATCTGCGACTTCTCGTAGTAGCCCATGCTCTGCCCGCGCTTGAGCAGCAGGAATCGATCGCCCACCGGGTAGGCGTGGTGGGGGTTGTGGGTGATGAAGACGACGCCGAGGCCGCGTTCGCGGGCCGCGATGATGTACTTCAGCACGACGCCGCTCTGCTTGACGCCGAGCGCCGCCGTCGGCTCGTCGAGGATCAGCACCTTGGCGCCGAAGTAGACGGCCCGGGCGATCGCGACGCACTGCCGTTCGCCGCCGGAGAGCGTGCCCACCGGCTGCTCGGGGTCGCGGATGTCGATCCCCATGGCCTTCAGCTCACGCTTCGTGATCTGCTTCGCTTCGGCGACGTCGATCCGCCGGAGCGGCCACACGCCCTTCGTCGGTTCGCGCCCGAGGAAGAAGTTCCGCCACACGGGCATGAGCGAGACCATCGCGAGGTCCTGGTAGACGGTCGCGATGCCGAGGTCGAGCGCTTCGCGCGGTCCGCTGAAGCGCACGGCCCTGCCCTCGAAGAGGAACTCCCCCGCGTCGTGCTGGTGCACCCCCGCCAGCGTCTTGATCAGTGTCGACTTCCCGGCGCCGTTGTCACCCAGGATGCAGGTGACCTCGCCGGAGTTCACGTCGGCGGTGATGCCGCGCAAGGCGATGATGTTGCCGTACTGCTTGCCGAGGTCGGAGACGCGCAGCAGGGGCGCGTCGGCGCCGGCGGGCGCGGGGGTGGTCGTCACGGTCGGGGACTCCTTCTGGTGCCGCGGCCCACTCATCGTCGGGACCTGGCCGCGAACTGGCGGACGTACTGGTTGCCGATGACGGCGATGAGGAGCATCACGCCGAGGAAGAGCTTGTACCAGTCGCTGTCCCAGCCGGCGAAGACGATGCCCTTCTGGGCCATGCCGAACATCAGGGCACCGAGCGCCGCACCGATGACCGACCCGTAGCCGCCGGTGAGCAGGCAGCCCCCGATGACGGCCGCGACGATGTAGGTCAGCTCCTCGCCGATGCCGATGTTGGCCTGGGCGCCACCCTGGCGCAGGGCCGAGATGTTGCCGACGAACCAGGCCGCGACCGAGACCGTGACGAACAAGGCGATCTTGACCCGGGCGACCGGCACGCCCACCGAGCGGGCGGCGTTCTGGTCGCCGCCGACGGCGAGGATCCAGGAGCCGACGCGGGTGCGCATGAGCACCCAGGCCGCGACCGCCGTGATCACGAGCCACCACACGATCGAGATGCGGAAGTCCTCACCGCCGAGCGAGACGGAGTCGGCGAACACCGCGTTGGCCGAGTCGTAGCCCAGCGCGGCCGACAGCCCGGAGATCTGCACCGAACCACCGGTGAAGACCTTGGTCAGGCCCAGGTTGAGGCCCTGAAGGGCGAGGAACATGCCGAGGGTGACGATGAAGCTCGGCAGCTTGGTGCGCACCACCAGGAGCCCGTTGGTCACCCCGACCGCCACGGCCACGACGAGCGAGACCAGCATCGAGAGCCAGACGTTGAGCCCGTAGAGGCCGGCGAGTACGGCCGTCGTGGTGCCGGTGGTGCCGGTGAGGACACCCGCGGAGAGGTCGAACTCCCCGCCGATCATGAGCAGCGCGACGGCGACCGCCATGATGCCGAGCAACGACGACGGGTCCAGCCACGTCGCCACGCCCTGCACCGAGCGGAAGGTCTCGGAGACGGCGGAGAAGAACAGCAGGATGAGGAGGAAGCCGGCGAGCGAGCCGAGCTCGGGCCTGCCGAGGAGCCGCTTGAGCGGGCTCTGTCGGGCGAGGCGCTCGTCACCGGAGACGGCGATTGTGGTCATGGCGTGTCCAGACGGGTGGGCGGGCCGGGCCGCCGAGCGGCCCGGCCCGCGGGATCAGCGACTTCCCTTGGCGGTCAGGTCCGCGACCTTCGACGCGTTGTCCTTCGTGACGAAGCCGGGGCCGGTGAGCACCGGCTGGCCGCCACCGACGGTGTTCCCGTTCTTGATGTAGAGGTCGAGCATGGTCACCGGCAGGTACCCCTGCAGGTACTGCTGCTGGTCGACGGCGAACAGGATGTCGCCCGCATTGACCGCGGTGATGACGTCCTTCGACAGGTCGAAGGTCGCCAGCTTGGCGGTGCTGCCCGCCGCCTTCATGCCCTGCAGGGCCGCGGTCGCGACGCCGGGGTTGAGCGCGATGACCCCGTCGATCGACTTGTCGGCCTGCAGCTTCGCGCTCACCGACGAGGTGACGTCGGGCAGGTTCGAGACGTTGACCTGCAGCTGGGTGACGGCGCCACCGAGGGTCTCGGACACACCCTGGCAGCGCTGCTGGAGCGCCACGTTGCTGGCCTCGTGCACGAGGCAGAGCAGGTTGGTCACGCCCGCGGCCTTGAGCCGCTCACCTGCGCCACGACCGGCGATCACCTCGTCCTGGCCGACGTGGGCCAGCGCACCGACCGACGCCGACTGCTGCGAGCCGGAGTTCATCGTGATCACCGGGATGCCTGCGGCCTCGGCCTTCTGCAGCGACGCGCGCAGCGCGTCGGCGTTGGGCAGTGTCGTGACGATGCCCTGCACCTTCTGGGCCACGGCGTTGTCGATGAGCTGTGCCTGCTTGAGCGGGTCGGCGGCGAAGGTGTAGTTGATCGTGGCCCCCACCTCCTTGCCTGCCGCGTCGGCACCGTTCTTCAGCACGGGGAAGAAGTTGTCGGAGCCGTCGGAGTGGGTGATCACGGCGAACGTCTCCGCTGCGCCGCCTGTCTCCCCTGCTGCAGATCCGGAGCCGGAGCCGCCGCTGCTGCAACCCGCGAGTGCGGCACCGGCCGCCACCACGACCGCCAGACCGCGGAGCACTGCCCGCGAACGGTTGATCTTCACTGATCTTTCCTCTCTCCTGGCAGTCGGCCGGGCGGCGGACTGCGTCGTCCTGCTGGGAACCGTGTACTGCGACCATCACCCGCCCGACCCCGGGCGACGGTGCGTCAGACGACGTGGTCGCTCACAGGAGGCTCACCGCCGCGTCGACAGCGGCCGCGACGTCGTCGTCGGCCGGGTAGAGCAGGGACCGCCCGATCACGAGACCCTGCACGGTCGGTAGGGCGAGAGCCTTGCTCCAGTTCGCGAACGCGGCGTCCGGGTCGGCGGAGACCTCGCCCCCGAGGATCAGGGCGGGCAACGTGGTCGCCGCCATCGCCCGCTCCATCTCGTCGACGATCGGCACCTTCAGCCACGTGTACGCGGAGGTGTTGCCGAGGCCCGCCGCCACCGTCGAGGCCCGGATCATGGCCTCGGCGGTGAGCTCGTTGCGCACCCGGTCGTCGACGCGGTGGGAGATGAAGGGCTCCACCATCGCCATCAGACTCTGGCCCGCGAGCTCGCTGACGGCCCTGCCGCACGACTCCAGCGTCACGACGGTGGCGGGGTCGTCCGGGTCGATGCGGGTGAGCATCTTGCCCCCCTCGAAACCCGCCGCCGCGATGCTCGCGGCGTCGTAGGCGGTGAACCGGTCGTCCAGCTCGAACACGGCGCCCGCGAGGCCACCCCGGTTCATCGAGCCGACGACGACCTTGTCCTCGAGCGCGCCGAGCAGCAGGAGGTCCTCGAGGACGTCGGGCGTGCCGAGCACACCGTTGACACCCGGCCGCGAGAGCGCGAGGACCAAGCGGTCGAGCAGGTCGACGCGGTCGGCCATGGCGAGGGCCCGGTCGCCCGCCCGCAACGCGCCGCGAGCGGGGTGGTCGGCGGCGATCATCATCAGCTTGCCGTGCTCGCCCAGCAGCGACGTGGGCCGTCTGCGTCCGGCCGCAGCGGCGGCCACCGACGCCGGCTGGTGTACGCGCGCCTCGACGAGGCTGCGCAGCTGTTCGTCACGCACGGTCGTCGCCGGTGTGCGAGACGCTCGCGCTGCGGCCCATCGTGGGGACTTCCGGTGCCAGCGACATCGCTGTCTTCTCCTGTCGTTCGACGTGCTAGGTGTACCGTCTTAGCTATTGCACAGTCAAGACTTTGTCCTAACATAAATGAGGTCCCGGCCCCATGGCGCAGCAGGCTGATCCGCACGGTCTCGCACTGGACCGCGGGAGCCCCGTTCCGCTCTACTTCCAGGTGGCGACCCAGCTCCAGCAGATGATCGAGGCCGGCGAGCTCCCGGCCGGGGACCGTCTCGCGAACCAGGTGGACCTCGCTCAACGCCTCGGGGTCTCCCGCCCCACCATGCGCAGAGCGATCCAGTACCTCGTGGAGCGCGGCATGCTCGTCCGCAAGCGGGGGGTCGGCACCCAGATCGTCCACCCGCAGGTGCGCCGACCCGTCGAGCTGACGAGCCTGTACGACGATCTCGCCAAGACCGGCAGGTCGCCTCGAACCGAGCTGCGGGAACTCACCGTCGGCCCCTCGACGAAGTCGATGTCGGACGAGCTCGGCGTTCCCGAGGGCCTCGAGGTGACCTGGTTCAGGCGCATCAGGTACGCGGACGGCGAACCGCTCGCCATCATGCAGAACGCCGTCCCGACCAGCGTGATGACCATTCTGCCTGCACAGATCGAGGCCCGCGGGCTCTACGAGCTGCTGCGCGAGGCCGACCACGTTCCTCGGATGGCGACCCAGGCGGTCGGCGCACGCGCGGCCGTCACGGCCGAGGCCCGGGAGCTCGGCGAGTCGCGCGGGTCACCGCTGCTGACCATGAGTCGCACGGCCTGGGACGAACGCGGTGCCGTCGTCGAGTACGGCGCTCACGTCTATCGCGCGAGCCGGTACTCGGTCGAGTTGACCCTCACGGTCTGACTGCGTGCTCGGCGGGGTCAGCGTCCGGTGACGGCGTCACCCGCCGCACGGTCCAGGAACAGCGCCGACACGGCGGGCACCACGAGCACGACGGCGAGCAGCACGAACGCGACGCGGTAGGGCCCCGCCGCGCCCACCGCGACGGGTACCTCCTCGCCGAGCCGCACGAGCAGGGCGCCGACCGCGACGCCGAGGCCCGCGCCCAGCTCCTGCAGCGTGGAGAGCAACGCGTTGGCGTGGTTCATCCGCTCGGGCTCGATGTCCGCGAACGCGACGCTGTTGTACGCGGTGAACCCGGCCGACCGCGCGACCCCGCTGACCAGCAGCAGCGCCAGGAGCAGCGGCAGTGGTGTCGTGGGCTGCAGGAACGCCATCGCCACGAGGCAGGCCGCCCCGACCGCGATCGAGGCCAGCAACACGGTGCGGATGCCGACGCGGCGCATCATCGGGGTGGTCGCCGGCTTGATCGCCACGTTGCCGACGAACAGCGCGATCACCACCGCGCCCGCCTGCGCCGCCGACCAGCCGAACCCGACCTGGAACAGCAGCGGCAGCAGGAACGGGATGGCGGTGATCACCGCGCGGTACACCGAGCCGCTCGCCGCCGTGACCCGGAAGGTCGACACCCGCAGGACCCGCAGGTCGACGAGGGGGCGCGCGGCCCGCAGCAGGTGCCGCACCGCCAGCCCGACGCCGACCACCGCCACCGCGAGGGCGGCGACCGTCGTGGCGGAGAAGCCCGAGCCGAGCCCCTCCAACCCGACGATCAGCGCGGCGACCCCGATCGCGGTGAGCACGAACCCGCCCCGGTCCAACGGGGGCGGGTTCTCGGCCCGCATCCCGGGGACGACCCGCACGGCCACGACCAGCGCCGCCACCCCGAGCGGCACGTTGATCACGAAGATCCACCGCCAGGACGCGTACTCGGCCAGCACCCCACCGACGACCGGGGCGAGCACGGGCGCGAGCAGAGCCGGCCAGGTCAGGTACGCGATCGCCCGCACCAGGTCCGTCTTCGCGGTGGTCCGCAGCACGACCAGCCGCCCGACCGGGACCATCATCGCCCCGCCCGCGCCCTGCACCACCCGCGCCGCGGTGAGGACGCCGAGGTCCGGCGCCAGCGCACACCCGGCCGAGGCCACCACGAAGACCGTCAGCGCCGCGCAGAACACCCGGCGCGCGCCGAACCGGTCGGCCAGCCAGCCACTGACCGGGATGAGGACGCCGAGGGTCAGCACGTAGGCGGTGATCGCCACGTTCACGTCGACGGGGGCGACGCCGAGGTCCGCCGCGATGTGCGGGGCGGCCGGAGCGATCACGGTGCCGTCGAGGATCTCCATGAAGAACGCCCCGGCGACGAGCAGCGCCAGGCCGCGGTGCAGTGCCACCCCGGAACCGTAGCCGGGCGCCGGCACCCGCTCCCCCTTCTCGGTCGTCCGAGCGACCGCGAGACCCAGCCAGGGGAGCCGGGCCGTCGTCGTCCGTGCGGTCAGGCGCCCGCCGTGGGCACGGGTCGGGCCGCCCGGTAGGAGGCTCCGGGGTGGTGGTCGGGGAGCAGGTCCCCCGCCCCGAAGACCTTCTCCCGGAGGGTGCCCGCGCCGTACTCGCGCTGCATGACGCCCCGGCGCTGCAGCTCCGGCACCACGTGGTCCGCGAAGTCCTGGATGGACCCCGGTCGGATGATGCAGTTGACCAGCAGGCCGTTGATCCCGTTGGCCTGCAGCTCCTCGATGTGGTCGGCAACCCGCTCGGGCGTGCCGATGAAGATCGACTTCGCCTCCTTCTGCCGGACGACCTCCTCCACCGTCGGGCGGTAGCCCTCCGGGAAGCCGCGGCGCAGGACGTCGAGCACGCCCTGGATGCCCTCGGTCCGGAGCTCGTCGAGCGCCACGTTCGAACCCACCTTGGACAGGTCGAACCCGATCATGTTGTTGAGCTTGGCGATGCCGCCGGTGATGCTGAGCGAGTCGACGTAGCGCTGCCACTTGGCCTGCGCCTCGGCCTGGGTCTCGGCGACCGCGAAGCTCATCGCGGGGGCGAAGACGATGGCGTCGGGGTCCCGGCCCTCGGCGGCGGCGGCCTCGCGGACCCGGTTCGCGTAGGTGCCGGCGAGCACCGGGTCGGTCCCCCCGCCGATGAACTGCACCTCGGCGTGCCGGCCCGCGAATCGGGTGCCCTGCTCCGACGAGCCCGCCTGGAAGATCATCGGGGTGCCCTGCGGTGAGGGCTCGACCTGGTGCGGACCCTTGATCCGGTAGTGCTCGCTCTCGTGGTCGACGAGGTGCACTCGGTCCGCGTCCACCCAGAGGTTGTCCACCACCGAGTGCACACCCGCGTCCCGCTCGTAGGAGCCCTCCCAGAGCTTGTAGAGGACGTCCATGTACTCCTCGGCCCAGCGGTAGCGCGCGTCGTGGTCGAGGTCCGGGAGGCCGAAGTTGCGCCACATCCCCGGCCCCGCCGAGGTCACCACGTTCCACCCGACCCGCCCGCCGGTGATGTGGTCGAGCGTGCTCATCCGACGCGCGAAATGGAAGGGATGGTCCTGGATCATCGCGCTGGTCACGACGAAACCCAGGTCGGTGGTCTCCCGGCTCAGCGCCCCCACCAGGACCGAGGGGTCCATGGTGTTGAGGATGCCCTCGCGCAGCGGGACGACGTGGTCGCCGTCGAAGTAGCCGCCGGACCCGAGGTCGTCCGCCCACATCAGGAAGTCGATCTTGGCGGCCTCGGAGATCCTCGCCACCTCGACCCAGGTCTCGACGTCCGCGTAGCCGCGGTTGCCCGTGGCCTCGGGCAAGCGCCACGTGCCGGGGTAGTGGTGCGACATCGCGTACTTGGTGAAGGTGCCGACGATCAGCCTGTCCGACATCGGTTCTCCTCTCTCGGTGGTCGTGGTCGTGGTCGCCGGTCAGGTGACCGGCATCGCCATCCGCTCGCGAAGCGTCCGGCCGGGTGTCGGCGGCAGGACCCGTCCGCGGGCGCGCAGCACGGACATCAGCCCGCCGCTGACCTCCTCGACGAACTGCGGGATCCAGCGCCCACGGATCGCGAAGCCGTCGCAGTCCGACTCCTCCACGACCTCCTCGATCCTCGTCGCGATCTGCTCCGGTGTGCCCGTCATCGGCAGTGACGCCCACGACCCGGTCCGCTCGGCCGCCTCGCGCAGCAGCGGCATCGTCCCGTCCGGTTGCCGCAGCCGCTCCGCCGCCGGGACCCGCTCGACGTCGATGGGCGCGTCGACGTCCTCGAGCGACAGGTCGTAGCCCAGCCCGACCGACAGCTGGGCGAGACCGACCTCGAGCAGCCTGCGCGGGTTCTGCGCGCGGCGCCGCTCCGCGACCGCGTCCTCGGTCAGCCCGAACAGCGGGCTGACGATGAAGATGACCTTGACCGAGTCCGGGTCCCGCCCGGCCTCGGCGGCCCGCGCCCGGACGTCGTCGCGGAAGGCCCGCATCGCCGCCGGGGTCTGCTGGGTGGCGATGACGAGGTCGGCGTGCGTGCCCGCGAACCGCACCCCCCGCCCGGAGGAGCCCGCCTGCACGAGGAAGGGCCGGTGCTGGGGTGAGGGCACCACGTTCAGCGTGCCCGCGGCCCGGTAGTGGCGGCCCTCGAACTCCATCGGCCGGACCTTGGCCGGGTCGGCGAAGCGGCCGCTCGCCCGGTCCATGACGAGGGCGTCGGCGTCCCAGGTCGCCCACAGCCGTCGGCAGATCTCCAGGTACTCGTCCGCCATGTCGTAGCGCGTGTCGTGCTCGGGCAGCCGGTCCATGCCGAAGCTCTGGGCGGCGCGCTGGGTGAAGGCGGTCACGACGTTCCAGCCGGAACGGCCACCCGCGACGTGGTCGAGCGTGGCCGTGAGCCGGGCCATGAGGTACGGCGGGTAGAACGTCGTGGTCAGCGTGCTGACCAGGCCGATCGAGGAGGTCTCGGCGGCG
>Ga0070671_100000320_pt1 | contig 32824 bp, 25 predicted proteins | sample KBSS73metaG_FD_65341 | JGI IMG/M metagenome (GOLD analysis project Ga0070671, IMG submission 65341) | Switchgrass rhizosphere microbial communities from Kellogg Biological Station, Michigan, USA - KBS S7-3 metaG | ecosystem: Host-associated > Plants > Roots > Rhizosphere > Soil ...
GAATTCCAGGGTCTGGATGTGCTGGTTAACAACGCCGGCGGCAAGACCACGGCGGGGAATCCGGACTGGCTGGAAGTCCCTCTGCAGGACTGGGCTGGTACCTACGAGCAGAACGTGGGTGCGGCCGTGCGGATGATTCAACACTTCGTGCCGGGCATGCGAGCCCAGGGCTGGGGGCGCCTCATCCAGATCGCCAGCGCGTCAGCGACACAGACCGAGCCGGGCATCGGGGAATACCAGGCTGCCAAGGCTGCGTTGGTGAATCTCTCTTCGAGCCTTGCGCGCTCGCTTGCGCACACCGGCATCACTGTGAACACAGTGAGCCCGGGATTTGTGGTTACGCCGGCATCCGAGGCGTGGCTGATCAGTGTCGCGCGGCAGGAGCGGTGGGGCGAGGATCGAGCGACGATCGAACAACACTTCACGCGCGAAAAAATTCCCCTTTGCGTCTCGCGTCTGGGGCGGCCGGCTGACATCGGAAACATGGTGGCTTTTCTGGCGAGTCCGCTCGCAGAGTACATCAGCGGCGCGAATTTCCGCGTGGATGGCGGCCAGTGCCGCTCGGTGAACTGAAGAGAGGGCGCAGTTATGCAAGCCGCGGTCTTCAAAGGTGTTGGATTGCCCTTGGCCATTGAAACGCGACCTGACCCGGTTCCGCAGCCGGATGAGGTCGTTCTGCGGGTGGGGCGGTGTGGAGTTTGCGGCACCGACCTCGCCATGACCGACGGCAGTGGCCAGACCTATGAGCTCGATTCGGTCATCGGCCACGAGTTCGCCGGTGAGGTCGTCGCCACGGGCACCAAGGTGACGCGACTGAAAGTCGGCGATCGGATTACGGCGCTGCCGTACGCGGGTTGCGGGCAGTGCGTCCCGTGCCTGGCGGGCCGGCCGAACTTCTGCGCGCAATTTCGTGGTGTTGCCGGTGGGTTCGGTCAGTACCTGGCCACCCCTGAAAGAGTCACCGTCAAACTACCCAGCACTCTGACACTTGCTGACGGAGCCCTGATCGAACCGCTCGCGGTGAGTCTGCACGGTGTGGCGCTTGCCCAGATAACGCCAGGCGCGCGCGTTCTGGTGATTGGTGCCGGGCCAATTGGGTTAGGCGCCGTTCATTGGGCGCGTAGACTGGGCGCGGGCCCGGTAGCGGTGACGGCCCGCACTCGGCGAGCGGAAAGTCTGGCAATGCAGATGGGCGCGAATGCATTCGTAATGCCGGAGTCCGCGCAGGACTGGATCCCGGCAGTGAGCGCCGCGCTCGGCGGCCTGCCGGATGTAGTCATTGAAGCGGTTGGCAAGAAGGATCTGATCGCACAGGCGGTGAGCTGCGTGCGGCCCTCGGGAACCGTGCTCGTCCTCGGCTTCTGCAGTGTGCCCGATTCCTTCATCCCGGCCATCGCGGTCTGGAAGGAAGTTACGATGCGGTTCTCGATGACCTACAGCATCGCCGAGTTCGAGCACGTGGCTCGCGTGCTGGATAGCGGCGATGTCGAATCCCGCGTGATGGTGACCGACACTGTGCCGCTGGCGGAGCTGCCCGCCACTTTCGAATCACTGCGCCGGCGAACGCAGCAGTGCAAAGTCATGGTGAGCCCCTGGGAATGAGCAGCGAGCGCTTCGAAGATCTCGAGGAGCAGCTGCATCGGGCGGCTGTTGCGAGCACCGGGCTCGAGGACTTTGGCGATCCAACCTATCTGAGCGGTTTGCGGGTGCTGCTGCGCGCCTTTGACACGGACCCGCAACTGACGGAGATTGGACGGCAGTTCGCATACGGCAGCGTGCTGGGCACCCTGACGGCACGTCTGCATACTCAACACGGGTGGTCGCAACACAGCGAGATACTGCGGAATCGCGTGGAGAGTCCGCTCGTGATCACCGGGATACCGCGTACCGGCACGACCGCACTCCACAAGCTGCTTTCGATGGACCCTCAATTCCAGGGACTGGAGCGCTGGCTCACGGAGACGCCCATGATCCGTCCGCCGCGCGGAAGTTGGGATTCGCTTCCCGCGTACCGGGCCACGGTGGCCAACCTGGAGGCTTTTTTCGCGGCCATGCCCGACATGCGCAAAGCGCACGACATGGTGGCCGATGAGCCCGATGAATGCCTGGAGGTACTGCGCCAGAGCTTCGTGTCGAACCGGTTCAGCTCGAGCGCCTATCTGCCTTCGTACGACCAGTGGTTCTTCGGACAGAGCGAAAACGACTCCTATCGCCGTTACGTGGATGTTCTGCGTTTAATCGGTGCGGCGGACCCCAACAAGCGTTGGCTTCTCAAGAATCCGGGGCACATCGCGCAAATCGACGCACTGTTCGAAGTTCTTCCGGATGCCTGCGTCATCCAGACACACCGTGACCCGGTGCAGGCGATTCCATCGCTCTGCAGCACGCTCCATATGGCGCGCCGCATGTTCGAGGGCGACGCGACGCGCGCCGAGATTATCGGCGCGCGCGAATGCCGCTATTGGCACAAGGCGCTGAGCCGTGCAGATGCGGCCCGCCGTTCGCGGCAGACGCAGTTTTTCGACGTCGATCATCGTGACTTCGTGGCCGACCCGATGGGCACTGTGAGAAGCATCTACAGCTACTTCGGTTTGGAGCTGTCCGGCACCGCGCAGGAGCGCATGCAGGTGTGGATCGCAGCGCGGCCGACGTCGAAGCACGGAGAGCATCGCTACAGGCTGGAAGATTTCGGTATTACAGCGCCGCAGGTGCGCGACGAGTTCGCCGACTATCGCAGCCGGCATCAATTCACTTGAAACGGGCACCGAGGCAGTCATGACCGGGAAGAAGGTTAAAGTAGGGATCATAAGTGCCAACTGGAGCCTCAAAGTCCATGGCAGCGCTTGGCGGTTGCTGCCGGGGGTTGAAGTTGCGGCGATCTGCACGGCCCATAAGGAGACCGCCGAAGCGGCGGCCCAGGCGTTCGGCATCCGCAAGGCATACTGGGACTTCGAGCAGCTGACCGCGGATCCCGAGTTGGACATCATCGATGTAGGCACGCGTCCCTCGTTTCGCCAGGCGATGGTGTTGTCAGCCCTGCGCAACGGCAAGCATGTCTACAGCGCGTTGCCTTTCGCGGTAGATCCTGCGGCAGCCGAACAGATGTGTGAGGAGCAGCTGCGACACAAGCGCGTCGGCGTCGTGGACGCGCAGTTTCGTTGGGTTCCGGCCGCTCAGCATATGAAGCGGCTGATCGACGAAGGTTATATCGGCAAACCGGTTGGATTCAATATCCAGCTGTTCCTGCCTCTATCGGTCGACGGCGAGCGAGTCTATCCGCACAGCGTATATCCCGAAGGCGGTCTGACACCGTACAAATGGCTCGCGGAAAAGGCGAGCGGCGCGGGCGGCTGGCGAAATTTCGCCACTCACTCGCTGCTGTTGTTGACACACTTGCTGGGCACTGTCGCTGATGCCAGCGGCTGCATTTCCAAGGGCGTGTCACGTTGGGATCTGCCCGACGGCACGACTCTGATCCCGGAGAACGAGGATCTCGGTCAGGCCACTCTTCGGCTGACCAACGGCGTCACGGGGACGGTGCAGACGGGGTGGTGCGTGCCGGATACGGAGGGATTGCGTCTCGAGGTCTGGGGGGATCGGGGGCGCCTTCTGCTGACGGATCCGCGCTTTGGCGACGGAATCAGCGCTCGGCTTTACGCCGGAAAGGGCCGCGTGGGCGGTTACGGCGACCCGAACGGCACCTGGCTCGAGATCCCGGGGCACTACTTCGAAGTCCCCGGTACCGGGTTCAGCAGGCAGAACGCTCCTCCATACATGGTGTCGATGGGATGGATGTTCCACGACATGTTGCGAACCATCCGCGAAGGTGGCCCCGGCTCACCCAGCTTCTCCGAAGCGTTGCATGTGCAACGGGTGGTGGAGGCCGTCGTTCGTTCCAGCAGCGAACGCATCTGGATACGGCTGCCGGCGAAGAGTTGATGCGCAACGCGTGTGGCCTTTTCGCCGCGTGCGCTGTCGCACACCGTTCGTGCCGTTCAAATATGCGAACGCCATGCAAAAATTAGACTCCGATCTTTGACGCCAGTAATATCCTTCGCGGCGCAGCATTTGCGCACGCGTGCATCGAGGGGTATTGCATGACTGACGGATTGGGCCGATCGCGGCCGTCCTGGGCGTACCGCCCGGCGGTAATTTTCTCGAGCCTGCTGGGGACTGCCACCGTGGCTGTCGCACAACAGGCGCCATCCGCGGCGCTGCCGTCGCCCGCCGCGGAAGCACCGAATGCGACCGAGGGCGGAGGTCTGCAAGAAATTGTCGTCACGGCTCAGAAGCGCTCGGAAAGCCTGCAGGCAGTGCCGCTCTCCGTTCAGGCCCTGACGGCCGATCAACTGCAGGCGCGTGGTATCAGCAGCATCTCGAGTTTCATGACAGGCGAGGTCCCTTCGCTGCGCGTCGAGCCGTTCGCCGGTAACCCGAGCATCGTAGAAGTTGGGATTCGCGGTTTCCTCGACCCCAACGGCAGCGACATCACCAACGAGAATCCGGTTCCGGTCTACATCGACGATGTGTACTACGGCCGGCAGACAGGCGTCGCTCTGGAGTTGAACGACCTCGAGCGCATCGAAATCCTGCGCGGTCCGCAAGGCACCCTGTTCGGCAAGAATGCCGAAGGCGGCGCGGTGCGCATGGTGTCGAAAGACCCTACGGGGCAATTCGGTGTGCATGTGACAGCCGAGGGCGGCAACTTTGGTTACAAGAAGGCCGTCGCGCACGTGAACCTGCCGGCCATCGGCAAGTTGTCGGCCAAGATCGATCTGCTGGGTACCGACAACAACGGCTACACGAGCAACTTCGCGCCGGGCCAGCACGATTACGGTGTCACCCAGGCATACGGGGGCAAGCTCACGCTGCTGTTCAAGCCGACGGATGCCCTGAGTCTCGAATATGCCGGCGATTACACCCGGATGAGAACGACCGAATACTGGAACGCGCAGATCTCGACGACCGATCCGTATCATTCGGTCTGGCCGAATCAAACCACCTTCCCGGACACCGTACCGTACCAGACGTACCGCCCCTACGATCCTCAGACTTACTGGGGCCATCGGCTCACCGGCAGCCTGGCTGTTACCGACTCGATCTCGCTGAAATCCATCACCTCGTTTCGGGTAGACGAGTCAACGGTACATAACACTTCGGCGAATGCCGCGGTGGTGCCTGGCCCGTTCTTCTCGCAGAGCTTCTTGCAGACGGGAGTGTGTGATCTCGGGCCGGCCATCTGTGGCGGACTGCTGACCGGCGTAGACGCTCTTTACAACATCAGCCACCGGCAGTTCTCCCAGGAGCTGCAACTCACGGGCAAGACCGGCGACTTCGAGTGGGTGACCGGCTTGTTCTACATTCACGAGAAGGGCTCGCAGAGCGAGAACACGTACTTCAATACACTGCTACCCAACTCGCTGGGTGGGCCAGTGTCCGCAGGCTTCTTCCCGCTTACCCCGACTACTTCGACTCTTCTGTCGGCAACCTCACCCGGATTCGGCCCCGTTGGCACGGCGGGAGCCGACGTTACGGAATCCTCTGTCGCCGCATTCGGGCAGACTACCTGGCGGCCCGCGGCGCTGGACAAAAAACTGTCGCTCACCGCCGGTGTGCGTGTTGGGCGCGATAAGAAGGAAGCCACCCGCCCGGCACCCGGGCAGCTCTATTCCCAGGTAACCTGGCCCGATGCCTTCGGCAATATCGCAGCCGGACTGCCCTGCCCACAGTCTCCTGGGTGCTCCCCGAGCATCACGCAGACCAAAGCGTCGCCCATGGCGGCTATCGGCTATGACTGGACGTCTGACGTCCAGACGTATTTCCGCTTCGCAACAGGCTACCAGGCACCCGGATTGTCAGTTGGCTCGCAGACGTTCAAGTATGTCGATGCCAGCACCGTGCAGTCCTACGAGGTGGGCATCAAGACTGAGACGCTCGAGCGGACACTGCGCGCCAATCTGGCTGCCTTCTACCTGAACTGGAACCACCCTCAGGAGAACGTGCAGACCGTGAGTTCCTCGACGGTCGAGTTCTTCAGTGGTCCGCAGATCAACATCTCCGGTGCGGAGCTGGAGTTGACCTACCAGCCGGTGCAGGCCCTGAGGCTCGATGGCGAGCTGACCGTGCTGCATGGCCGCCAGCCTGCCATCGACAACCCGTTTCCGGCGCCCGGCTCCGTAGGTGGGATTCAGGTCCCTCTCAACATCGTAAACCTGCCGGATTGGGCCGCCTCCCTGTCGGCAAGTTACGATCTCGCCCGCACGAACTACGGCATCTGGCGTCTGAGCGTGCAGGGCAACGGCACGGCCAGCTACTTCAGCGTGCCCAACGCGCCCGCCATCGACAGCTATTGGCTGCTCAACGGGCGATTCTCGCTCCTGGACATTCCTGTTGGCGGGGATAACTCCACCCTGGACATCTCCCTCTGGGGACGCAACCTGACGGACAAGAGCTATCGCGTCTTCCAGTATGAGACGCCGGGCACCGCACCAGGCTCGTTCAACGTGGATGCGGCGTATGGCGTGCCGCGTACCTACGGAATCGCCGTCACATACAAGTTCGATTGATCCGCAGGCGCTGGCGGGTTGCAGTGCCGCAGCCCGCCGGTGACGCCTCGTAGTGGCCTCCGGCGCGTTCATATATCAGAACGACATACAAATAATTAGACGCCGCACTCCGGCGCCAGTAATATCGTCAATACGTCATTTTGGCGCCTTCCGGCCACGTTCCAGGGTGCTGCATGAGTGAGGCATTCAATCGGACAGAGTTGGCTCCGTGGGGCCAATACGTCGATCTGCTGAAGGACGCGGCGGAGCTGGAGCAGTTGGTCTGGGAGCCCGGCGAGGAGCAACTGCGTGCTGCGCTGTACCAGCAGTTCGCGATGAACCTGGCGCAAGGTTACTTTCTGTACTTCCAGGCCGATCCCCGTTACCCGGATTGGGCCCCCTTTGAGAATTCAGTGTTTCTGGCGCAACCGAACCCCGACGCCGTTTACTGGTATTCGGCCGTCGAGGGGACAGGTACCTATCGCGTCAGCGGCGAGCGGGGAGCCGCGCGTGTGCTCGGCTTCGCAACCGGCAAGAACATGATCGGCATGGCGGACCCGCCCGGACCCGGCTTCAACAACTATGACCTGGCGGATCTCGAGACGGACGCCGAGGGCCGCTTCGAGGTCATCCTGAGTGAGCGGCGCCCGGATGGCTACCAGGGAAACTGGCTCTACCTGCATCCTGGGAGCCGTTTTCTGCTGCTGCGGCAGTTCTGCTACGACTGGGGGCGGGAGCGCGATGTCCGTGTCGCGATCGAGCGGCTCGACGTCCCCGAGTTGCGGCCGCGGCGCACGGCCGCCGAAGTCGACAGGCAGTTGCGCGAATTGTTTGGCGGCTACGTCAAGCGGCTCTCCCGCCTGTGCATCGGCTACCTGCAGAAATCGCGCGACAGCGGGCTCATCCATCAGATGCGGCTCACGAGCTTCGGCGAGCTGGGTAATGGCGGCGATTGGCCGCAGGCCTATTTCGAGTGTGTCTACGACCTGGCGCCGGGCGAGGCGCTGGTGTTGGAGACCGAGCTGCCTCAGCAGCGCACCTACTGGAACATCCAGGTCATCGATGCGCTGTGGAATCAGATCGAGCTCGTCCACCGGCAGACCAGTCTCAACGGCCACCAGGCGCGGATCGATCCGGATGGGCGCTTCCGGGCCGTGCTCGCGGTGGAGGATCCCGGAATTCACAACTGGCTCGACACCGGCGGTCATCGCAAAGGCATGCTGATCGGACGCTGGTATCGGTGCAGCTCGCACCCAACACCGAGCTTGACGCGCATAAAACTAAGGGACTTGCGCCGGCATCTGCCGGCTGACACTCCGGCAATCAGTGTGGAGGAGCGCTCGGAAGCGCTCCACCATCGCCGCGTAGGGGCGCAATTGCGCCGGCGATGGTGAACTAAGAAGGAGCGGGGCAGGGAGCCTAATAAAGTAATTGAGGAAAGCAATTGAGGGGGTTATTACAATGCAGAGGTTGATTTCCGCATCTGATTGTCCATTGCGGCATCCCACACGCACGGCGCTCGCGGCTGGATTGGTCTGGGGCCTGATGTCGGGGGCGGGGCTCGCCGCCGAGCCGGCTGCCGCCGAGAGCGAAGCAGAGTCGGGAGCGAGTGGCGGGACCCTGGAAGAAGTGGTCGTCACCGCGCAGAAGCGCGAACAGTCCGAGCAGGCCGTGCCTGTCAGCATAACCGCGCTGTCTGGCGATGCCCTGAATCAACAGGTGGTGCTGAACGTGCGCGACCTGATGGAGCACGTCACCGGACTGGTCGTCGCGCCGAACTCCCAGGGCGACTCGGCGACATTCGCCATCCGTTCCTCCAAGCAGGACAACGGCACGACAGGTGGCGTGGCGGTATATCTGGATGATATGCCGCTGACCAGCACTTACGCTGTGGCCAACGCCAATTACGATATCGCCTCGGTTGATGTGCTGAAGGGCCCGCAGGGAACTCTGTTCGGGGCCAGCGCGACCGGCGGCGCTATCGTCTTCCGTGCCAACAAGCCCACGAAGAATTTCGATGCCTGGGTGTGGGCGCAATACGGCGATTATCGCCGCAGCCAGTTCACCGGCATGGTGAATCTGCCGGTCAACGACGCACTGCAGGTGCGGCTGGCCGCGGATTACGTCAACAGGCCGGTGGGCTTCGTGAAAAACCTCGTCCCGGATCCGACTAACGGCCTGCCATCCGAGCTGTGGACGGACCGCCACAACTCCGCCCGTCTCTCCGTGCGGCTCATCACCGGACCCGTGACGAACGATTTCGTTGGGGACTACTACTCCGAGAACGACACACCCAGTCAGTCTATCCTCACGGAGATAGTACCCAGCGTTGCGGCACTCGGCGTGCCCCTCCTGAACCGCTACAACCAGGTCGCCCTCGGTGGCAACGATTCGGGTGTCACCCTGCCGGTCTACAAGCGCATCACCTCGTGGGGAGTCAAGGACACGCTGACGTGGGAGATCAACGACAACCTGACATTTGTCAACAACATCGGCTACCGGAACGACCTGCAGGATACCTTCCAAAGCAGTAGCTCGGAAGTCATCTACATGGTGAATGGACGCACGCGCATCAAACGGCTCTCCGGAGTGGAAGAGGCAACCCTGCACTTCAACATGGGACGTCTGCGTAACACGACCGGCCTCTTTCTGAACGCGGTGCGTCAGTCTGACGGTAACTCATACGACCTGGCGCAGAACTTCACGTACGAGCTTCACATTCCGGCCGGTGCGTTCGGACCCGGTACTCCGGCCATCGATTCGCCGCTCGCCCAGCTGAGCAATTCCTATTACAACCGCAGGCTGTACTCGGTCGCTCCCTACTCACAGACCGAGTTCAAGCTCAGTGACAGTCTCACCCTGACTGCGGGTCTGCGCTACAACTGGGACCATGGCAGCTTCGATGATCAGCAGCGCGGCGGATCGCCCCCGGCCTTTTTCTTCGAGCCACAGGCGAACGGCAACTTCTTCTTCGGTCCGTGCAATCCAGCCACGATCCAGTCCTATCCGCAGTTCGACCCCGTGAAGTGTCTGGCAACCAATTCCGCCCGTTTCACGGCTCCGAGCTGGAATCTCGGGCTGCAGGACCAGTTCGCGGACCGGTCTATGGCCTATTTCCGGGTCGCGCACGGCTACATTGCCGGCGGTTTCAACAACCAGATCGACAACCACGCCTATCAGACGTTCCAGCCCGAGAAGACCACCGAGTACGAATTTGGAGTGAAGTCCGACTGGAGTCTCTTCGGGCGTCCGATCCGCACCAACCTTGCGTTGTTCGACGGTGATGTTTCGAACAAGCAGGAAGTTGAGAACGGTGCGACGTGCGCGAATCAGCCGACTTTCACCGCGGCGCAGTGCATCGCATTCTACGGCGGCAACAACGTTACCTCGCAGTGGATCGGTGTCTTCAATGCCGGCACGCTGAACTACTACGGCTTCGATCTGTCGACGGAGTTTCTACCGGTCGATTGGCTGCAGCTCAACGCGGGCTGGACATTCGTCGAAGCCTCCTACACTTCCTTCGCATTCCCGACAGTCGGCGAGATTCCAAGCCGCGACCTGAGTGGCAGCACGCCCGCGCAGGTTCCGAAGAATACGATCACTGCCAGCGCGAAACTCCTCTGGCCGGTTCCTTCGAACATCGGCGGCATCACCTCCACGCTCTCCTTGTATCATCGCAGCGAAACGACCTTCACGGACATCTTCAACGCCTGCAATGTGCAGACGGGTGAGTGCCTGTCGTCAGCAGCGAACACCTCGCCTGCCTACACGGTATTGGACTTCGCGACTTTCTGGAACGGAGTGTTGGGCAGCCACATCGACCTGACGGGTTACGTCAAGAACCTCGCGGACAAGCACTACGTCACTTTCCAGAGTCCGCAGGCTTCGCTGGGGTACGCGAGCACCAGTTTCGGTGAGCCGCGCACGTTCGGTGTCGGTGTCCGATACAGCTTCCGCTAAGGGAGGCATGACGGGACAGCCGCGCGATGCAACGACTGCAGGACCAGGTGGCGATCGTCCTCGGCGCCAGCTGGTCGAACAACATGGGCAGGCGATCGCGCGGCGGTTCCTTTCGGAGCGCTGCGCGCTCCTCATAACCGCTGAGCCAATCGAGTCCCTTCGTAAATGGCACGCGCGGCATCGAGCTCTGTGGCGTGCCGGGCGCCGCCGATAACGTGACATTCAATCCCGAGGGCGCGCAGTTGGCTTGCCAGGCGATTGTCCGGATCCTGGCCCGCGCAGATCACAATGCTGTCGACGTTGAGTACCTGCGCACTGCCATGGATACGGATATGCAGGCCCTGATCATCAATCTTGTCGTAGGTGACGCAATTGATGAACTGCACCTTGTGCCTCTTCAGCTTGCTGCGGAGGATCCATCCCGTCGATTTGCCGAGCCGTTCACCAATTCGGGTGCTGCTGCGCTGGAGCACATAGATCTGTCTGCCACGTGTGGGATCGGCCACCGGGAGGCTGCCACCCTGCGTCACTGTCGGGTCTACGCCCCATTCACGGTAGAAGTCATCTGGAGTCTGGACCGCGTGCGTTGGCGCGCTCAGGAGCTCGGCAACGTCGTGTGCAATGCCACCCGCGCCGACAATGGCAACGCGATTGCCGACCTGTGCGCGGCCTTCAATCACATCGATGTAACCGAGCACTTTCGGATGGTCGATACCGGGAACTTCAGGTGTGCGGGGCATGACGCCGGTCGCAATGATCACTTCATCGAACCCTTCAGCCTGCAGCGCGCCCGCATCGACCCTCGAGTTGAGGCGCACCTCGACCGACAACAGCTGCAGCTGCCGCGTGAGATAGCGCAGCAGCTCATTGAACTCCTGTTTGCCGGGGATACGCCGCGCCAGATTCAGCTGCCCGCCCACTTCAGCTCCCGCCTCGAACAAGGTCACCTGGTGTGCGCGCCTTGCGCACTCGACGGCGGAGGTGAGACCGGCGGGGCCGGAGCCGATGACGGCGATGCGCTTTGGATGCGTCGCGGGCGCCGCATCGAATTCGGTCTCGCGGCAGGCCCGGGGATTGACCAAGCATGCGGCGACCCGATCGGTAAATATATTATCGAGACAGGACTGATTGCACGCAATGCAGGTATTGATCTCATCCGTACGGCCCCGCACGGTCTTGTTGACGAACTCGGGATCCGACAACATTGGACGCGCCATGGAGATCAGATCGGCGCTGCCCTCTGCGAGGATCTGCTCGGCGAGTTCCGGTGTGTTGATCCGGTTGGATGCGACCACGGGGATGTTCACTACGCCCATGAGGCGCTTCGCGCCAAATACCCAGGCGCCGCGCGGCACGTGATACGCGATGGTCGGAACCGGCGCCTCATGCCAGCCATAGCCCGTGTTGAGAATATCGGCGCCCGCGGCTTCAACCGCACGTGCGAGATAGTCCGTGTCCGCCGCTCCAAGACCGCCCTCGACGAGTTCGATGGCCGAGATGCGATACATCACGATGTGTTCGGCACCCAGTGCCAGCCGCACGCGCCGCGTCACCTCCACCGGGAATCGGCAACGGTTCTCCAGCGATCCACCCCACAAATCGGTGCGCTGGTTGGTGCGCTGCGCCGTGAATTGATTCAGCAAGTAGCCTTCGGAACCCATCAGCTCGACGCCATCGAAACCCACCTCGCGCGCGAGCAGTGCACATTGGACGAAGTCATCCACGGTGCTCTGGATTTCGATTTCGGAGAGCACTCGCGGCGATCGTGAGTTGATGGGTGAGCGAAGCGCCGACACACCGACGATGTCGTCGTGTTTTGCGTAGCGGCCAGCATGTAGTATTTGCAGAAGGATCTTCGCACCGTGACGATGTACTTCGTCGGTGATCGGGCGCAGGTGATCGGCTTGCTCGCGAGTGTTCAGTAGCGGTGCGCCTGGCTCGAACATGCCGGCGATATTTGGGGAGAAACCGCCCGTGACGATCAATGCCACGCCCCCGGCGGCCCGAGCGCCGTAGAACGCAGCCTCTCGCCTTACCGCCTCGTCCATGTGCTCGAGGCGGGTGTGCATCGAGCCCATGATTACACGATTGCGTAACGTGTGACGGCCCACTGGCAGTGGGGACAGAAGGTGTGGAAAACCCTTGGACAGGGCCGCAGCCGCGCGCCTCAAGCTAGCCTCGATCAGACTGGAATTGAAGGGCAACTATATGTACGATATTCATATATTGGAAGGGCTAGGCCTGGCCATCCGCTGCGTTTGATCCAATGGATTTCAATCTCACCGACGAACAACAGATGCTGCGCGATGGCGTGCGCCGTTTCGCCGTCGAGCGATATTCATTCGAGGCCCGCAAGCGGCTGCTCGCCACGGTGGAGCGGTACAGCCCGCAGAACTGGAACACCTACGCGGAGCTTGGCTGGCTCGCGCTGGCGTTGCCTGAGGAGGTTGGCGGGCTCGGCTGCTCATTTGTGGAAACGGCGATTGTAATGCAGGAGCTTGGGCGTGTGCTCGCCCTCGAGCCCTATGCAACCTCGGCAATCCTGGGTGCCCATATCATCGGCGCCTCGGAAAACAACAATCAGCGGGCGCAGCTGCTGTCGCAGCTTGGGACGGGCCAGCTGCGGGTTGCCCTGGCCCACAGCGAGCCGGGTGCCCGTTACGAGCTGAATGCGGTGCACGCGACGACGGCCCACGCGACTGATGATGGTTACGTGCTCAGCGGCGTGAAGACGCTGGTGTTCGATGCGCCGGCGGCGGACCAGCTCGTCGTCTCGGCGGCCATGGCAGCGGAGGGGAGTTTTGGCCTCTTCATCGTGCCGACAGATGCGGCTGGCGTGGTCATGAATGCCTACCCACTCATAGATGGCACCCGCGCAGCCGACATCGAGCTCAAGGCCTTGCGCTTGCCGAATTCAGCTCTGCTGGTCTCGCCCCGGCGAGCGTTCGATGTTCTGGAGGAAGCGATAGATCGGACCGTGCTGGCGCAGGTGGCCGAGGCGCTGGGTGCCATGGAAGCCGTCCTGGACATCACGAACGGCTACATCAAACAGAGGGTGCAGTTCGGGCAGCCAATTGGCAAGTTCCAGGCGCTACAGCATCGCATGGCGGAGATGTTTGTCGAGGTACAGCAGACGCGCTCCATTCTCTATCGTGGTATGGCCCTGCTCGAGGCCGCACCCGCCGAACGCAAGCGAGCAGTGTCCGCGGCGAAGGTCGCTGCCTGCAACGCTGGCAAGTTCGTGGGCACACAAGGTATCCAACTGCATGGCGGCATCGGCATGACCGAGGAGTATTCGATCGGCCACTATTACAAGAAGCTGGTCGCGTTCGAAAAGCGCTTTGGGGATACCGAGTTTCACATTTCGCGCTATGTTGAGGCGGGCGCCACGCAACACAATGCGCATTGAGTCACGAAGGGGCAGATATGAGTGATGCGTTCCCACGCGGGAAGGCGGCCATTGTGGGTGCGGCAACCTTTGGCATGGGTGAGGCGCCAGGATTCACGACAACCGAGCTCGCGACGCACGCGAGCCTGAAGGCGCTGGCGCAGGCAGGGCTCACGGTGAAGGACGTTGACGGCCTGTTCGTGCTGTTGCCGGACGAGTCCCTGAGCTTGCTCGTGATGTCCGAATACCTGGGCATCCAGCCAAGAATCGGCGACAACACCCGTACCGGTGGCTCGTCATTCGAGATCTACGCCACTCTCGCAGCACTCGCGCTCGCTGCGGGGCAGTGCGATGTCGCGCTCATCGCCTACGGCAGCAATCAGCGCAGCAGCGCCGGCAAGCTTCAGAGCACTTCTCGTCCTTCGCCGTGGGAAACTCCATACAAGCCCATGCGGCCGGTGTCGTCGTATGCCATGGCTGCGGCGCGGCACATGCACCAGTACGGCACCACAAAGGAACAGCTCGGGGCCGTGGCGCTTGCAGCGCGCCAGTGGGCACAGCGCAATCCAGATGCCTTCATGCGCGAGCCACTGTCGATGGAGGACTATCTCAAGTCACGTTTGGTGTGCGACCCCTTCGGGGTGCGCGACTGTTGCCTGGTCACAGACGGTGCCGCCGCGGTGGTTATGGTACGTGCCGAGCGCGCGCAGGATCTTTGCAAGCGCCCAGTGTATGTGTTGGGTGCAGCCGCCGAGAACACGCATTACGGCATATCGCAGATGCCGGACCTGACGGTCACCGGTGTTGCGCGGGCTTCGCAGCGCGCGTTTGCGCAGGCGGGGGTGAAGCCTTCGGATATCGACGTCGTCGAGCTGTATGACGCATTTACCATCAACACCATTCTGTTTCTCGAAGACATGGGATTTTGCCCCAAGGGCGAGGGCGGACGATTTGTTGAGGGCGGCACGATCGCCCCGGGTGGCGCGCTTGCTGTCAACACCAATGGTGGCGGGCTCTCATGCGTGCATCCTGGAATGTACGGACTCTTTACGATGGTCGAGGCGACACAGCAAATCATGCAGTTGGCCGGCGAGCGCCAGGTGCCTGACGTCAATCTGGCGATTGCGCAAGGCAATGGCGGTGAGCTGTCGAACGAGGCTGTGCTCGTTCTCGGCAGCGCCGACACGCTGTAGCGAAGCAGGCCGCACATCCGGGGCGGGCCGGGAGAAGGCGATATGGCGGAACTGACTACCCTCGAGCGCAAAGACGGCATCGTCACTCTCACACTAAACGATCCGGAACGGATGAACGCTTTCTGCGCCGACATGCGGCGCGAGCTGATCGAGCGTTTCACCCAGCTCAACGATGACGACGAGTGCCGGGCAATCGTGCTCGCCGCCGCTGGACCCAACTTTACCGCGGGCGGCGATCTGAAGGGTTTCAACGAAACGACGGTCCGCCAGTGCCGCACTCGTTTGAAACGCGGTGGGGCGTTGTTGGTACGGGAGATGATCGCGGGCGCCAAGCCGATCGTCGCGGCAGTCGAGGGTTATGCATTCGGCGCGGGTCTCGCCCTCGCGGCGGCTTCCGATTACGTTGTGGCGGGGCAGGGTGCCAAGTTCTGCTGCGCGTTCACGAGAGTGGCGTTCATTCCCGATCTGGGCCTGATGTTTTCGTTACCGAACCGGGTGGGATACGCGAAGGCGAAGCAGCTCATTGCGCTGGCCGATACGTTCGATGCCGGGCGAGCGTTGCAGTTGGGAGTTGTCGATGAGGTGGTACAGAACGGGGAGACGTTGCCAGCGGCGATCAAGGTTGCCGAGCGTTTCGCTGCGGGTCCACCCCTTGCCTTTGAAATGGTGAAGTCAGTGTTCGCGAGGGGCCTGGAGGCCATGATCCAGGCGGAGATCGACCTGCAGCCGATGACGTGGTTGTCGGAAGATCACAAGGAAGGCAAGCGCGCGTTCTTCGAGAAGCGCAAGCCGCGGTTTGTGGGCCGATAAAATCAGCGCTTGCTTTCGCGACCGAGTATCGCGTTCGCGATGATATTGCGTTGGATCTGGTTGGTTCCCTCGATCACCTGCACGACCTTGGCGTCGCGGAAATAGCGATTGATGGGAAACTCGTTGGAGATACCGGCGGCGCCGAACAGCTGCACGGCGTCCGTCGCCACTTTCATGGCGACATCCGACGCAAAGCATTTGGCCATGGCCGCGAGCTTACCCATCTCCGGACCCTTCTCACCGGCATCGATGGCTGCAGCCGCTTTGTATGTGAGCTGCCTTGCGGCTTCAGTCTGCATGGCCATGTCCGCGATCATCCAGCGGATACCCTGAAAGTCGCTCACGGAGCGCCCGAACGCATGGCGGTTCTTGATGAATTCCACCGAGTGATCGATCGCACCCTGAGCCAGGCCGACGGCGCGCGCGGCGACGATCGGTCGGCTGGCGTTGAAGGCCTCCATCACTGACTTGAAACCCTGATCACCCTCCGGCCCCATCCGATTCGTTTCGGGCACGAAGACATCGTCCAGGAATAGCGGACATGAAGGAACACCGCGGGCGCCCATTTTGTTCTCATGACCGCCGACGGTGAAGCCGGGCGTGCCTTTCTCGACAATGAACAGGTTGATACTGTCCTTGCCGCCGGAGCCTGTGCATTTAGCAGCGACGAGCACAAAGTTCGCTACGTCGGAATTCGTGCACCAGATCTTGGATCCCTTCAACGTGTAACCGCCGGGAACGCGTGTCGCACGTGCTTTGATCCCCTGGATATCGGAACCACTTTGCGACTCGGTGGTTGAAAATGCGCCGCGCAGCTCGCCGGAGGCCAGGCCGGGGAGAAAACGTCCCTTCTGCTCGGCATTGCCCGCCGCGAACAATGCGCCGAAGGCAACCCACTGGACTACGAGCAGATAGCCGGTGTTGTAGCAAACGCGCCCGAGCTCTTCGATCGCGAGGCATCCCGATAAGAGGCTGCCGGTACCGCCGTATTGCGCTGGAAACGGCAGGGCGAACAGGCCGAGCTCGCGCAGCAGGTCGAACATGTCCTGCGGATACTGCGCCGTGCGGTCGATCGCATCCGCGCGCGGCGCGACCTTTTCCCGCGCTATGCGCCGCACGAGGTCCTGGATGGCCTGCTGTTCTTCGGTGAGCGAGTAGCTCGTCACTGCAATCGGCTCCGGCCCTTGCCTGTGCGCTAATTTATGAACGACGTACACAATGGTGAACGGAGGTGGCAGGCTTGTCAACGCTGGATGACGCTTGCTAATGTGGATAGAACAGCGTTCACATATATGAACTTCGACCTGCAGGAGACCCCATGCAAACGCAGGACAGCGATGCCAGGTCCGTTCGCGAGCTGCTCGACCGCCAGGCGATTCTGGATTGCATCCACCGCTATTGCCGGGGAGTGGATCGTTTCGATCGGCAGATGGTGCTCTCGGTGTACCATCCTGATGCGATCGATCATCACGGCGCGTTCGTGGGCGGCCCGGAGGCGTTCGTGGACTGGGCGTTCAACTATCACACCGAGTACCAGGAAGCTCACCATCACATGGTGATGAATCACTCGTGCGAGCTGGACGGCGACACGGCGCACACCGAAACGTACTGGATATTTACCGGTATCAACAAACAGGGACCGCCCAGTATTCACTTTGGCCGTTACATCGATCGGTTCGAGCGGCGCAACGGCCGCTGGGCCATTGCCACTCGTGTCTGTGTCAGTGAGTGGCATGCAGCCATGGCGGAGTTGCCGCTACCGGCCGATTATCTCGCGATGTTGTGTAGTGGAGGAAAGACGGCGCGCGACCGTACCGATGTTTCGTACGAGCGCCCGTTAAGACGATGAAGTTGGAGCTCAGCCGCGCTGACGAGCTCTTTCGTGAGGAAGTGCGCGCGTTCCTGCGCGAGCATCTGCCGGGCGATCTCGCAGCCCGCGGGTATCACGGCTTTGCGCCGCCAACCAAGCAAGACTTGCAGCGCTGGAATCGAATCCTGTTCGAGAAACGCTGGGCCGCTCCTCATTGGCCGGTCGAATACGGTGGCACCGGCTGGACTCCCCTGCAGCAGCACATCTTCGAGGAGGAGTGCCATCTCGCTTATGCCCCGGATCTGAGCTGGCAAGGGCTGCGTCTGCTGGGCCCGGTGCTCTACACCTATGGCAGCGACGAGCTCAAGAAGCGGCACATCCCGAGCATCCTGACAGGTGAAGTATTATGGGCGCAGGGATTTTCGGAGCCGAACGCCGGCTCGGACCTCGTCTCGCTGAAGACGCGCGCTGAGCGGCAAGGCGATCACTACATCGTCAATGGGCAGAAGACCTGGAGTAGCGAAGGTCACTATGCCGACTGGGGCTTTTTCCTGGTGCGCACTGATGCCAGCGTGAAGCCCCAGAAGGGCATCTCGTTCCTGCTCATCGACCTTCACAGTCCAGGCGTCACGGTGCGGCCCATCATCATGATCAACGGCGCACACTATGTGAATGAGATCTTCCTCGATAACGTGAAGGTGCCGGTAACGAATCTCGTCGGGCAGGAAGGGCAGGGCTGGACCTACACGAAGTTTCTGCTCGATCACGAGCGTACCAGCAGCGCTTTCATCTACTTCTCCAAACGCGAGCTGCAACGCGCCAAGGAGATTGCGCGAGCGGAGCGGAGCCACGGCGTGCCTCTCCTGGAGGCACCTGAATTCGCGCGACGCATTGCCATGATTGAAATCGATCTGCTGGCGCTCGAGTGGTCGGTGCTGCGCATGCTGACGAATGAAAAGACCGAGTATGACCCGCTGGCTGTGGCCTCCACGCTGAAGATCCGGGGCTCCGAATTGCAGCAGCGGGTGACCGAGCTGCAGACCGATCTGCTTGGTGCCCGCTCGTTGCGGGACATCCGGGTGGAGGATCCGCCGGCCAGCCCTGCGAGCGCAGCGTGGCCCAATTACGTGCCCGGCCGCATGTCGACCACGCTCCACACTCGTGCCGTAACTATTTATGGGGGCTCCAAGGAAGTACAGAAGAACATCATAGCCAAGCTCGCTTTTGGGTTGTAACCATGACAAATCCCTACTGCGGCAACGGTGTATATCTCTCGAGGCATTTTCAGACCGCCTATGTCACTCGTGACATTGAGCGCACGGCGGCTGAGTTTCAGCGTCGGTTTGGTATCAAGTCCTTTCAGTTCGTGCGCGGTAATCAAGTGGATGAGCACACGCGCATCGACCTGGCGCTTGCCTGGCTCGGCGATGAGATGGTGGAGCTCATACAGCCGCTGGGAAACGGCGGTAGTTTCTACGAAGCCATGCTAGGCCCCGATCCGCTCGGGACGCGGTTGCATCACTTCGGGCACCTCTTACCGGATCGCAGGGAGTGGGACCGTTTGCGGGAGCAAGTCAGCCGTGACGGGTATCCCATTGCCTTGGAAGGCAGCGTCGAGAACTTCCTCAGTTATCTGTACGTCGATGCCCGGGCGCACACGGGTCACTACCTCGAGTACATCCTATGCGAGCCGGCGGGTCAGGCGTTCTTCGACGCGGTACCGCGGAGTTAGGAGTCGCGCACCCAGGCTACTATTACTGCGCGACGAGCCGCAACACGCGAAGGTCGTCCAGATATTTCCGAATGAACGCGGCGCAGAGGTGCGGAATTTCCTTGCCATGCTTGCGCACATCGCTCTCGAACCGCACTGCGGATGCCAATGCTCCCGCGCCAGCGGGCATTGGACGGCGTAGCTGATGGAGTAGCGGTAGCGAGGAGTGTTGGCGTTGCCTGTCAGGAAGACCGCGCAAGGCAGTCTCGAAGCGGTGATACCAATCGTCGTAGTCGTCGATCCGCTGGATGCCGTAGCCGGCCTCTATTGCCCAATCAATAAAGGTATCCATCGAGATTCCGTCATCGTGGGGGTTGACTACGTGATAGGTCCGGTAACCACTTAACGCGTCAGCACCCAACGTTGCGATGGACGAGGCCGTGAAGTCTACGGGCAGGCCATCGTAGTGAGGCTTGACGCTGCCTCCCGCGTAGAACGAGCGTGGCGCCAGTCCGGTCACAATAATACTGAACAACCAGCGGGTGAACATGTCGGGGACATTGATCTGTCCCTTGTATTTGCTGTGGGCCAGGATCATGTCTGAACGGAACACCGAGACGGGCAGACCACATTGGTGGTGCGCCTCGCGCAGCAGGACCTCGCCAGCCCACTTGCTGTTTGCGTACCCGTCAGCGTAACGCTCGGAATCGAGAGGGCGAACGGGCGTGGCTGCACGAACATCAGCATCTTCATCAATTACACCCCCACCGAGAGTCATGGCCGCGGCCACCGTCGAGACATTGTTGATGGGTTTCAGGCGGTGAGTGATCGCAAGCCGAATCAGTTCGGCGGTGCCGGCAACGTTGGGTCCGAACAGCTGCGGGTACGGCAGCACGTGATTGACCAGAGCCGCGGGATGCACAATGAGGTCGACGGTCCTTGCCAGACGGTCCCAGTCTGCCTGGTCAAGACCCAGACCGGGCTCGCCGAGGTCACCCGCGAGGAATTCGATGTGCTTGTTGGCGAGTTGTTCAAAATGGCGCTTCAGTTCGGCATCGCCGCTATCGAAGGCGCTGGCAATGCGCTGGCGTGCTGCCGCAGCGTTCCGTCCGCGTGCGATGCAAACGACACGTCCGTTCACTCTGGCAACTCGCTCGAGCCACTCGAGACACAGGAACCGGCCCAGGTAACCATTCGCACCGGTCACCAGTACCGTGCGGATCTGGTTGGAGGGCGGTTCTACTGTCGGTGCGCTCTGGAGGGTCTTCGCATCAATGAACTTTTCCAGCTTCAGGTCGCTGGCACGAATCTCGGCGGCTCCGCGGCCGTGAACGGAGGCGACGGTTGGATGCTGGAAGGCGTCGCTCCGGGCCCGTTCGATGTAACCCGTCAATTGTTGAAGACTACCGGCCGGGTTATTGATGACACTGACCGGTATCTCGATCCCATAGATTTCCTCCAGAAGCTGGGAACACGAGAGCGCCGACAGGGAATCGCCACCAAGCTCAGCGAAGCTGCAGCTGTTCGAGAGGTCGACGTCCTCGATACCAAGAGTCGCTTGCACGGCTCGCGCCACCGTTTCCTGCACGGGCCCATCACGACCCCGCAGGCGCAGTGCCTGCAGCTCGTTGGTTTGGCTCGAGGCAATGTCGCTATACAGCTTCTCGAGCCGAGCCCCATAGCGTTCCTTGAACTTGGGACGCTGGTACTTGCCGATGCCTGCGAGCAGGCCATTATCGACGCTGAATGGCTCGCGCTCGACGATGAAGTCGCGAGGTACCTCGTAAGCATTGAGCTCCTCGCTGCGCGCGACCTCCTTGATCGCCTCGCGCAAGGCCGACTTGATCGCCTTGTCATCGGCCCTGATGCCCCGCTCATTCAACGCGTGCTCGTTGGGCACGATGACACCCACGAGATAGGAGCGCTCGCTGGTGCCGTAGAGGTAGACCTGTCGGATCGCCGGATGACCGTTGGTGTAGAGCGACTCCAGGCGCGAGACGGCGACGAACTCGCCTTGCGCGAGCTTGAGAACGTTGTTGCGGCGGTCCACGTACACGAGCTGGTCAGGACCAATCTCGGCCATGATATCGCCGGTCCTGTAGTAACCGTCCTTGTCAAACACGGCCGCCGTAACGTCGGGGCGCTTGTAGTAGCCGAGCATGACGCTGCTGGTTTTGATGACGAGCTCACCTCGCGGGTACGGCTTGTCGGTCTTGAAATAGCCCAGCTCGGGCACGTCATCCAGCTTGTAGTCGATCACGGGTGGGCGAAGAATGCGCTTGTTGCGGATCGCGCCCGAGATTTCCGTGGCGCCGTAGTGGTCATCCATGCTGTATCCGAGACAGGCTTCCATGAACTCCCGCAGCTCCGGGGCCAGCGGCGCGGAGCCGAAATTGCAGCTCAGCAGCCGGCCGCCGAGTACGCTGTGGCGTATCTGCAGCAACAGCTCCCGCTTGAGGGCCTCGAGGTCGGCGGCGCCCGATGAGCGGCGCTCGAGCTCGACCTGATAGTGTTGATACACCATTTCGCAGATCCGCGGCACGATGCCCATGAACGTCGGGCGGGCCATGCGTATGTCTTCGAAGAGCAGCGACAGGTCGGTCTTCGCAGTGAAGTAGCACGTGCCGCCGGATCCCAATGTCGAGAAGACACCGCTCCTGCCGAACGCATGGTTCATCGGCATGTAATGCATGTAGAAGAAGGGGATCGGCGAGACCATCCGCCACGTGGGCTTGACCATCAGTTCCGGATACATTGCCCCTTTGGGCAGGCCAGTGCTTCCGGAGGTGTAGTAGATAGTGCACATCCGCTTGTCAGTCGCCTGCTCGGCAAACAGCGGGGCTGGTGGCAGCTTTTCGCCGCGCGCACATAGTTCATGCAGGCAGACGAGCAGGTCCGGTAAACCTGCATCGGCAAGTCGGGTCTGTGCTGCGGCAAAGGTCTCCCGCTCGCTGTCAACTTCCGGGTGATAGTCGAAGACGAGCAGCCCGCCGGGGCGATGGCCGTTCAGCACCAGCTCAACCGCGGTGTGCAGCGACTCGAGGCTGGTAGCGAGCCATTGCGGCTCGACTTCCTTGATGATGGCCAACAGTTGCGGGAGTGCGCCGTTTGTCTGCATCGGAACGACGACCGCGCCGTTGTGGATGGCAGCCAGATCCACGGTCGCGAAATCAATGCCGGCGAACGCCAGAATGCACAGGAAATTGTTGGCCCGCAGTGGCTCCCGGTCATCCCGATACCAGGCGGTCGCGAGGGCACGGGCGCGTGACCACAAGTCGCGATATGTGACCGTATCGAAACGTGGCAGCGTTTGTCGCGAGGCTCGCCCCGTTGCGCGATCGGTGATCAGTTCTGTCGCGCGCTGTGCGAGTGCGGGACGTTCCGCGTAGGCCTCCATGACGAGCGCCGCAATCTGTGCCAGTCCGAGTTCGGGGCGCAGTTTCGCCTCGTTCACGGACTTGATCGGCAGCGCCGCGCGAAACTGTGCATCGGCTGCGGCCAGCTCTGCGATCCGCGCCGTGGTCTGCTCGTTGGGCTTTGCCACGGTCAACCTGAGTGCGGGGGATTCGGTCGCTTCAGCTGCAGACATCTTGGTATCTCCGGATCTTGATACACGGGGCGAAGTTTTTCAGCCCGAGCGAAATAGCCGGCCCAGCGTGCCGTCCATCGGCACGGGCAAGTAACCGTCACCAAATGGCCAATCAATGAAACCGGCCGCCGCCATGGTGCCGCCATCGACATGAAGGGTAGTCCCAGTCACGAAAGCGGCGAGGTCGGACGCCAGGAACAGCACACCGTTGGCGAGATCCTCCGCGCTTGGCGATGCTTTCATCGGGATGTACATGTCCATGGACGCCTGGACCGACTCGGCTGGAATGTTGCCCATGCGGGTCAGCAGGTCGGGAGGGAGCGCTCGGATGTTTCCCTCACTTGGCGTGGTATCCGGCGCGAGTGTATTCACCCTGATACGGTCACTTCCCAGCTCCACCGCAAGCGTGCGCGTGAAATTTGTGGTCGCCGCCTTGGCGCCGGCATATACGGCAAATCCCGCGGCCCCGCGGTGAGCTTCGATCGTGGTGAAATTGATGATGCTTCCACCGCGACCACCTTTGCGCATCAACGGGACGGCGTGGCGCACTGACTCGATGACATAGCCGTAGTTGCGCTGGATGTCGGCCGCGCATTGTTCGGGCGTCGCGTCCATAAAGTTGCGGCGGCGTACGCCGCCTACGATATTGACGAGTATGTCCAGGCGGTCAAACTCTGCGGCCAGGGCCGCATAGAAGGCGGTCAGCTGTTGCGACTCAGTCGCGTCAGCTGTCGTTGCGAGCACGCGCCGGCCCAGTCCCTCTGATGCGGCCTGGGTACGCTCAAGGGCGGCTGAGTTGATGTCGCAAAAGGCGACATCGACGCCCGCACCGGCAAGCGTCAATGTCACGGCGGCACCAATGCCGGAGGCGCCGCCAACGATGGCAGCCACTTTCCCGTTCAGATTGGCACGTCGTTCGATCAGGCTCGTCACTGCGTCACCTCAGTAGATCGATAGTGCCGTGGTCCAGCATCGCCGCGCCGAAGCGCGCCGTGCAGGCTGTGTTGACAGCCTCGGTCTGAAACCGTGTCTCGTTGATCAGGAAGATGAAATAACCGTAGGCCAGTGAGCGTCGGTAGGAAAGCCAGGCTGACTCGTAGCTCGGCGCATCGATTCCGTTGGCTTTCAGCGCTTCGAGATAGTGCACCAGCAGCGCTTGTTCCCATGCTTTGCGGTCAGAAATGTCGAGCGCACAAGCGATGTGATAGCTCACTTCGAGATGCCACGGAGCACGTGCCACCTGCGCGTCGAAGAAGCCTGGCGTGCCGTCCAACTCGATGTATAGATTTCCCAGATGTGTGTCGCCATGAATGAGGCACACAGGCTCGGTTGCCTCAATTTCGCCGATTCTCAGCAGTGCGCGTCGAATCGCGGCACGATCGTGCAAGCGCTGGGAAACGGCCGCGCCGCGCGGCGAGTTGACATACTGCTGCCAGACATCCGGGACGAAGTAGCGGTCCTGATACTCGAGACTCCAACCGCTGAAGCGACTGCCGATCCAACCGAAGCGGCCGCCGGGGTTGAACTCGGGTGAATTCCACGTCTGGGCGTGATAGCGGGCCATGTCGGTCAGGCGGCGGGCAACTTCGGGATATCGTTGCGGCCGTTGAGGGTGCAGAAACTCCACCCCCGTGGCCTTCAGATCCTCCATGACGACGATGGACTGATGACTCTCGGGATCGCTTCCGGCGTAGTAGGCACGCGGGCTGCGGATGGGCACGAACGGCTGGACATCGCGATAGAAGCGGATCTCGTTTGCGTACATTTCCTTCATGCTGGGGCTGTGAGCCTCGAAGCCGCCCTTGACGATGACGGTTGCTGGCAAAGCCGCCTCGCGTCCCGCCGGGTTGTATTCGCAACGCACGCGGATCTTGGTCGAGGTGCCGTAGATCACGTCCTCCACGCAACTGCGCGTAACAATGACACCGGGATAGCGAAAGTGCAGCGCTTCAGTGAGCCATGTCGACGTGACCTGCTCGAGCTTGAGAGGTAGCCGCATGTCTGTCCCGCATCCCGCAGCTACAGCATCTGCTGGCCGCCGTCAGCATTGAGCGTCTGGCCGGTCAGGTACCCCGACTCGGAGCTCGCCAGGAAAAGCGCGATGGGGCCAATGTCGCGGTGCGGATCGCCAAAACGCCCCAGCGCCGTCTGCGACAGATACATTTTTGCTTCTTCAGGATGACTGTCGAGGTACGTAACCGCCGCAGGACTCAGGGCTGCGGGACAGATGACGTTGACGCGGATGTTGTACTTGCCCCATTCACGCGCAACACTGCGCGAGAGACCCCGGACCGCCTCCTTCGTCGCGGCGTACACGGACATCCCGACGCCGCCGACGATTCCTTCACGCGAGCCGAGATTGATGATGGAGCCGCCACGCTCCTTCAAATGCGGAAAGCTCGCTTGCATGAAGTACAACGTCCCCAGAAATCCGGATTCGACGGTCATGGCGAGGGTCGCATCGTCGATGTTCTCGAAGAGGACCCCGGGCGCGCTGCTTTGCGCATTGTTCACGAGCACGTCCAGGTGACCGAACTTCTCGATCGTGGCGTGCACAGTCTTATGCGCGCTCTCGCGCTTGCGGGCATCGCCTACGACCGTCAGCACATCGGGTGCACCCTTGGCGCGGATCTGTTCCGCCGCGCCGCGCAGCTTATCCTCGTGGCGGCCGGTGATGACGATGGCGGCGCCCGCTTCGGCCAGGGCGAATGCGATACCCAGGCCGACTCCCTGGCCGCCGCCCGTGACCAGGGCCACTTTGCCGTCGAGCTTGCCCATTCGACTCCCCCTTCCGCAGGTCGGATTACCGATCTGAACAGTGTACGCATTTCTGAACAGAGTTCAACCGCGGGCCGCGCCGCACCCGCCGCCGGGAAATTTCAGCCAATCAACCCATCGAGGCCAGGTCTATCACAAACCTATATTTGACGTCGTTGCGCAGCACGCGCTCGTATGCCTCGTTCACCTGTTGAATCGCGATGGACTCGATGTCGCAGCCGATGTTGTGCTTGGCGCAGAAGTCGAGCATCTCCTGGGTCTCGGCCAGGCCGCCGATCATCGAGCTGGTGAGCCGCTTGCGCCCCATGCACAGCGCCATCGCAGAGACGGCCAGGGGTTCTGACGGCATACCCAGCTGCACGAGCGTCTTGTCGGGAGCTAACATACCAAGGTACGCATTCACGTCGTGGGCGGCGGACACAGTGTCGACGATCAAATCGAAGCTGCCGCGCTGCTTACCCATTTGCGCCTCATCCTTCGACAGCACGACTTCGTGTGCGCCCAGCCGCTCTGCATCTTCCGCTTTCCCCGGCGAGGTAGTGAAGGCAACCATGTGTGCACCCATGGCGCGACCTATCTTTAACGCCACATGCCCGAGTCCGCCCAAACCCACGACGCCAACTCTCTGGCCCGGACCCACCTTCCAGTGTTTTAGCGGTGAATACGTGGTGATTCCCGCACACAGCAGCGGCGCCGTGGCAGCGGGATCCATGTTGGGACCAACCGTCAGGGCGAATCGCTCATCAACCACATAGTTGTTGGAGTAGCCACCATAGGTCGGCCGTGAGGTACCCCGCTCGATTCCGCTGTAGGTGGGGGTAGGGTGTTGCTCACACATATGCTCGTTGCCGGCCTTGCACGGGGAGCATTGCCGGCATGAGTCGACCAGGCAGCCGATTGCCGCGACGTCGCCGACTTTGAATTTCGTGACTGCGGAGCCCACATGGGCCACCCGACCGACGATCTCGTGCCCCGGCACAACTGGGAATTGCGTAAAGCCCCAGTCGTTACGGGCGTAGTGAATATCCGAGTGGCAGATCCCGCAGTGCGTCAGCTCGAGGACGATGTCCTGCGGTCCGGCGTCGCGGCGCTTGAAGGAGAAGGGCGCGAGACGGGCGTTTGCTTGCTGTGCGGCGTAGCCGTGCGAATCGAGCATGCTGAGTCCTCCACCGGTGACGCTCAACTTGCCAGCCCGCCCGGGCGAACATATAGTTGAACGGCATACAACTGGATGAACATGATACCTCAATGAGAAGAGCAGCCATAGTCGCCCCTGTCCGCACCGCCGTGGGTGCGTTCGGCGGAGCGTTGAAGTCCGTCGCGGTCGAGCATCTGTGTGCGGCCGTGATCAAGGAAGTCTTGAAACGCACGGGCGTAGATCCGCAGCGTATCGACGATGTGGTCTTTGCTCAGTCATACGCCAACGGCGAGACACCGTGCGTGGGGCGCTGGGCTGCCCTGCAGGCGGGTCTGCCGATCGAGGTCCCGGGCATGCAGTTGGACCGTCGCTGCGGTGGCGGTCTGCAGGCGATCATTACTGCCTCGATGATGATCGAGAGCGGCGCGGCCGATGTTGTGGTCGCTGGCGGCGTCGAAAGCATGAGCAATATCGAGTACTACACGACGGACATGCGTTGGGGAGCGCGCTCTGGCAGCGTAAAGCTACATGACCGCATGGATCGCGGGCGGGAGCGGTCGCAGCCGGTGGACCGCTTCGGCGTGATCTCGGGGATGATCGAGACAGCGGAGAATCTGTCGAAGGAGTATTCCATCTCCCGTGAGGCAGCGGATGAATACGCGGTGCGAAGCCATCGCCGCGCGGCCGCTGCCTGGCAGTCAGGCAAGTTCGCCTACGAGGTGGTGCCGATCACCGTGCCGCAGAAGAAGGGTGCAGCGATCGCTTTTGCGCAGGACGAAGGTGTGCGTCCTGATGCCAGCATGGATAGCGTCTCCAAGCTCAAACCAATCATCAAAGAAGGCACTGTCACTGCCGCGAACGCAGCGCAGCAGAACGATGCCGCGGCGGCGTGCCTCATCGTTGCCGAAGACAAGCTCAAGGAGCTGGGCCTACAGGCGATCGCTTATCTCAAAGGCTGGACGGCGGTCGGCTGTGATCCGGCCACCATGGGCATCGGTCCAGTGCCTGCCGTGCGCAAGCTGTTCGCGAAGACGGGTTTGTCTTTCGACGATATGAGCCTGGTCGAATTGAACGAAGCCTTCGCGTGCCAGGTGCTTGCGGTGCTGAAAGGCTGGGGTTGGAATGACCCCGACCGCCTGAACGTGAACGGCTCGGGCATTTCCCTGGGTCATCCGATCGCCGCTACCGGCGTTCGTATCCTGACTACGCTGCTGTACGAGCTCGAGCGCCGGCAAGGGCGCTATGCGTTGGAGTCGATGTGCATCGGCGGCGGCCAGGGCATGGCCGCAATCTTCGAGCGTGCCCAGGCCTGAACGAAACTGGGGCAGGCAGCCCGGCTCGAGCTGCCTCAGGTCTTGCCCAAGGGAGCTGACCGCACGAATACAGTGGCTACTACACCGCTGGCGACAATCAGCGCCATGGCCAGCCATGAGATTACGCCGGGATGCTCTCCCCACAGGCCGATGCCAAAGAAGGTGGCGAATATCACCTGCGAGTATCCCAGCAACGAAACCAGTAACGTATGGCCGCGCTGGTAAGCCAGGGTCAACATCACCTGACCCAGCGTAGCGAACACACCCATGGCCGCCAGATATGCGGCGCCGTGCAAGTCGACCTGACGGAAATCGCTGAGAACGAACCACGGGAGCGCGCCGATGGTGACGTATAGAGCGAAATATGCCGCCGTGCGCGCAATCGGCTCCTTCAGCTGTCCGAGTGAGCGGATGTTGAGAGCTGCGATCACAGCAGTCACCGCGGACCCCAGCGCCAGGAGAACACCAACCCACTGCGAGCTGTCATAGCTCGGGCGCATCAATAAAAGGACGCCGGCGAAGCCACTCAGCATGGCGGCCAGCATGACACGTGGAGGTCGCTCCCGATGCATCACCAGCAGGGTACCGGCAAGGATCAGGGGTGACGTGTAGTTGAGCGTCACGGCGCCGGCGAGCGGTAGCAACCGGATGCCGCCGAAGTAAAGAATCATTCCCCCAAAGCCCGCCACCCCGCGCTGTAAATGTGCTTTCCAATGCGGTGTCGCGAAGGAGACCCCGGCCAGGCGCATATATGCGCACATCAGCACCAGCGAAATGAATCCGCGGTAGAAAAGCAGCTGCCCGAAAGGCACGCCGCGCAGCGAAGCGAGCTTCACGCTGGCAGCCATGCAGGCAAACGCGGCACTTGCTCCTAACATGCAGAGCAATGCGCCGGGACGAGTTCGTGACACCTGAGTAGCCGTTCCTCCGGATGCCGATCGCCCGCCAGAAGGTCAGGCTTTCGGCACGCTGCGAGCTTTGACCATACGCAAGGGAGTATAGGTGAGCACCCGCTTGCCATCCTGCTTGATCACGAAGTTACGGGTGCGCACCAGGCCGTATTGCGGCTTGCTTTGCGAGCGGCGGGACTCGATCACCTCGCATTCGACGTGGACGGTATCGTTGGCAAACGTCGGACCCTCGATCTTGTAGTCCATTTCCAGGAACGCAAAGCCGGTGCCCTGCATGGTCGCCTGGGTGAGCAGGCCCTCGGCGAGGCAGAACACGAGGGCCCCGGGCGAGACCCGTCCCTTGATCGCCGATTCATGCTTCAGGAACTCGAGATTGGTGAACAACACCTCGACCATGCCGGTGGTGTTGACGAAGTTCACGATGTCGGCCTCGGTGATGGTGCGGCCGACGGTTTTGAATTGCCGTCCGACCGGTAAATCCTCCAGGCACAAGCCCAAACCTACCGTCTCCATGCACCCTCCGCAGTCATATTGATTCGCAAGCGCGCCTCAGATCGGATCCCATGGTGTGAGGACCATGGAGGGCACGTTGGGGAAAAAACTGGCTTCAAAGGCGGGCATGGCATGCTCCGCAATGCTCTCCGGTGTCCAGCCCTCGGAGCGGTGGACCGAGCGGATCATGCGGATCTGATTGAAGAAGTAGATCTCGTTCGCCCGGACACCGAAGATTTGTCCCGACACCCTCGCTGCGGCATCGCTTGCAAGGTAGACGGCCAGCGGCGCGATTTTGGCCGCTTCCATCTTCTTCATCTTCTCTATGCGCGGGCGGTTTTCCGGCGTGTCCGGGATCGTCGCCGTCATTGGGGTCCACGCCCACGGCGCAATGCAGTTGGAACGTACATTGAACTTCGCCATATCGAGCGCGATCGATTTCGACAATCCCGCCACAGCCATCTTGGCGGCGCTGTAGTTCGCCTGCCCCAGGTTACCGATCAAGCCCGAGGTCGAGGTCATATGCACGTAAGCGCCGCTGTTCTGGCTCTTGAAGTGGGGGGCTGCGGCCCGGGCCATATAGAATGACCCGTTCAGATGCACATCGATGACGGTGCGCCATTCTTCCAGGCTCATGTTGAAGAACATGCGGTCGCGCACGATGCCGGCATTGTTCACAACACAATCGATGCGGCCAAAGCTCGCCATGGCCGCCTCGATGGTGCGGCCGGCGGCCTGCCAGTCCGCGACGCTCTCGGTGCTCGCAATGGCCTCACCGCCCGCCGCCTTGATCTCATCGGCGACCTTCTGCGCCGAGGAGCGGCCCTCGGCATCCTTGCTTACATCGTTGACTACGACCCGGGCCCCATGCGCGGCGAACGCGAGCGCAAAATCCCGTCCGATCCCGCCACCGGCGCCCGTAACGACGACAACCTTGCCTTCTACTATCTTTGCCATGATGTGCTCTTCTGCAGCGGGAAACGTTGGCCGGGGGTACCGGCAGCGCTACAAATATGTGAATGACGTGCAATATTCTGAACAAAGGGGCACAGGGAGTCAACGTGAACGCCGGGGGTGGAGGTGCCGGGTCGCGCACCGAATACCCTGTGAATTGCAGTTGACCTTGCCCTTGCTGCCGCTGGATAATCTGAACATAGTTCACAAATATGAACGGATTGCGGGGCCGTGCCCGGCTGGGCGGATTCATGACTACGCTTCATCCTGAGGTCGACTTTCAGAAGTTCCTCGCCGCGGGGAGCTTCCGCATTCAACGCAGCCGGGCCACCGGCCGCTACCTGTTCTATCCCCGGGTCGCCGAGCCCCTGACGGGCTCGACGCAGCTGGAGTGGGTGGAGGCGTGCGGGCAGGGCGTTGTGTACAGCACGACCGTGATCCGCCAGAAACCGCCCACGCCCAGCTACAACCTGGCACTCATCGACCTGGCGGAGGGTCCGCGAATGATGAGCCGCGTGGTCGGTATAGCACCCGAAGAAGTGAAGATCGGGATGGCCGTGAAGGCCAGGATCATTCGCGAGAACGACTCGCCGCTGCTCGTGTTCGAGCCGGCCTGATCTGCCCGCACATCGTCAACCGGAAGCCGCATGCTCGACTATCAAGCCGTCAGGAACTGGGACTTCGGGGACATCGAGCATACCTACACTCAGCGCGACACCCTGTTGTATGCCCTGGGAGTTGGTATGGGATTCGACCCGCTGGATGCGGGACAGCTGCGCTTTGTCTTCGAGAAGGACCTGCAGGTGCTGCCGTCCATGGTGGCGGTGTTGGGAACCCCCGGCTTCTGGTGGCGCGATCCACGCACAGGCGCGGATTGGGTGAAGCTCGTGCATGGTGAGCAGCGCATCCGGATCCTCAGGCCGTTGCCCGCTGCCGCGAAGCTGATTGCGAAGAACCGGGTCATTTCAGTAACTGACAAGGGTGCCGGCAAGGGCGCCATTGCGGTCATTCAGCGGGACATCTATGAGGCGGGCGGCGGCGAAGCTCTGGCTCAGACCACACAGGTGACCTTCCTGCGCGGTGATGGCGGCTTCAGTGCGCAGTCCGGCACCAGCGATCCGCCACCCGAGGCCTTGCCGGCCGTACCGGATTCAACACCGGAGGTGGAGCTCGATCTGCCCTCGCTCACACAAGCCGCGCTCATCTATCGCCTGAGCGGCGATTACAACCCGCTGCATGCCGACCCTGAAGTGGCACGCAAGGCCGGTTTTCCGCGGCCGATCCTTCATGGACTGTGTACTTTCGGCATGGCGACTCACGCGGTCGTGAAAGCCATGTGTCATTATCGGGCTGACGAGCTGCGGGCGATGGCTGTGCGCTTTACCTCTCCTGTGTACCCCGGCGAAACCGTGCGCTTTCAACTGTGGCGGCGCGGCAAGCATGTGCATCTGCGCGCGCGTGTCGAGGCGCGCGACACGATCGTGTTGAACAATGGATTCATCGAACTCGCATAGTCCATGGGCGTGGTTTTTGCCCGGGGCGCGTAGCCGGCTGCGTCGGTAGGGGGCGCCTGCGGCGCTTATGCATCTACAAGACACCTCTGAGAATCTCGCCTTCCGCGTCGAGGTGCGCGACTTCGTCGAGAGCCATCTTCCAGCGGACATCCGCGATGCCGTGCTGCAGTTTCGCCGCGTCGAGCGCGAGGACTACGTTGCCTGGCAGAGAATTCTGCATGACCGGGGTTGGGGCGCGCCGGGGTGGCCGAAGGAGTATGGCGGTACCGGTTGGAATGCACGCCAGCGATCCATTTTTGAAGAGGAATGCTTCGTAGCGGGCGCGCCGCGCCAAATGCCGTTCGGACTATCAATGGTCGGCCCCGTCATCATGGCCTTCGGTACCCCGGAGCAGAAGGCCCGCCATTTGCCGAAGATCCTCTCGATGGACGAATGGTGGTGCCAGGGTTATTCAGAGCCGGGTGCCGGTTCGGATCTGGCTTCACTCACCACGCGAGCGCAACGCAAGGGTGATTACTACATTGTTGATGGGCAGAAAACGTGGACCAGCTTTGCCCACTGGGCCACGTGGTTTTTCTGCCTGGTGCGGACTTCGACAGAGGGAAAACCGCAGCAAGGGATCTCGTTCCTGCTGATCGACATGAAGACACCGGGTCTGCAGGTGAGGCCGATCCGCACGCTCGATCAAGGACACGACGTCAATGACGTGTTCCTCGAC
>Ga0070671_100000321_pt1 | contig 32781 bp, 16 predicted proteins | sample KBSS73metaG_FD_65341 | JGI IMG/M metagenome (GOLD analysis project Ga0070671, IMG submission 65341) | Switchgrass rhizosphere microbial communities from Kellogg Biological Station, Michigan, USA - KBS S7-3 metaG | ecosystem: Host-associated > Plants > Roots > Rhizosphere > Soil ...
CGCGAGCCCGCCCGGCCCGGGCTCGACGGCGAGGTGCAGGTGTACCTGCTGCGCCCGGGAGTGTTGATTGACGTTCCGGAGCAGCTCACCGGCGACACGGTGCAGCATCACCACCGCGTCGGCGCCGAGGGTGTCGGCACACCGGGAGTCGACGTCCACGTACACCTGCTGGTCGGCACCGCACAGCCGCATGGCGAGCTCGGTGAACAGCTGCTCGGGATCGTCGGCCGGTGGGAGGGTGGCGGCCACCGACGACAACACGGTGCGGATCTCGGTGATGTCCTTCGTGAGGATCGCCCGGGCGCGCTCCAGCAGCTCGCCATCGGCGCCCCGCCGTGCGGTGTCGATCAACAGCCCGACGCTCGCGAGATCCGGGAGGAGCTCGTCGTGCAGCGTGCTCGCGATCTCACGGCTCCGCAGCTCCGCCGCGGCGAGTCCATAGTGCAGGACCTCCTGCTGCTCGGAGTGGGTGCGGTCGAGCCGGCGGGCCAGCGCGACCGCGACCGGGACGAGGCCCACGGTGAGGCACAGGAGCCCGGCGGTGGCGAGGGGGAGGACTGCGAGCAGTGAGCTGTAGGTGGCCTGGACAACGCCGACCGGCACGTAGATCTCGAGCAGTGTGAAGGCTCCGGCGGCGTCGGTGAAGCCGGTGAACACCTCGAGGAGACCACCGGCCTCGGCGATCTCGAAGCGATGCTCCGCGTCGTCCGGAACGGGCACGACGACGGTCTCACCCGCCAGGAGCGGACCGACCAGCTCCGGGTCCGGCGGCTTCCGCTCCCCGATGACCCGCGGCTCGTCGGAGAAGACGATCTGCAGGCCGTCGTCGCGAACCGACCAGACCTTGACCCGATAGACGACGCCGCTGTCGAGGAAGGGCGCCAACCGTTCCCTCAGCCGGGCCCTCGTGGTGTCGTCCGTCTGCCGGTAGTCGTGGCTCGCCAGGGCGGGGACCACCGTGCTCGCGATCTGGTCGGACACCCTCCGGGCATCGCGTGAGGCGTCGCTGCGGGCGGCGTGCCACAGGCCGAACGCGACGAGGCCGACGGCGAGCAGGGAGACGAGGGCGGACAGAGCGAGGACCCTGCGGAGCGTCGACTCGGTGACCGGTCTGCGTCGCGAGGTCCCCATGCCGTCAGAATCCGGCGCCGACGGTGACCAGACCGAGCCGGTCGGCGGTCACGACGGCATCGAGCTGGGTGCGCACCCCGAGCTTGCCCATCACCGAGCGGATGTGGTCGCGGGTCGTGTGCAGCGAGATGCCCAACGACGTCGCGATCCGGGCGGCGTCGAGCCCCCGGCTCAGCGCCTGCAGCACCTCGTGTTCCCGCGGGGTGACGCGGAGGTGTGCCGCCGGGTCGTGGGCAGGCGGCCGGATGTGGTGGCCCGGGTCGCGGTGCGCGGCCCGGATCCCGCGGACGATCTCGTCGAGGGCCGCCTCCTTGCCGAAGAAGCCCCGGGCCCCGGCCTCGGCGGCCCGCCGCGAGAGGTCCGCCTGGGAGTGGGCGGTGAGGACGATCACCGCGGCGCCCGGGCGGCGGGCGAGGAGGAGCGGGATCGTCGCGGGGCCGCCGCCGTCCGGCAGCTGCAGGTCGACGACGGCGACGTCGAACTCGATCTCGGTGGCGAGCGCGAGTGCCTGCTCGACCGTGTGGGCCACTGCCACGCAGGTCACACCCGGGCAGGAGTCCAGGGCGACGGAGAGGGCCTCGGTGAAAACCCGGTGGTCGTCCAGGAGGAGCACCCGGGTGGCCGGTAGAGGCACGTTCGGCGTCGTCGTCACATCCCGAAACTTAGGGACATTGCCCCGGTAAAGGCAAGGTTAGGCTCCCCTCGCTGCCTCGGGCGGCATCTCCCCGTTCTCGACGAAGAGGTCCTCATGCCGCCACGCCCCGAAGCCGGGGTCCGCCGTGCCCCGGTGACGTCGGCACCGGGAGGGCCTTCGGGCCCCCGGGCGGCGACGCGGGTGGGACCGACCGGGAGATGTGGGCCGGACCGGTCCGGACGACCCGAGCGCAGTGCCGGAGCAAGCGCGTCGCGCACGGGCGGTGAGCTGCTCGCTGACGAGGGAGTATGGATGTCTCGATTCGGTCCCCTGGACCTGGTGGGCGTGGGTTTCGGTCCGTCGAACCTGGCTCTCGCCGTGGCCTCTGCCGAGCACAACGAGCAGAGCCCGTGCGCGAGCACGCTGGGGACCAGGTTCGTCGAGCGCCAGGAGCGGTTCGGCTGGCACCGGGGGATGCTGATCGAGGACGCGACCATGCAGGTCAGCTTCCTCAAGGACCTGGTGACGCTGCGCAACCCGACGAGCCAGCACGGCTTCCTGTCCTATCTGCACGCCCGCGGGCGGCTCGTCGACTTCATCAACTACGGCAGCGCCTTCCCGACCCGCCTCGAGTTCCACGACTACCTGGAGTGGGTCGCGAGCCGGTTCGCCGACCAGGTCGAGTACGGCTCCACCGTGACCTCGATCGAGGCGGTGCCCGGTTCGCCGGACGTGGTCGACGTCATGACCTCGCGCGGTTCGGTGCTGCGCACCCGCAACGTCGTGCTGGCCACCGGGCTCGTCCCGACCCTGCCCGAGGGGGTCGTCGCGGGCGAGCGGATCTGGCACACCCGGGACCTGCTGACCCGCCTCGACGAGCTCGCCGACGGCTCCACCGGCACCCTCGCCCGGCCGCGGCGGATCATCGTGGTGGGTGCCGGGCAGAGCGCGGCCGAGGCGGTAGACCACCTGCACCGCCGCTTCCCGGACACCCAGGTGTGGGCGGTCTTCCAGCGCTACGGCTACAGCCCGGCCGACGACTCCTCCTTCGCCAACCGGGTCTTCGACCCGAGCGCGGTCGACGACTTCTTCCAGGCTCCCGACCCGGTCAAGCAGCTCATCCTCGGCTACCACGCCAACACCAACTACTCCGTGGTGGACCCGGAGCTGATCGACTCGCTCTACCGGCAGCACTACCACGAGAAGGTGGCGGGCCGCGAGCGTCTGCGCTTCCTCAACGTGAGCCGGGTCGCCGACGTCGTCGAGACGGAGGACCGCGTCGAGCTGGCGATCGAGTCGATGATCCACGGCGGACGCGAGGTGCTCTCCGCGGACCTGGTCGTCTACGCGACCGGTTACCGGTCCGCGGACCCGGGCGACCTGCTCGGCGACCTGGCCACGCACTGCCTGCGGGACGAGGCCGGGCGCCTGGAGATCGGGCGCGACTACCGGGTCCGGACGGACGGCGGCCTGCGGGCGGGCATCTACGTGCAGGGCGCGACCGAGCACACCCACGGCCTGTCCTCGACCCTGCTGTCGAACGTCGCCGTGCGCAGCGGCGAGATCGTCGCGTCGATCGCCGCCCCGGCCGCCGCCCCCGCCCACGTCTGACGTCCCCACCAGGAGAGAGCGACGACCATGTCCAGCAACCCGTTCGACGACGAGAACGGCACCTTCCACGTGCTGGTGAACGACGAGGGCCAGCACTCGCTGTGGCCCGCGTTCGCCGCGGTGCCTGCCGGGTGGGAGGTGAGGCTGTCGGCCGCGAGCCGCCAGGACTGCCTGGACCACATCGAGGAGAACTGGCGCGACCTGCGCCCGCTCAGCCTGCAGCGGGCGATGGACACCGCCCCCGAACTGTCCCCCCAACCGAACAGGAGCACAGTGTGAGAACCCGAGCGTCCGCCGCAAGCCGGAGGTGGGTGCTGGCCGGAGCCGTCGCCCTCGCCGCCGTCACCGCCCTGGTCGGGTGCGGATCCCCCGCCCAGGCGCCCGCCCCGTCCCAGACCCCGGGGGCCGCCCAGGCCGCCGGGTTCCCCGTCACCCTCACCCACGCCCTCGGATCCACCACGATTCCGGCCGCGCCGCAGCGGGTGGTGACGGTCGGCTGGAGCGACCAGGACCCGGTGCTCGCGCTCGGGGTCAAGCCCGTCGGGACCACCGAATGGTTCGACGAGCAGCCCGGGGCGATCTTCCCGTGGGCGAAGGACGCTGCGGCCGGGGCCGTGCCGGAGATCGTGTCGAACGCAGGCGAGATCAGCTTCGAGAAGGTCGCGGCGCTCAAGCCGGACCTGATCCTGGCGCTCTACGAGGGCCTCGACCAGTCCGAGTACGACAAGCTCGCCGCGATCGCGCCGACGGTCGCGCAGTCCGCGCAGTACGACGAGTTCGGCGCGCCCTGGCAGGACATGACCCTCACCGTCGGTAAGGCGCTGGGGCGCGAGCAGCAGGCCACGGACCTGGTGGCCGCGACCGAGGCGAAGCTGAAGGCCGTTCGGGACGCGCACGCGGAGTGGGCGCAGAAGACCCTGCTCGTCGGAGCCACGGCGGAGAACGGCACCTACAGCGTGTTCTCCGCGCAGGATCCCAAGGCCCGGTTCTTCGCCGACCTCGGCTTCCAGACTGAGCCGCCGTGGTTGCAGGGCCGGGTGGCGGACAACGTGGCGACCGTCAGCGCCGAGGAGTTCACCCTGCTCGACGTCGACCGTCTGGCGTGGACGTCCGATCCGGACCTGCGCAAGGTGCTCGACGCCGACCCGGTCTACAACGCGCTCAACGTGGTCAAGGACGGGCGGGTCGGCTACTTCGACTACACCGAGGCGCCGTTCCCCGGCGCGGCGATCACGTTCAACACCGTGCTCAGCATCCCGTACGCGCTGGAGCAGGTCGTGCCCGAGCTGGAGAGGATGGACGCGAAGAAGTGACCGCGGCGAGCATCGACGAGCTGACCCCCTGGGCCCGGGCCGTTCCGCGCAGTGTCGAGGACCAGCCGTGGTCGCGGCTGTTCGAGGCGCGCGTCGCCGAGCGGCCGGGCGCGGTCGCCGTGGTCTGCGAGGACGATTCGTGGACCTACGGCGAGCTGAACGAGCGGGCCAACCGGCTCGCCCGGGTGCTGCGGGCGCGCGGGGTCGGGACCGAGGGCGTCGTCGGCCTCGCCCTGCCCCGTGGCCCGGAGCTGGTCGCGTCGGTGCTCGCGGTGCTCAAGGCGGGAGCGGCGTTCCTGCCGCTCGACCTGGACCATCCCGGCGAGCGGATCACCTATCTGCTCGAGGACTCCGCCGCCGGGCTGGTCCTGACCACGGCCGAGGGGGCCGACGAGCTGCCGGGGGGAACGCCCACCCTGCTCCTCGACGCCCCGGAGACGCTCTCGGAGCTGGTCGGGGCGCGCGGCCACGACCTCGACGACGCCGAGCTCGGCGGTCCGCTGCTGCTGGACCAGGCCGCCTACCTCATCTACACCTCCGGGTCCACGGGTCGGCCGAAGGGTGCGGTGCTCACCCACGAGGGGATCGGGAGCCTCGTCGCGACGGCCCTGGACCGGATCGGCGTCGACGCGGACAGCCGGGTGGCGCAGTTCGCGTCGATCGGGTTCGACGTCGCGGTGTGGGACCTGACGATGTCGCTGTGTGTGGGTGGCACTGTCGTCGTGGTGCCGGCGCATCGCCGGGTGGCCGGGCCGGAGCTCACCGAGTACCTGTCCGCGCACCGCGTCACGCACATGATCCTGCCGCCGTCGCTGGTCGCGGCGCTGCCCGCGGACGCGCGGCTGCCGGAGGGGGCTGTGCTGATCGTCGGCACCGAGACGGTGCCCCCGGAGGTGCTGCGGCGCTGGACCGGCCCGCTGCGGGTCGTCACGGCCTACGGGCTGACCGAGGCGACGGTCAACTCGACCCTGTGGATGGCGGAACGGGGCTGGGAAGGACCGGCGCCGATCGGGCGGCCCGACCCCAACACCCACGCCTACGTGCTCGACGAGCAGCTGCGCCCGGTCGGGGTGGGCGAGGTCGGGGAGCTGTACATCGCAGGCCGCGGGCTGGCCCGCGGGTACCGGGGCCGCCACGGGCTCACCGGGTCCCGCTTCGTGGCGGACCCGTTCGCAGGGGTGGCCGGCGCCCGGATGTACCGGACGGGGGACCGGGCGCGCTGGCGCGCGGACGGGATCCTCGACTTCCTCGGCCGCGCGGACCATCAGGTGAAGCTGCGCGGCTACCGGATCGAGCCCGGCGAGATCGAGGCGGCGCTGCTCGCGCAGCCCGGGGTCACCCAGGCCGCGGTGCTGGTCCGCGAGGACGAGCCGGGGCGGAAGATGCTGGTCGGCTACGTGGTGCTCGACGGCGCGGACCCGCTTCGCGTGCGTGCCGCGCTCGCCGAGACCCTGCCCGACCACATGGTCCCCACTGTGCTCGTGCCGGTGCCGGGCGGGCTGCCGATGACCCCCAACGGCAAGCTCGACCGCGAGGCGCTGCCCGCGCCGCGCATCGAGGTCGGGGCCGGCCGCGCCCCACGCGACGATGCCGAGCGGCGTTGGTGCACCCGGCTCGCCGACGCGCTGGACCTGCCGGGTGTGGGCCCCGAGGACGACTTCTTCGCCCTCGGCGGGGACAGCATCACCGCCGTGCGCGTGATCCGCGCCGCCCACGCCGACGGGATGCGGGTGCGGGTGCGGGACCTGATGGAGCTGCGGACCCCGGAGGCGCTCGCGGCCCGGCTCCCCGGCCCGCTCGATGCGAGCCCCGCCGACAGCCCCGTCGACAGCTCCGACGACGTGGTGCTGGTGGATCCCGAGATCGCCGCCGCCGTCGCCACGCGCTTCGACGTCGACGCCGACGCGGTGTTCCCGGCCGCGCCGCTGCAGGCCGGGCTCTACTTCCAGTCCCTGTTCGACGGCGCGGACGAGGCGGACCCCTACACCGCGCAGCACGTCTTCGAGTTCGACCGCCCGCTCGCCCTCGCCCGCCTGCGCCGGGCGGCCGCGGCGCTGCTGGAGCGGCACCCGTTCCTGCGCGCGGCCCTGACCGGCGAGGGCGTCCCGGCCCCCGTGCAGGTCGTGCTGCCCCGGGTCGCGCCGGCGGTCGAGGAGGCCGACGCCGCGGACGAGGACGCGGTCGTCGCCCTGGCCGCCGCGCAGCGGGCCCGCCGGTTCGACCTGGCCGCGCCCCCGCTGTTCCGGCTGCTGCTGGCCCACCTGCCCGACGGCCGCTCCCGGCTGGTGCTCACCCAGCACCTCACCGCCTGGGACGGCTGGTCGCAGCACGTCGTGCTCGAGGAGCTGTTCGCCCTGATCGGCGAGGAGCACCCGGCCCTGCCCGAGCCGCCCTCCCACCTGGACCATCCCCGATGGCTGGCCGGTCGCGACGACGTCGCGGCCCGGGAGGCCTGGACGCGGGCGCTGGCGGGCCTGGACGAGCCGACCCTGGTCGCCGGGGTGCAGCAGGACGCGACCGAGGTCCTGCCCTCGGTCGTCGAGCTGGCGCTGTCGGCGGAGGCCGACGCCGAGGTGCGCACCTGCGCCCGGGCCCTGGGCGTCACCCTGAACACCGTCCTCACCACCGCCTGGGCGATCACGCTCGGTGGCCTGGTCGGGCGGACCGACGTGGTCTTCGGGGCCACCGTCGCGGGCCGCCCGCCCGAGCTGAGCGGCAGCGACCGCTCGATCGGCATGTTCCTCAACACGGTGCCGACCCGGATCCGGATCGACCACGCCGAGACCGTGGGCGCGCTGCTCCGCCGGGTGCAGGAGGAGCGGACCGCGCTGGTCGACCACGACCACACCGGCCTGGCCGAGATCCAGCGGGCCGTCGGCCTCCCGACGCTGTTCGACACGCTGTTCGTGCTGCAGAACTTTCCCAAGGTCGAGCCCGCCGCGCTCGCGGCGGCCGGAGCCCGCGCCGTCGACTACGCCGATGCCACCCACTTCCCGCTCGCCTTGGTCGTCGCGCCCGACTCGACGCTGCGGTTGACGCTGCAGTACCGGCCGACGGTCCTGGCCGCCGGAACCGCCCTCGCGGTGCTGGAGCGGTTCGCCGCCACGGCCCGGCGCTTGCTCGCCGCGGCCGCCGAGCCCGTCGGCAGGCTCGACGTCAGTGGGTGGACCGAACTGGCGGAGGCTGCCGCCCCGGCACCGGAGCCGGTGCGGCGCACCGTCGTCGAGGAGCTCGCGGCGACCGCCCGAGCCACGCCCGACGAGACGGCGCTGGTGTGCGGCACCGAACGGCTGACGTTCGCCGAGCTGGAAGCGAGGATCGACCGGATCGCCCGACTCCTGGTCGCGCGCGGTGCGGGGCCGGAACGCATCGTCGCCCTCGCGCTGCCGCGCGGCGCCGACATGGTCGCGGCCCTGTTCGCGGCGATGCGCGCAGGCGCCACCTACCTCCCGCTGGACCTCGAGCTGCCCGACGCGCGGCTGGCCGCGATGCTGGCCGACGCGCAGCCGGTCTGCGTGGTCGCGGCGGGGGAGCCGCCCGCCGCCGTCGCCGAGTCGGGGGTGCCGGTCGTGCGTCCCGACGACCCGACCGACGACCCGACCCACGACCCGACCCACGACGCGACCGACGCTGCGGGCGGGCCGCTGCCCGCGGTGCAGCGGCTCGACCACCCTGCGTACCTGATCTACACCTCCGGCTCCACGGGCACCCCGAAGGGCGTGCTGACCCCCCACTCCGGACTGGCGGGCATGCTGGCCCACTACCGCGAGGCGATCGTCCCGTGGGCGACCGGGCGGGTGCGTGAGCGGCGGCTGCGAGTGGCGCACACGACCTCGTTCTCCTTCGACATGTCGTGGGACGAGCTGCTCTGGCTCGTCGACGGCCACGAGCTGCACGTCGTCGACGACGAGGTACGCCGCGACGCGCAGCGGCTCGTCGCGCACTGCGGCACCGCGCAGGTCGACGTCGTCAACGTGACGCCGACCTACGCCCGTGCCCTGCTCGACGAGGGTCTCCTCGACGGGGCACACGTGCCCGCCCTGCTCCTGCTCGGTGGCGAGGCGGTGACCGGCTCGATCTGGTCGGCGCTGCGCGAAGCGTCGCGCACCGACGCCGTGAACCTCTACGGCCCCACCGAGTTCTCGATCAACGCCCTCGGCGCCGCGGTCGCCGACAGCGCCGAGCCCACCGTCGGGCGGCCGGTCCGCGGAGCGCGCGCGTACGTGCTCGACGCCGCGCTGCGCCCGGTGCTCGACGGTGCCGCGGGCGAGCTCTACCTCGCAGGCGACGGGCTGGCCCGTGGCTACCACCGGCGTCCCGGATTGACCGCGGGACGGTTCGTCGCCGACCCGTTCACGCGGGGCGGGCGGATGTACCGGACCGGGGACCTGGTCCGCCGCCGTCCGGACGGGGGGCTGGACTTCCTGGGCCGCACGGACGACCAGGTGAAGGTCCGCGGCTACCGGATCGAGCCGGGCGAGATCGTCGCCGCCCTGGAGTCCCATCCGTCGGTGGTGCGGGCCGCGGTGGTCGTCGACCGGCCCGCCGGTGGCCCGGTGCGGCTGGCCGCCTATGTCGTGTCCACCTCGGACGATGGAGCCGACCCCGGGGTGCTGCGCGCACACCTGTCCACCCTGCTGCCCGCCCACATGGTCCCGGCGGCGGTCGCGACGGTTCCCGAGCTGCCGATGACCGTCAACGGGAAGCTGGACGTCCGCGCGCTGCCCGCCCCGGTCTTCGCCGGCTCGGGCGGCCGGGCCCCGCGCACGGAGCGGGAGCGGCTCCTGTGCACGTTGTTCGCCGAGGTGCTGGGTGCCGTCGACGTGAGTGCCGACGACGACTTCTTCTCCCTCGGCGGGGACAGCATCACCTCGGTCAGGCTCGTCGGGCAGGCCCGGCGCCAGGGGCTGGTCCTCACCCCGCGCCAGGTCTTCACCGGCCGGACACCCGAGGCGTTGGCGTTGCTCGGCGACGTCGACCGCACCGGCGGGCCTGCTCGCGGACCGGTGGCGCCGTTCGAGCTGGTCGCCCTGGAACCGGCCGTGCTCGACGGCCTGCGGGAGCGCTTCGGCGACGTCGAGGACGTCTGGCCCCTGTCACCGCTGCAGGAGGGGCTGTACTTCCAGTCGGTGTTCGACGAGTCGGGCGCACTGGACCTCTACACCGGGCAGACCCGCTTCGAGCTCGACCATCGGGTCGACGTCACTCGGCTGAGGGGCGTCGTCGCGGCCCTGCAGCGGCGGCACCCGACCCTGCGGTGCGCGTTCGTGAACAGTGCCGACACCGGCGACGGGCAGGTCGTCCAGGTCGTCCGGGACCGGCCGGGCGACCCCGTCACCGAGCACGACCTGTCCGACCTGGAGCCGGCGCAGGCCCGGGACCGGGCCACCGCGCTCGCGCACGCCGAGCGGACCCACCGCTTCGACCTCACCGATCCGCCGCTGTTCCGGGTCAGCCTGCTGCACCTGCCCGGGGGCACCGACCGCGTGCTCGTCACCTACCACCTGCTCGCCTGGGACGGCTGGTCGCACAGCACCCTGTTCGGCCAGCTCTTCGCCCTGTACACCGGGAGCCTCCCGGAGGAGTCCACCCCCGCCGGGAGCTACCCGGAGTACCTGCGCTGGCTCGCCGAGCGCGACACCGACGCGGCCCGGGCGGCCTGGGCCGCTCGGCTGGCCGGGCTGGACGGACCCACGCTCGTCGGGCCCTCGCTGCCGCGGGAGCTCACCGCGGCCATCCCGCGCCGGACGACCGTCCCCGTCCCCGACGCCGACGCGGTGCGGGCCGGGGCCCGCGACTGCGGGGTCACGCTCAACATCGTGCTGAACGCGGCGTGGGCGCTGGTCCTGGGCGCGCTCACCGGCCGCGACGAGGTGGTGTTCGGCACCACCGTGGCGGGCAGGCCCGCCGAGCTGCCGGGGTGCGAGCAGGTGGTGGGGCAGTACCTCAACACCGTGCCCACCCGCGTCCGCACCGACCCGGCCGAGGCGGCAGGCGACCTGCTGCGCAGGCTGCAGGACGAACGTCTGGAGATGGCCGAGCACGAGTACCTCGGGCTGGGCGCCATCCAGCGGGCCGCCGGTCAGCCGACCCTGTTCGACACGCTCTTCGTGCTGCAGAACTTCGCCGACATCCCGGCGTCCGCACTGGACGCCGCCGGTGTGGTCGAGCGCGGTCACGTCGACGCCACCCACTACCCGCTCGTGGTCATCGCGACGCCGGGACCGGAGCTGAGCCTCACCCTGGAGCACGCCGCCGGGGTGTCCGACGAGCTCGCGACCACCCTGCTGCAGCGCGTCGCCGCAGTGGCGGCGGCGCTGGTCGCCGATCCCGCGCGCCCGCTCGCGGCCGTGGACCTGCTCACCGACGACGAGCACGCCACGCTGCGCCGCCGCTGGGCCGCCGCCGAGCGTGCCTCGGACACGAGGTCCGTCGCCGAGATCCTCGCAGGCACCGCCGCGGCCCGGCCCGACGAGACCGCGCTGGTCTGCGGCGACGAGCGGCTGACCTTCGCCGAGCTCGACGCCCGGATCAACCGGCTCGCCCACCTGCTGCTGGCCCACGGGGCCGGACCCGAGCGGGTGGTCGGGCTCGCGCTGCCCCGGGGCACGGACATGGTGGCCGCGCTGTTCGCCGCGCTGCGCACGGGCGTCGCGTACCTGCCCCTCGACCTGGAGTACCCGGCCTCGCGGGTGGCCGCGATGATCGCCGACGCCGACCCGGTCTGCGTGCTGACCCTGGGCGACCGGCCGCTGCCGGGGGACGCACCCGTGCTGCGGCTCGACGACCCGGCGGTCCGCTCCGAGCTCGCCGCCCTGCCTGCGACCGCGCCCGTGCCGTTCGCCGCGGCGGACCCGGCCCGGCTGGAGCATCCCGCCTACCTGATCTACACCTCGGGCTCGACGGGGACGCCGAAGGGCGTCGTCACCCCGTACCGCGGGCTGACGAACATGCTCGCCAACCACCGCGACGAGATCTTCGCCCCGGTCGTGGCGGCCGGGGGCGGGCGCAGGCTGCGGATCGCGCACACGGTGTCGTTCTCGTTCGACATGTCCTGGGAGGAGCTGCTCTGGCTCGTCGAGGGCCACGAGGTGCACGTCTGCGACGAGGAGCTGCGCCGCGACGCCGCCGCCCTGGTCGAGCACTGCCGTGCGGAGCGCATCGACGTCGTCAACGTGACACCGACCTTCGCCAGCGCCCTGCTCGACGAAGGACTGCTGGACGGCCCGCACCGGCCCGCGCTGGTGCTGCTCGGCGGCGAGGCGGTGACCGACTCGGTGTGGGCGGCGCTGCGCGACGCCGACGGCGTGCTCGGCTACAACCTCTACGGCCCCACCGAGTACACGATCAACACCCTCGGCGGGGGCACCGCCGACAGCGCCACCCCGACCGTGGGCCGTCCGATCCACAACACGCGGGCCCACGTGCTGGACCGGGCCCTGCGCCCGGTGCCCGACGGCTGCCCCGGCGAGCTCTACATCGCCGGGATCGGACTGGCGCGCGGGTACCACCGCCGCGCGGCCCTGACCGCGGAGCGGTTCGTCGCCGATCCGTTCGCCGCGGAGCCGGGCGCGCGGATGTACCGCACCGGTGACCTCGTCGTGCGGCGCCCGGACGGGAACGTCGACTTCCTGGGCCGCACCGACGACCAGGTCAAGATCCGGGGCTTCCGGGTCGAGCCCGGGGAGATCGTCGCCGCGCTGGAGGGCCTCGACCAGGTCGCCCGTGCCGCCGTCGTGGTGCACACCCACCGGCCGTCCGGGGTCAAGCGGCTGGCCGGCTACGTCGTGCCGGAGACGGTCGACGTGGCCGCGCTGCGCGAGCTCCTGGCCGAGCGGCTGCCCGCGCACATGGTCCCGGCGGCCCTGGTCCCGGTGGCCGAGCTGCCCCTGACCGTCAACGGGAAGCTCGACGCCGCGGCCCTGCCGGCCCCGGAGTTCACGTCGAGCCGCCCGCGCCGCGCCGCGCGGACCGAGCCCGAGCGTGCGCTGTGCGCGCTGTTCGAGCAGGTCCTCGGCGTGACCGGGGTCGGCGTGGACGACGACTTCTTCGAGCTCGGCGGGGACAGCATCCTGTCCATCGGGCTGGTCGGCCGCGCCCGTCGCCGGGGCGTCGGGATCAGCCCGCGGCAGGTGTTCGAGCGCCGCACCCCCGAAGCGCTCGCGCTCGCCGCCGAGCTCACCCCGGTCGCCGAGCGCGCCCCGGACTCCGGGGTGGGCCGGGTGCTGCCGGTGCCGATCCTCGCGGGCCTGCGCGACGACGCCGTCGGCATCGACGGGTTCTTCCAGTCGCTGTGCCTGCGGACCCCGGAGGGGGCCGACGCGGACGCGGTCACGGCGCTGCTGCAGGCGTTGCTCGACCGGCACGACCTGCTGCGCGCGCGCCTGGACCGGGCCGACGGCTGGACGCTGCACGTGCCCCCGCCCGGCACCGTCGCGGCGGCGGATCTGCTCACCGTGTCGGCGGGTCCCCTGTCGACGGCCGCCCTGGCCGAGGCCGAGGACGAGGCCGTCCGGCGGCTGGACCCCGACGCCGGGATCATGCTGCAGGCCGTGCTCCTCGACGGGCGGCTGCTGCTCGTCGCGCACCACATCGTCGTCGACGGGGTGTCGTGGCGGATCCTCGCCGAGGACCTCGCGGACCTGTGGCGCCGCCACCTGGCCGGTGAGCCGCCGGCCGCCGATCCGGTCCCCACCTCGTTCCGCACCTGGACCGAGGCGCTGCACCGGCAGGAGCGCGACGGGGAGCTGGAGCGCTGGCGGGCCGAGCTCGTCGCGGGCGACCCGATCGCCGACCGCCCGCTCGACCCGGCTCGCGACACCATCGCCACCACCCGTTCGCTGACGGTGACCGTGCCCGCCGAGGTCACCGAGCGGCTGCTCGGTGAGGTGCCGGCCGCGTTCGGCGGCACGGTGAACGACGTGCTGCTCACCGCGCTGGCGATGGCCCTGCGCTCCGAGGGGTCTTCCGGGGCGGTGCTCGTCGACCTGGAGGGGCACGGCCGGGAGAGCGCCACGGTCGACGAGGCGCTCGACCTGTCCCGCACCGTCGGCTGGTTCACCACCATCGCCCCGGTCCGGCTCGACCCGGGCCCGGTGTCCTTCGCGGGCTTCCTCGCAGGCGGTGCCGCGATGGCCGCGGCGGCCAAGCGGGTCCGCACCCGGATCGAGTCCCGGCCCGACCGCGGGATCGGCTACGCCGTGCTGCGGCACCTGCACCCCGACCGGGCGCATGCCTTCGCCGACACGGCGACGCCCGAGGTGCTGTTCAACTACCTCGGACGCTTCGGCGCCGCGGACGGGCACGACTGGGCGCCCGCCCCCGAACGTCCCGGGCTGGGCGAGCGCGCCGACCCGGCCACGGCGGCCGGCTACGCCCTGGAGATCAACGCAGAGGTGGCCGACGCGACGTTGTCCGCCACGTTCGCGTGGCCCGCGGCCGTCCTCACCGAGGAGCGCGTCGCCGAGCTCGCGCAACGCTTCACGGCGGCGCTGGCCGCCCTGGCCCGCCACGCCCCGGGAGCGGGCGAGTGGGGGTCCACGCCGGTCGACTTCCCGCTGGTCGCGCTGACCCAGCCGGACGTCGACGCGCTGGCCGCGGCGGTCCCCGCCGGGCTCGCCGACGTCTGGCCGCTGACCCCGCTGCAGCAGGGCATCTACTTCCACTCCCGCTACCACGCCCACACCGCCGCCGACCCGGACGGCTACGTCGTCCAGTACCTGCTGGAGCTCGCCGGGCCACTGCGTCCCGCGCAGCTGCGCTCCGGGCTGGCCGCGCTCACCGCCCGGCATCCCGCGCTGCGGGCGTCGTTCCACGAGACGGCGGACGGCGGGCTGGTCCAGGCGGTGGCCCGCACCGTCGAGGTGCCGCTGACGATCGGCACCGGTGACGTCGGGGACCTGGCGCGCGCCGAGCGCGTCGACGCGTTCGCCCTGGACACGGGCCCGCTGCTGCGCGTCGCGCTGCGGTCGGCGGGGGACAGCCATCACCTGGTGATCACCCTGCACCACCTCGTCGCCGACGGCTGGTCGCTGCCGGTGCTCTTCGCCGACCTGCTCGCCCTGCTGCGGGCCGAGGACCCGGCTCCGGTGCCGTCCTACCGGGAGTACCTGCGCTGGCTCGGCGCGCAGGACACCGAGCGGACCCGGGCCGCCTGGCGGACGGCGCTGGCCGGCGTGACCGAGCCGACGATGCTCGGTGTGGCGCTGCCCGAGGACGCGCCCGCCGTCGCCCCGGCGGTGCTGACCGACACGGTGCCCGCCGCCGGCCTCACCGCCCTCGCCCGCGAGCGCGGGCTGACGCTGAACTCGCTGGTCAGCGGCGCGTGGGCAGTGGCGATCGGGGCCCTGACCGGACGGGACGACGTGGTGTTCGGGGCGGTCGTGTCCGGCCGGGACGCCGACGTCGGTGGCATCGACTCTCAGGTCGGCCTGTTCATCAACACGGTGCCGGTCCGGGTGCACTGGACGCCCGCCGACCGCGCCGTCGACGCGCTGCGCAGGCATCAAGAGGAGCAGGCGGCGCTGCTGGGCCACCAGTACCTCGGGCTCGCCGAGCTCGTCGCGGCCCAGGGGGGCGAGCAGCTGTTCGACACGCTGTTCGTGTTCGAGAACTTCCCGCCCGGTGCGGAGGAGCGCTCCGACGGGCTGCGGATCGTCGGCACGGGGGAGTCGGTCGAGGCGCGCACGCACTTCGCCGCATCGATGCAGGTCTTCCCCGGCGAGGAGCTCGCCCTGCGCCTGCAGTACGACCCGCGTCGGGTCACCGCGGACCGGGCGCAGCGGCTGCACCGCGTGTTCTGCTCCGTCCTCGAGCAGCTGGTGGCCGACCCCGGCCGCCCCATGGCCCGCCTCGAGCTGGTCTCGCAGGCCGAGCGCGCGGTGTTGGAGACCGGCTGGGCGGCGACCGCGCGGGACGTGCCTCCCGCGACGGTCGCCGAGCTGCTCGCCGCAGGCGCGGCGGAGCGACCCGACGACGTGGCGCTGGTGTTCGGCGAGCGGCGGCTGACCTTCGCCGAGCTCGACGCCGCGGTCAACCGGCTGGCCCGGCTGCTGCTGGCCCGCGGTGCGGGACCGGAACGGGTCGTCGCGCTCGCCCTGCCCCGGTCCCTGGAGACGGTGGTGGCGCTGTTCGCGGTGCTGCGCACCGGTGCGGCCTACCTGCCCCTGGACCTCGACCACCCGGCCGAGCGGTGGGCGGTGATGCTCGACGACGCGCGCCCGACCTGCGTGCTCGCGGCCGGACCCGGCGCGGACCGGCTGCCCGCCGGGCTCGCCACCCCGGTCCTCGACCCGGCGGAGGCCGCCGGGTACTCCCCGGCCCCGCTGACCGGTGCCGAGCTCGGTGCATTCGCACCCGGCACCCCGGGACGGCTCGAGCACCCGGCCTACCTGATCTACACCTCGGGCTCGACGGGGACGCCGAAGGGCGTCGTCACGCCGTACCGCGGGCTGACGAACATGCTGGTCAACCACCGGCAGGAGATCTTCGCCCCGACCCTGGAGCGGGTCGGCGGGCGGCGGCTGCGGATCGCGCACACGGTGTCGTTCTCCTTCGACATGTCGTGGGAGGAGCTGCTGTGGCTGGTCGAGGGCCACGAGGTGCACGTCTGCGACGAGGAGCTGCGGCGCGACGGTCAGGCGCTGGTCGCCTACTGCGCGCAGCACCGCGTCGACGTGGTCAACGTGACCCCGACCTACGCCCGCACGCTGCTCGACGGCGGTCTGCTCGACGGGGAGCACCGGATGCCGCTGGTGCTGCTCGGGGGCGAGGCGGTCGCCGAGTCCGTGTGGTCGCAGCTGGCAGGCACCGAGGGCGTCGTCGGCTACAACCTCTACGGGCCCACCGAGTACACGATCAACACCCTGGGCGGCGGGACCACGGACAGCCCCACGCCGACGGTGGGCACCGCCATCCTCAACACCCGTGCCTACATCCTCGACGGTGCGCTGCGCCCGCAGCCGCCCAGTTCGCCCGGTGAGCTCTACATCGCCGGAGCGGGGCTGGCCCGCGGCTACCACGACCGGCCCGGGCTCACCGCGGACCGGTTCGTGGCGGACCCCTTCACCCGGGGCGGCCGGATGTACCGCACGGGGGACCTCGTCGTCGCGCGGCCGGACGGGAACATCGACTTCCTCGGCCGCACGGACGACCAGGTCAAGATCCGCGGCTACCGCGTGGAGCCGGGCGAGATCGTGGCGGTGCTGGAACGCCATCCCGCCGTGGCGCAGGCCGCGGTGACCGTGCACCGCCGGGGCGAGGCCGGCATCGCGCACCTCGCAGGCTACGTCGTCCCCGCCGACGGCGAGCCCGACCTGTCCGCGCTGCGGGAGTACCTCGCCGAGCAGCTGCCGCCGCACATGATCCCGACCACGCTGGACGTGGTGGCCGGGTTCGCCCTGACGGTGAACGGCAAGCTCGACACCGCGGCACTGCCCGCGCCGTCGCTGACCGCGGCGCGCGAGCACCGCGCCCCGCGGACACCGGCCGAACGCGATCTCTGCGCCCTGATCGGCCGGCTGCTCGGGGTGCCCGAGGTCGGGATCGACGACGACTTCTTCGCCCTCGGCGGGGACAGCATCAGCTCGATCGCGCTGGTCACGCAGGCCCGCCGGCACGGCCTGACCTTCCGGCCGCGGGACGTGCGCGCCACGCGCACGGTGGAGCGGCTCGCCGCGCTCGGGGCCGCCGGGCACGCCGCAGGCCCGAGGACGGACACCGTCGGTGTCGGCAGGCTGCCGGCCACCCCGATCACCGCCTGGCTCGCCGGGCTCGGTGCACCGGAGACGATCGGCGCGTTCCACCAGGCCGTCTCACTGCAGACGCCCGCCGGCGTCGACGCGGCGTCGTTGACGCCCGTGCTGCAGGCGGTGCTGGACCGGCACGACATGCTGCGTGCGCGGCTGCTGCGCCTGCCCGAGGGCTGGGAGCTCGAGGTCCCGGAGACCGGCGCAATCCGCGCCGGGGACCTGCTCACCGTCGTCCCCCTCGACGCCGGTGACGGGGGAGCGCAGGTCGAGGAACAGCGGCTCGCCGCGGCCGCGCGGCTCGACCCGGAGCGCGGGGTGATGGTGCAGGCCGTGCTGCTGCAGGGCGGTGCGGGGCGGCCGGGGATCCTGCTGCTCGCGGCGCACCATCTCGTCGTCGACGGGGTGTCCTGGCGCATCCTCGGCGACGATCTCGCCGAGGCCTGGACGCAGCACGCGGCGGGCGCGCCGATCGCGCTGCCCGAGGTCGGGACCTCGTTCCGCAGCTGGGCCCTCGGCCTGGCCCGCGGCGGCCGCGACGGCACCCGGGCCGCCGAGCTGCCCGCCTGGCGGGAGAGCGCCCGCGCGGTGCCCGGGGTCTTCGCCCGCACCCCGCTCGATCCCCGGCGCGACACGGCCGGGACCGTCCGCGAGCACTCCCTGGTGCTCCCCGCGGAGTGGACGGTGCCGCTGCTGTCCTCGGTCCCGGCGGCGTTCGACGCCACGATCAACGACGTCCTGCTGGCCGCGCTCGCCGCGGCCGCGGCGGAGTGGCGCCGGCGCACCGGTCGGGACCTCGGCGACGGCACCCTCGTCGCGCTGGAGGGCCACGGCCGCGAGGAGCACGTCGGCGAGGCGGGCGAGGGCGGCGCCGACCTCACCCGGACCGTCGGCTGGTTCACCACGGCGTTCCCGGTGCACCTGCCCGCGCCCACCTGGACGGACCTGGACGCGCCGGACACGGTGCGCCGCATCGTGTCCGGGGTCGGGGACCGGCTGTGCGCCGTTCCGGACGGGGGGATCGGGTACGGCGTGCTGCGGTACCTCGATCCCGCCCGACGCGGTGAGCTGGCGGGCGTCGCACCGGAGCTGCAGTTCAACTACCTGGGCCGCTACGCCGACTCCGCGCCGGGTGCCGCCGACTGGCAGACCCCGCCCGGCCTCGCCCCGCTCACCGGGGGACGCGGCGACGACATGCCCGTCGGCCATCCGCTGGTCGTCGACGTCCTGGCCGCGGACTCCGGTGGGGACGACGGGGGGCGGGCGGAGCTGCACGCCTCGTGGGAGTGGCCCGCCGCCGCCTTCGCCGACGACGAGGTACCGGCCCTGGCCGAGCTGTGGTTCGAGGCGCTGCGCGGGATCGTCCGCGCCGCCGACCCGACGAGAGGTGTCTGATGCGTGTCGTGTTCCTGGGCTACATGACCTGGGGGTACCGCACCCTCGAGGCGATCCTCGAGGCCGGTCACGAGGTGCCGCTGGTGATCACGCACCCCGACAGCGACAACCCGTACGAGACGATCTTCAACGACTCGGTCGCCGAGCTGGCCGCGAAGCACGCCGTGCCGGTGCTCACCCGCGGCCGCGCGGACGACGCCGAGGTGATCGAGCGGATCCGCGCCGCGGAGGCGGACGCGATGGTGGTGGCGAACTGGCGCACCCGGTTGCGGCCGGAGGTGTTCACGCTGCCGCGGCTGGGCACGCTCAACGTCCACGACGCGTTGCTGCCGGCCTACGCCGGTTTCGCCCCGCTGAACTGGGCGCTGATCAACGACGAGCCCGAGGTCGGGGTCACCGCGCACATGATGGACGAGGACTTCGACGCCGGCGACATCGTGCTGCAGTGGTCGACCCCCGTCGGGGAGGACGACACCGTCGTCGACCTGTTCGACCGCACGCTGGCCATGTTCGGGCCGATCACGGTGGCCGGGCTCGCCGAGCTGGCGACCGGGCGGACCGACTGGACCCCGCAGGACCGCAGTCGGGCCAGCTACTTCCACCGGCGCAGCGACACCGACAACCGGATCGACTGGACCTGGCCGGCCCGCGACCTCGCCAACCTGGTGCGCGCGCAGGTCGACCCGTACCCCAACGCGTGGTGCCTGCACGACGGGCGGCGGCTGCGGATCCTGGAGGCCCGCGCGACGGAGCGCCCCTACGGCGGCACCCCCGGGCGGATCGTCATCCGGGACGGCGGCGGCGTGGTGGTCGTCGCGGGTCCCGAGGCGCGGCGCGGCCGCAACCCCGGCCTGTCCATCCGGCGGGTCCGTACGGAGGACGGGCGGGAGCTGTCCGCGCTGGACTACTTCACCGCGATGGGCGGCTACCTCACGTGAGCGTCGTGCGCGGCTCGATCCGCGCTTTCCGGGGCCGGGTCGGCGCGGCCACCGTGTTCTTCTGCGGCCACCAGATCGGGGAGGCCCTGGTCCCCGTCCTGGTCGGCGTGGTCATCGACTCCGCGGTGCGCACGGGCGACCCGGTGGCCCTGCTCGGCTGGCTCGCGCTGCTGGCCGTGGACTTCGCGTTCCTGTCGACGTCCTACCGGCTCGGCGCCCGGCAGGCCTGGATCGCCGACGTCCGCGCCGACCAGCGCCTGCGCCTGCTCGTCGCCCGCCGGCTGCTCGCGCCCACCGGCGGGGCCGAGGCCGGCCGCCTGCCCGGTGAGCTCACCTCGATCGCGACCTCGGACACCAAGCGCGTCGGCCTGGTCAACTTCGCGCTGCCGCTCGGGCTCGCGGCCCTGGCCTCGCTCGCCGTCGCCGCCGTCGCCCTGCTGCGGATCTCGGTGCCGCTCGGCCTGCTCATCCTGCTCGGCACCCCGCCGGTGCTCTATCTGATCCATCTCCTCGGCCGCCCCCTGGAGCGGCGCAGCGAGGCGGAGCAGGAGCGTGCCGCGCACGCCGCGGGCACCGCGGCCGATCTCGTCGCGGGCATCCGGGTGCTCAAGGGGCTGCGCGCCGAACCGGCCGCGATCCGCCGCTACACCCGCGCGAGCGCGGACGCGCTGGCCGCGACGGTGCGCGCCACCGGCAGCCAGGCGTGGTTCTCCGGCACGGTGCTGATCGTCAACGGCACCTTCCTCGCCGTGATCGCGCTGGTGGGCGGCCGCCTGGCCGCGACGGGGGAGCTCACCGTCGGACAGCTGGTGGCCGCGGTCGGCCTCGCGCAGTTCCTCGTCGATCCCCTCCAGGAGCTGGGGTGGGTCAACGAGCGGCTGGCCCAGGCCCGGGCGTCGGGCGCACGGCTCGCCGCGCTCCTCGGTGCCGCGCCCGCCGTGGCGGACACGCGGACCGGCGCTGCGCTCCCGGTCGGCGGGACGGTGCCGCTGCAGGTGCGCGGGCTGCGTCACGGATCCCTGCAGGGGCTCGACCTGGACGTCCACCCGGGCGAGCTGATCGGGGTGGTGACGACCGAGCCCGCCGACGCCGTCGCGCTGCTGGACTGCCTGTCCCGCGAACGCGACCCGGAGCACGGCACCGTCACCCTCGACGGTATCCCGCTCGGCGACCGCCCCGTCGAGGACACCCGCGCCGCGATGCTCGTCGCCGCGCACGACGCCGTGCTGTTCAGCGGGACCGTGCACGACACCGTCGCCGCGGGCGCCCCGGCGGACCGGGACCTCGCGCCGGCCCTGGCCGCCTCCCGGGCCGACCAGGTCCTCGAGGCCCTGCCCGCGGGCGTCGCCACCGTCGTCGCCGAGCAGGGCCGGACCCTCTCCGGCGGGCAACGCCAGCGGCTCGCCCTCGCGCGCGCCCTGGCAGCGGACCCGCCGGTGCTGGTGCTGCACGAGCCGACGACCGCCGTCGACACCGTCACCGAGTCCGAGATCGCCGCCGGACTGGCCACCCTGCGCCGGGGCCGGACCACCGTGGTCGTGACCGGCAGCCCCGCGCTGCTCGCGGTCGCGGACCGGGTCGTCCTGGTCGACGGCGGCCGCGTCGTCGCCGAGGGCCGGCACGACGGGCTGCTGCGCGCGAACGCCCGCTACCGCGAGGTGGTGACGGCATGAGCGCCCGCGACCTGCTGCCGGTCGCCCCGCCGGCCCGCATCCGCGCCGTGCTCGCCGGCCTGCTGCGCCCGCACCGGGGCCGGGTCGCGGTCGCCGTGGCCGCGCTGGCGGCGGGCTCCGCGGCCGGGCTGACGGTCCCGCCCCTGCTGGGGCGGATCATCGACCTCGTGGCCGGTGGCGCCGGGCCCGACGCGGTCACCCTGCCCGCCGTCCTCCTGGTCGTGGCCGCCGTCGTCCAGGGCCTGCTGGCGGTGCTCGGGGTCGCGCAGACCGCCCGGGTCGGCGAGGTCGTGCTCGCGGCCCTGCGCGAACGCCTCGTCGCGCGCACCCTCGGGCTGCCGCTGGAGCGGATCGAGAACGCCGGGGCGGGCGACATCGGCGCCCGCGTCACCGAGGACGTCGCGCAGGTCGGCGAGGCGGTGCGCGAGGGCGTCCCGGCCCTGGCCCGCTACGGCCTGGTCATCGTCCTGACCTTCGGCGGGCTCGCGCTGCTGGACTGGCGGTTCCTGCTCGCGGCGCTGGCCGCGCTGCCGATCCAGGTGCTCACCGCCCGCTGGTACCTGCGCCGCGCCACCCCGATCTTCGCCGAGCAGCGGGTCGCCGCGGGGGCCCAGCAGCAACAGCTGCTGGACACCGTGACCGGCCTGCGGACCGTGCGTGCCTTCCGGCTCGGCGCCGCGCACGAGGGGCTCGTCCGGGACCGCTCGCAGCACGTCGTCGATCTCGCCCTGTCGGTGGTGCGGCTGCAGAACGGCTTCTTCGGACGGCTGAACCTCGCCGAGTACGTCGGCCTCGCCCTCGTGCTCGGCGTCGGGTTCTGGCTCGTCGGCTCCGGGGCGGTGACGCTCGGCGTCGCCTCGGCCGCCGCGCTGTACTTCATCGCCCTCTTCACACCGCTCAACGAGGTTCTGCTGCTCCTGCAGACGGTCCAGGCCGCGGGTGCCGGTCTGGCCCGCATCGTCGGCGCCGCCGACCTGCCTGCGGAAGCGCACGTCGAGCTCGCTCGCGGGACCGGCCCCGCGCACATCCGCGCCGACGGGCTGGTGTTCGGGTATCCGGGAACCTCCGTCGTCCTCGACGGCGTCGACCTGGACGTCCCGGCAGGCACGCGGCTGGCCGTCGTCGGCGCCAGCGGGGCGGGCAAGACCACCCTGGCCAAGGTCGTCGCAGGGGCGCACGAGCCGGACAGCGGTGCGCTGCGCCTCGACCCCGACCTGGACCCGCGCGCAGCGGCAGTCCTCGTGACCCAGGAGATCCACGTGTTCGCCGGCCCGCTGGCCGAGGACCTGCGCCTGGTGGTGCCCGACGCCGAGGACTCCGAGCTGCGGGCCGCACTCGGCGTGGTCGATGCCCTGACCTGGGTCGACGACTTGCCCGACGGGATCGACACGGTCGTCGGCGTCGGCGGGCACCCCCTCACCGCGGTGCAGGTCCAGCAGCTGTCCCTCGCCCGCCTGGTGCTGGCGGACCCTCCGGTGGCGATCCTCGACGAGGCCACCGCCGAGGCGGGCAGCGCAGGCGCCCGGCTGTTGGAGAGTGCGGCCGCGTCCGCGCTGGCCGGACGGACCGCCCTCGTCGTGGCGCACCGGCTCACCCAGGCCGTCGACGCCGACGCGGTGCTCCTGCTCGACGGCGGCAAGATCGCCGAGGCGGGCACCCACGCCGAGCTCCTGGCGGCAGGGGGCCGCTACGCCGCGCTCTTCGCCGCCTGGAGGGCCGACCGGGCGACCGTCGACCGGAGTGCGGAGGACGGCGAGGAACACCAGCCCGTCAGGGGAGCATGACACGGGCGCCGTGTACTTCGACCCCGACGGAGTTCGCGTCGTCCCTCTGGAGAGCGTGCGCGATTGATCTGCACAACGCTGAGCAGGCCGGAGCTGCAACGCTGAACTGCAATGACAGATCTGAACCGTGAACCGCCGGGTGATAGTCCGACGCGCCACCGCCGGCTCTGAGGCGCGTTCGGGGGGGGGCGACTCGCAGTACCGGCGCGATAGGGCAGTGGTGGGCCTATTCCCCGGTTTGTCGATGCGCTCTCACTGAAGGGTGACCGGCTCGCTACCGTCTGCAGCGTGGGTTCGCTGACAACATGTCGGCGCTCTGTCGCCGTTGCCTGTCTCGCGGTGGCGGGCTGCGTCGCGGTGCTGGCCGGGTGCGGTTCAGGCGAGCCCCCGAATCCGACAGCTGTGCCCGCCGCCGCCCCTGAGGCGTCGTCACCGATTACGACACTCCAGCCGCCGTCGAAGGCGGCATCCCAGCCGACCGCTACCGCGGACACCCCGCCGCCCGACCCGCCGACGCCGCCTGGTGGGCAGTACCAACCCGGTGGCACCCCGGTCGCCGCCGTCGATCTGCCATGGGGGAACCCGAACGTGCAGGCGGGGAAGAACGGTGCCAGTCCGCAGCCCGGCGGCGCCTCGACGCCGGCGACGGGTGCCGGTGGGCTCCCGGACGTGGCCGCCCAGACGCCATGGGCGGTGGGGGAGTCCCGTCCGTTCCAGCTTCACGTGCACTGCGGAATCCGGACCGCGAAGATCGGTGCAGAGTTGTGGGTGGTCACCGGGCCGGTCAGCGAGACGATCGAATTCTGGCCCGCGCCGGACCAGCAGGCGCCGCCGCCAGCGACGGGAGCCGGCGGTCCGAGTGCCGGGGACACCCTCACGGGCACCATGACGTTGGCGGGGCCATTCCTCGCGCGCTTCACTTCGGGCCAGGGCCAACGTCACGGCACCGCGGAGTTCGCCCCGCCGTCCGGTCCGGTTGCACTCTGTCGATGACCCGGTGCAGAAGGACGCGCCGCTCCGCCACTCATCTGCTTGCTGCGACCTGGGCTCATCCCGCTGCGATGCGACGGGCGTCGTCGAGGAGAGTCGGCAGCCGTTCGTAGCCGACTCTGGAGGCGGCATAGGTCACGGCGGCGATGGCGGCGTGCAGCGGGTCGTGGAACGGCCGCGGCAGTAGGTTTCCGCGGTCGAGGGCGTCGAGGCAGGCGTCGATCCAGCGAATCCCGGTCAGTCCGGCCTCGGTGAAGGCCCGGCGGACGGCCCAGCGGGCGATCTCCCGTTGGCGCTGTGGACTCGCCGCGACGACGGTGTCGAGGAGGGCCCGGTCGAGCTGGGCGAGCTGGAAGGTCTCGGCGATCTCGAGGACGTGCTGTGCGGACTGGCGTCCGGCCCACAGCAGGTTCGCCTCCTGCGCCGGTCGTGTCGTGAGGGCCCGGTTGGTGGGCGGGGGTCTGGTCACCTGATCCTGCGTCGCTGGTCTGGCGAAGGACGGTGTCCGGTGCGCGTGGGGCGGGCCAGGTCTGCAACAGGTAGCGGTCGAGGACCGGCTCGCCGTCGGACCGGATTCTGCCTTGCCGGCGTCCAGTGCGGTGGCGCAGTAGCGCACGCGGAAAGAGACACTGGCGGGCAGTAGTAGCTCGTAGGCGTCTCTTGCTCGAGGGGGGAGTTCGGTGTCGTTCTTCGACGAGGCCCTGGAGGCCGGGGACGCGAGCCTGCAGCCTGCGCAGTTGTACGCCCGCCCGACGGACCGCGGGCCGCATCGGGAGCCGCCGCGGCCGCGATCTGTCGGTGGCGGGACCTAGCGTGGATCAGGTGGACGACGACATGGAGCGGCGACTCGCCGACGCGCATCGCGGCACAGTGGATCATGATCCTGCCGCTGCACTCGCTCGGCTGAAGGCGGCACTGGGCTTGTACTCGGACACGAACACCGACTTCGCGGTCCGAATCGCAGAGATCATGACTGCTTCGCTATCCCGACCGTTTCCGGAGATCCGCTGTCCACACTGCGATGGAGTAGTGCGTGAGGAGGTGAGAGATGACAGTTAGCCCTGGGCGCGTGTTGACGAAGTAGGTCACCGGTTGCGGGCAGCCGGTATGGGCCCGAGCACCGTGGTCGCGTCGCCGGCGGCTCGATGCCGCTCGAGCGAGACCACGTTGGCGTTCAGTCTCGCGGGTCGTTCTCGACGTCGGCCCGCCGCGACCCACACCGTGCTGTCAGGTCACGCCTGGATCTCGCTCGGGTTGGGGTGGGTCCTCAGAGCGCGGCCCGGTGCCGTGGAGAGCAGTCAGGATCATGGCCATGGCAGGGCCGACGAGGACCCCGATCAGGACGAGGGCGAACAACCACTGTGTGGGCAGGATCGCGATCGCGATGACGAGGACGGCCATTGCCTGCAGGACGTGGTCGTTGCGCCAAAGGGATCGACTCGGCCTGTGTCCGAGGTTGCTCGACAGCGCGGTCAGCGCGGGGTCGGCGAGATCACCCTCGATCTCGGAGAGGATCATCTTCTCTCGGGGGGAGAGTGGTTCCGGCTCGTGCGGAGAGGGAGCGGGAATAGTCATCGGAAGCCCTTCGCACAGTCGGCAGCGGCCGCCGACCAGGCTTCCCGGCACTCCGACGGAATTTTACCAGTTCTTTAGGTAGCGCGGCAGGGTCGACTTCGGGGGAGGGCGTCGGTTCACGTCGTGGGTTCGTCGTCTTGGTAGACGTCGGGCACGCCGTCGGCATCGGTGTCGAGGGCCTCCTCGGCACACAGTCGCCGGTAGTGGGCGTTGCGGATGCGGAGCACGATCATCGCCAGCGCGGCGGAGATGAGGGAGCCGAGCAGCACTCCGATCTTGACGTGGTCGTCGCGGTCGGATCCGGCGCCGAAGGCCAGCTCACCGATCAGCAGCGACACGGTGAAGCCGATTCCGGCGAGCAGGGCGAGTCCCAGGACGTCCCACCAGCTCAGGCCGTCGGCGAGTCGGGCGCGGGTGAAGCGTTGGACGAGCCAGGTCGCGCCGAACACACCGATCACCTTGCCGACGACGAGCCCGACGATGATGCCGAGTGCGACGGGGTCGGCGAGGGACTCGGTCAGCCCACCGGCACCGGCGATGGACACCCCGGCGGCGAAGAAGGCGAACACCGGTACGGCGATCCCGGCCGAGATCGGCCGGATACGGTGCTCGAAGTGCTCGGCCAGCCCGGGCCCGGAGCCCCCGCTGCGACGGATGACCGGGACGGCGAAGCCGAGCAGGACACCGGCCACGGTCGCGTGGACGCCGGATTCGTGGACCAGGACCCAGGTGGCGGCGGCGAGGGGGAGCAGCAGCCACCAGGAGCGGTTTCGTCGTTGCACCAGGACGGTGAACAGGGCCAGTGGGATCAACGCCAACGCGAGCGGTAGGAGCTGCAGGGAGCTGGTGTAGAACAACGCGATGATCGTGATGGCCAGCAGGTCGTCGACGACGGCGAGGGTGAGCAGGAAGATCCGCAGCGCGGCCGGCAGGTGGGTGCTGATGACGGCGAGGACGGCCAGCGCGAACGCGATGTCGGTCGCGGTGGGGATCGCCCAGCCGACGGCCCCTCCGTCCGCGCTGCCGACGGTGAAGGCGAGGAAGATCAGTGCGGGGACGGCCATCCCGCCGACGGCGGCGGCGACCGGGAGTGCGGCGCGGCGTGGATCGCGCAGGTCCCCGGCCACGAACTCGCGTTTGAGCTCCAGACCGGCGACGAAGAAGAAGATCGCCAGCAGCCCGTCCGCCGCCCAGGTCGCCAGCGTCAGATCCAGATGCAGAGCGGCAGGACCGATCCGAATCTGGCCCAGAGCAGCGTAGGCCTCGCCCCAGGGCGAGTTGGCCCAGATCAGCGCGATCGCCGCAGCCGCGACGAGCAGGATCCCGCCCACGGTCTCGCGGCGAAGGATGTCGGCGATCCGGCGTGCTTCGGGCCAGGTGCCGCGGCCGAACAGACGCGGGCCGTGCTGCGGGGAGGACGAGGTCACCGGTGCTCCTGACTAGCGGTCGACAGAGACGCCGCCGACCAGACTTCCCGGCACACCGCAGTCGAACCTACGGGGCCGGTCGGCGTCTGTCGCGCCCAGCCGCAGACGTCACAGCACGGGTCACCACCCGCCGAACTGGAGCCGGTCCACGTCGGAGAGCACAACGGCTCCGCCGACGGGGGGCGGGAGGGCGCCGAACATCACGCGGATTCCGGCCGGAGCGGGGGCGGCGGTCTGCGCGGGTAGCTGAGTGCCCGGCAGCACGTGCACTTCCCGGGTGCACTCGACCGCGCCCTTGTGTGGACACCGTCCGGGCTCCGCGGCCCACTCCGTCGCCTGACGGCGCCACCGGCTCGACGGGCGCCCAGGCCGCGTTCGTCAGCCGCGGGTGTGACGCCCGGCTCGATCGAGCCGGCCCACGGCCAGGGGCGCGGTGGAGGTTCGCGCCGACGGGTCATTGCTCCGCCGTGTCCTCCGAGCGCGGTAGGGTCACCCGTGGTGTGCCGGGAAGCCTGGTCGGCGGTCAGTGTCGGCCGTCTCTAGGAGTACCGCATGCCGCTGTACCGCAGCGAGTCCGCCCACGCCCGCGTCCGCTCGTGGTGTGAGGGGCGGCTCTCGGCCGCGCTCCCCGGGGCCGACCGTCTGGCGGTGCAGACCTGCCTTGGGCCGACGCATGTGACCCGCTGGGGGAGCGGTCCGGGGGAGCTGGTCGTGCTCCCCGGCACGAACTTCAACGCGGCCACGTCGGCGTCCTGGGCCGGAGAGCTCACGGGGTCGGGTCGGGTGTCGGTGGTGGACCTGCCGGGGCAGCCGGGCCTGAGCTCGCCGGGACGGTTGACCGAGGACAAGGTCCAGAGCTACCGGCGGTGGGGCCGTGACCTGCTCGACGGGCTCGGCTGCGGGCCGTTCGTGCTCGTCGCGGAATCGCTCGGGGCGGCGGTGGCGCTCTGCCTCGAGCCACGGTCGGTGGCGGGTCTGGTCCTCGTCTCCCCGGGCGGGATCGTCCCCGCGCGGGTCGGGCTGAGCGAGATGCGGGCGTCGATGGCGTGGATGCTGCGCCCCACCGAGGACCGCAGCAGGCGTCTACTGAACGTGATGTGCGGAGCGGGACATCAGGCCTCGCCGGAGACCGTGGAGTGGATGACGCTGGTGGCCCGGTCGTGCAGGTCCGGGCTCGCGCCCGCGCCGCTGCCCGGGGTGGTGCTGAGCGGGTGGGCCCACACGCCTGCGGTCGTTGTGGTCGGGTCGCAGGACTGCTTCTTCTCCGCCGACCTCATCGCGGCGCGGCTGGCGCGCTGGACGGAGTTCCTGGTGCGTACGGTCGAGGGTGCCGGGCACCTCCTCGCCCACGAGGAGCCGGATGCGGTCGCAGGGGCCGTTCGTGAGGTCGTGGCGCGAACCTGATGACGTCGCCCGGCGCACCGTGGCGACGGTCCCGAACTCCTCCTTCGCCCCGAGGTCTCCCAGGAGGTCCCCGCCGGCGTGCCCTCTCGTCCCGGTGAGCAAGGCCTCCAGGGTCTGGAGTCGAGTCGGTGATCAGGCGGTGCGCAGGTCCCGTCTGCGCCAGGCAGCGAGCCCGACGCCGCCCAGCGCCACCGAGCCGAGCAGCATCAGCGCGCCGGCCGCCCAGTCCACGGGTTCGGCCGGTACGGCGGCGAGGTGGGCGAAGGGCGACACGTTCTCGATCCAGCGTGGAGCCCCGACGCTCTGGGCGATCACCAGCCAGAGGAAGCCGCCGACGGTGGGGACGGCTCCGATGAACCCGATGAACCGAGGCGCCCATCCCAGGGCGAGCACCGCGGCGCCGAGACCGAGCAGTGCGACGGGGAGGGTGTTGAAGGCACCGGCGAGAACCTGCCCGGGGCCCAGCGGTGTGTCGACCACTCCCGCGCCCAGAGCGAAGGCGAGCCCGGCGACCCCCGTCAGCAGGACGGTGGCGGCGACGGCCACCGCGATGTTCGCGACCAGGAACCGGGTTCTCGTGAGGGGAGCCGCCAAGAGCAGGGCGAGGCGGCGACTGGACTCGTCGGCGGCGAGCACGGAGATCCGAGCGACGGCGAACCCTCCGGCGGGCAGCGCGAGGAGGGCGAACATCGTCGCCGCGTAGCCGGCCGCGGTGTCCAGGCCGAACCCCGCTCGAGTCGCCAGGTCGGCGAACGCGGCGTTGTCGGTGAGGAAGCCGGTGAGCGACACCGTCAGCAGCCCGATCAACAGGAAGAAGGCGCCGACCCCGAGGGACCAGCCCACCCACGGCGCCATCACGGTGCGGGCCGCGAACCCCTTCGGTGAGCGCAGCAGACACAGGTGCGCGCGGGATCGACCCGCTCGCTCGGGCAGCAGTCCCTCGCCGATGTCGCGATGTCCGGCCACCGTGCACGCCACTGCAAGCACGACCGCTGTCACGGCCGCGAGGACGAGTAGAGGGGCCAGGCGGTCGGCGTAGAAGGGTGCGGTTTCTGCGGTGAGACCGAAGGGCGACAGCCACCGCAGTCGTCCGAGCCCGAGAACACCGTCGCCGACCATGCGGACGAGCAGGCCCGCGGGCAGAACAGCCGTGGCAGCTCCGACGGCCGCCGCGCGGCGGGAGAACAGCTGTGCGGAAAGGGCCCCGACGCCGGCGAAGGCCAGCCCGGTGAGAGCCAGGCCGGTTCCGTGCAGGACGGCCCCGAGCGAGGGCGTGCCCGCAACGACCAGAACGGCGGTGACACCGACTCCGGCGAGGACGGGAACTGCGGCGATCACGGCCAGGACCCGGGCCGTCACCGCCGTCGTTGACAGGGTGCCGGCGACGAGCAACGCCCATCTCCCGGTGTCCTCCTCACCGCGGAACAGACGCGTCGCGGACAGGATCGACCACATCCCCAGAATCACAGCGATTGCTGCACCGGTGCGCCACACGGTGAACCCACCGGCGGTGTCCAGGGCGAGCGGCTCCCCGAACAGCGTGCGGATCGCCGGGTTCTGGACCAGGGCGCGCAGCGAGTCCACCCCGCCCGGGGCGCCCGCGATGACCTCGGCATACGTGGCGGCGACGACGCCGGTCATGCCCGCCACTGCGACGACGAGGACGAGGGCACCGCGTCGGATGCTTCGCACCGCCCACCCGGCGATCGCCGCGCCGGATCGGGGCAGGACGCGCTGGACTACGGGGGCGTCGGCGGTGATGGCGTTCATCGGTCCGCCTCGCCGTAGTAACCGAGGAAGATCTCCTCGAGGCTGGGCTCGCGAATCCGTAGGAACTGCGGATCACCCGCGGCGAGCGCCCGCAGGACCGGACCGGGGGGACCGGTGTGAGACAGGCGCAGCACCCCAGGTCGCGGCGTCTCGACGTGGGCGACCCCCGCCAGGGCGGCCACGTCCGGGACCGGTCCGGCGTACCCGGCCTCGATCTCGTTGCGGTGCAACGACCGCAGCGCGGACACGGCAGCGACGTCGACCAGCCGTCCTGCCCGCAGGATCGCGACCCGGTCGCAGACGGCTTCGACCTCCGCCAGCTGGTGGGAGCTGAGGAAGACCGTCTGGCCACGCTCGCGGGCCTCACCGACGGCGTGTTGGAACTGCTGCTCCATCAACGGGTCGAGCCCACTGGTGGGTTCGTCGAGCACGAGCAGCGGCGCGCGGGTGGCGAACGCCGCCACCAAAGCCACTTTCTGGCGGTTGCCCGACGAGTACGTCCGGGCGCGCCGGGAGGGGTCGAGCTCGAATCGCTCCACGAGCTCGGCCCGGTAGGCGGTGTCCACCCCGGGCCCCACGTTGCCGAGCAGCTCGAGGGTCTCGGCCCCGGTCAGCTGCGGCCACAGCGCCACGTCCGCGGGGACGTAGGCCACGAGCCGGTGGGCGCGGCGCACATCGGAGGCAGGCACACCACACACCCACGCCCGACCCGCCGACGGTCGGGACATGCCGAGCAGGATCCGGATCGTCGTCGACTTCCCTGCCCCGTTCGGGCCCAGGAAACCGAAGACCTGACCGGGGGAGACAGTCAGATCCACACCGTCCAGGGCCAGGACCCGACGGCCGTATCGCTTGGAGAGTCCCTCGGTGCGGATCGCGGGACCGGCGTCGGTGAGCGCGGTAGACGGCATGGTGACCTCCGGACGGGCCGACGACAGAACCACTGCCGACCAGGCTTCCCGGCGCACCTGTTGCGAGAGTGTAGAGACTCCCGATGCGGAACCACACCACCATTCCGCCCCTCGCCGCTGGGGGAGGACCGGGGTCAGGCTGTGGCTCTGCCGAGCGGCACCACCAGGGTGACGAGCGTTCCGCCGCCGGGTGGGCTGGAGACGGTGAGGTCTCCGTCGATGAGCATGGCGCGTTCGCGCATCCCACGGATGCCGGCGCCCTCGGCGACTGGGCCGCTGCAGCCGTCGTCGCGAACGGTGAAGATCAGGGCCCGCGGCCCGCAGGCGAGGGTGAGCTCGACCTTCTCCGCGGCAGCGTGTCGGCTGACGTTCGTGAGGCTCTCCTGGGCGATGCGGAAGATCGCGAGCTGGGTCTGCGGGGCCAACCCGATGGGCCACGGGTCGCCAGTCCGGAGCACCGGGACGCCGCTGGCCGCGGTGAACTCGGCGGCGAGGGCCGCGACCGCGTCGGCCAGGCCGAGCTCCTCGAGGACAGCCGGGCGGAGTCTGCGGGCGACCTGGCGGACGTCGTCGAGGCTGCCGCGCACTTCGTTCTGCACCTGCCGCAGATCCCACAGCAGGGCGGCGGGTGCCCGATCGGTGACCCGCTCGAGGCTCAGCAAGGCTCCGGCGAGGCGCTGCCCGATCTCGTCCTGCAACTCGCGCGCGATGCGACGGCGCTCGCTCTCTTGACCGGCGAGCACCTCAGCGCTGCGCTGGCTGCGTTGTTCCTCGAGTCGGTCCAGCATCGCGTTGAAGGTGCTGATCACTCTGCGCAGATCGGCGTTGTCGTCATCGGGCAAGCGATCCTGCGAGCGCATCAGCTCCACCCGCTCCATCACCGCCGTGAGCATGTCGAGCGGGGCGAGGCTGCGGCGCAGCAGCACCGTGGTGGCCACCAGGATCACGGCCAGCCCCACGACCAACACCGGGACCTCGGCGAGCACCAGCGGGTAGGAGACAGTGGCCGGCGCCAAGGCGAGAGCGAGGGTGCCGAGGGTGAACACGGATCCGTTGATCAGCACGAGCCGGTAGAACAACGCCCGCACCGGGCTGCCGCGCTTCTCCATCGGAACAGCCTCCTGGGGCTCCGGGTCTCCGTCCATGTCTGAGCTGGGAGATGCCCTACCACGCGCAGACGGGGCTCGCCCGGAACCGGAGGTCCGACCGACTCTGGTGATCACGGGGAGGGCGGTCCCGAGTCCGGAGGTCGCCGGTTGCGGGCGGCTGGTCTCCCCCAGCCTCGGACAGCGGGATCGAGACCGAGCAGAGCGATCAGCGGCACCCCGACCATGAGCACGAGAACCAGGACCATCCCTCGCCAGTCGGCCGGAATCAGTACCAGCGTGATCACCAGGATCGCAGCGGCCTGAACCAGTCGGTCGAGGGTGACCGCTGTCGATCCGTCCCCCCGGGCGGAGAGTCGCTGCCCGAGCCGAG
>Ga0070671_100000322_pt1 | contig 32627 bp, 31 predicted proteins | sample KBSS73metaG_FD_65341 | JGI IMG/M metagenome (GOLD analysis project Ga0070671, IMG submission 65341) | Switchgrass rhizosphere microbial communities from Kellogg Biological Station, Michigan, USA - KBS S7-3 metaG | ecosystem: Host-associated > Plants > Roots > Rhizosphere > Soil ...
ATATTGCCGGGTGATCTCCGTGTAGCCGAAGACCTCCCCGCTTGCCGTCGTGTGTCCGTTCTCGAACACGCGATGCTCGTTGGTGCGATAATAATCGTTGCCGAGGATGCAGTGCTGCTTGAGCCGGTTGTGCAGGAAGAAATGATATTCCTCCTGCGTCATCCCGCAGTCCATCAGGTATTCGTACATGTCGCTGTCGACGCGACGACCATAATTGAGGTCGAGGCTTAGGAACCGGCGAGAGTTCATCAACTCCGCCTTGTGGATCGCGGCGGGGCTGTCGGCGTGGAAATATTCTGATGATTCCGACTGGATGAAGATTGCGTCCGCGCGATGCTTCAGGATTTCCAGCATCGCCAGGACATTGGCTTTGACGATATGCTTCAGCGCCGTGACGAACCCCTCGTCCGTCTTCAGCTGCTCGTTCCACCAGCCGTACTTGGCCGAGAAGATCGCGCAGATGAACATCTCGTTGACCGGCGTGTAGAGCTGCACCCAAGGGTACCGCTCCGCAAAGGCGGAGGCATAGCGCGCAAAGAGCTGTGGAAAATCCGGGTTCTGGAAGTTTCCGATCCAGTCGGGAACGCCGAAATGGCACAGGTCGACGATCGGCGTGATGTCACGTTTGCGAAGTTCGGCGAAGGTGAGGTCGGCGAACTCCCAATCGTACTTGCCCGGACCCAGATAGGTGCGATGGATCGGAGGACCGTACCGGAGAAAGTTGATACCGATGTCCTGGACGCAGTCGAAATCCTCGCGCCACTTCGCGTAATGGCCGCAAGCCTCCATCTGATCGACGCGGACTGTGCCGTTCTTGATCGTGGGGATGCTGTTCTCGATCCCCGTCGCGAACATGAAGTTAGCGATGATGCATTCTCCTAGGCGGCTTGCTCGATTCGCCGTTGAGGGGCGTTGGATAGCCTCGCGAACGGAAAAGAAATACGCGGAGCAATGTCGCGTTCCAGGGTTTTTTGGCTAACGGGACTGTGTGGACGGACGCATGCGCTGGGCCGAAGGTTTCATAACTGCCGACTGGGGCACGACAAACCGTCGCGCTTATCTGATCGATGCCAATGGCAAGTGCCTCGACCGGTTCGAGGATGACAAGGGTATCTTGTCGGTTCCGCCGGGCGGATTCGCCGGGGCTGTGGCGGAGATTCGCGACAAGCTCGGGGATCATCCCCTGCTTCTTGGCGGGATGGTGGGTTCGAATCGCGGCTGGATCGAGGCCCCCTACGTGCCGTGTCCGGCAAATCTCGAAGATCTGGTCCAAGCTTTGGCCTGGGCCGGGGAACGCGAAGCGATCATCCCCGGCGTATCGGTCCTCCGCAGCGATCGGGCAGACGTCATGCGAGGCGAGGAAGTACAAGTCCTCGGCGCATTGGAACTCGGAGCGATCAGTCCGGACAGTGCGGTTTGTCACCCAGGCACGCACAACAAGTGGGTCCAGCTCCGCGCGGGCAAGATTCACAATTTCCTCACGGTCATGACCGGTGAGCTGTTTAGCCTGTTGAAAGAGCACAGCATCCTCTCCGGGATGCTGCAGGCACCGGTTGAGCCGAATGAGGGCTTCCGAGACGGCGTGCGCCAGGCATTGTCTCGCGAATTGCTTCCGGCGCAGCTATTCGGAGTGCGCGCCGGCGTGCTTCTCGAACAGACGAAGGAGGAAAATGCCGCGTCCCTCGTCAGCGGCCTCCTGATCGGGACGGACGTCCGCATCGGAATGAATTTCCCATTCTCAGCACGAGTCGTGATCATGGGCCGGCCGGAGCTCACGCGACTTTACGCGGCAGCGGTGGAATTGGCCGGGCGTGAGGCCATCGTTCTCGACGGTGAAAAATGTTTCCTCGCCGGGACCCGGCGGATCGCGGAGTTGATCGATGAGCGCAGTTGAAGATTTTCGCCGGCACTTCGCGGAATGTCCGCTTGTCGCAATCATTCGCGGCGTCACCCCCGGGGAGGCCAAGGCGATCGCGGGTGCACTATACGAAGGCGGCATCCGGATCATCGAGGTCCCGTTGAACTCGCCGCAGCCGTTCGAGAGCATCCGAACCATCGCCGATGCCTACGGCGATCGCGCTCTTGTCGGCGCCGGGACCGTCCTTCACCCAGACGACGTAGCAAGAGTGAAAGACGCGGGCGGACGATTGGTGGTGTCCCCAAATACCGACATCCCTGTCATCGAAGCGACGGTGGCGGCGGGATTGGTCTCCTCGCCAGGCTATTTTACGCCCAGCGAGGCGTTCGACGCGATCCTGGCGGGCGCCCACTCGATCAAGCTGTTTCCCGCTGAAGCGGCCTCTCCCAAGGTCGTGAAAGCGCAGAAGGCGGTCCTGCCGAATGACGTTCCGCTGATCGTCGTTGGGGGAGTGACCCCGGAGTCTATTCCCGAATGGATCGGCGGCGGAGCAGATGGCTTCGGTCTGGGTGGTGGTCTCTACAAGCCGGGTCAGGATACTGAAACCACGCTTGCAAAGGCGCGGGCCTATGTTTCGGCGGTAAAACGTTGATGAAGCCGCTCAAGATCGCAATCATCGGCTTCGGGAAGATCGCGGCCGATCAGCACGTCCCGTCAATCTCCGGCAACCCGCGCTTGGATCTGGTCGCGACATCGAGCCGATCAGGCCAAGGTGTCGGAGCGACTTATACCGAATGGCGTCAGCTGCTGCGCGAGGTCGAGGGCCTTGAAGCCGTTGCGATCACGACGCCTCCATCGGTCCGGCACGAAATCGCGTGCGCCTGCATCGAGGCGGGCCTCCACGTTCTCATGGAAAAGCCGCCGACGGTGACTCTAAGCGAAGTGGATGATCTCACCGCTCTCGCCGAAGCGAAGGGCGTGACACTCTATGCGACCTGGCACTCTCGGCACAATCCGGCCGTCGATGCCGCGGCTCAGGAACTTGCGGGCAAGCGCATCGCCGAGATGCAGATCGTCTGGCAGGAGGACGTGCACAAATGGCACCCTGGCCAGCGCTGGATCTGGGAGCCGGGCGGGTTCGGTGTCTTCGATCCTGGCATCAATGCTTTCTCGATCGTGACGAAGATTTTTCCGGGCGCTCTGTTCGTTCGCTCCGCCGAGCTCAGCTTTCCGGCGAATGCCGATACTCCCATCGCAGCGGAGATCGAATTCGCAAGCGAGGTTGCGGACGGCCCGCTCCATGCCAGCCTCGACTTCCGCCGCACCGAGGGCGAAGCTTGGACGATAGACATCCGCACGGCCGACCGCAGGAACGTTAAGCTAACCGAGGGCGGCTCGCGGCTTTTCATCGACGGTGAGGAACGGACAGTCAGCGGGCTCGGCGAATATCCGGACATCTACCGTGAATTTGTCGACCTGATCGACGCTCGACGAACCCTCGTCGACGATCGACCACTACGGCTGGTCGCGGACTGCCTCCTTGCCGCCAAACGCGGGCAGACGGATCCGATCGAACCCTAGGAACTCACGGCAGCTAACCAAGTTTTCCCCCGTGTCGCGGTCGTAACGAATTGGGGAATAAGATGACTGCAGCGGCCACAGGCGAATTGACCCGGCTTGACCCCGCCTTTGCGGGAAACCTCATGTTGGCGACTTTTCCCGCGGAATATCGCGAGGTGTTGGAGCCGCTGGGGGAAAGAGTTGAACTTGGATTGGGCGAGCGGGTCCAAACCCGAGGCAGCGACGTCGAATGGACCTACTTTCCATACGGCACGACGATGATCTCGCTTGTCGTCGGTCTCATCGACGGAAAACGGATCGAAGTCGCATCGATCGGCCGCGAAGGCGCCGTGGGAGGCATCGTCAGCTGCGGCCACGCTCCGGCATTTGGCGATGCAGTCGTTCAGGTGGCAGGCCCGGCCATGCGCGTGCCGATGAAAGCGCTGGAAGAGGCGAAAGGGCGGTCGGACTTCATCGCCAACATCTTCTGCCGCTACTCCGACTATTTGCTCGCGCAGGTTCAGCAATCGGTTGCTTGCAACACCTTCCACTCCATCCAGCAGCGTGCTGCACGCTGGCTGCTGACGGCCCAGGACAGGGCCGGCGATCGCATCGAGCTTACTCAGGAAACGCTCGCGGGTTTGCTCGGAGTCCAGCGGACGACCGTCAATGCCGTCGTCGGTTCGCTTCAGGATGAGGGCCTCATCAGCACTCGCCGTGGCCGGGTGCTCGTCCTCGACCGTGCCGGGCTCAGGAGGCGCTCATGCGAATGCTATGACGCTGTCGCACAGCATTTCTCAGCCATCATCGGCAAGAACGGTATCGGCTGCGCAAGCTAGTCGACGAAGCTCCACTGCAATCTCTGGCCGGCGTGGAACGGCACGAGATCGATCTCACCCACTCCTAGCCGTTCGGGGACCTCTGCTTCTGTGCGCTCCAGCGTCACCGTGCCTGCGTTGAGGGGCAGCCCGTAAAATTTCGCGCCATTCTCAGAGGCGAAGCCTTCCAGCTTCTCGAGCGCACCCTCTTCCTCGAAGACCGTCGCATAGCTTTCGAGCGCATAGGGCGCGTTGAAAATCCCCGCACAACCGCAGCCATTCTCCTTGGCGTGCCGGGCGTGTGGGGCGCTGTCCGTCCCGAGGAAGAATTTGGGCGAACCCGAGACTGCGGCCTCGCGCACTGCGAGCCGGTGCTTCTCGCGCTTCACGACCGGCAGACAATAAGCGTGTGGCCTTAATCCCCCCGCAAACAATGCATTTCGGTTCAGATGCAAATGTTGCGGGGTGATCGTCGCGGCGACGTTCGGCACCGCGTCCCGAACGAAGTCAGCCGCTTCTGCGGTGGTAATGTGCTCCAGGACGATTTTCAGCTCCGGGAAGTCCCGGATCAGCGGGGCCAACACACGGTCGATGAACACAGCCTCGCGGTCGAAGACGTCCACGTCCGGATCGGTGACCTCACCGTGAATGCAGAGAACCATCCCGATCCACTGCATTTGCTCAAGGACCGGATAAATCTTCCGGATGTCCGTGACGCCGCTCGCGCTGTTGGTGGTCGCGCCTGCAGGGTAGAGCTTTGCAGCAATCCAGACGTCGTCATTAAAGCCGCTCTCAGCGACCTTCGGGTCCGTCTCGTCGGTCAGGTAGCAAGTCAGAAGCGGCGTGAAGTTCCGGCCCGCGGCCTGCCAGATCCGTTCACGATAATCGGCCGCCGCGCCGATCGTTGTGATGGGCGGCACAAGGTTCGGCATGATGATGGCGCGTCCGAACTGCCGCGCGGTGAATGGCGCCACGACGCGAAGCATGTCGCCATCGCGCAAATGAACGTGCCAGTCGTCGGGCCGGCGGATGGTCAGCGTTTGCGAAGCCACGGGCGGCTCCCTAACTGAAGGTCATGCCCGCGACCACCCTCACCGATCGAGCGCTCATCCGTCTATCGGGGACGGACGTGGGGGAATTCCTTCAGGGACTCGTCACGAACGATGTCGCAGGTGAACTGCCCGTCTGGGCCGGCCTCCTTTCTCCGCAGGGCAAGTGCCTGTTCGACTTCATCGTGTGGCGCGATGGAGAGGATCTGCTGCTCGACTGCGAAGCCGACGCCGCGGACGACGTCATAAAACGCCTGACGATCTACCGCCTGCGCCGACCCATCCGCATCGAGCGGGAGCCGGCATTGGCCGTGCATTGGTCGCTCGAAGGCGACGCGGGCACCACGGATCCCAGGCTTCCGGACTTAGGGCGCCGGTGGCTCGATCAGCCGGGCGAGCCCGCGCGCGGCTGGCTGGCGCACCGGTTACGACTTGGCGTCTGCGAAGGTCGCGCGGAACTAGGCGACATCCTCTGGCTCGAGTGCAATGCCGCCGAACTCCACGGAGTCAGCTTCGCCAAGGGCTGTTTTGTCGGCCAGGAAAATACCGCCCGGATGAACTGGCGGCAGAAGGTCAACCGACGTCTTTTCGTTGTCCCGACGGCCGAGGCCGGACATCGCGCGCGCATTGTCTACGAAGGGCTTGGCCTTGCCGTTGAACATCGTCGCGTCGACGATCTCGAAGGCGCGATCATTCCGCAGTGGATGGAGGACGCCCTGGCGCCTCAGCAGCCGTAATCGCGCTTCAGACTTTTCGGACCAACGTCGCAGTACCAAACATCGGTCGCGCCGAATGCATGATCGACGACGCGCCAGCGCCCGCGCTCGAGCCTCAGCACGGCATCGACGCGCAGCCCATCCATATTGTCGAAATCGTCGAAGTAGCGATTGCCGTCGATCGGCTTGCCACTCTTGCGCTGCGGATCGGCCATGACGAAGGCCCAGCCATTCTCGATGCGAATGACCTGGACGACAAACTCGATATTGGGGCCGAGCTTAGCCTCGACCCTGGGTCGAAGCGCATCGAGCACAGCCTTTCGTTGCGAAATTGAAGGGGTAGCGGCACAAAGCGCCAGCATCATCAGATAACCGACGAGGTGCACAGGCCGCCTCAGCCTTCGATCACCGCGTAAGCGCGGACCGGAAAGGTCCCCATACCTTTCACCTTGGGCGGCACTGCGCTGAAGCGGAATCCGTCGTCGGGAAGTGCGCCGAGGTTTGTCATATGCTCGCAGATCGGAATGCCGGCTTGGAGCAGGGCAGTGTGTACCGGTCGAGTCCGCACGCGTGTGTCGTCGATATTGTGGCTGTCGATCCCGACGAGGGCGACACGCTCCGCCACCAATCGCTTGGCCGCTGCCTCGGTCAGGAAAGAATGGTCGTAATAATATGAATCACGACCCCAATTGCGATCCCAGCCGGTCGCGATCAGCACTGCCCGGCCGCGAACGTCGATTCCGTCGAACACCGCAACATCAACCGCAAGACCGGACTCAAACGGCTGCCGAACCACGATCGCCGAAAGATTCGCGAAACATTCGATCCCGACCTCACTGAGGTCCTCGCCATCAGCAAAGCGGTGGGAGGGAACGTCAACGTAGGTGCCAGTATTCGCCACCATGTCGATGCGCCCGATCTGGAACGTCGATCCGTCATCGTAATTCGCGACCGACTGCTCGCGGGATAGGAAGTCGCAAATATGGGGGCCGGGCAATCCTTTGTAGGTCACCATTCCATCCGTGATGACGTGACTCAGGTCGACGATTCGGAACGTTGCGTTATCCTCCATAATGCAAGTACCCCTATCCCCATCCAGACGACGTTGAGTACGGTCGATGGAAGCGCTCCGTGCCACCAGCCATTGACGATGAAACCAGCCGCCCCTGCGACGTTCATCCACTGGTACAGCGCAGACTGGCCGGTCAGCTTTCCGGCCGTGATCAGCAGGTAAGCCAGCAGAATCAACGAGGCGCCGGCCCAGCCGACGACCTCGACAGCGATCTCGACCGCGCTCAGGCCGCCAGCCTCCGAAGCACGTAGTGCAGGATGCCGCCAGACTTGAAATATTCGAGCTCATTATAGGTATCGATGCGGCAGCGAGCGGTGAAGCTGAACTCGCGGCCATCGTCCTTGATCACCTGCACGATTACGTCCTGACGCGGCTTCAATTCGCCGATGCCGGTGATCGTGTATTTCTCGGTCCCGTCGAGCCCGAGCGTGTCAGCCCCCTCTCCCGGCAAGAACTGCAGCGGTAAAACGCCCATGCCGACGAGGTTCGAGCGATGGATGCGCTCGAAGCTTTCGGCAATCACGGCGCGAACGCCGAGCAGCACCGTGCCCTTCGCCGCCCAGTCCCGCGAGCTGCCGGTGCCATATTCCTTGCCGGCGATGACGACGAGCGGACGGTCATCCTGCTTATAGAGCATCGCGGCGTCGTAGATCGCCATCTGCTCGCCGCTCGGTGCGTAGCGGGTGAAGCCGCCCTCGACGTTCTCGAGCATCTTGTTGCGGATCCGGATGTTCGCGAAAGTGCCACGCATCATTACTTCGTGGTTGCCGCGCCGCGATCCGTAGCTGTTGAACTCCCCGCGGCTGACCTGACGCTCCAGCAGATAGCGACCGGCCGGGCTGTCCGGCTTGATCGCGCCTGCAGGCGAAATGTGGTCGGTGGTGATGGAATCGCCGAACACGGCAAGCGGTCGCGCGCGCTCAATATCGCCTGGCGGCACCGGCTCCATGGTCATTCCGGTGAAATAAGGCGGGTTCTGAATGTACGTAGAAGTGGCCGGCCAGCCGTAGGTGTCGCCGCCCGAGACCGGAATCGCGCGCCAGCGCTCATCGCCCCGATAGACGTCGGCGTAACGGCTGCGGAACATGTCGGAATGGACGTGCGCATCGATAAGCGCGCGGATTTCCTCGTTCGACGGCCAGATATCCTTGAGGAAGACGTCCTGCCCATTGCTCGCCTTGCCGATGGGCTCATTGGCGAGATCGGCGCGGACCGTCCCCTTCAGCGCGTAAGCGACCACCAGCGGCGGCGAAGCGAGATAGTTGGCACGGCAATCTGGGGACACGCGACCCTCGAAATTGCGGTTGCCGCTGAGCACGCTGACTGCGACGAGATCGTTCTCGTTGATCGCCTTGCTGATCGGCTCGGAAAGCGGACCCGAATTGCCGATGCAGGTCGTGCAGCCGTAGCCGACCAGATCGAAGCCGATAGCATTGAGGTCTTCCGACAGGCCGCTGGCGTTGAGGTAGTCGGTGACCACCTGGCTGCCCGGCGCAAGGCTGGTCTTCACCCATGGCTTGGGTTCCAGACCGAACTCGCGCGCTTTGCGAGCGACAAGCCCGGCGGCAACGAGGACCGACGGGTTGGACGTATTCGTGCAGCTCGTAATCGCCGCGATGACCACGTCTCCATTGCCGACGTCGAACTGCTCGCCCTCGACCGCGACACGCGGGTCGTTGTGCTTGTTGTAGGTGCTCTCCAGCTCCGCATTGAACTGGTCGTCGATCTCGGTCAGCAGCACGCGATCCTGCGGACGCTTCGGTCCCGCAAGCGAAGGCTCGATAGTGCTCATGTCCAGCTCAAGCGTGTCCGTGAATACCGGGTCCGGGCTGGAGCTGTCGCGCCACAGGCCCTGCGCCTGGCAATAGGCGCGCGTCAGCTCGATCTCCTCGACCGGCCTGCCGGTGAGATTCATATATTCGATCGTGCGGTCATCGATCGGGAAGAAGCCGCAGGTCGCGCCATATTCCGGCGCCATGTTGGCGATGGTCGCGCGGTCGGCGACGCTCATGGTGTCGAGACCAGGCCCATAGAATTCGACGAAGCGGCCGACGACGCCCTTGGCGCGAAGCATCTGCGTGACCGTCAGAACGAGATCCGTGGCGGTGATCCCTTCCTTAAGCGCGCCGGACAGACGGAAGCCGACAACTTCGGGGATGAGCATGGAGACAGGCTGGCCAAGCATGGCCGCTTCAGCCTCGATCCCCCCGACACCCCAGCCGAGGACGCCGAGGCCGTTGACCATTGTCGTATGACTGTCCGTGCCGACGAGCGTGTCGGGGAATGCGACGCTTGTCCCGTTCTCGTCCTCGTCCGACCAGACGCCGCGGGCGATATGCTCGAGGTTCACCTGGTGGCAGATGCCGGTGCCCGGCGGCACCACCTGGAAGTTGTCGAAAGCCTGGCTTCCCCACTTGAGGAACTGGTAGCGCTCTCCGTTGCGGGCATATTCAAGTTCGACGTTGCGGTCGAAGGCCCGGGGGGTTCCGAACTCGTCGACCATGACGCTGTGGTCGATGACGAGGTGGACCGGGACGAGCGGATTGATCTTCTGCGGGTCGCCGCCGAGTTGCTTCATTGCATCGCGCATCGCGGCGAGGTCGACCACCGCCGGTACGCCGGTGAAATCCTGCATCAGCACGCGCGCGGGCCGATACTGGATCTCGCGCGAGATGCTCCGCTCCTTCTGCCAGTCGACCATCGCCTGGAGATCGTCGCGGGTAACGGTCGCACCGTCCTCGAAGCGAAGCAGATTCTCCAGAAGCACCTTCATCGAGAAGGGCAGCCGGCTGATGTCGCCGAGCTGGGCCGCGGCCTTGGGAAGCGAGTAATAAGCGTAGGACCTGGTCCCGGCAGTCAGCGTTGAACGAGTGTTGAGGCTGTCCTGTCCGGCCGGGATCATCGAATGTTGTCCTGTAAGAGTTGGTTATGGAGGGTCCGCCGCTAGATGGCAGCGGTCAGGCCCTTAGCAATCCACTCCCCACCCCGCAAACAAACGCGGTCTAAATCCAGCCGCGCCGTTTCAGATACCAGAGCGGCAGCACGGCACTCGCGAGCATGAGCGCCAGCGCCATGGGATAGCCGTAGCGGAAGCCCAGCTCAGGAAAGTGATGGAAATTCATGCCGTAGATGCCGGCGATGAGGGTCGGCGGAAGGAACACCAGCGCAGCCCATGAAAAAAGCTTCATCGCCGCATTCTGCTCGATGCTGATCAAGCCAAGAGATGCATCCAGGAGGAAGGTCAAATTGTCGGCGAGGAAGGCGCTATGGTCCGTCAGCGACTTGGTGTCGTTGAGCAAAGCCTGCATGTGATCCCGGACGCCTTCCGTCTCGGGTGACCTCAGCCGATCCGAGGCCAGGAAGAAGCTCAACAAGCGCGCCGTGCTGACGGCCGTGACGCGAATATGCGCCAACAGGGACTGCGCACGGCCGATGCGACTGAGGAGCGCGGTCAGCCGGTCGGCCGGGATCCGGCGAGCGTTAGGCTGCTTGATGAAGATATGTGCCGAGATCTTCTCGATCTCCCGGCCGACATCCTCCAGCTCGTCGGCCAGACGGTCGATGATGGAATCCAGCAGATTGTAGGTCGCCGCCAGCGCGTTCTGAACCAGCGAAGGATCCTTGTGGGCGTGTTGCTGGAATACCCGCACCGGTTTTGGAGTCACATATCGCACGGTTACCAACCGATCGCTCGTAAGGACGAAGCCGATCGGATCGCTCCTGGGATGCGCGTCCTCTACGCCGTAGAGCGCTCCCAGAGTCATGTAGAGCGTGCCGTTCTGTTCGTAGAGCCTGCTCGACGGCTCGATCTCGCTCATGTCCTCGCGGGTCGGAACCTGCACTCCGATACACCGCTCGACGAGCTTGTCTTCTTCGCGCGTCGGCTCTTCCAGATCGATCCAGGTCGCGTCGTCCGGGATCAATTGCCCCTTGCTCGCCTCGATGATCTCACCACGACAGTTCGGACCGTAAGCTCGCAACATGGCGGCAATTGATCGTCTCGACAGCAGCGCTTTGCAAGCCGCATCGCTATGCTAAGCCTGTCAGCGATGACCCGCCCGACGCGCGCGGCCGCCGCCGCGATCCTGATGCTAGTCGTGACCGCTGCGGTACTGCTGGCGATGGGCCGGCCGCCGATCTGCACCTGCGGGGCAATCAGCCTCTGGGTGAACGAATCGAACAGCTCGCAAACCAGCCAGATGCTCGCTGACTGGTACAGCTTCAGCCATGTCGTCCATGGACTTCTGTTCTACGCCGGCCTGTGGCTGCTCTTCCGCAAATGGCCGATCGAAAGACGCTTCCTGGTCGCCCTGGCAATCGAGGCCGCGTGGGAGATCGTCGAGAATACCCCGATGATCATCAACCGGTACCGCGAAGAGACGGCGGCCCTCGGCTACACCGGAGACAGCGTCATCAATTCGATGTCGGACATCGCCATGATGGCTCTCGGCTTTCTGGTCGCCCGAAAGCTTCCCGTCTGGTGGGCCGTGGCACTCGTCGCTGTTTTGGAACTCATTCCTCTGGCGGTCATTCGAGACAATCTGACCCTGAACGTCTGGATGCTGCTTGCGCCCAATGAGGCCCTCAAGGCCTGGCAGGCTGGCTAACCCCTCTGGAGGACTGATTGACCCGCCTGATTTCTGCATTCGCTGCGGCGTGCGTCGCCTGTTTGTCCGCAACCCCTGCGATGGCGGGCGAGGTCTTCGGCGGATTCTACGTTCACGACATCGACTCTCCGCTAACGAAGAGCGGCGTGGAGAGCGGCATCGACCTGCAGCTTGGCTGGCGCGGCGATCCGCTGACTGCGCTCAAGATACAGCCTCATGCGTTCGTCTCGGTGAACTCGGCAGGCAACACGCACTACGCCGCGGTCGGCATATCGCGGAAGTTCGGCGACCGCGTTTACATCCGGCCGGGCGTCGGCATCGCGATCCATACGGGATCGGCCACGGAATATCAGATCGACGGCAATGGCGAGATCGAGTTCGGATCGCGCGTTCTGTTTGAGCCCGAGCTTGCCGTCGGCGCCAAGCTCAACGATCGGATGTCGATGGAAGCAAGCTGGGTGCACCTCAGCCACGCACAACTGTTCTCGGGCCAGAATCCGGGAATCGACAATGTCGGTGTCCGGCTAAACTACCGGCTCTGATCTAGCGGCAGGGCGTGAGCTGCGGCGGCGCGCCGAGCGTCAGGTCGAATGGCCCCAGCACTTCGCCTTCCTCGACGGTCACGGTCATCGTCATCGTGGTCTTGGTCGCCACGCCCGAATAGGTTGCGCGCTTCTCCGTGAAGACCTGACCCACCCTCACAGGCCCGGTCTGCCCGGGAAGATACGTCCCCGAAGCAGTGAACGGACCGTCTGAAATGATCGGCTGATCGATGGTGCCCGCGGCACAATCGAACCGCACCGTCCCAAGCCCGCCTTCCATCTCAACGCCGATGTGCGGTCCGCCAAACGTGCCTTTGAGCGCCATCGGGCCCTGGTCGAAAGCCATGCAACCGGTGACCGCCAAAAGCGGAAGTAAAGCGAGCCCCCTCATGCGCCCTCCTAGCCGCCGACCATATTCTCCGGCTTGACGACCCGGTCAAACACTTCCTCATCGACGAGTCCCAGCTCGAGACCCGCTTCCTTGAGGGTCTGACCGTTCTTGTGCGCATGCTTGGCGATGGTCGCCGCATTGTCGTAGCCGATCTCGGGCGTCAGCGCTGTGACCAGCATGAGCGACCGGCTCATCAATTCTGCGATACGCTTCTCGTCCGGCTGCAGGCCCTCGAGCGTCCGCTTGGTGAAGCTCTCCATGCCGATGCTGAGCAGGTTGATCGAGCGGATCACATTGGCGCCGATCAGCGGCTTGAAGACATTGAGCTCAAGATGGCCCTGGAGACCCCCGACGGTTACGGCGACGTGATTGCCCATCACCTGGGCGGCGACCATGGTCAGCATCTCAGCCTGCGTTGGGTTGACCTTCCCCGGCATAATCGAGCTGCCCGGCTCGTTCTCGGGCAGCTTCAGCTCGCCCAGGCCCGAACGGGGACCCGACCCCATCAGCCTGATGTCGTTGGCGATCTTCGTCAGCGAGACGGCGATGGTGTTGAGGATACCGGACACCTCAACCATTGTGTCGTGAGCGGCCATCTCGGCGTATTTGTTGGGGGCGCTGGTGAAGGGCAGCCGCGTGAGATTGGCCATCTCCTTGGCGAAACCCTCGGCGAAGCCCGCCGGGGCGTTGAGGCCGGTACCAACAGCCGTCCCGCCTTGCGCGAGCCTGTAGACCCGCGGGAGCACCTCCTCGACGCGCTCGATATTGTCGGCGATCTGCTGCGCGTAACCGGAGAATTCCTGCCCCAGCGTCAGCGGAGTGGCATCCTGGAGGTGCGTGCGGCCGATCTTGACGATGCCCTTCCAGCGCCCGGCGAGCTCATCCAGCTTCCCGTGGATCAAGTTCAGGGCAGGCAGCAGGCGTGACTTGATAGACCTTGCCGTCGCGACATGCATCGCGGTGGGGAAGCTATCGTTCGACGACTGGCTGCGATTCACATGATCGTTGGGATGGACAGGCTCCTTCCCGCCGCGATTTCCCGTCAGCTTCTCGTTCGCACGGCCTGCGATCACTTCGTTGGCATTCATGTTCGACTGGGTGCCCGATCCGGTCTGCCAGATGACCAACGGGAACTGGCTGTCGAGATCGCCGCGCGCGACTTCGGCGGCCGCCTGCTGGATCGCCTCGGCAACCTCAGGGTCGAGCAGGCCGAGGCGCGCATTCACCCGTGCCGCCGCCTGCTTGATGAACCCAAGCGCATGAACCAGCTCCAGCGGCATCTGCTCGCGGGGTCCGAAGGGGAAGTTCTCGATCGAGCGCTCGGTCTGCGCGCCCCAATAGGCGTCCCCGCGGACCTCAATCGGCCCAAAGCTGTCGGATTCGGTGCGGGTATTGGTTTGCATGAGTCCTCTTCCGTCATGCTGAACTTGATTCAGCATCCATTCTTTTCGACGCGGCACTGCTCGAAAATGGACCCTGAAACAAGGCGAGAGGTTCCTGAGCGCCGTGCTCGCCTGTCCCCCGGACAGGCTGCGCGCATCACTTCTTGCGCGTGAAGTCCACGGAGACGACGTTCGAATCGTCGTCACTCGTGCTCGCCTGCGGAGCATCATTCTCCGCCGGCTCGTGCTCCTCGTGATATTCTTCGCCCGTATTCGCCTGGAACTTGAGGCTGAAGTCCACTGCCGGATCGACGAAGTCCGTCACTGCCGCAAACGGGACGTAAAGCGTCGAGGGGACCCCGCCGAAAGAAAGGCCGACGCTGAACGCGTCCTTCTCGACCTTAAGGTCCCAGAAACGATGCTGAAGGACGATCGTCATTTCGTCCGGGAAGCGTTCGACGAGGTGCTTCGGGATGCTGACGCCGCCCATGCGAGTCTTGAAGGTGATGTAGAAATGATGGTCGCCGGGAAGCGCGCCAGTGAGCGCGACCTGGTTGAGCACCCGGCCGACCACGTCGCGCAAAGCCTCCTGTACGATCTCGTCGTACGGGATGAGGCTTTCTGGAGTCTCCTCGCTCATGAAGTCAGGTGGTAACGAGGCGGCGTTCATGGTCAAGCGGAGTCATCAATGCCCATCGATCCGACGCAACCCTATGACGACAATAATATCTTCGCGCGGATCCTGCGCGGCGAGCTTCCCTGCAAGAAGGTTTACGAGGATGAGCATGTGCTCGCCTTCCACGACATCAACCCGCTCGCGCCGGTGCATATTCTCGTCATTCCGAAGGGTCCGTACGTTTCGTGGGACGACTTCTCGGCCAAAGCTTCGGACGCTGAGATTGCCGCTTTCACCCGTGCGGTGGGCAAGATCGCACGCGACGAAGGCCTGGTCGCGCAAGGGTATCGCGTCCTGGCCAATACTGGGCTTCGCGGGGGTCAGGAAGTGCCGCACCTGCACATGCATATCTTCGGAGGACAGCCGCTCGGCCCCATGCTGGCCCGCTAGTCGAATGAGGGATTGCCCTCTGAAGCTGAGTCGCTAGGCTCCGGGGCAACAAAACCGCCACATGAGGGGATATCGGGATGGCGACTGCCGCTCCACGGGGAGTGCTCGGGCGCATGATGCTGCGCAAGAGCGTTGCCCAAGTTCAGGAAGAAACACGGACCAGCGAGCTCAAGCGGTCCCTCGGACCTTGGAACCTCGTGTTCCTCGGTATCGGCTGCATCATCGGCGCAGGCATCTTCGTCCGGACCGGCAATGCGGCGGCGCTCCACGCCGGCCCAGCCGTGCTCATCTCCTACCTGATCGCCGGCGTCGTCTGCGCGTTTGCGGGCCTTTGCTATGCGGAGCTCGCTTCGACTCTCCCCGTTTCCGGCTCGGCCTACACCTACAGCTACACCACCATCGGTGAGTTCGCCGCCTGGGTCATGGGTGCGCTCTTGCTCCTCGAGTACGGTCTTGCAGCCTCAGTCGTGGCTGTCGGTTGGTCGGGCTATATGGTCAGTCTATTGGGCGACATGGGTCTGCACATACCCGTCGATCTCACAGGTCCGAGCGGCCACGCGATCATGGTCGATGGCGTTGCCACCGGCGGCACCTACCTCTTCAACCTTCCGGCATTCCTGGTCTGCGGGGCGCTCGCGATGCTGCTCTGCCTCGGCGTCTCGGAATCGGCGAAGTTTAATAACATCATCGTCGCCATCAAGGTGACGGTGCTCGTCGCCTTCATCATCGTCGGCGGCTTCATCATCCTGAAGAACCTGCCCGCCTACACTCCGAACTGGGATCCGTTCATCCCGGCTCCCACAGGCGAGAAAGGCGAGTTTGGATGGAGCGGAATCCTTCGCGCCGCGTCGATCGTCTTCTTCGCCTATATCGGGTTCGAAGCAGTCTCGACGGCGGGCCAGGAAGCCAAGGATCCGGGCAAGGACATGCCCATCGGAATCATCGGCTCGCTGCTCGCGTGCACGGTGATCTACATCCTCGTCTCGATCGTCCTGACGATGATCGTGAACTACAAGATGCTGAACGTGCCGGATCCCGTCGCCGTCGCCGTCGACGCCTTCGGTCCGCAGTGGGCATGGTTCGCCAAGACCATCAAGGTCGGCGCGATCATCGGCCTGACCTCGGTCATCCTCGTGCTGATGTATGGTCAGACTCGCATCTTCTACACGATGGCCCGGGACGGCCTCCTGCCGAAGCCGTTCGCCAAGGTGCATCCGAAGTGGCGCACGCCGTACATCAACACGTTGCTGGTGGGCGTCATCGTCGCTTGCGCGGCGGGCTTCTTCGACATCAACACGCTCGGGGACATGACCTCCGTCGGAACGCTGGCGGCCTTCGGGATCGTCTGCCTGACGGTGATCTGGCTGCGCCGGACCCACCCGGACATTCCGCGGGGATATCGCGTGCCGCTTTACCCGGCCCTGCCGGCGCTCGGCATCCTCAGCTGCTTCGCTTTGATCTTCACCGTCGAGACGCGGGTCTTGGTCTTCTTCGCCTGGTACACTGGAGCGATGATCGTCCTCTACTTCGTTTACGGTATGCGCAATTCGGAGCTGGCGAAGGGTCACTTCGTGGAGGCCGACGGGCAGTTGCCGGTCTATCCGGAGGACGCACCTCGCGACGAAAGCGGCGAACCGGTCGTCCGGCCGTAAGCGAGCCGGTCTTGGAAAAGTTGAGGGCGGTCCTTCGGGGCCGCCCTTTTCTTATGCGAGCAGGCTGCCAGCGAGAGCCCTAAGGTCCGCCTCGGGTCGGGCACCGTAGTGCTGGATCACTTCGGCCGCGGCGATCGCGCCGAGCTTCAACGACTGTTCGAGAGTCAGCCCACGCGCCTGCCCCGTCAGGAAGCCCGCAGCGAAGAGGTCGCCCGCACCCGTCGTATCGACCAGCTCACCGATCGCCTCGGCGGGAACCTGCGCCCGCCCGCCGCGCTGTGTCGCGAGGGCGCCATGCTCGCTGCGGGTCACGACCAGGGTCTCGACCTTGTCCTTGATCGAGCCGATTGCCGTCTCGAGGTGCGGCACACCGCCCATGGCCAGGATCTCGGCCTCATTCGCGAACAGAATATCGATCCGCCCCTCATCGATCAGCTTGGTGAAGCCGTCGCGGTGACGATCGACGCAGAAGGTGTCGGACAAAGTGAAGGCGACCTTACGGCCGGCAGCCCGTGCCACGTCGATCGCGCGCTCCATGGCATTGCGTGGCACCTCTGGGTCCCAAAGGTACCCTTCGAGATAGAGGATTGCTGCCGAGACAATCTGGTCTTCGTCGAGCGCCTCCGGCGGAAGATGCTGCGCTGCACCAAGGAACGTGTTCATCGTGCGATGACCATCCGGCGTCACGAGCACCATCGAGCGGGCCGTCGGCAGTCCATAGTCCGTCGCGGGCGTAGTGAACTCCACTCCGGTCGCAGTCAGGTCGTGCCGGTAGAAGCCGCCAAGCTGGTCAGGAGCGACCTGGCCGATGAAGCCTGCCCTGCTTCCGAACGCAGCAACACCGGCAGCGGTATTGGCCGCCGATCCGCCGCTGATCTCACGAGCAGGGCCCATGTGCGAATAAAGCCGATCCGCTTCCTCCGCGTCGATCAGGCGCATGGAACCCTTGGTCAGGCCTTCCCGATCGAGGAATGCGTCCGTCGTATCGGAAATCACGTCGACGATCGCATTGCCGATGCACAGCACATCGAGACGGCAGTCGGTCATTTAGGCACCCGTAGATGGAAGGAGGAAAGCGCGCGCCTAGCCGCGTCATTGGTCAGCGGCAAGCTTGCCTCACCGGCTCGCCGCCGCCATGACGTGGCCATGCGCCGTATCCTTCCGTTCGCTGCCGCTATGCTCCTGGCCGGTTGCGCTTCCCGACCCGAGGAGCCTGCCCAGGTACAGACTCCCGCGCCCCAAACGAAGGAGCTGAGCGCCGACCTCATCGGGGCCAATGCTGGCGATCTCATCAAGGCATTCGGAACCCCAGCCCTGCAGATCCGCGAAGGGTCTGGTCTCAAGCTCCAGTTTCGCGGACGAGCCTGCATCCTCGACGCCTATCTCTACGCCTCTCAGGCGGGTGCGCCCGAGAAGGTCACTTACGTGGATGCACGCACCTCGTCCGGCGCGTCTACTGACGAAGCCCAGTGCGCTTTGTCGCTCTCGCAGCGCTGAATCCTCTCAAGCGCCCACTCCGCCGCTTCGGCTACGACCGGATCGGGATCGAGAAGGTGGCCAGACACGCTTTCCGCCAACTCGATTGAAGCGCTGTTTCCCGCCGCGATCAGGCAATTGCGCATCATACGGTTGCGACCGATGCGCTTGATCGGCGATCCCGCGAACATCTCGCGGAAGGCGGCATCGTCGAGCTTGAGGAGGTCGGCGAGGCTTGGCGCTGCAAGTTCCGCTCGCGGAAGGAAAGCGCGATTGGCCGAAGCTGCCTCCGCAAAGCGATTCCAAGGACAGACGGCGAGGCAGTCGTCGCAACCGTAAATACGGTTGCCCATCGCCTCGCGAAGCTCTTCGGGAATGGGCCCGTCATGCTCGATCGTAAGGTAGGAAATGCACTTCCGCGCATCGATCCGGTGCTCGGGGCCGATCGCATCGGTCGGGCAGGATTCAAGGCAGCGCGTGCAGGTTCCGCAGTGGAGACCGGCCTCGGCAGGAGCGTCCGGTTCAAGCTCTAGCTCGGTCAGGATCACGCCGAGGAACAGCCAACTGCCATGCTCCCGGCTCACAAGGTTGGTGTGCTTGCCCTGCCAGCCAATGCCCGCCGCCTGAGCCAGCGGCTTTTCCATCACCGGCGCGGTGTCGACGAACACCTTTAGTTCGCTTGGCGCCGCGTCCACGATGAAGCGCGCGAGCGCCTTCAGAGCCTTCTTGACCGTATTGTGATAGTCGCCGCCCTGCGCATAGACCGAGATGCGCGCTCGATCAGGCTCGGCCGCGAGCGTCAGCGGATCCGAGGCCGGCGCGTAACTCATACCAAGAGCAATGGCCGACTTCGCTTCAGGCCAAAGGGCATTAGCCGACACCCGATGGTGTGCGCGAGCCTCCATCCAGCCCATTGTCCCGTGATTGCCGGCCTTCAGCCAACTCTGGAGCTCGCCCCCCGCAACATCCGCCGCATCGGCGCGTGTGAAGCCGCATGCGACGAAGCCCAGACGCGCAGCTTCAGCTCGTATTGCCTCCTTAAGGGTTTGGCTCCTATCCACGCCAGGCGCCATACACTGCATGTCATGGCTTTCTGTAGGGAATTCCGGTGCTTCGACAGGCTTTGGCTCAATCCTGGACTAGCGAATTTGCCGTAGAAGCCCGGAACCTGGTCAAGGACTTCGGGGAGAAGCGTGCGGTCGACGGTGTAAGCCTCACCGTCCCGACCGGCTCGATCTACGGCCTGCTTGGCCCGAACGGCGCCGGCAAGACGACGACCTTGCGGATGCTTTTGGGCATCATCGACCCTTCGTCCGGTGAGCGTTCCGTGCTTGGCAATATCCGTCCGCTCGAAGTCGCAAGCAGAGTTGGCTATCTTCCGGAAGAGCGAGGTCTCTATCCATCGATGAACGCCCGGGAGGCGATCGCTTTCCTCGGCGCGCTTCGCGGAATGCCGCTGGCTGAGGGCCGCCGCCGCGGCGATCAGCTTCTTGCGGACGCCGGCCTTTCTGACTGGGCCAAGAAGCCGATCCGCACCTTGTCCAAGGGCATGGCACAGACCGTCCAGCTGCTCGGTACGCTCGTCCACGATCCCAGGCTCATCGTCCTCGACGAGCCCTTCTCCGGTCTCGACCCGATCAACCAGGGAAAGCTCGAACGGCTGATCCGCGAGCGTGCTGCGAACGGAGTGACCGTGATCTTCTCCACCCATGTCATCGCTCACGCCGAGCGGCTGTGCGAGCGCATCGCCATCATCGCGGCAGGCAAGGTCGCCTTCGAAGGACGCGTGGACGAAGCCCGCTCTCGGCTTCGCCAGATCGTCCGCCTGCGCACCCGCGCATGCGACGGACCGTGGCGTTCGGCGCTCCCCGCAAATGCGCGGTGCGAGCACGGCGAGTGGGTCTTCGAACTTCCTGACTCCGGGCCCGAGCCCTTGCTCAAGGCACTGATGGACGGCGATGCGGGGATCGAGACCTTGGCCATCGAGAGGCCGGGCCTTCACGAGGCTTTCGTGGCGATCGCGGGCGAGGCGGCCGCTGAGGCTATGGGCAATCCGGAGCTCGGCGGTTGAACCGTACCCGTGCCGCAATGGTCATCGCCCGCCGCGATTTCACCGCAACGGTCCTGTCCAAGACGTTTTTCTTCTTCCTGCTGGGCCCGCTCTTCCCACTCCTTCTCGGAGGGGTGTTCGGCGGAATCGGCGCGCGTGTCGCTTCTCAGACTGCGCAGCCGGTCGTCGCGGTCGTCATGCACGAGAAAGAGTTCGAAGTGCTCTACAAAGCAAGGCAGAGGCTGGCCGACGCAACCGGCGAAGACGCGGTCGTGCACCTCGCCTATTACGCGCCCGAGCCAGACTCCGACGCTCAGGTGAAGCGGCTACTCAAAAGCAGCAATCCACCGATCCGGGCTGTACTCACGGGTTGGTTCGGCGATCCGAAACTGGTTGGCGACCTTCGTCCGGACAGCGCAACCGAACGGCAGATCAAGCTTCTGCTGCGAAACTCGATCATGCCGGAATTTCCTTCACCGAGGCTCGACGTCGAACGGACAGCACCGGCCGCAGGGTCGATGGCCAAGGACCGGGCGGTGACGGCGCAGCTAGGCCAGATGTTCCTCTTCTTCCTGACCATCCTGCTTGCCGGCATGTTGCTATCCCAAATGATCGAAGAGAAATCGAACAAGATCATCGAGGTCATCGCCGCGGCCGTTCCGATCGACTCCATGTTCCTCGGCAAGCTGTTCGCCATGCTCGGCGCCTGCCTGCTCGGGCTTCTCGTCTGGGGTAGCATCGGCTTTGCGACCGTCGCTTTCCTCAGTGGAGGCAATCTCGACAAGATCCCGGCGCCGGCGGTCGGCTGGCCCGCCTTCCTTGGCTTCGCGGTCATCTATTTCTCGATGAATTATCTGCTCCTCGGCGCCCTGTTCCTCAGCATCGGCGCGCAGGCATCCACCGCCCGCGAGGTTCAGATCCTCTCCATGCCGGTGACGTTCGCGCAGGTCCTTATTTTCGGGCTCGCAGCGGTTGCGGTTGGAGCGCCCAACTCGCCCGGGGCCATGGCCGCGGCCATCTTCCCGCTATCGTCGCCACTGGTGATGTTGGCCCGTGCTGCTGAAGTGCCGGGCTTCGGACCCCACTTTCTCGCCCTAGCCTGGCAGGCGCTGTGGGTCGGAATCATCCTTGCCATCGGCGCGAGATTGTTCCGCCGCCGCGTTCTGCAATCAGGTCGAGCTCGTCCCTTCTGGCGTAGGCGGTCGACGGCCTAGGCGAGCGCCTCCCGCGCCTTCCTGGTCAGCCAATGCTGCATATCCATGTAAGGGAAGGGACCGTGGCTGACCCGGGCAATCCCCGCTCCTGCCCAATCCGCGCGGCTCGGACCTCCGGGTAAGTGCATTGCGTTCACCGGCAGCGGGACCGCAGCGGCGATCCTTTCGACCAGCGACAGGTCGGCCAGTCCAGGAATGAAAAAGCCGTTCGCACCGGCCGCCGCATAGGCCTTGCCGCGCTCGATCGCCTGTTCCGTCATCACGGAATCATGCGTCTCAGGCTTGGCCTTCAGGAAGATATCCGTCCGGACGTTGATGAAAAACTCCTCGTCCACCCCCGTACGTAGCGCCGTGATGCGGGCGACTTGCTGGTCGATCTCGTACAGGCCTTCGCCACCGACGACCTGGTCTTCGAAATTGCAACCGATCGCGCCGGTTTCGGCGAGGCGTCGACCGTTTGCAGTCAGGCCGGAATCGTCGGTCGCGTAGCCACCTTCGAAATCCACAGTGACAGGAAGATCGACCGATTTGGCAATCCGCGCTGCATTGGCAAGCGCAAGGTCCAAAGGAACTTCCTGACCATCGCCAAAACCATTCGCCATTGACACCGACGCGCTTCCGGTCGCGATCGCTTTCGCTCCCGACTTGGCCACTGCGATGGCGCTTCCGGGATCCCACGCGTTGAAGAGCACCAAGGGCTCACCCGCGACGTGAAGCTTCGCGAATTCGTCGAACTTGCTCATGAGGGTCCTGCCTCCTTCGGAAGCGTTCCCTTGGAGCAGAATGCGGCTGTTGGCTTATCGAATCTTGCGGTCAACACCCAAGATCAGTTTATCGCCGAGCTCGCCATTTCCTCGAGCTTCGACATCAGCGCGCGATGCGGGAACGGACCGTGACTGATCCGGGCAACACCGGCGTTCGCCCATGCCTGCTTCGAAGGCGCCCCCGGGAAAGCAATGACGTTGAGCGGCAGCGGGACTTCGCGGACGATCCGCTCAATCTGGCTCGAGTCCGCTAGCCGCGGCACGAAGAAGCCGCTTGCGCCCGCATCGGCGAATGCCTTGCCGCGCTCGATCACCCTATCAACCAAAGCGTCGTCATACGTCTGCGTCTTCAGGAACGCGTCGGTCCGGGCGTTGATGAAGAACGCATCGCCCACGGCATTCCGAATGGCATTGATTCTGCGGACCTGAAGGTCGAGCGGATGAAGCCCTTCGCCGCCGATCACCTGGTCCTCGAAATTGCAGCCTACCGCACCAGTCGCCGCGAGCCGTACGACATTCGCCGCGCCCTGCTCCGGATCGTCGGAATAGGCGCCCTCGAAATCCACGGTCAGTGGCAAATCCACCGCATCGACGATCCGCTTGGCATTCGCGAGCGCGAAGTCGAGCGGGACCTGCTGGCCGTCCGGCCAGCCCTGCGCGTCGGCGACGGGATGGCTCCCGGTGGCCAGCGCTTTCGCGCCGGCCTTCACCACCGCCAGAGCGCTTCCTACGTCCCAGATGTTGTAGAGGACGACTGGGTCGCCCGGAACATGCAACGCGGCGAACGTCTCGAACTTGGAAGCCATCAGATCTTGTCCGGATAAATCGGGTGAATGTCGACCGGGATATGGGTCATCTCGCTCGTCACCTGCTTTGCTTCGGCATCCATGACGGCCCATTTGCCTAGGAAGGCCTTGGTCCCGTTGTAATCACCATTCGCCTGCAGCCGGACGATATCGCCGACGAGATCGCGGATTCCCGCGTCGAGCTTCGCGGCATCGATGCGGAATCGTTTGGTGTCGGCATTCCAGACAATCCCGCCCTTGTCTCGCAGATAGCGATACTGCATCGCCGCCCCCTTGCCGTGAGCATCGGTGTCCCCGAACCGCATCGCCCGGAAGAGCCCGGCCACGTAAGCCGCGCGGATTTGGGGCTTCTCGGCGGCGGGAAGCACGGCTTTGTCCATCATGAACAGCACGTTGTACGCGCCCATCACGTCGGCCTTGGCTTCCTCGAAACCGCTGCCGACGTCCTTTAGCGCCTTGTCCACGGTCGTCTTCTGGCCATCCACGACGATCGAGCCCGGCCCGAGGCTGTGGCTCAGCTCGTGGAACAGGGTCTCCATGTACATGTAACGGCTGTTCACGTTGGCAGCGTCTTCCGGCACCAACACTAGGCCCGCCATCGGCTTCAGGATGCGGTCGTATTTCGCAGCGATCAGGTTGCGCAGGATGACCTTCTTGGCACCCTTCGCTTCGCGCACCCGCTCGTCGTTCGGAAGGTTGAAGGCGATGGTCTGGATGCCATGATTTGAATCCCCACCGCCGCGAATCTGATCACCGACCGAGATCGGCGATTCAAACCCGCGCTTGAAGTTCTTGTACTTCTCGTCGACCGGAAGGTTGGCTTCCATCTCGCGAAGGTGGCTCTTGTAGACGTCCAGCGTCTGGCTTTCCTTCGGATCCTTCAGCACGACGAAGGATTCGAATGCCGTCTTCGCGCCGTAGAGCGTGTCGGTGTAGGTTTCATACGGACCAATGACGATCTCGATCGGCGTGTCCTTGAGATCCATCCAGGCGAGCTCGGATTCATAATAATCGTCGGTGCGGAACGCCTTTGCGCGCAGCGTCAGGAACTTCTTGAGGCTGGCATTGGTGGTGATCGCCGCCGCTTCTTCCAGCTTCTTCGCAGCCGGCTCCAGCCATTCCTTATATTCCTGGCTGTAGGGAACGGCGATGAGAGTATCGCCCTGCCGTTTCACGACCGTATAGGGGCTCGTCAGCTTGTCCTTCTGGTCCGGATGGGCGGCGAGATAGGCGTCGAACTGATCCTTCGTGAGATCGCCCGGATAGAAGCCGGCTCCAACTGGACGTGCCGCATTGCCATAGAAGGGCTTGTCCTCTTCCGTTTCGTCCCACGGCCCCATGAACGTATCGAACCGGTCAAGGAGCGCCTTGTCGCCGCTCTTTGCGATTTCCTCGCGCAAGCGGACGTTGTCTGCGGAGACTTGCCGCAAATAGATTGGGTTCATCAGGTCGGCAGCCTGGATGAGCAGGTTGACGACCTGTCGCTCCTCGCCGCTGAGGTAGCTCGTGTCCACCTGCATATCGACACGCGCCAGCCTGTCGGCCGCACCCTGCTCTGAACTGGTAGCCTCGGCGCCGTTCTTCTTGGGGGTGGAGGCGACCTGGCACGCGGCGGTGGAGATCATGAGGGCGGAGGCGGCTGCAGCGAGCAGATGATGTCGGGTCATGGCGCCGCACTAGCAGCCCGTCGCCGCCGAAACAAAGTCGCCCGTCGAAGCGTTGGCGCCGTCAGTCAAAGGGGAAGTAAATGGTACGCGTATCTGTAGCGTTCTCGCTGGCCGCAGCCCTGGCGCTGGCCGGCTGCAAAACCGACAACATGGCCGACGGAGTGAAAAGCGCTGGAAGCGCCGTGGTCGATGGCGCCAAGGACGTCGCTGGCGCCGGAGCATCGCTCGTCAACGTCAACCTCAGTAATGTTCTCAACGACCTCGCGCTGGATCTGAAAGTGGACAAGGCGAATATTCCGATCAACGCCCAAATCCCAATCACTGTCGCAGCAAACGTCTGCGGCGTGTCGATCAACATATTGTCCATCGGTGCAGGCGGGGGAAGCAGCAAAGGCTGTACCGCCAACAGCATCTCGCCGGAGCTGAAGCAATACATCCAGCAGCAGCTGGCGGCGAATGGATCAGTCGGCGGCGGCGCTCAAACGACGACCGGCACGACGGGAACCGGGACCACGACGGGCACGACGACGTCGACACCAACCCAGGATCCCACGACCCAGCCACCTCAGTAACAGTTCGGGAGAAATAGACATGTCGAAGTCATGGAAATTGGCTGGTCTGATAGCGTCCGCCGCGCTCGTGTCTGCCTGCAAGACAACCGGGACCGACACGGCACCTGCAACGGCGAGCGATGCAGGAACGTCCGTCAGCACGGGCACCACGGGTTCCGGCACGACGGGCGGGTCCGGAAGCATCCCCGCTCTAGTGAGTGTTAATCTGCAGAATGTGCTGAACGACCTGTCGGTCTCCTTGAAAGTGGACCGCAACAGCATTCCAGTCACGGCTCAGGTTCCGATCGACGTCGCCGCCTCGGTATGCGGCGTGTCCGTCGATGCGCTCGCCGCCTCGGTAGCCAGCGGAAAGGCGTCGTGCACGGCGACGACCGCCAGCGCCCAGCTGACACAGGTCATCCAGCAGCAGATTTCGACCGGAGGGTCGGTGACAGGCGGCGCTCAGACGACAACCGTGCCTCCGGGGCAATAGCCTCCGGCCGGGTGCTGTTCGCAGAAAACCATTGCATTTGTGGAACAGACCATAACAGAAAGCGTAGTTGCTGTTTCGAGAGCCTAGTCACTTGGCTGGAGTTCAAGGGCGGCGGCTCACAACAACGGGGAAGACTGTTCATGAAGAAGATTTCGACCGCTTTCGCAGTGGCAGCCGGCGTGTTCGCCCTCTCGGCTTGCAATCAGAGCCCGCAAGAGCAGACCGCCGACAACATCGAGGCGAACGCCGAGAATACGGCTGACACCATCGAGGCGAATGCCGAAAACGTTACGGACAACATGCAGGCGAACGCCGAGAATGCTGCCGACGAAGTTCGTGCGGAAGGCGAGAATGCGGCCGACCAGGTCCGCAATGGCGCCGATGCCGACGGCAACAGCGCGAACTAATTCGCTGTAACCGAACTGCCCGCACGCAGGCGGTTCGTTCAGGGGTGCCCCTCGCGGGCACCCCTTTTTCATTCAAGCGGCGCACTTCGGGAAGATACCTGCCGTAGCGTCAACTTATTTTGATCATTGATCTGTGTTATCTTGAACCCAAGCCATTCTGGGTTAGGACCGCAGCGGCTTGTTTCCCTATGCAACCCGGAGACAGGCCGACTGCCTTCGGCGTAGGCCCCCAGGCTGTTCGCCCATAGGCGCGGTCCGGTCAGTCCCTCGGTTGTCCGGGCCGCATTCCCCCTCAGCGGTCTAGTGGACGAACCTAGCGACAACATCACGGTAGGACCGGCTCACTTTCACCTGGGCGCCCGAATCGAGCACCAGGAAGCACTCGCCGTTTGTGTGCGGCTTCACCTGGCGCACCAGGTCGAGATTGACGATGGTCGAACGATGCACGCGCTGGAAACGTCGCGGATCGAGCCTCTTCTCGAGGTCCTTCATCGTTTCGCGCAGGATCAGCGTGTTGTCGCCTGTCTGGATGCACATATAATCGCCCGCGGCATCGATCCGCTCGATCGTATCGACATCCACCCGGAAGATCTGTCCCTGGTCCTTGATGTTGATCATCTTCTCGAACCGGTCGGGAGCCGGACCCTCTGGAGCGGCATCTGCAAGTTCCTCAGCCGCCTCCGGGGCATGTTCGGCAAGAGCTTCCTTGAGACGCTCGGCCTCACCGGCACTTCGCTTCTCGGAAAGCCGCTGGCGTACCCGGTCAAGGGTCGCAGCCAACCGATCCTCGTCGACAGGCTTCATCAGGTAATCGACCGCCTGCGCTTCGAAGGCCCGAAGCGCGTGATCGCCATAAGCCGTCACGAAGACGAAAAGAGGCGGCTCGACGTCCATTAGTCCCTGGATGACGGAGAAGCCGTCGAACCCAGGCATCTGGATATCGAGGAAGACGAGGTCCGGCTTGTGCGTCTTGATCGCGCGGATCGCTTCCCGCCCGTTCGCCGCGGTTGCGACGACCTCGACATCGTCGTGCGCTTCAAGGCGCAGCTGAAGCCCCTGCGTCGCAAGCGGCTCGTCATCGACGAGCACGGTGCGGATGGTCATGAGTTGGTTTCTCCGGTTTCGTAGGGAATTTCGATGACAACGCTGAATCCCCCCTGATCGTTCTGTCTGGTCGAAAAGCCGTGCGCCGCGCCATAGGCCTGCGCCAGACGGTCGCGAATGTTCGCCAGTCCGACTCCCGTTGAAGGGCTGGCGGAAAGGGCCGATCCATCGCCCTTGCCGTTGTCGGCCACTTCAAGGCGTACGGCCTGGCCCTCTTGGGTAGCGTTTATCCAGATATCCGCGCCTTCTTCGCTCGGCGTCACCGCATATTTGATCGCATTCTCGATGAGCGGCTGAAGCAATAGAGATGGAAGGCGAGCCCCGATCGTCTCGGGCTGGATCTTGAAATGGGGTCGAAGCCTGTCCTCAAACCGCATCTTTTCGATCTCCAGGTACAGCTTTAGAGTCTCCACTTCCTGCGCGAGGGTAACCTTCGCCGTCGGCTCGTTCGCGAGCGTATAGCGCAAAAACGACGATAGGCGCGCAAGCATCGCGTTCGCGCGCTCCGTCTGCTTCAGAAGCACCAGGGTCGAGATCGAATTCAGCGTGTTGAAGAGGAAGTGCGGATTGAGCTGATAGCGAAGCATTGCGAGCTGCGCCGAGGACGCCTGGCTCTCGATCCTCTCACGTTGCTTGATCTCATCCTCCAGCAAGAGGAAATAATTGATTCCGTAATAAAGCGACGCCCAAGCAGCGAGCAGGGCAAAGTCCAGCAGGATGGCTCCAAGATAGGTCCGGGCCGTTGGCCGGAGGTCGGGCTTCAGGAATGTCGCAACGCTCCAGGTCTCGATGATCGAGAAGGTCGCTGCGGCAAGGATCACTACGGCTAGCGAGAGCACGAGCGTGAAGATCGGCCGCATGACGATCAGCCGCCGGAACAGCGACGCCATCAACAGGGTCAGCGAATAGCCGGTGGCCGTCAAAAGCGCGGTGTGGACGATCCACATGGCACCCATGGCGTTCGAGAAGCCGGAGAGCGAGCGGAGGATGAAATAGCCCGACCAGCCGGCGCTTTGCAGCATCCAGAAGGCGCGATTCTTGTCTTCAAAGAAGGGGCGGTCGAGGCCCACCTGACGCGCAATGGGCGCAGCTGGATAGCGGGCCGACGAGATGTCGCCTGCTCGTCGAGCGCCCGCCAAGGGGGACCGTCTTTCCAATGCTGCGCTGTCCGTCGCCATCGCCGGTTTAGATATAAGCAGGCAATTCGGGCATTGCGAGCGAGCGCAGGAAGGGGCAATCGGTTCCGCCACGGGAGACACGGATGAACGAACAAGTCCCGCGCGCGAAATTCCGCAGCATGAACGAAGGCACGGCGGAGGATTGGGCCGTCATTGGCAGCCATTTCTTCCCTTATGCCAAAGAGCTTCCGGATCGGGTCCTGGACCATTTGAAGCTCCTTGACGGCGACTATGGAGGTTTTCCTGTCGACCGGCTGCAGCACTCGCTGCAGACGGCCACTCGCGCTCATCGGGGTGGCGAATCCGAGGAATATGTCGTGATGGCCCTGCTTCACGACATCGGCGACACGCTGGGCACGCTCAACCATCCGGACATCGCTGCGGCGATCATCAAGCCCTTCGTCGATGAGAAGATCCACTGGATGTGCGAGCGCCACGGCATCTTCCAGGGCTATTATTTCTTCCATTACCTCGGAATGGATCGCGACATGCGCGAACAGTTTCGCGGTCATCCGCATTTCGAGGATACGGCTCGCTTCTGCGAGCTCTACGACCAGACGGCTTTTGATGAATCCTATAACACGGCCCCGCTCGGATTCTTCGAGCCGATGGTGCGCCGGGTTTTCTCGGCACCGAAGAGGTCCATCTACGTTAGCACCCCCGAATAGGACGATTGATGAACTTGATCCGTTCGGCCGCCGCCGCGGCCGCCGCTCTCTTGCTTGCCGCCTGCCAGCAATCCGAAACGAACACTGTCGCTCCTGAAGGCGCCGGCCCGCCCGAAGCGCAGATTGCTCCGATTCTCGAGACTCCGGAGGCCAAAGACGCTGCGACCTACGCGAGACCGCTCGAAGCGCGGGTTTATCATGTAGCGCTCGACCTCAACGTCGACTTTGACGCCAAGCGCATCGGCGGCACCGCCGCGTTGGACATCGACCGAAAGCCGGACGCCAAGGAGATCATCCTCGATGACAAGGGTCTGGAGATCGAAAGCATTACGGACGGTTCGAACGAGCCGCTCGAATATAAGGTCGGCGCCGCAGATCCGAAGCTGGGCTCGCCCCTTGCCGTAACCCTCCGGCCCGACACCAGGCGGCTAATCATCAAGTACAAGAGCGCTCCAGACGCGGGAGCCCTCCAGTGGCTGACGCCGGAGCAGACGGCCGGAAAGAAAAAGCCCTATCTGTTCAGTCAAGGGCAGGCGATCGAGAATCGCAGCTGGATCCCGACTCAGGATTCACCGGGAATCCGCCAGAGCTGGGAAGCGACGATCCACGTCCCGGCGGGCCTCACTGCCGTAATGAGCGCGCCAAAATCCGCGGAGCCCATCACTCAGGGCGGGGAGAGCGTCTTCAGCTACAAGATGCCCCATAGCGTCGCGCCCTACATGATCGCGATCGGCGTCGGAGACCTCGCCTTCAAATCGCTCGGGCCCCGCACCGGCGTCTGGACCGAGCCCGTGATGCTCGATCGCGCCGCTTCCGAGCTCGAGGACACCGAGAAAATGGTCGCCGCGGCCGAGAAACTTTATGGCCCTTACCGTTGGGGCCGCTACGACCTGCTCGTCCTTCCGCCTGCCGCCCCATACGGCGGGATGGAAAATCCGACGCTGACCTTCCTCACGCCGACCTTCATCGCGGGCGACAAGAGCCTTGTCGGGCTCGTTGCGCATGAGCTCGCCCACAGCTGGTCGGGCAATCTCGTCACCAATTCCAATTGGGCGGACAGCTGGCTCAACGAGGGCGTCACCTCCTATTTCGAGAACCGAATCATGGAGGCGATTTACGGTCCGAAGCGGGCAACTCAGGAAGCATCTCTAAGCTTCGACGAAATGGAAAAAGCTCTTGCTGAAGAGCACAACGGACCAAACACGCAGCTCCATCTCGGGCCCAAGGAAGGCGTGCCCGACGGGGGCTCAGGCGGGATCATTTATGACAAGGGAGCTGTTTTCCTCCGCACGCTCGAAAAAATTATCGGTCGCGAAAAATGGGACGCCTATTTGCGTTCCTACTTCGATCGGCACGCCTTCCAGCCAATGACCTCGGCCCGGTTCCTCGCCGACATTCGGGAGAACCTGATTAAGGGCGACAAGACACTCGAAGCCAAGCTTCAATTGGACAATTGGGTCTACAAGCCCGGCCTGCCATCCAATGTGGCGCGCCCCGATCCGGTGGCGTTCGCCTCGGTTGATCGGGCGGTCAGGGCGTTCGCTGCGGGCGGGCCTCCGCCGAGCGCTTTCAGCGGATGGACGACTGCCGAAAAACTGAGATTCCTGAACAAGTTGCCCCGGAAGATGGCGAAGGAGCGTCTCGATGCGTTGAACAAGGCACTTAAGCTCAACGAAACGGGCAATAACGAGGTGCTGTTCGCTTGGCTCGACCTCGCCATGCGCAACCGCTTCGATCCTGCGGTGCCTGCTCTCGAGAAGTTCCTGACCTCGCAAGGACGCCGCAAGTTCGTGCAGCCTTTGATTGAAACGCTGGCGGAGGACAAGGAATGGGGTCGCCCGATTGCGGTGCGGGTCTACAAGGTCGCGCGCGCCTCCTATCACCCCATCACGCAGCGCGATCTGGACAAACTTAAGTTAGGAGGTTGAGGCGCGTGTCTTAACCGCGTCTCAACCCTCTTCAGCTACCGCTCGCTGAGACCAGAATTAGCGAGCGCCGATGTACGAAGCTCCAGACCGATATAAGCGGATGACTGCCGCTCGCCTGCCCGATGGGGAATCCCTCGGACTGACGAGTGAGCAGGCGGACACTACCAACACGCCTCTCAAGGACGTCCAGCTGATTTCAAGGGCGCAGCTTGCGCCCTTCTTCACGGCTGCAAACATCTGTGCTGCCGTCATGGCGGCAACCGCGCTGTGGCGCAGTGTTGGACCGATGTACCTCCTGCCTTGGGTAGGAGCTGTCGCCCTTGCAAACTTCGTCGCGATGCAAGTCGCGAAGACTCAGGCGATTACCCACGTCGGCCGATCTGGCCGGCGGGTGCCCGACTGGCTTCTCGTAGGGGAAGTGGCTGGCCGAGCTACAATCTGGCTTTCGCTTCCGCTCTACGTCTTCACTTCGATCTCTCCGGGGCAGCAGGTCATCCTTGCTTCCATCGCTTCGGGGCTCGGCATTGCAGGTATCGGCCTCGTCGTCGTTCCGCGCTCCGCAATGGCCTGGATGTGCTCCTTCACCGCGGGGATTGGCAGCGCCTTGTTCCTCGGTCGGCACGACATGCCTTTCGAGCACATGCTTTCGATCATCTTCACCCTCGGCGTTTCCATCTCAGGCGTCCTTCACGTCGCTCGATGGGCCTTCGAACAGCTCAAGACGAACGCCGATTTCAGCGCGCAGAGCGAGAGTGCGAGCCTCCTCCTCCAGGAATATGAGCAGCGGGGCGTGGGCTGGCTTTGGCAGGTCGATGCCGACAATCGCGTCACCTACATCAGCTCGCGTATGACGGCCCTGCTCGGGCGTCCGGCCAGCCAGCTTCTCGGCCATTCGATGCCGTCGCTCCTCGGAGGGAATGCCGAGCTCGGCCGCAAGCTGCTCGAAAAACAGCCGTTCAACGCGCTGGACATGGAGCTTCAGACCGCGAGAGGCCCGCGTTGGATCTCGATCGCGGGCGATCCAATCATTGATACGGCCGGCCGGTTCGAAGGCTTCCGCGGAGTCGGAAGCGACATCACGGAGATGCGCCAGACGCAAGAGCGGTTGACCCACCTTGCTAACATGGACGTGCTCTCCGGCCTCCCGAACCGCGGCCGCGTCCGCCAGCTCCTTGGCGAGGCGCTCCGCACGGCGACAACGTCCAACGTCCCCTGCGCAATCCTCTTTCTCGACCTCGACGGCTTCAAGCCGGTCAACGACACCTTCGGCCACCCGAAGGGCGACGCCGTACTTCGTGCCGTCGCCAAGCGCCTCGTCGACGAGGTGGGCGCGGACGGCCATGTCGGTCGAATGGGCGGCGATGAGTTCGCCATCGTCATCACCGACGGGCAAAGCCGCAAGAAGGTCGAGCAGATGGCCGAACGGATCATCAAGTCCGTCAAAGAGCCGTACATGATCGACCAGACCGAGATCCGCATCGGCGTATCGATCGGCTGCTCCTTCGGTCCCATTGATGGGGCGACCGTGGACGACCTGATCCTCAAGGCCGATCTCGCACTTTACCAGGCGAAGGATGCAGGCCGAGGCGTCGCCCGCTACTTCTCATC
>Ga0070671_100000323_pt1 | contig 32612 bp, 28 predicted proteins | sample KBSS73metaG_FD_65341 | JGI IMG/M metagenome (GOLD analysis project Ga0070671, IMG submission 65341) | Switchgrass rhizosphere microbial communities from Kellogg Biological Station, Michigan, USA - KBS S7-3 metaG | ecosystem: Host-associated > Plants > Roots > Rhizosphere > Soil ...
TTGCGGTCTGCCGCGCTAAGCTCGACTACATCTGCCTGACGACCAACCATCGAATGCCTCCTGCCAGTGCAGCGGCATATACAATGATGCTTATTTCAGTTCCAGTTGACTAGTAAAAGGCAATAATTCGACACTCCACGCTCGACCTGGGAACCGGATTTTCCCCGGGACTAGGATGGTCAAATGCGCTGTGGAGGCAGCCGAGCGGTTCGGTGATCGCCGTGTCGACTCCCTTGAAAACCAGGGCTTCGTCCGGACTCATATTAGAAAAATAGTACCACCTCTGATCCGCAGAATATACGGAACCAGTATAAGGCGCCGCTTGCGCCGCGTCCGCTGCGTCAGCCACGTCGCCTTCTACGAAATCGCTCGGGTTGACCGTCCGCTGATCGCAGACTGCGAGCGGTGCATCCTGAGGCGGCATTGATATCGATCGCCACACATTATAGACGACTGCCCGCCTATAGCCTTTGATACTCATCTGACCTGCAAACTCAGCAGCCGATTTCTCGAGAGTCACACGTGTCTGGTCAATATGGACGAATCGCGCCAGCCGAGAAGCATGCAACCGCGAACGTGTGTCGGGATCCGCGATCCGAAAATAAGCGCCGTGGTAGGAGAATGCTCTCACTCCGGTCAGCGCCTCAACCAGATTCACGCACGAAGGGATGTATACGTTGTCCACCCAGTTGGCGTTAAACCAGTCGTACTGACCGAGCGGGGCTTGAGTGAGGACGAGGCCTTCACGCTCAAGGCTCGTCGCTTGATCGAGGGATCTGGCGTCGATTACATCAACCAGCCTGGAGTCGACGTTCAGGTCGATCCGGTCGTCGTAGATATTTGACCATCGCCCGCTTCGTTTTCTATTTGATGAGAAGTTAAGCGGGGCGCGTACCGTTTCCGGAATGCTCAGGTTAGACATGACGTAACTCCCCAGCATTGATTGCCTTTTGGATCACTTTCATAGCCAATGCCATTTCGGTCCTTCAGCCTCAGCGGCCGTACCGGCCCATCTCGAAGTTCCGCCAGATCTCCTGATGCCGCGCTTGGGTCGGCCGCCAATCGAGGTGGGCACCCCAACACCAAGCCATGGCTTGGATCGTCACATCTGGGGCGTCGAACCAAGGGCCTTCGCCCGAGACGAGCAACCCTCAATGCTGTTCAGTCTCCACGACCATCACTGGCATTATCATGACAGTTTATGGCTTTGCCTTCAGTGAGCGAGGAGGCCGTCCTCTCCCCGGAGAGGCCGCCCGGCTGTATGCCGGGCGATCCACAGCGTGGTCAGGCCCGGGAAGGACGCAGCTCCTGCGCCCAATTCGGGTGGTTGCTGGTCATGGCGTCGCGTGCATGGTCCCATCCGGCCTTCGCCTTGACATGCGACTTGATATTGAACTTGTCCTTCGTGCGGATTTCCAGCAATTCGACCCCTTCCGGCCCCGCTGAATAAGCATAAGGGACTTCGCTTGGCACATAGAAGCTGTCGCCTTCACCAAGTACTTCCGTACCCAGCCTGATCTCCCCTGCGATGATATAGTAGAGACAATCGGCATCGTGCGAATGGAGCGGCAACGGGAATCCGCTGCGAAACCAGCAATGCACTACGCTCAATTCGGGCATAGAGAAGACCAGCTTCAGCGTGCTCCCCTCGTACATCCCCACTTCCGCTAGGCGAGTGAAGCCTTCGACAGCATCGGCAGTCAATGTCGATGCGTCAAGCGCGTCGGTATCATCGACGGCAGGATAGTTCTCTTTGCGAATGACCCGAAAGGTAGGTCTCGTGTTAGGCATTTGAATACTCCTAATGTGAACTGCCGGATCTAAAGCGATCCAAGAAAATGTTCGGTGGAGGGATCATTCGGAAAGAAGTCGCCGGAGTCCGGCACTTTGCCGAAGAACGGGGTTCCAGGCTTGAGCTCCTCCTTGTCACTGTGCCATTCGATGAAGGCGTGACGTTCGATAATCCGCCACTCACCGGCCCGCTTAGTCATCCGGTCAAGATAGCGCCCCCCGATGAAAGCCTCCCTGATTTCTCCGCCCGTGGCACCGATCTGGTTTACTGCCAGGACGTAGGATTCGACCCTCGCTTCCGTGCCACTAAGCCGGATCAGTGGATTGCTCATGAGTTTCCAGCCCGCGCGAACTTTGCGAAGCCATACGAATGTTTCCTCGATCCAAGGATAAGCAGGCCCGCTGTAGCTTCCCGAGTGATGCTCGATCGCCTCGGGCCAGTAAACACTTTTCGCCAGATCCAGGTCGCAACGATCGAAGGCATGTGCGTGTCTCGCAACACAGTCCCTGATCATCTCGCGATCATGTAGGTGACTGACCTCAATCTTGTTCGATAACATCGTACCTTCTCCTAATGTATTATTATCTTGTAAGGTGCTGCAGTTGCGGGAAGACAATTTATGTTCAATCCCGACCCTACTTGATCATGGCCCGGGCACCTTCAACTATCCGAGAGGCATCGGGGGCGAACGCCGCCTCCAGCGGACGGGTGAAGGGGACGGCGCAATAAGCGCCGCCCAGTCGGAAGACCGGCGCCTTCAGCTTGCCGAAAAGTTCGTGGTTGACCACGGCTGCGATTTCCGCGCCGATACCGAATGGCTTGGCCGCCTCGTGTACCGTCATCAGCCGACCGGTCTTGCGCACCGACTCAATCACCGCCGGCTTGTCCCACGGCTGGATCGTGCGCAGGTCGATCACCTCCACTGAAATGCCCTCACTGGCAAGGGCCTCTGCCGCTCCGAGCGATTCGATCACCATCCGCGAATGGGAGACGATCGTCAGGTCGGTACCCTCACGTGCCACCGCCGCCTTGCCCAGTGGTACCCGGTGGTCGCTCTCCGGCGCCGGCCCCTTTGCGCCCAGCAGCAGCAGATTCTCGATGAAGATGCACGGATCAGGGTCGTCGATGCAGCTGCGCAGCAGTCCATAGGCGTCCTCCGGGTTCGACGGAGCGATGACCTTCATTCCGGCGACATGGGCGAACCACGCCTCGAGGTAGTCCGCGTGCTGCCCGCCAGAGGCGATGCCCGCGCCGGTCATCGTGCGCACGGTGATCGGCACGCCGGTCTGCCCGCCCGACATGAAGCGCAGTTTGGCCGCATGATTGACCAGCATGTCCATCGCCACGGTCACGAAGTTCATCAGCATGATCTCGGCCACGGGCTTCCAGCCGTTAAGCGAGGAGCCGATCGCAGCGCCGATGATCGCTTGTTCCGCGATTGGCGTGGAGCGCACGCGCTCGTTGCCGAACCGGGTCGACAAGCCGCCGGAGATGCCGACGACACCGCCGCCTTCACCATCGGCGACATCCTCGCCGAACAGCAGGACTTTCGGATCGGACTCTATGGCATCGGCAAGCGCGCGATTGAGCGCCTCGATCATTGTAATCTGGGCGCTCATGCGTAGCTCTCCTCAGGCACGAGGCTGTCGTCGGCGTAAACATCTTGGCGCAGCTCCGACACGTCAGGGAACTTGGCGGCTAGAGCGCACTCGATGGCGGCCTCGATCGCCGCGTTGTGCTTGGCTTCGATCCCCGCCAGGAGTGCCTCATCAGCAATCCCGTCGGCGATCAGGCGGGCGCGGAAGCGCGGGTAGGGGTCTGCCTCGATCGCCGCCTGTTTGCGGACCTTGTCCATGTAGGAATCATCATCGCCCATGACGTGCCCATGAAAGCGGAACGTCACGGCCTCGATGAGGGTCGGCCCCTCGCCGGCGCGAGCCCGGCCAACTGCTTCGGCAGCAACGGCATACATCTCGTACGGATCGTTGCCGTCGACCCTCACTCCTGGCATGCTGTAGCTGACCGCGCGGTCGGCGATCTGCTTGGCTGACGTCGCCTTTTCATAAGCGGTGTGCTCACCGAATTGATTGTTCTGACACAAAAAGATCACCGGAAGCTTCCACACCGAGGCGAGATTGAGCGCCTCGTGGAAGGCGCCGATGTTCGATGCGCCGTCTCCAAAGGTGGCTACTGTCACTCGCCCGTCTCCGGAAAGCTTGGATCCCCAGGCGAGACCATTGGCGATCGGCATCGATGAGCCGACAACGCCGGTGGTCACCATGATGCCCTTCTTGGGATACGTGATGTGCATCGGGCCGCCCTTGCCCTTGCAGGTGCCATCGACGCGGCCCGCGACCTCCGCCCACAGTTCCTTGAGCGGCATACCTTTGGCGAGCATGTCGTGGATGCCGCGGTAGATGGTGCAAAGATAATCATCGTCGGTAAGCGACACGCTGAGGGCCGAAGGGATCACCTCCTGACCGCGGTAGCTGTAGTAGGGAGTGATGAGCCGACCGGTCGCCATCAGACGTCGGGTGTGCTCATCGTTCGCTTTTAGCAGCGCCATCCGCCGGAAGATTTCAACCAGGGTTTCTGCATCCGGGACGTAGCTGTTCTTCACGATGCGTTCTCCTTTCCCACTGACCGAAGGTCTAGAATTAGAACTTGATGCTCGCTTCGACACCGAAAGTACGAGGGCGCATATAGGATACGGCGTCACCCGAAGCCGTTGCGAATACGCTGGCTATTCTCAGCGTGTCCGTCAGGTTGTTCCCGTAAACTGCGAGCGTAAGTCCCGTATTTTCGAAAGTATACGACATTCGGCCATCCAGTGTTGTGTACGACTTCTGCTGGATGCGGCCATCGAAGGTGTATGATATCGGGCTCGTATGATAAAGCGACGCATTCAGCCTCAACTTGTCGTTCCCGACTGGCACCGTGAGAACCGGCGAAATATTCAGCGTGAACTTCGGTGCACGGATCATCCTGTAACCGCTAAGATCGCGGATGAGAGGCACATTGCCGGTGTTCAGCACAGTCCCAGTATTGGTGTGCGCGATGGGATCGTAATTGCTGCGGGTCGGGTCGTTGACTGGAGCATCTCTGAAGTCAGTGTACTTCGCATCGAGGATCGAGATGCCAGCGCGTACCGAAAGCATGCTTCCAAGGCGTACCGTCGCATCGATGTCGGCACCGTTGATCTTGGCCGCCGCTGCATTCTGAATGACCGATGTATTCGTGCAGGGCGCACCAGGTACAGGGCTGGTCGGAACGCAGACGAAGTTGGTAATCTGCAAGTCCTTGTAGTCATAGTGGAAAATTGCCACATTCAGATCAAGCAAGTTTGCAATACTACCCTTGAACCCCGCCTCATAGGCATAGACGGTCTCTGGATTGGCCAGCGGGAGCGTGCCTCCAGGGCCCAGCGCAAAGGCAGACGCCTGAAAAATCCCGCCCTTGAAGCCCTTTGTGAACGAGACATACACGTTTGACTTGGGGGTAATATCATATCGAATTGAAGCACGCGGGGTCAAACTGTTCCAGCTGCGGTTGGCCAGCGATGAGGAAAGTGTCGCAAGAGCTGTGTTCGAGTTGTAAAGGTATAGTCCACCGTCGAAATCACGACGTTCATGGCTATACCGCAAACCACCGATAAGGTGGATTCGGTCAGTCAAGTCATAGTAGACCTCGCCGAAAAGCGCTTCGGCTTTGTAGGACTGCTTACTTTTGATAGCGACGGAAAATGTGTTCAAGATGTTGAGCGGGGTGTATCCGCCCCACCCTTTGATATAAAATCCCCCGACTACGAAGTTAAATCTGTCGGACAGCTTCGAGCTGAAGGTGAGCTCCTCGCTGGTGGCCCTTTCCGTGTTGTAGGCGTCGTAAAGCTGCCCATAAATGCCAGCAGGCTGAATCGTGTTGTCCGCGTCGTTCACCGCATGAAGGTTATATTTTCCAAACGCAGTGATCGACTTGATCTCTCCGAGTCCTGTGTCGACGGTTACGGTTCCGCCGTACCCGTAATGGTCAGTCGCATTGATAATGGGCAGGATCGGGTTTTGCGCGACGACGTAGGGATCGCCCGGGGGGAGTATCGTGCCTGGGATAGTCCGACCAATAGTGTTGCCTTTGAGCGGAATAGCAAAGGCGGTCGAGGCGTCGTCACGCGCCCACCAATCGGCAAACAAAATGATCTTCACATTGTCTATCGGATCGATCCGCAATTTGCCACGGAACGTGCGCGAACGAAACGGCGATACAAGCTCATCGGTCTGGACCGATCGCAAGAAGCCGTCATTATGCTCATATGATCCGGCAACACTAAGCGCCAGGCGATCGTGGATCACCGGCACGCTGACGAAGCCCTTGACCGTCAAGTCGTTCATGTTGCCATAGCTGGCGGTCAGATTTCCGGCTACGTCGTTTCCAGGCTCGCGCGTGATGACGCGAATCGCGCCGCCAGTGGCATTCCGGCCGAACAATGTGCCTTGCGGCCCTTTGAGTACTTCGATCCGCTCGACATCCGGCAGATCAAGCATGCCGCCATTCGACGCCGCGACGTAGACCCCGTCAAAGTAGAACGAAACGTTCAGATCCGAAGCCGGACCGGTCACTTGGGTGCTGATGCCACGGATTGAGGGAATGGCCACGCTGCCTACCGCATCCATCAGCAGGCCCGGCGTTGCGGCGGTCAGCCCCTGGATACTTTTGATGCCGGCATCTTGAAGTTGCTCACCAGTCATCGCCGTGATTGACACCGGAACGTCCCGCAGCCGCTCGTTGCGACGCTGCGCGGTGACGATGATATCGCCAGAGCCCATCGGCTCGGCGGCATTGGCGTCCTGCGCCACCTGTGCGCTTGCCTCCGTTCCGCATAAGATCCCGCCAAACGCGACCAACGCGCTTACGACAGCCAATCGTGAAACCATTATATTTCTCCCCCGCTAGTTTTATGAATTGCAAGACACAGATTAAATCTGGATCATACATTCTTCTTAGTTATGTCTATTTCATCAAGCATAGGAACGGAATACATTCCTTTCGCTTACTTGCTCAGGATACCCCTTTCTCCACCGAAGAATTTGGCCGCTGGATCGTCGGGATAAAATGAACCGAACGTCTTGGGCCATCCGAGCATACCATTGGCATAATCCACCGGATCAACGTCGATGAACCAATCCATGACAGCAACGCGTCGCAATATGCGCCATTCATCCGAACGCCTTTGCATGCGATCGAGATACCTCGCGCCTGCGAGAACATGCCTGTTCTCACCGGCGACATTGGGCAGATTACTGACAGCGAAGACATAGGACTCCACGTCGGCGTCTTCGCCCGAAATGCGGATGAGGTTGATTCCTATCGTCTTCCAGGTGGCTTGGCGCGCTCTTAGAAATTCGATTGTCTCATCAATCCAGGGATAGACGGGTCCCTCATAGCTTCCGGCGTGATCCTCGGTCGCATCGGGCCAATAGGCGCTCTTTACGATCTCTGCGTCGCCACGATCGAAGCCATGGCAGAACCGCGCGAGGCAGTCGCGGATCGCCTCCTTGTCGAGCAAGCGTTCAATTGCCAAGTCGGAGCGATGCGGCACGCGCCGTGCTTCTGCGCCGCTAGCATCCATGCCGTTCAGTCGTTCTTGCATCATCCCCTCGGTATTCTTTTTATGGCAGAGTGCGATGCAACTCGCCTCCCCCTTGGCAAGCTAATGGCGGCAGATACACCCGGGTGCATAGTCAGACATTGGTACCTGACCGGCCAGTACTTTCGTACGTAGGTGACGAGACAGCCTTCGGTGATCCACACAACCGTCCGACAGGCCATTGCGATCCTCGCGCCAGTGCGCAAAAAGTGGAACAGTTTCAGCCCCGCCGGTGGCAAGTTGTGCCTCCTCAGCGCCGCGGGCAACGTTTAGCCCTTCCGCACCTTGCCTCAATCACTGGTGCGCCAAATGCCGTCACACAAGGAATGGACAGAACAGATGTACCAGCCGCCTTTCGAGATCAGCCCGCACGATCCCCCGACGTTGATTGAGGCGATCAACCATATCAACGTCGGCATTTGCATCTGCGATGCCGAAAATCGTTTGGTATGGTGGAATAATGCGTACCAGGAATTTTGGTCGGCCCTCTCGGACCGGATCACTATGGGGATGTCCAAAGACGAATTCGCAGCCATGATCCACGATGCAGGCACGGAACTCTGGGTTCCTGTTCCAAATTCATGGTTGAATGAATCCGGCCATCCGATCGGCTCCTTCGCCCACGTCAGCCGCCTAGCAGATGGGCGCTGGGTGCAAATTCACGCTGCGCCGATGCCCTCGGGCAGCTACGTCACCTCCATTTCAGACATTTCCGAACTCAAGGCCAGGGACATGCGTGACCTCGCCATAGATCTGGCGGAGCGCAACGCCCTGGTACATGGCGATAAATTTGCCCTCAAGGAAGCAACAGTCACTTTTCTCCCTGACGGTTCCGATCCAACTTGGCACGGGCCGGTGGAAGATCTGCTCAATCTTCGCCTCGATCAGAGAACGGCGATCAGAACCTATGACGATCTGGCGAAGAGATGCCGGACAAACTTCACCTTCTACGACCTGGATGAACTGGATAGACTGATCGGCGGAGACCTCTTGTCGCTGATCCGCCAGAACTGGGGAGACAAGCATTTCGTGTCAGTTCGCCGAACCACGACGGCAGACGGTACAGTAATGGTTAGGTTTGTGGATGTTAACGACCAATTTGATCTGAATGGGATAGTCCAGGAAAGTGATTCAGCCCGATACCGCGATCTAGAGCGTGTGGTAGATAGATTGAACGGCGACATAATAGATGTAACGCGTCGATTACACGACGAAAACATGATAAGAAGATCGGTAGAACAGGATTTGATTGCTTCAAAAGAAGAGGCGGAGCGATCGAATGTCCTCACCTCACGGTTTGTCGCGGCCGCCGGCCATGATTTGATGCAGCCACTGAATGCGGCGCGTCTGTTCATATCCACCTTGGTAAGTTCGCGCATTTCGAACCGGTCGAAGCAGGTGGCGAACAAGGCATTACGAGCCTTGGATTTTGCTTCTCAGCTGATCGAGGCTTTGCTCGATCTTTCCAAGATAGAGCTTGGCCTAACCAAGCCTCGCTTCGATACCTTTTTGGTCGATGACATTCTCCGAGACATTTACGCAGAGTTCTATTCCGAAGCCAAGGCCAAGGGTCTGTATCTAAGAGTAGATTACTTTGGAAAAATCGTAAATTCTGACAGAGTCCTCTTTCGTCGTATCGTTCAGAATTTTGTCGCCAATGCGATTGCGCATACCACGGCGGGTGGCGTTCAAATTACCCAGCGCATCGTCGGCGGTGAACTTCGCCTCGCTGTCTCCGACACTGGTGCGGGAATTGCCCGCCACGCGCAGGCCGAGATATTCTCGGAGTTCACCCGCATCCCCACCTCGGACGCCACGCCCACTCATGGACTTGGGCTGGGACTCGCGATCGCGGCGGGCGCCGCCCGCTTGGTCGGGGGGCGGATCAGGCTCGCCTCGCGTCCCAACGTTGGTTCTCGCTTCTCTCTATCCGTACCTATGGCACCTGCATCTCTTGCAACGGATCCAACGGCAAAAGGTGGAGGCCACACCGCCAACAAGATCGTGATTGTGATCGAAGATCACGACTTGACGCGGGAAGCTATGGAGGGCCTGTTACAATCTTGGGGCTATTCAGTATTTCACAGTGTAAACTGCGATGATGCGCTCAGGATCGTGCAGAATGGGATTCGACCGGATTTAATAATTTCGGATTATCATCTCGGATCGCCTGAGATCGGGACCACCGCCGTCTACTGCCTGCGTGAGGCCCTAGGCGCTTCCATTCCGGCACTCATCATAACGGCGGATCGATCAGTCGAGTTGCGGCAGGCGATCGAACGAGAGGGTATGTCTTTCATCTTGAAGCCGCTCGCACCTGAAGCTCTTCGTGATGTTCTGGCCGGGATCTGGAAATAACGGATGGAAGGCTTTACCAACCTGCATAGATTATGACCTACGGGCCCATTTGCGGCGACCAATGGTCATGATGTGCCAGGGCTGATCGATGAGCTTGTTCCATGCCTCGCAGCAGTGGTCGACGATGTCGTCGTAGGATTTGAAGATGCGGTTCGACAGCCAGTTGTCGCGCATGAGCTGCCAGATGTTTTCGACGGGGTTGAGTTCGGGGCATTTGGCGGGAAGCGCGATGATGCTGATGTTGCCGGGCACGTCGAGTTTGCCAGTGGTATGCCACCCGGCCTGATCCATCAGCACGACCGCGTGAGCGCCCGGCGCGACGGCGAGCGAGATATCGGCAAGATGCAGGGCCATCGTCTCAGTGTTGCAAAAGGGCAGAACGAGACCGGCACCCTTGCCGTGCTCCGGGCAGATCGCGCCAAAGATGTAGGCCGACTTCGTCCGCTGGTCCTTGGGCGCCGATGGATGGGTTCCGCGCCTCGCCCAGCGCCGGGTGATCTTGTTCTTCTGGCCCACGCGGGCCTCGTCCTGGAACCATATCTCTATGGGCGTGCCTTTCGGGAGGGCTGCCCTGACCTTTGCCAGCTCGGCAGCGAAGCCCCCTTTTTGAAGGCCCCCATGGCATGTTCATTCCGGGCATGATGGCGCGGCCGCGCGGTAAGCTTCACGTAGCCCAGCTTCTTCAGCTCCCGGCTGACATTGGGTTCGTCTAGCGACACAGCAAATTCGTCATGGAGCCACTGGACCAGATCGATCAGGCGCCAGCGCACTACGCCATGGATGGCCGGGACCGGGCCGCGCTCGACAATATCCGCCAATGCCCGGCGCTGAGCATAGTTGAGCCGCGAACGCGGCCCAGGAGCCTTGCCGTCGAGCAAGCGGTCAGGCCCACAGGCATTGAACCGCAGCACCCAGTCCCGCACAATCTGAAGTCCAACACCACCGATCCGCGCCGCCGCACTCCGGCTACCGCCATCGTAAATCTCGGCTAGGGCCAGAAGACGACGCGCCTGGTTCGCGTGCTTCGTCCTCCGCGACAATCGGCGCAGCGATGCACCGTCATAATCGTCCCGTAAGCCAATCGCTGTTCCCATGGTGCCGATCTCCAATCTGGCGGCACCATTGAGTCAGATTTCCGCGGCCTTGGGAACCCCGTGAGTCAGTCACTGCGCAGGTTGGTATTAACCAAGAGTTAGCCTTGCCAGGACGTGCTTTTGCGGGCAAGTTGCGAAAAAAGAGACTGAGAGGGAAATGGAGCCTGCATTCACCGTTGATGGGCCGCCGTTCAATTTAAACCGAGTCCTGATCGTCGACGATCATCCGATGATCCGCGATGCGTTGCGCACCATCATAGAGGTCGCGTTCGATGGGTGCGAAACGTTTGAGGCGTCGTCGATCGACGAAGCCGTCAGGTCGCTCGAGGACATGGAATGGTGTGACGTTGTGCTGCTCGATCTCACGCTACCCGGGTCGACTGGACTCGACGCGCTCAAGATCCTGAACACTCGATTTCCCTCCTTGCCAGTCGTGATTGTATCGGGAGTGGCTGACCACTCGATCGCCGAGGAATCAATTGTGGTAGGGGCAGCGGGTTTTATTCCAAAGCAACTCAGGCGCGGATCCATCGTTGAGGTTCTGAAGCTGATTTCCGCCGGCGCAGATCGCCGATCGAACGACAACAGAGATTCGCAGCTGCAGAAGGACGCCGTCAACAGGATCAATGAACTGTCACTTCAGCAAAGAAAAATCTTGAATTATATAATTGAAGGCAGCGCCAATAAACACATTGCTTACGCGCTGCATCTTTCAGAGAGCACCGTCAAGGCTCACGTCTCGGCCATCATTCGCAAGCTTGGGGTGAGAAGCCGAACGCAAATCGTGGGGCTGTGCAGCAAGGTTGGGTACTGCGCGACACACATAACTGATTACACGCACTGAAGCCCGGCGCTTGACTCAGTACTATCTATCATGATGGTAGTGCAGGCAATCTCCTGCTCGCGATAGCAGGGCAGTGGCGTTCGACAGCGTCGGCAAACTTTTTGCAAGTACTAATCGATTTCCTAATGGTCCCGGTTCATGGCGAAAATATCCCGTTTGACGTTTGTGCTTGGTACTTCAGCGTCAAAGGCGCTAATTGTTTGCTCCCAGTGATTGGCGATGCAGATTGGGCATCGGCAGGAGGGGCTATCCTGATCGGCCCCCACCGAGTGGTCCGGCTTGATTGTTAGTGCATTGTGGCCTTGATCCGACACCATTCTCTGGACCACCACGGGTTAGAGTTTCGCGTCCTTGATCACGATGACGGGCCGGGTGCGCCATCGGGATTCATCAGCGTGATCGGGGGCTTGTTGCCGATGGCACCGTGCGGCCGATCCTCGTTGTAGTATCTGCGCCACTCCTCCAACTTTTCGCGGGCATCTGCAAGCGTCAGGAACCAGTGGGTGTTCAGGCACTCAGCCCGGAAGGGCCCATTGAACGCCTCGATGTAGGCGTTATCGGTCGGCTTGCCGGGCCGAGAGAAGTCCAGCGTGACGCCCTTGGTGTAGGCCCACAGATCCAGATCCCGGCTGATGAATTCCGAGCCCTGGTCCACCCGGATCGTCTTGGGATACCCGACCACAGCGCAGGTTGCCTCGAGCGTCTGGACGACGTCCTCACCGCGGTAGCTGAAGCGTGGGTCCAGCACCGGCGAGAACCGCGAAAATGTGTCGACCACAGTCAGCACGCGGATCTTTCGGCCTGTCGCCAACTGGTCATGGACGAAGTCCATGGCCCAAACATCATTCACGCGGGAGGCCGCGCAGCGGTCTTCCCTCAGCTTCGCCTTCACCCTTCGCTTGGGTGTCTTGTTGCGGAGCTGGAGACCCAACTCGTTGTAAATCCTGTGCGTTCGCTTCATGTTGATCTCCCAGCCTTCGCGGCGAAGAAGAACGTGGATGCGGCGATAGCCATACCGGACGCGCGTCTCGCAGATCTCCCGGATGCGTGCTTCAATGCCGGCCTGCTCGCGGCGGCGGGATTTGTAGTGGTACGTCGAGGTGTCCATCTCCAGAACCCGGCAAGCCCGGCGGATCGACACGCCCCAGTCACTGCGAACCCCGTTCACCAGCTCGCGTTTACGAGCAGGCCTCACAGCTTTCGGCGGATGACATCCTGCAGCATCTCCTTGTCCAGGGAGAGGTCCGCCACAAGCTTGCGCAGCTTGGCGTTTTCATCCTCGAGCTGCTTCAACCGGCGCATGTCCGGCGGCAGCATGCCGTCGTACTTCCTCTTCCAATTGAAATAGGTTGCCTGGCTGATCCCGGCCTTGCGGCAGATGTCTGCCACCGGAACACCATTCGCGCCCTGCTTTAGAATGAACGCCTTCTGCGCGTCCGAGAATTTGGATGCCCTCATGGTCCTTCGCTCCTCCCAACACAGAGAGTACGGCGAAAACTCTAACTCAAATCGATCCAGTTTTCCGGGATCAGATCAGACCGGCCACATCCAGTGACCGGGGGCGTGGAGCCAGCGGGGAGCTGCCATTTCTACCGCCTGACCCCGCGCACTGAGCTTGCCGAATATGCAGGGCGGCTCTGGATCAAGTGGGGTCCTGGCTATCGGACTTGGATTCAACGCGGCGATCGCAAGGGCAAGCCGATCATCGAGCTGCGCCGCGTGTTTGGCGATGCCCCCTTCCCCGGCTTCGCCGCGCTCATCCTCAACCTTTCAGACCTTGGCTCAATCCCAACCAGTTGGGCCGCTGCGCTGTCGGCTACCCGCGGCATCTACCTCCCCACCTGTCCGGCTACCCGGGAGCAATATGTCGGTATGGCAGCTGGCACGAACGGCTTTCTTGGCCGGTGGATGGAACATTTCGCGACCGGGCATGGCGGGCTGAAAAGCCGTGATCCCAGCGACTATCGCGTCTCGATCCTCGAGACCGTCGGTACCTCGGCAACGACCGCGGACCTGCTGATGCTGGAGGCTCGTTGGAAGGACAAGCTGCAGAGCCGTGAGATGGGCCTCAACAAGAACTGACGTCGGATGGCGACGCTCCCTATGCAACGCGTCCGAGCGCACGCCTCACGCGGGGCGTGATCGTATAGACCGCCTCGCGCTGCGCCCCCCGGTTCTCGTGGTCGACGCGATACCCCTGATAGTGGCGGCGGACCAGGCCAGCTCGAACGAGATCCGAGACAGCGCGGCTGACGTTGGTGCGTCCCGAATGCCGAAGGCGGGCACGAACCTCTTCCGCAATCATCTCTTCGGCTTGCGCCTCGTCAGCCGGCAACACACCTTTCCGAGCAAGCTCAACGCGAACTTGGTTGACCACGGCGACGCGGCGGGCATCGCGCTGTGCCATTGGCATCAGCGCGTCGCTCAACCAGTCTCGGATCGCGATCACGCGACCGTCCTCGCGCACGTAGGGGCCAGCGCTATCGCTTTGCCCCGCCGCGCGAGCGATCAGATTAAGGACCATGAAGGTATAGCGAGGCCGCGCAGAAACGTCGGCGAGCCGCTCGAGTACGCCCGGCAGGTCAATTTCTATGTCGTTCGCTGCTTCACTTCGCGGCCGCGCACCCTCGCGCAGCTGAGCGATTTCCGAGGGCATATCGCTCTGCTCAGCGGCATGATCCATCGTGAAGAGGTCCGGCTGGAACATGGAACGTTTCAAGCACGAACCGGGCTATTTGTGAATCCCTTCCCTACGCCTATTCGCCCTTTAATCACCAGTGACACTTTACCCGGAGCGCTTGGTAAAGTGTCATGGATGGTTCAGGCGTCCGCCCGGCGAGGGACAGAGTTGCCGTTCGGCCGGCCTTACTTGCCGCTCTTACCCGGCAACGTCGCGGACGGCGATCATAGCTGCCGGTCGTCAAGCGACCAAGTCTAGTCGCTCACGACAGCCGCCATAAATGTCAGCTCCTGACGGAAGCTGCCATTGAACGAACCAAAGTGGACGGTGAGCAAGACGGCTCATTCACTGCCGCGCTGAAGGCCATGCCGCGATCCCACGACTTACTGTTAGCTCGTGCTTTGATTGAGCCGCGTAGGACAAGGCATAACGGGGAATGTCGGTCCGAACGGACGTCAGGATTCAAGCTACTGCAAGCCGCCTATGTAAAAAACGTGCTGCACGTATCACGCGATCCTCGGCTAACTCACTTAACTCGTCATTTGGGGGCAGGCATCTCTCGGCAGCGATTTCTGAATGACGGTTCGTATACCGAAGTCGAATCTTTGTTATCGACAGTGCGCTGGCCCGTAGAGCGCCTAAATTTCGTTCTCGGCGGTGAAGAGGCAGGATCCGGAACCTTTCCCCAGAAAGGGTAGCGTCTGAATGAACTCTCCGGATTCTTGGGTCAACTTCGGGCGCAGGCTCGAGACCCTCCAGGGCCTCACACCCTCCAAAGCAGTCTGTAAAGTATGGCTCAAAGAGCCATTTCGCTTTACCTCAATCCGCACCACAAAATCCCGAGACCAAACATCAAAATGCGCGCACTGTCAGGAGCGGGTCGAAGGCCCAACGGTTGAGCGGTTATCTGAAGACTGCATCGCGAGTGCCGGCCGATCCTGCCGAGCGAGAGAATCAAATGCAGCATTAGATCAGGGGCTTCCCGCAGGATGCCATTAAATTGGACAAATGCCGTGTGAGCAAAGACGCTGACACCGATGTCGTGCGTCCTGATAAGCTAATAACCGAAAGAACCGAAAGTGGTATCGATGTGTCAGAAAAAGGAATGAAGTGGAGTCTTCCATTCCGCATTTCGTCCCATACGTCCATCTCGGTCAGAACCCCGACACCTATGCCTGCCGAGATGGAGGCTTTCATCATCGAAATGCTGTTGGCTGTCACGATGGCGCGCCATGGCTCGCCGACTCGCACCTGCCATGCTTTTTCCAAGACCGCGCGGAGCGTCAGACTGGTGTCCGGGACGATCAAGTTCTCATGACAAAGATCGGAGAGTGATAACTCTTCCGAAGATACCAGCCGATGAGTTGAGGCGACAACGGCGCCGATCCGGTAAATGAGCGATTGCTCAACTCTGATTCGATGGCTCTCCGGCGGGTTGAACGTCAATCCAATCTCGGAGGTGCCGGACTGAAGAGCTTCGATTACGCCTGACAGGCTTGCAATGACAATTTCGAAGTCGATGTCGGGATACGCCTCGTGAAACCCGACCAGCCCCCGACTGAGAAAATCTACTGCTCCTTCGACAACCGAGATCGTGACACGTCCACGGCGCAGTCCGCGAAGGTTGTCGATGAGTGCCTCTGCACGTTCCAGCTCGCGCCGCCCTCGCCGGATCGTATCGATCAATATCTCGCCTGCGGCCGTGAGGCGGAGCCCTCTGGGTAGACGCTCGAACAGCGGAACGCCAATCCGCTCCTCCAGCTGCACGACCTGGCGATCAATGGCGGAAGGAGCGATATTGAGCGTCTCGGACGCCTGCCTGATCGAGCCGCGCCGTGCGACCTCGTCAAAGTAGACGGCGGCGCGCGAGTACAGCATCGAGCGAGCCACCTTGTGGTTGCGCCGGATCCCTGGCGAAGCGGGGCCCGGAGATATGCCTGCCAATTCGTCCGTCGACCAAGCGAGCGCCTTTCCTTCCACGCTCATGAGGCGTCCGATCGAGTCGAGGGCTGTCGCGTAAAGCGGTCTGCGTCGCCTGCCGGCGACCGCATTGCACGCCGCGGCGACGCGCTCCAAGTCAATGGCCCCAAGTTCGCGCTGCTCATTCTCGAACTTCCCTCGCTGTGTTTTGCCGCTGGCCGGTGGGCCGATTGAGACATCCGGCTGGCCGAGCGATTGCCTCCAACGATAAGTAGGTCGGGAGAAACACAGGGCCAGTCCATGGCAATCGTTTGCCATCATCTTACCATTTTCTGGTTGTGACAAGCGGATTGGTGATGCGCTCGTGTCGCCGGCGCCGGCTCTATGGGTGAGTCATGCCACCTCGGGCCGCCCACGTCGGCGGCGCTGCCCTCAGTCCGGACATCGTTCGCGCCCAGGGTGCCAAGTGTATGGCGAACAGAGCGCGCACCGGCATGGCGGCGAAATTTGTGAATGTCAGCCGCTCGGTGTTCGCGAATTGCGGAAGCGAACCACGAGAAACAAGAATGGACCGCCGGACCAAAATCAGGGAACAAGATGGCAATCGTTTGCCAAAAAGGGATTGCGTCATGATCGGGGTGTATGGCACTCGTGAGGAGTATCGAATGATCGGCTCGGGGGATGAGCGCGTCAGAGTTCCATGCCGCCACGTCTTGCTGTCCACCGGGGCGATCCTGCTCGCATGGGTTCCACCCGCGATGGCTCAGGCCACGTCCAACGACCAGATCGACGCAGGCGCCGACATTGTGGTCACTGCCGAGCGTCGCGAGACCACGGTGCAAACGACGCCGATCTCGATCGGCGTCTTTCAGGGACAGGACTTGGTCGCACGCGACGTCACCACGCTGGAGAGCCTCTCGCGAATCGCACCGGATATCTCCTTCACACAGTCGGACGGCCAACCCATTATCGCCGTCCGGGGCATTTCCAGCCAGAACGTGGGCGCGGTCGGCGATCCGGCCATCGCCGTCTCCACGGATGGATTTTATTTGAATCGGCCCTACTCGCTTGCATCGTCCTTCTACGACATCGAACGCATCGAGGTGCTGCGGGGACCGCAAGGAACGCTGAACGGCCGGAATGCGAATGGCGGGGCCATCAATATCCTGACCGTCCGTCCCCGGACCGATCTCGGCGGGACCATCAGCGCTCAGTACGGAAATTACGATGCGCTGGGCATCCAGGGCGCGCTAAACATTCCGCTCAACGACGTCGTCCAGACGCGCGTTTCCTTTCTCATGCGCAGGCACGACTTCTATCGCGACACGCCCCCGCAGGAAGGCGGGGACGACGAAGATGTCCGGTCGATCCGCGGGCAAGTGCTGATCACGCCCACGGACCGGCTGAAGATCTGGGCGCTCGCGCAATACGGCTTCATGGGCGGGGCGCCCGGAGCGAACCAGAACATCCCGCTCGTCTACAAGCCCGACGGCACCATCGACCATTCCAGGCCGCAGGGCATCAACGATAAGGAGTTCGCGGCGGGCATTCCCAACTACACGCGGATGCGGGAATATACGTTTAAATGGAACGTCGAATACGATCTTGGCCCGGTCACTTTCACTTATCTCGGCGGTTACAACAAGACTACTTACCGCCGTCAGGACGATAACTCAAATGCAGGCATAACCTTCGGCTTTCGCACATACGAGCAGCCGCGCACGTGGAACCATGAATTCCGCCTGGCCTCCGCACAGAGTGATCGTCTCTTCTGGCAGGTCGGCCTGTTCTATTTCGACGAGAAGAGCTCGCTATTCTCTGGCAATTACTACGCCCAGGCTGACGGCACCTACGCGCGCGGGTACACCTTCGACTATGAAGTCCGCTCCAGGTCGCTCGCAGGGTTCGGACAAGTGAGCTACAAGCTCACCGATCAGCTAACCGCAACCGCCGGTCTACGTTATACGCACGACAAGAAGCACCGCTACGGCTTGGTACAATACCCGGCTGACGACGTTCCTACCAATCCGGTCATCTACTTCGACGAAGTTCAGGATAACTCCGGTTCCTGGGATAAGCTTACTTATCAGGCAGGGCTCAATTACCAGGCAACGCCTAGCAACATGCTTTATGCAAAGATTGCTACCGGATACAAATCAGGCGGCTTCGTCCCGCGTATAACATACAAGCCGGAGAGCGTGACGAGCTATGAAATCGGCTCGAAGAACCGATTCGCTGGCGACCTCCTGCAGCTCAACCTGGCAGCGCACTACGAGGACTACAAAGATCAGCAGGTTTCCCAGCTTGCCACCCTGCCCAATGGCGGCGTCGGCACACTGATCCGGAACGCCGGCAGCTCGCACATCTACGGGCTTGAGACCGACATAGTTCTCAATCCGGCGAAGGAGACCCGGATCACGGCGTCCATCGACTATCTGCACGCGCGCTTCCACAACTTTGCGACGGTGGAAAACGGCGCGAACGTTCAGCTTGCCGGGCTTACGCCTCCGAATGCGCCGGACTGGTCACTCGGCTTTGCTGTCGACCAAGGCATCCCGGTCGCGGGAGGCATGTTGACCTTGTCGGCTAGTTCCAAGTTCCAATCCGAACAGTACTTCTCCTACTTCAACTACGATTCCACCAAGCAGAAGGCATATTCGATGTCCAATGCTAGCATCTCCTTCAAGCCTGAGAGCAGCAATGTGGAGTTAACGGCTTATATCAACAACATCGAGGATCGGATGGTGTTCACGAACGCCGTGGAGAACGCCTTCACCCAATCCTACCACTACAGCTTCTACGCGCCGCGCACTTATGGCGCTCGCGTGAGCTTGTCGTGGTAGGATAGTCCGGGCGGCGAACAGGCAAGCTGGCGCAGACCGGCTGCCTTCCGCCTTACGCGGGAGCGATGACGCCCTTTCGCAGGGGCATTGTCCGTCGTCCTCGCTCGATCAAGGAAGCAACCGATGAATCGCCGTGACATGCTGCGCTCCGCTGCCGCCATCGGCGGCCTGTTTGCCACCCACGCCTTGGCGAGGAGCCGTTCGCGGTCGCACCCAAGCCCGAACTTCATCCTCATCATGTGCGATGATCTCGGGTGTGGAGATATCGAACCTTACGGTGGTGTGATCCCCACCCCGCACATCAACCGGCTGGCCAAGCAGGGAGTTACGCTCGACAACTACTATTCACCCGCCAACTTGTGCACGCCTTCGCGCGCCGGGATTTTAACGGGCAAGCATCCGATCCGGTGCGGCTTGGGCTGGGAAGTGCTTCTCGAGTCCGATTTACGCGGGCTGTCCGTATCGGAGCGCACGATCGCTAACTGGCTGGCGCCGCGTTACGCGTCTGCCTTGATCGGCAAGTGGCATCTCGGCACGGCACCTGCATATTGGCCCCCGACAAAGCACGGCTTCGATCTGTTCTACGGCATTCCGTATAGCCACGACATGACGCCGCTCGCGCTCTTCGAAGCGCACGCTGGTTCAGACAGGGCCGGCTCCGCGCCGGTCGAACTGGCATCGCTGCAGCAGAACTTCTGCCGGCGCGCGGAAGCGTTCATCCGGGAGCACCGTGATCGGCCGTTTTTTCTCGAGTTGGCACTGAGCGCGCCGCATCTCCCTGTCGTGCCGGCCCCGGGCTTTGAGCGCACGAGCAAGGCGGGCTCCTATGGGGATGTCGTCCGGGAGATCGATTCCATCGTTGGACGGATTGTCGCACAGGTGGATGCACTCGGACTGGCGCGCGACACGCTGATCGTCTTCACGTCGGACAACGGCCCCTGGTTCGAGGGGTCGCCCGGGCCGCTCCGGGACAGGAAGGGCGGAGAAGCTTACGACGGGGGATCGCACGTGCCGTTTCTGGTAAGGATGCCCGGCACCGTACCCGCCGGTGTTCGAACTGGCGCCATCGCCTCCGGCCTCGATGTGCTTCCCACGTTTTGCGCGATGGCCGGGGTGGAGACGGACGCCTCGACGCTCGATGGCCAGGATGTCTCGAGCGTCCTGAGAGGGGCGGCCGCTTCACCGCGCAAAGAGATCCTGATCTTCAACAACGAGATTGTCGTGGGGATAAGGACACAGCGCTGGAAGTACGTCTCGGAGACCTACTATCGCGGCGGCAGGACCGACTACGTCGAGCGAGGATACCCCCAGCTTTACGACATGGATTTCGATCGCGGCGAAAACTACAGCGTAGCCGATCGCTATCCCGAGGTCCTGGCGGACATGCAGGCGCGACTGAGGGCCGCCACGGCAAAGTTCGCGCCTTTTCGGACGCCGCGACCGCCGGGGTTCGACTGGGTCTCGCAATAAACCATCCGCTCGCGGCTCGCATGCCCCACAGCGTTCCGCCTAGTCCCACGCCGGCCGGCCAAATACGCGATCGGTTGCCGCCTTGCTTGTGCCCAGGCAGGTGTTCTTGCTAGTGAAGCGCGGGCTCTTCCAGTTAGGATCGCGATGAAAAGGATCGACGCACCGCCGGTCCGGACGCCGGGTTCCGCGGTCAAGCTCGCGGACGTCGCGAAAGCCGCGCGCGTCGCCGTCTCGACCGCGAGCCGCGCCATGACCAATTCCGACCGGGTCAGCGAGAAGACGCGTTCGCGCGTCCTCGCCGCTGCCATGCGCCTGGGCTATGCTTCCAACGTTGCCGCCCGCTCCCTGCGTTCCGGCCTCTCGCGCACGATCCTCGTCGTGACACCGCCGTGGCGCGCTCGTGGCGTGGTGGACGACGCCATGCGCGGTGTGGATGCCGAGCTCATGGCGGCGGGCTACAGCATGATCACCGGCAGTCTTAACGAGGACTTCTCGGCCGACCGCCGCATCATAGACATGGCGCGGGGCGGCCTCGTTGATGGCATCCTTGCGGTCGCCAACGAGGTCCCGGCCGACGGCACGCTGCCGGTGCTCTCCGCAAAGCTGCCCGCCGTCGGGCTGATGATCGATCTGAGTGCATTCGGCGTCCCCAGCGTCATCACCAACGACCGCGAGGCCGTCGAACTGTTGACGGCGAAGCTCATCCAGCTGGGGCGCAGGCGGTTCGCTTACCTGTCGGGGTCGTCCGACAACTACCACGATATCGAGCGCTACGCAGGTTTCTTGTCCGCGTTGCAGCGCGAGGGGCTGCCGGCCAGCCGCCTCAGTGGCAGCTTCACCTTGTCGTCGGGTGAAGAAGCCGCGCTGGCGTACCTCAAGCTCGCCGAGCGACCCGACGCGGTGATCTGCGCCAACGACGACATGGCGATCGGCTTCATGAAGGCGATCGCCCAGGCGGGCGTACGCATCCCGCAGGACGTCGCCGTGACCGGCTTCGACGGTAGCGACTTCGGCAAGTACACGACCCCGTCACTCACGACGTTGCGGCAACCCGCCGAGCAGATGGGGGCGGCCAGTGCACGCCTCCTGCTGCAGTTGATCCGGGGTGAGCGGCCGCCGGTGTTCCAGCGCATGATCGTGTCGTGTGTGCTGGAGGAGAGGGATAGCACCCCTGCCTTCGCTATTGCCTAAACGCCGCGCGCTGCCCCGGTCGGTCGGCCTTCGCCGAAGCTCCTAGGGGCGTTTGCACGGCGCTATCCTCCCTCGATCGTTCGCCAAAAGAGAGCGGCCCCTCCTAAAAACGCGGCTCGACCGCCCCCGGATTGCTGCTAGTTCTGCGGAAACGTTTCCACTGTCGGTGGCTGGCATGCCGGTGGGACAATTCAAAAGGGGTTCTTCCGTGCGGCAAGCAACAACCGGCGTAGGCCATTCATGACCTCCGCCCAAGCGCCCGGTTTCACGATGCCGGAGCAGGAGGCGAGCCAAGCCCACGCGCAAGGGCGCCGCGTGTCGCTCCTCGATACCGAGGAGAAGATCGCGCTGGTCAATGGGCAGGGGATGTGGCGCACGGCGGCGATCCCGCGTCTGGGGATCCGGTCGGTCACGATGACCGACGGGACCCACGGAGTAAGGCTCTCCAAGGGACAACTCGCCGAAGATGCTTCGCCGGACGTCGCTCTCGTCGAGTTTCTCGCGATGATCGGCAGCGGCGGCACAGAGAAGGCTGATTTCGGGGTCAGCCAGCCGGCGACGTGCTACCCCGCCGCGTGCAGCTATGGATGTTCGTGGGATACCGAACTCGCGCGCGAACTGGGGCGGCATCTTGCGATCGAATGCCGTTCGAAGGGCATCGATCTTCTGTTGGGGCCGGGCGCGAACCTGAGACGCACGCTGTTTGCCGGTCGCGGCTACGAGTACTATTCGGAAGATCCGATCCTGACCGGCGAGATGGCAGGTGCGGTCATTGCCGGTCTTCAGAAGAACGGCGTAGGCGCCGTGCTCAAGCACTTCGCCTGCAACGAATCCGAAATCGACCGCACGCGCATGAACTCGCTCGTTTCCCCGCGAGCATTGCGGGAGATCTACCTGAAGGCCTTCGAGCGGGCGATTGCGCGTGGACGGCCCTGGGCGGTGATGAGTTCCTACAATCTGCTCAACGGAGAGCAGGCGGCCGAGAACCGGTGGCTCCTGACGCAGGTACTGCGGCTGGAATGGGGTTTCGAAGGCGTGGTGATGTCCGACTGGCACGGGATCAAGGACCGCCCGGCGTCGCTGCGGGCGGGCAATGACCTGGACATGCCGCAGAGCCTCGATCGCAGGTCCCAGTTGCGGACCGCTTTGGGGCTCGATCCGGAACTCGCAGCGGCCCTCGACCGGAGCTGCCGTCGCGTTCTCGACTTGGTGGACCATGTCGAAGCGGGGCGCGCGACCACGCTGCCTTCGCACGGCGTCGACCATCACGCGCTGGCGAGGAAGATGGCGGAGCAGTCCATCGTCCTGCTCAAGAACGACGGGTCGATCCTGCCGCTGACCACGGTCGTGCCCGCGAAGTACGCGTTGATAGGTCCGAGCGTCACGCAGCCCCTGATCCAGGGCTTCGGATCATCGACGATCAATCCGTCCCGCGTGGATGACGTGAACGAGGAGTTCCAGGCGGCCTGCGCGCCCGGCAGCGTGATCTCGCACTTCCCCGGATGGGCACAGGACGAGACGGAGCGCAGCCGCTTGATCGAGGAAGCCGTGGCAGGCGCGGCGGCAGCGGACGTCGCGCTGCTCTTCGTGAATGTTCCGGAGGAAGACCGGGGCGGCGAGGAGACCGATCGCCCGCATCTCGAGCTCGCGGCGGGTCAGGACGAGCTCGTCCGCTGCATCGCGCAGGCTCAACCCAATACCGTGGTCATACTCTTCGCACCGGACGCGGTCCTACTGCCCTGGATTGACCGGGTGCCGGCACTTGTCGCCCCCTTCTTTGCCGGGCAGGGAATGGCCCACGCACTTGCACGACTGCTTTTCGGCCGGGCCAATCCCTCAGGAAAGCTGACGACGAGCTTTCCCGCCCGGGTCGAGGACTTGCCGGCCTTCCCCTACGATCCCGGGAACGACCGGACGCTGTGGTACCGCGAGGATATTCTTCCAGGCTACCGCACCTTCGACCGGAAGAGGATCGAACCGCTATACCCCTTCGGTCACGGCCTGAGCTACACGCGCTTCGAATACTCCAACCTCACGCTTGGCCGCGAGGATGTCGATGGTGAGGAGGTTGTAACCGCGGTGTTTACGCTCACCAACACGGGCGACCGGGACGGGCACGAGATCTGCCAGCTTTATGCCTCGTGGCCGGAAGCGACGGACAGCGACCCCGTGCGTGAGCTCAAGGGGTTCCATAAGGCGTTTCTACGCTCCGGCGAAGCCAAGCGAGTCGAGATCTCGATCCTTGCCTCGGATTGTCGCCATTGGCGTGAGTCGGACCGCGCGGTCGGGTCGGGCTGGGTGTACCGGCCGGGCCCGCTGCGCATCGAAGTCGGCTCCTCGTCGCGATCCCTGCACTTGGCCCAATTCCTGTCCGGCCTTCGCAAGCCGCCCCACCGCCAGCTGCTCGACCTGTTCTCCTTGCCCAAGGAGATGTTATCGGGCGACCAGGAGTGCCAGATGATGAGCCGCTTCCTCGTCGATCATCTCGGCCTGTCGCAGGACGAGGCAGATGCGTTCATTCCGGTTCTCAAGAACTCCTTTCTCGGCATCGCAACGACGCTGCAGTGGTTCGCAGGAGATCGAGTTCGCACAAAGGATATCATCACGTTGATAGGACGTATAAACGATCTTCGCCTGCGCATAGCCGAAGAGGCGGCATGACGCTCCGGTCGAGCGCCGCGCGAGCCGCGCCAGGGGAGATCGTCACCTACGGCATCGGCGATCTGGCGTTCAATCTCATCTGGACGACCATGCTGACATACCTGGTGTACTACTACTACACCGAGACCTGCGGGATTCGCGCGGAAGTCGCCGGGCTGATCGTACTGGGCGCGCGCGTGACGAATGTCGTGCTGGATCCTCTCGCGGGCGTGGTGGTGGACCGCCGGCAATTTGGCCGCAAGGCGCGACCTCTGCTGATGTGGGGTGCGGTTCCACTGGGCATCCTCACCTGGCTGGCGTTCACCACGATTTCGGACGACGTGGCGACCCGCACGATCTGGGCGGCGGTGACCTACTGCACGCTGTGCGGTGCCTATTCGCTCGTCAATACGCCCTACGGCGCCATGACGACGCTGATCTCGGACGACGAGGCGGTGCGCGGCCGACTTGCGGTCTCGCGCATGATCGGCGCCACGATCGGCATGCTCCTTGTCGGAATGGTCACCTTGCCGCTGGTGGATGCGCTGGGCCAAGGCTCGCGAGCGGCCGGCTTCTCGAGGACCGCCGCGATCTACGGCGTTCTGGTCGCGGGCGGCTTGCTCCTGACTGGCCGGGTATGCCGTGAGCGCGCCGGAGGCGATCCGCTGCGCGCATCCTTCGGCGAGATCGTGCAGACGCTCGCATCCAATCGTGCCTGGCTGGTCGTCACGTTCTCGATGGGCTTGAACATGATCGGACAGACCTTCCTGTTCGGAATGACCCCCTATTACGTGTTGAAGGTGCTTTTGCGCCCCGATGGCGAGAGCGGGCTGCTGCTCACCGTGCTCAATATCCTCTTTCTGGCCGGCAGTCTCGTCGCCTTGCCGCTCGCGCTGCGAATCGGTAGCCGGATGGCCCTCCTGCTGGGAGCGACCGGCGGCGGAGTGCTGCTGTTGTTGCTAGATGTCCTGCCGCAGAGCATGCCGGTGACCTTTTGGACGATGGCTGCCGCGGGGCTGCTTCTGGGGATCGCTGCCCCGATGTCCTATGTGCTGCTCGCGGACTCCGCCGATATCGACAGTTCCGGGAAGACCGTGGCCGGCGTCTGCTACGCCGCCAACTCGGCGGTCTGCAAGATCAGCTTCGGCATCGGCGGCTACCTCATGACGCTGCTGCTCGCGAGCGAAGCGCGCTCAACGGCATGGTTGATCCAGCGCGGCTTCGTGGACGTTTCGGCCGCGACGTTCCTGCTCTCGGGCCTGATACTCTTCCTCTATCCCAGGATTCGCAGCCGCGAAGCCATGGCGGCTTAGACGAGCAGGCAATCGCTGCCCTCGCATATCCTCCATCTCCATCAGGACGCCTGGAGGATGTCCCGCCCGCTCACCTGCCGCCCGCGGACCCAGACCGCCGTCAGGTTTGTCCTGCCCGCGCATCGCACGATCTTTTCGAAGCGCTCGGCCGCGGTCTCCTCAGGGGAAATCCGCACGTCGCTCGACGGCGCATTGGGGTCAAACAGGACCGCGTCGAATTCAGCGCCTTTGGCGAACACGCCGATCGGCAGGCCCAACGCCTCGCCTCCTCCGGCGGTCGCCAGCCAGAACGCCTCGGCAACGCTGATCACCGCGCCGGGGATGCCGCGCACGTCGGCGGCGGCACCTGCATCAACGCCAGAGGCCCGCATTCGCGACGCCGTGACGGCCATGCGCGCGATGTCGAGCAGCGAGGGCGAGCTTCCTCCGGCGATGTCGCTGCCCAGCCCCAGGCTCACGCCCTCGTCCAGCGCTTCCCTGAGCGGCAGCACCGCGTTCGCGAAGTAGGCGTTCGACAGCGGGCAATGCGCGATGGCCGCCCCCCTTTGCTTCAGCACCGCGCGATCGTCGGCGGTCACGAAGTTGCCGTGCGCCAGGATCGCCCGCGTCGAGAGCAGCCCGAAGCGGTCGAGCGCCTCTGTATCGGTGGCTCGGAACCTTCGCGCCGTATGCTCGACCTCCCAGTCGCTTTCGGAGCAATGCGTCTGAACATGGCACCCGGTGTTGTGCGCGAGCGCGCCAAGGCCGGCAAGCAGCTCGTCCGTGCAACTCGGCAGGAAGCGCGGCGTGATCGCGGGAAGCACGAGCGGGTTCGGCTTGTGGCCCTGGAGCGCACGGATCCGGCTTATCGCCAAGGCGGTGCCGGCGATGCTGTCGCTGGCGTCGACGTCCCGGTAGTAATCAGGACATTCTTCGGGATGATCCATGGCGACCTTTCCGATGAGCGCTCGCTGCCCGCGGTCGAGGCAAATCTGTGCCAGCGCCACTGTGGCATCGACATGGATGCTCGCGAAGTACACCGCGGTGGTCGTGCCATGCGCCAGCAGTGTGTCGACGAGATCGGCGTACACCTCGCGCGCGAACGCCGTGTCCGCGAACTGCGCTTCAAGCGGAAACGTATGGCTTTGCAGCCACTCCTCCAGCGGCCGATCCAGCGCCTTGCCAAGCTGTGGCCATTGCGGTGCATGGACGTGGAGGTCCACCAACCCGGGCAGCAGGCATTGGCCGGGTCGAAGCGTGATCAGCCTGTCGACGCTTGCCAGACGCAGATCGAACTCCGGATCGTCGCTAGCGATGACGCGCTCGATCGTGCCGGCGGCGTCGACGTCGATCAGGCAGTCGGAGAGCGCTTCGAGGCATCCCCGCTGCGGTGTATGGAACGCGTCGCCACGGATCGTAAACCCAGTCGCCGGCGCGGCGCTCATGCCCCAGGGCCCTGCTTCACCTCAAGCGTGGCCGCCGGAAAGACGCCGCTCGTCACGACGAACCCGGGGATTTGCTTTACCCGGTCGGTCCAGCGGCGCACCGCCGGGTAGTCGAGACGTTCGACACCGCCTTCCTCGCAGAGGATGACGTTCACGAACACGGCAAGGTCCGCGATCGTGGGATGCTCGTTTTGCAGGAGCCAGGAACACCCTGCTCGTTCGCCGAACCAGAGGTGTCGTTCGAGATGGCGAAGCAGCGCGTGCGCCTTCGCTCGGCAGCCGGCGATATCCGCTTCCTGGCCGATCGAATCGTGAAGCCGCGCCGCCCCGGCGCTCTCGCTCAACGCGCGCGCCACCGACAGCCACTCCAGGAGCGAGGCCATCCTGTCAGTGTGTTCGAGAGGCAACCAGCGCCGTTCCGGATCATGCCGCGCGGCTAGGTACGTCAAGGCCCCGAGCCAGTCGAGCAAGATCGTCTCGCCCGTGTCCAGGACGGGCAGCGTACCGAGCGGATTGAGTGTGAGGAACGCGTCGCTCTCGTGCTCGTGGGCGGGATAGTAATCGACATGGCGCAGCGTAAGCGGCACTTCGAGGATCGCCGCGAGCAATCGCACGGCATAACATTCGGGCAGCGCGGCCCATTCATACAGCAACACGATCAGGCACTCTCCAGTGTGCGCCGAAGGCGCTCGAGGGCATCGTCATGCTCGCCAAGCAGGGCCGCATCCTCAGCGAGCCCGCGTATGACGGTGCGCCCGGCGGAGACCGGCTGAACGAACAGGTGCACGCCAGGCATCTCCGCAGCGCTGATTGCGGCGACGACGGCATCCTCAGCTCGGTTCACCGGCATCGCCCGCATCGGCACGGTCGACGGCAGCAGGACCGGAGGAGCCGCCTGGTCACCCGCCAGCCGGGTCCACACCAGCCCCGCGCGTTCCACGCTCGGGTATGCCGTGGCTCGGATCGCGTCGGCGGGTTTGCGGTCCGGGTGCGCTGGGACGAACGTGCAGGCGCCGCTTCCGCTTCCGAACCGCCATGCGTGATACCGGCAGCGAAGCTCGTTTGCGTGCACCGTGCCGATCGAGAAGCGCACTCCGCGGTGCGGACAGCGATCCTGCCAGACGTTCACATGGCCGTCCGCCGCCCGCCAGACCGCGAGAGGCTCGTCGCAGAGCTGGGTCTGGTAGATATGCGCGGCGGGCAGATCGTCGCAAGCGGCTATCGGGTACCATCCTTCTCGCATTCTCACCCTGCGACCACCTCGTCCTGCGCGCTTGTCGTTCCCCAGGTCACACCCAAATCCACAAGCCAGCGCCGATAGGCCACCGAGCTCTTGTCCGCGAGCACCGGCATCTCCATCCGGGGCCCGAGCGGCAAACGCTTGGGGTTCTGGTTCTCCAGGATCGGTTTATCCTGCAGGAAGATGAATTGCTGGAAAGCCCGCAACTCCGCCGGCCTTACGCCATCCTCGACGAAGATCTCCAGCGCGTGGACGATCGTTTCCACTTCGCCGACCGGCTGCGCGAACAGATAGATCACATCGAAACGGGCGGGCTGACTGACGGCGCTCTTGTACAGGCACGCCGTGAACGGCCGCTCGACCTTGTACCTGTAGTCTACGGTGAACCCGCTCTTCGCCGAGGGAGAAGCAACCGGCTGGAACACCTTGCATCCGCTGGCATGGATGCCGCCTCCCGGCAGGGGTGCGACGACATAAGGAGCCACCGCGCTTTCGGCTTCCTCGCCGAGATAGCCGGCGTGGACGTGCCCCAGGTGCCCAAGATCGAGAAAATTCTCGACGACGCGCCCCGCCGAAGCGTGCACGCCGACAGCACCGGCGGTAACCACGCAACGATCCGCTTCGTCCAGTTCGGGTATGGCGACGATCGGCTGAGTGGGGCGCCCCAGGCACGCCCAGACGAGCCCGTGTCGAACGTCGCTGAGAAGCGGACCATGGTCCTCTCGCGTGACGGTGATGGCACCGTCGAGATCGCGCGAGATCCGGAGTCGGATTCCGAGCAAAATGGTCGTGAGTGGTCGGTAGCTGCGCAACTCGGTCGCATCACCCACCACATGCCAGTCATTCCAGATAATTGGGTCCACGGCCGCCTCGCATTCGGAGATAGCATTTTCCCTCGGCCTATCCCTGTTCGCCAGAACAATTTTGATGGAACGCCGTTCGCCAAATTCTTCGGGTAACGCGCCGCCGGGCATGGAGCGGGCAACTTGGGCCAGCGTAAGCCAGCACAGGTTCCGCCGAAGCCTTCAATGTTGGCAATGTGAACGGAAGTCGGACAGTCCGCGATTAACGCGCGCCGACCATGAAAAGGCAACTTGAACGCCGTTCCTTCAAACGTCCCTGAGGTGACGGGGCAGTGCGCGAATTCTGGGAGCACCCCAGTGATTGATCGGGGTCGCGTTTCGGGTATTTTCCAATGATGACCAAGCAGCCCTCCGTCCCGTCCGAGATGCGCTGGATTGAAGCAGGCGCGTTCACCATGGGCTCGCTCGCCTTCTACCCCGAGGAAGCGCCGCTCGCGCGGGTTCGCGTGGATGGGTTCTGGATTGACGAGACGCCGGTGACAAACGCCGAGTTCGCGCGCTTCGTCGCGGCAACCAGGCACGTGACGGGTGCCGAGATCGCGCCCGATCCGCGCGACTATCCCGGCATCGCGCCTGGAATGGACCGCCCCGGCTCGCTGGTGTTCCGCAAGAGCGCGCTTCCGGTGGGAACAGACGATCCGTCCGCCTGGTGGGAGTTCTGCTTAGGTGCGGATTGGCGGCATCCTTTCGGCCCCGATAGCTCGCTTGACGGGCTGGAGCAGCATCCCGTAGTGCACGTTACTTGGGCCGATGCGGCGGCATACGCCGCGTGGGCCGGCAAGGATCTTCCCACGGAGGCAGAGTGGGAGTTCGCCGCGCGCGGCGGGTTGGAAGGCAAAGAGTATGCATGGGGGGACGAGCTCGCTCCCGATGGCGAGATGCTCGCGAACTATTGGCAAGGCCTGTTCCCTTTTGCCAACACCCTCGCTGATGGATGGGAGCGAACCTCGCCAGTCGGAAGCTACCCTGCAAACAGGTACGGAGTCGTCGATATGATCGGCAACACCTGGGAGTGGACGCGGGATTGGTGGCAGGGCAACCGCAAGAAAACGTCGGGCTGCTGCGTGGTCCACAACCCCCGTGGCGGGAAGCTGAAGGACAGCATCGATCGCGCGGACAACTTGCGGTTCGGCCGCAAAGTGATCAAGGGGGGCTCGCACCTGTGCGCCGCCAACTATTGCCAACGCTATCGCCCAGCCGCCCGGCATCCTGAGTCTATCGATACCTCTACAGGGCACATCGGCTTCCGGTGTGTGCGGCGTCCCCCGAACCGCTGAGCCGGCTGTAGCAGCCTTGCGGGATCGCGGATCAGCGCGGCTTCATCGCAGTACACGTTTTCCTCTATTTGCAAGCTGCCCGCTTTGTAGAGATTTCTCACTCGACATCCCGACAGTCACGCTGCGCGTCTCCGTGGCGCTGCCTCTGGACCCCAGGTGACAGCGCCGGGCACCTTCTTGGAGTGCGCATCAGCTGTAAAACTGTGCGGCATGGACCTTCATCCGAACTTGTAATCCAAGAGCGCAGCTCTCCGGATTGGGATCGCTTGCGCATCACTCTCGAGCTGAGCCTGCCACCCGCAGTGTGCTGTCGACCGGATCTCTGTCGTTCTGCGGCCCCCATTCTGAGGGAAGCCGAATGTCCGCTTTTGAACAAACCTGATGGGGTGGCCGCCCCCCCCTCCCCGACGGCATCTAGGTGCTAAAGTGGAGGTGTTGATTCACCACTGAGGGAGGCGTCTGTGTCGCAGGTTAGCACAATCGGTCTGGATATCGCCAAGAACGTTTTTCATGCGCATGGCGCCGACGAGCGCGGCGCAATGGCTTTCAGCCGAAAGCTGACGAGAGGCAAGGTGCTCGACTTCATCGCCGGTTAGCCAGCCTGCGTGGTGGCGCTTGAGGCGTGCGGCGGCGCCCATCATTGGGCGCGCCAGCTACAGGCGATGGGACACGATGTACGGCTAATCCCGCCGTCGTACGTGAAGCCTTTCGTGAAGCGGGAAGAACGACGCGATCGATGCTGAAGCTATCGCCGAAGCGGCTCAGCGGCCGGGCATGCGCTTCGTGGCGGTGAAGAGCGAGGAGCAGCAAGCCGCGGGGCTGGTGTTCCGCACGCGTGACCTGGCGGTTCGTCGGCGCACCCAGCTGATCAACGCGATCCGCGGGCATTTGGCGGAGTATGGCTGGGTCGCGCCGCGCGGCACCGCGCATATGATGATGCTGGCTGACCTTCTGGAAGATGATGAGATGGCCTCGACCCTGTCGGAGGCGGCGCAGCCAATGTTCAAGCTCATGGTTGTCATGTTGGCCGAGCTCGACAGGCAGATCTCCGTGCTCGATCGTGAGATCGTACGGCGTGCTAAGGAGGACGAAGCGGCACGCCGGCTGATGACCATCCCGGGGATCGGCCCCATCGCTGCTACGGCCATCATCCCGCTTGCACCGCCGATCGAGACCTTCCGCAAGGGCCGCGACTTCGCCGCTTGGCTTGGCCTCCCGCCGCGCTAGCACTCGACCGGTGGCAAACAGCGGCTCGGCAGCATATCGAAGATGGGTGAGCGCACGATCAGACGGCTGTTGATCATCGACGGCAGCTCGATGGTGCGACAGGCCTGCCGGTTCGGCGCGCCGGCCGGCTCGTGGCTGGAGCGGATGCTTGCGCGCAAACCGCGCATGCTCGTCTCGGTCGCGCTCGCCAACAAGATGGCGCGTATGGTCTGGGCGCTGCTCACCAAGAAGGAAAATTACAGAGCTCCGGCAGTGCCCCCATTAGCTGTCGTCAGCCGAGCCATGAGTTGGCCCGAGAAGCTGCCATCCGCTCACACAGCGCCAATGGTTTGGTTGTGGGTACCAGCCAAAACGCAAAGCGTTCAATGTATGGGCGTAGTGTTGACTTGGTGGAAGCATTTACGCCTTATGTGGCAAGCTAAATTCTATATGCTGTAGGAGGCGGCATCGCTATACGTTCGAGGCGGGCATAAATCCGGATTCCAAGGCTACTCCTTCGAAGTGCTAGGAGCGGAAGCTGGACGGCATATCGATGGGGGCGGCATCCCGTGGGCTTTGCGTCAGCGCCTGCAAGCGGCGGCGGATATCCTCGGGCAGGAGGAAGGCGTCGCGATGGTAGTCCTGCAACCCGGAAAGGGCGCTTTCCACCAAGTCGTCGTGCAGGCCGCCCATCAGTCCGTTGATGGCGCTGAGATAGCGCGACATCCGGTACGTTTGTTCGCATGGCGCGAGGGAGCGGCGCGTGTCGTAGAACGATACCATGCGGCTGACGATCTTGCGCATGGCGTGGAAGCG
>Ga0070671_100000326_pt1 | contig 32511 bp, 54 predicted proteins | sample KBSS73metaG_FD_65341 | JGI IMG/M metagenome (GOLD analysis project Ga0070671, IMG submission 65341) | Switchgrass rhizosphere microbial communities from Kellogg Biological Station, Michigan, USA - KBS S7-3 metaG | ecosystem: Host-associated > Plants > Roots > Rhizosphere > Soil ...
GCGACGGCGAGTACGTCGTCGAGTTTCACGTCTCGGAGCTCGCGCCGCTGAGCGCGACGATTCTCGGCTCGAGCTCGCTCCGCGGCGTCGAGTACGAGCAGGGGGTCGAGCCGAATCTCTCGACCGCCCGCCGGACGATCGCGCTCGCGCGCCATCAGGACGGCCGCGCAACCTTCGACGAGGCTTTCGCCGTGACGCGCGGCGTCTAACGGTTCGGGGAGAGGGTAGGCGCGAGCGGGCCCGCTGAGTCGGGCCCGTTTCGCGTTCTAGAGCGGCTGCGGCGCCGGCTCGATGAACAGCGAGTCGCCGGTGACGCGGAGATCAGATCCGACGAGAGCTGCGGCCGCAGTCAGCGGCTCGTGCCGCCACGGCCGCTCGCGCCAACACTCGATAAGCGCCTCGACGTCGCGGCCGAGCCGTGCCGCCTGATAGCTCGCGTACCACCGCTCCTCGGCCCACCCGTTCTGACGGGCCCGCTTGCCGTACATCGCTTGCGCCGGCCCGTGCAGCCCGAGGTAGCGGAGCGTTTCCGCGGTGTAGAACGTCGCGCGCGGATCGCCGGCCTCGAGCGCCGGTCGGAGCAGCTCGAGGTCGCGCTCGAGCTTGACTGCGGTCGACGCGCCATCGCCGACGTGCTCGAGCTGCAGCCCGACGATATTCATAGCGTTCGGCACCTCGAGCGCTTCGTGCGTCGCGCCGACGTACCGGAGCTCCGCGTCGCCGCGCACGAGCCGCGGCACCCGGTACTCGAGCCCGTGATCGAACACGGATACCTGCCACGCGTCGACGGCGATCGCGCCGGCGCCGGCGAGCCACTCGCGCAGCCCGTCGTTCACGAACCGGAGCACGTAGTCGGCGTCGACGACGAGCAGCCAATCGGCCGAGCCTCGAGCTCGTCGCAGCGCGAGCGTCCGGTTATGTCCGAACGACCGCCACGTGTGCCGGTACAGCCGGCCGGGTTTCGAGCGCAGTAGGTACTTCACGAGCTCGCGCGTGCCGTCGGTCGATCCCGTGTCGCAGATCGTCCACGTGTCGACGAGGTCGGCCTCGAGGAACGACCGCAGGCACCGCGTCAGGATCGGTTCCTCGTCGCGGACGATCATCACGAGCCCGAGCGTCGCACGCGCCGGCGGCGCCGCTCGCCGAGCTCGAGCTCGCCGTTCGCTCACAGCGGAACCGCGCCCTTATCGTTCACGCCGCCCGAGCAGTCGGCGCCGCCCATCAGCCCTTTAGTCGGCTCGGCCGTATCGCCGCCGTGACCGCCGAGCGTCGTCGCCGCGATCTCGATCGAGAGCGCGTTCACGGCCGTTGCAATCTGCGTGTACGTCTTTGTGAGCACTCCGCACGAATTCGTCTCGAGGTAGACCACGAGCCCCGGGAACACGTCCGGGTACGAGCCCGCCTCGAACAGCATCAGCTTCCCGGTCGACGCCTCGATCCCGGCGCCGGCGTAGCCGACATTCGCCGGCGACTCGATCGACCGGTACGTGCCGTCGGTCTCGGTCAGCACGACGTTAAACGGGTCGAGGTAACACGCGGCCGACGTGCTTTCGCCGTCGTGGTACAGGAACGAGATCTGATCGCCGTCGCAGACGATCCCGAACCCGTCGGCGACACTCATTCCCGTAGGCCACACGACCGAGCCGAGCGACGTATACACGCCGGCGTCGATCCGCCACAGCTCGAACGTCTTACTCGACGAGCTCGTCGGCGTCGCGCTCGCGGCGTACCCGGTGACGGTGCCCGTGCCCGGGTCGACGAGCCGCGCGAAGATCCATATCGACTCGCCGATGCCCGGCACGACGTGCACGAACACAGTCGCCCGGCAGCTCGACGCGAACGCCTGCCCGTCGTACCACGCGGTGCCGGTGCCCGACGCCGCGTGCCCGTCGTCGTATAGGTCGGCGTCGCCGGGAACGATCTCGTTCTGCATCCCGGCCGGCGGCGTCGTGCCGCTCGAGCCGGCGAACCCGACGAGCGAGCTCGACCAATCGTAGAGGGTCGACTGAATGTACGACGGCAGCGGCGGACCGAATACGGCCGTGAACGGCTGGAACGGCGCCCACGTCGCCGAGCCGCCGCCGACGACCCACCGCATTTGCAGCACGCAGCCGGTGATCCCGCAGCCGATGATCGGCGAGAACGGTCGCAGAATAACGGCGTGGTCGAGCGCCTGAATCGGGCCCGGCGTAGTCGCCGCCTGCGCGCAGTCGGGAGTGTTCGCGTCGAACCACCCGGTATCGAACGCGCCACTGTAGTACGTGCCGCTCGGATCGCTCGCGCCGCCGGTCGACGGGTTCACGACGCCGATCTGCGCGGTGCCGAACGTGATCGTGCCCGTGACGCGCGCCTCGAGCTGATAGCCGGCTAGGACATTGTCGACGACGTTGTACGCCTCGAGGATCGGCATATCGGCCGACGGGATCTGAAACGGGCCGGCGCCGAACCCGGTCGAGTAGCCGATCGTCTGCGACGTCGGCGAGGGATCGCGCGGCGTGCCACCACGGAACGGGCACGCGCGCAGCGCGACCGGGAAATCGTCCCATATGCACGAGGAGTCGGCCTCGAACTTGATCTGCGGCGAGTGAGCGCCCGAGCCGAGCGACACGCTCGCTTTCGGAGCTCCGGGGATCAGATCGAGCGGCACGGCCTAGTTAAGCAGCTTGTATCGGAGGAACGAGCCGGCTCGAACGGTGACGCCGTTCGTCGAGCTCGTGACCTGCGCCCATTGCACCTTGAACGCGACCGCCGGCGACGGGCTCGTGAACATGCCGACGAATTGACACGTGCGGTCGGCGCCGTTCGGCTCGCACCCGAACGACTGCGACGCGTTCAGCTGAAAACCCGTAAACCCGGAGGTGATCGCGTTATCGGCCGTGTTGATACAGCCGAAGTGATAACAGCCGCGGTACGTGTTATCGCAGCCGGCCGTAGCTTTGAAATCGGGATCGGTGCCGCCGGTCGCGCGCGCGTAAATGAGACCGATCTCGATCAGATACGACTTGTTCGCGGTCGGCGTGAACGTGAGCTCGTTATCGTCCTGCAGCGTTACGGAGCTCGTGACGGTCTCGTCGACTGATTTCGTGATCGTCGTCCAATCCGAGCCGCCGGCGCCGGTCGGCCCCGTGGGCCCCGTGGGCCCGGTCGGCCCGGTCGGCCCGGTCGGCCCCGTGGGCCCGGTCGGCCCCGTGGCGCCCGTCGAGCCGGTCGCGCCGGTCGGCCCGGTCGGCCCCGTCGGCCCGGTAGGACCGGTCGCGCCGGTCGATCCCGTCGAGCCGGTCGGCCCGGTCGGCCCGACTGCCCCTTGCGCGCCGGCGGCGCCCGTCGCGCCCGTCGGGCCGGCGGCGCCCGTCGCGCCGGTCGGCGCCGATGCCATGTTGAACGTGACGTCGCCGGTCGAGCTCGAGATCGACCACACGACGACGTGCCCGGACGCGTCCGAGCCGATGAGGATCTCGTCCTCGTCGGGAATCCATGCCGTCGGCAGCGTGAACACGACCGAGCCGTCGGCGCCGCCGCTGATGAATCCCTGCAGCTCGAGCCCGGCCGGGTGATTGACGTTTCGGCGGAACCGCATTCGCCGTAGCCCCGTGCCGACGTTCGCCCACGAGTTTTGAAACGCCGGCGATTCGTCGGTCGTATCGTCGTCCGTCGGGTAGTCGCCGACAAAGATCCACGGCGCCGGGATCGGGTCGGCGCCCTCGGATCGGTGATCGCGTGCGTGTAGCTGCGGCTTTGGCATCAGCTCGTCGGAAACGGGTTCGAGGTGAAGTAGGCCATAGGCGAGAGGTCGAGCGAGAGCGTGACGTCGTCGAGCGTGTAGTCGCCGGCGGAATCGGCAGCGCGGCCGACGACCTCCTCGTGCACGCCCTCGACGTAGAACGGTTCCTCGTTGAACCCGCCGCCGCCCGGCGAGCCGATCGTGATATCGACACGGTCGGCGATATCGATCTGCGCGAGCAGCTTCCACGTCGGGCCGGCTCGATCGTCGTCGTCGCGCATCGGCCGGAACGAGCATTGCGTGACGCGGTTCCGCGGCTCGGCGTAGTTGTCGACGATGTATTGCGAGAACAGGAGCGTTTCGGCGAGAGCGGCGACGCCGCGGTCGAGCTCGGCGGTCGTGTACGACGTCGGATCGAGCAGCCCGTGCTTCGTGAGTAGGTTCTGTTTCGACCACGACCGCACGCCGCGGAGCCCGATCGACGTCAGATCCTGCACGAGCTGCCCCGGGACGTCTTTGTCGCGAATGTTCAGCGGAGTAGCTAGCGCGCTGTTCAGCACCTTCGACCGGCCGCGATTGAACCCGAACCGCCGGAGGTGAGCTCGAGAGCTCGGACCGCCGGCGACGTAGGCGCCGTCGCCGACGTGCCAATGCTGGAAATCCCATCGGTCGGGGGTCGTCGACGCCGCGGTGCCGGCCGGGTCGAACTTCGCGAGCCGGCCGTGAAAGACGCCGCGGCCGAACCGGTCGGGGTAGAAGTTAGAGACGCCCGGGAACTCGGCGTCGACGCACTCCTGAATCGCCGTCAGCGCGGACTCGCCCGGCGAGTAGATCGTTTCCCATAGGTCGACGTTGCCGGAGAACACGACGAAAAAATCGACCGGCAGCCCGGCGTCGGAGATCACTTGCAGGATTCGATCGTCTACGGCCGCGTTGTCGAAAAACACGTCGCCCTGATTCGCGATCGGCGGTACGTCGCCGAATTGCCCGGGCTGCATCTCGATTGTGTTCAGGATCTCGTAGATATCGACGAGCTCGAGCGTCAGCACGTTAACGCGCTGCGACGGATCGAATTCGTAATCCCACTCGCCGACGAACCCGCGGAACCGCGTCTGCCACTCCTCGAGAACGGGGTTCCACCGCGCGATGCCGGCCTGCATCAGCGGCTCGATCAGCCCGTACAGATCGCCGCCCGTGTTCGTCGGGTCGAGCACGCCGGCGACGTCGCGGATCGTGACCTCGGCGCGACCGCCGTCCGTGAGGTCGAGCTCGAAATCGCGGCCCCGGTCGATCGTGTACGACGCGACCTTCGTATACCCGTCGTCGAGCCGCAGCCAATCCGGAGCGGGCTCGAGCGTCGAGTCGTTCGGCGCGATGCACACGCCCTCGAGAGCGCCCACGCGCTACGGCCCTCGACGGAGCGCCGGTCTCGAGCGCTGCCGCTTCCGCATCTGCTGCTCGAATTGCCGCGGGTTCTGCACGCCGTGAACGTGAACGGTCCCGATCGCGATCCCGCCGGCGCCGGCGAACGCCGGCGAGACCTTGCCCGGGAGCGTGCCGCCCTGCCCGACGGCCGCGAGACGAGCTCGAGCGATTCGGAGCTGCTCGGGTGAGAGCCCGAGCCCGGCGAGGATCTGCGACGTGCGCGCGTGCCGGAACTTCGTCTGATCGCCCGTGTGATCCTTTAGCTGCTGATTGATCCCGTCGAGGATCTCTTTCACTTTCTGCCGAACGTCGCGGCCGACGGCGCCGAGCCCGCCGGCGAGCACCTTCCGGATACGCGCGAGCACCGAGCGCGTGTGCTTCGTGTCGAGGAACGTCCCGGCGGTCGCGGTGTTCACGCGCGCGAGCTGTTTCTGCAGCGCCTTCACGCCGGCGACGCGATCGTCACCGGTCGACGTGAGCCCGAGCGCCCGGAATTGCCGCGACTTCACGAGCTCGCGGCGATTGTCGGCGATCTGTTTCGTTAGGTCGCGCTCCTGCCCGAGCACGCCGACGAGTTTCTCCTCGAGGTCGATCGACCCTTTGTGTAGCCGGAGCTGCTCGCGCACGCTCGCCTCCATCGCCTTTAGCGCGACGAGGTCGTCCTGCAGCGACGTAGAGAGCTGCGCCTGCGAAAGCGTGAGCTGCAGCCGGCGCCACACCTTCTCGTATTTCTCGAGCCACGTAAGCGCCTTCGGCTTAGTGCCGGTCGAGTCGGTGAACTTCGGCAGCGGCCCGAGCCCGAGATTTCCGAGACCGCCGCCGCCGATCTTCGCGGCCTTGTCGACCTTCGCGCCGCCGGCGGCGAGCTGCGCGGCTAGCGCGTCCTGCTGCCGCTTGATCAGACGCACGTTCCCGGCGATGAAATCGGCGGCGTCGCCGATCTTGTCGGCGCCCGGAATCAGGTTCTTAGTGCCGAGCCCGGGGATAAAGATCTTGAGGTGCGAGCCGATCGAGTTAAACGCCTTGAGCACGAACAGCACGGCTTGATTCGCGCGGAGCTCGAACTCGAGCCAGAAATTCTCGAAATAGACTTTGACCTTGTTCCAATGCGTGATGATGTACGCGGCCGCGGCGCCGGCGGCGAGCGCGAGCGCCCCCCACCCGGTAGAGACGAGCGCGGCCCGCCACACGGACACGACCTCGCCGGCGGCGACGCGAGCGCTCACGGCCGCGACCTGATTCGCGACGATCGCCTGCACTTTGAATCCGACCCACGCGCCGGCGGCGAGCTCGAGCGCGGTCGTCCACCCGCCGACGGCGTCGGCGACTCGAGCGGCTAGCCCGACGAGCGGCCGCAGGAACGTAACCGCCGCTTTGATCGCGCCGGCGAGAGCTCGAAATATGCCGGTGAGCACGGCGACGATCTTCTGCTGATTCTTCGCGTTGTCGAGCCAATCCGCGGCCCGAATGAGGAGCTGCGTCAGCTGCGGGAGGATGCCGCGCGCGATCGCCTCTTGCACGTTGTCGATCGCGTTCCGGAACCGGTCCATAGCCCCTTGCGCGGTGCGCCCGTACGCCGCAGCGGCGCCGGCGTACTTCTTTTGCAGGAGCTGCAGTAGCTGCGTCCCGGTCGCGCCGTTCTTTGCCGCGATCCCGACTCGCCGGAGCGCGCCGGCCATCCCGAGCGACGCGCGGATCACGAGCTGCGTCGCCGCCTGCAGATTGATGTTCCGGCCTCGAGCGACGTCGGCCGCGAGCGCGTTCAGCCGGAACGCCTTTCGGACGTCGCCGGTCCGGCGAATCAGATTCGAGAACGTGCCGAGGAGCTCCTCGTCGGAGAACGCCGAGAGCCTCGACTGTTTGAGCGCGGTCGCCTCGATCGATTTTCCGTACGTCGCCCACGACTGCCCCGCGTTTTTCACCGCGACCTCGGTCTGCGCGAGCACCCGCTGCGACTCCTCGCCGGCCGAGATCGTCGATTTGATCGCCGCGACGATGCCGGCGCCGCCGAGGAACGACGCGCTCGCGAACGCGAGCGATCGACCGAGCCCGGAGTAAATGCCCGACGCCGCGATCGCGCCGCGCGTGCCGCGGCCTATCTCACTGTTGAACGCGTGCGCGCCGCGAGCCGAGCTCTTGAACGTCCGGAGCAGGCTACGGTCGTCGCCGGCGATCTCGACGAGGAGTTTCCGAGTCGGCACGCTACACAGCCTCCCAAACGCGGCCGACGGTGTCGAGCACGTGCCCGAGCCGCTCCTGCACCTCGCCGGCGTGCAGCTCGAGCGCCGGGACCATCGAGCGGCCGAGCAGGAGCTCGGCGAGGTTCGGCCGGCGTAGGTTCGGGTTGCGCCGGCTTTCCCGGCCGCGCTGTTTCGGCGCGACGTAGACGAGCCTCCGGGTGACGCCGATCCGCATTTCCGACCACGCATCGCCGATATGCGAGATACGTTCCCGCGCGAGCGACTCCGCGCTGCGGCCGACGGGTTCCGCGGCCTCGGCGAGCCCGACGCGTAACTCTTTCTGCTCGGTGCGCGACGCCGCGGCGAACGCCTTATCGAGCTCCGCGAGCCCTCGTATGTGCACCGCTGAGACCATCACTCCCCCGAGTCGAGGTACCTAGCGTCGAAAAACAGATCGAGGTTCAGGAGATCCGCCGGCGTCAGGATTCCGACGGTGTCGGGCTGGACTCCGAGCGCTGCGAGTTTCCAACCGAAGTAAGTACGGGCCGGTCGACCGGTGCGGCCGTATCGTCGATCGAAGGAGGTCCAGAACTCCTGCTCGAGCCGTCCGAGTTTCTCGGCGATGATTCGCCGAGCTCGCTCGTCAGCTCCGGCGTAGGGTCCTCCTCGGCCTCGGGCCCGTCGCCGACGTCGAGTGTCTCGACGGCCTCGACGAACACAGCGGCGCCGACGAGATCCCGAACGCGGCCGGCCGGCAGCTTCGGGTGCGCGCGAGCGTACGCGATGTGCATCAGCGCTCGCAGGAACCCGGGGTGCCGCGTCAGCTTGAGCACGCGCTCCTCGTGCTCGTCGTCGTCCTCGCCCTCGAGCGGAGCGAAATCCTCCTGCACTAGTTGGCAGTAGCCGTACAGGGTGTCGCGCTCGTCCATCGTCAGCGAGTCGATCTCGGGCAGCGGGTACACGCTGCCGTCGATCGTGAATCCGGCCTCGGTGTTGTTTTCAGCGGCCACGCGTGAGCACTTCCTTTCGTGTCGGTCTAGGTGCCGTCGGTCGACTGAATGCCGGTCTCGTCCGCGGCCTTGAATGTGCACGTCATCACCTGAACGTCGCCGCGGGTTGCGTTCGGGTTGAACGACCGCAGCTGCACGTTCCCGTAGTACGTCTCGCGGCTCGAGTCGATCAGCCCATTCGGGCGCCACACGACCTCGAACACTGTCCGGTCGTCGAACAGCGGCCACAGGATCGCCCACAGCTCCGGCGTGTAGAACGCCTCGCCCTCGAACGACTGCGCCCGCGTGCCCGAGAGCGACTCGTCGTTCCCGGTGACGCTGAACCCGGACACGTCGACGTCGGAATCCTCGCCGGCGAATCCGAACGACCGAAACGCGTTCGAGACGTCGTTCCCGTCGATGTGAATCTCGTCGTGTAGCGCGATGCCCTTCGTGTAACTCATCGCTTGTTGCCTCCTCTCACGCGGTAGAGACGCCGGTCGGCGCCTCGGTGGAATGCGGCCGTTCTGACCGCCACTCGGCCGGCGGTTCGTACTTCGCCGGCTCGACTGTAGGCGACTCGCGACGCAGGAGCTCGATCGCGTTCCGCGCGATCGCGCGCTGCTCGACTGCGGGGTCGAGGTACGCCTCGAAAACTGTTCCGGGCTCGTGCCCGCGGTACTTGCGCCGGCCGATCACCCGATACACGCCGAACGGCCTCGAGCGCGTCACGCTGCGACCGCCTCGGCGACGCCGTAGTGCGCGCGCATTTCCTCGAGCGCCTCGGCCGGGTAGTGCTCGGCGAGCTCGGCCCACGGGTCGACGTAGTCGGCGCCGCGACGCAGCCGGCCTATCTCGAGGTACCCGTTCAGCTGCTCGCCGCGCGATTTCCAATCGACGATTTGCCGGTCGTGTAGGTGCCGGTGCTCGATCCGCATTCGGTGCCCGAGGTGCCGCTGTAGGTTCGTGAGGATGCTCGTATCGCAGCCGCGAGATCGGTCCTCGTCGCCGGGCCGGTACCCGAGCTCGGCCATCAGCGCGCGCGGAAAAATCCGAATGCCGGCGCCGCCCGGGTAGTTGAGGTGAGCAGTCATCATTTCGCGGCCGTCCTCCCGTACGAACGACATTCGCTGAAACCCGTAGACAGTGTGATCGTCGGGGAGGTCGGCGAACAGCCGCCAATCGGCCCAATCGTCGGAACCGAACGGCACGACGTAGTCGGCCGGCCGCGGCGAGATCTTCGGGTCGAGCGCGCATTGAATGCCGTCGTTGAACTTGCGCGACAGGAACCGGTTATCGCGCTCGTACGTGCCGAACCCGAGCAGCCCCGCGCCGAGCCGGTGCGCGAGCTCGAGGAGGTTCTCGCGGTCGGTGATCAGGATCGCGCTCGCGTCGACGCCGGCGCCGGCGAGCTCGTCGCACGTCCTGCGGAGCTGCCGTAGGCAGATCGCGGCGAGGTCGTGCCGGCCGTGCACGGGTACGACGAACGCGAGCCTGCTCACGCGGCGAGCCTTTCGGCGGCGAATGCCCGAGCCCACCAATCCGGATGAATCAGCATGTGCAGCTGCCGCGGGTGGTCGGTCTCGGTCGGCAGCTCCTCGACGTCGAGCTGCTCGGCGAACTTCGCCGCGGTCTCGCCGAACCCGGGATTGAGCCACCGCCCGCCCGAGTCGGAGATCCTGAACGGGAACGGGTACGCGCACCATACGGCGTCGTACTCGAGCCCGAAATCGGCGAGCGGCCGCGGCGCGATCTGCCGGCTAATCGCCCCGCGCGTGATCACACGGTCGGACGGCCCCATGTTCACGCGTCGACACTCGAGAAATTGCTCGTCGTTCGCGAACGTGCCCTCGTCGATCCCGCGGTCGCGATTGCAGAACGGGTCGCCGTGCCCCGCGACGCCGCGCACGGGGTAGCCGAGCTCGCGCAGCCGCGCGATCGCGCGGTCGAGGATCTCGTCGGGATCTTCGCCGGTCCGGAGCGACTCGGCGAGCGCGTTCGAGTGAATGCCGATCTCGTGCCCGTAGCCGGCGATCTCCTCGAGGAGCTGCGGAAACGCCGGCGACGTCCAATACGGCGACGTGTGCAGCACGTAGTACGTCGACCGGTAGCCGCGCTCGGCCTCCCACCGCGCCATTTTCGCCGCGGTCTCGATCGACTCGGCCGAGTCGCAGTCGTGCCGGAGCCCGATCACGTTCGGAGCTCGAGCTCCGGCTACGACGTCCGCCATCGCGACCACGCGCGCCGCCCGCGCGAGGAAACGACGGTCGAGCTCCTCGAGGTCGTCGGCCCTGAACGGTGCGCGGTCTCTCACGTGGTCGCCTCCCTGATCGCTCGAGCTCGGCGGATCGCCTCAGTCTTAAGCGCGACCGCGTCGTCGAGATTGCACATACGGTCGGGCGCCTCGGCCCACGGCAGCGCGTCGAACCGAATGTCGAGCTGTTTCGTCGGCGCGATTACGCCGATGATCGTGTCCGACCACAGATCGAAAAACTCGTCGCGCGGCCACACGGCGAGATACCGATCGACCGCCTCGAGCCACACGTCGCGGTCGGCGATCGAGCCCGAGCCCGGGAACACGAGGTCGTCGTACCCGTGCTCGATCCCCTGCCGGCGAGCTCCGTCTGACCACTCCGACCACATACAGCCGGCGAGCACGCCCGGCTCGTACGCCTCGAGGATCGCGAGCTGATTCTCCGGCGTGTGCACGATATCGTCGTCCTGCGAGTAGATCACGCCGTGCTGCGCGCGCAGCGCTCCGAGCACGCGGCCGTGAGTCATCGCGTCGACGGGCTCGACCGAATTGTCATAGACGACGACGTCGTCGAAGATCAGCGATTCGAGCACGGGCTCGAGGTCGACGTCGCCCTTCGTGACGATCACGGCCGAGACGTTAGACGGGAACACGGGTCTCCCTCGCGAGCATTTCCTCGAGGTGCTCGGCGCGCGCGCTGATCGTGAGCTCGGTCTGTCCGCGTGTCATTGCGTGCCGGCGATAGTAGAAATGCGACCGGCTGCTCGAGACGAACGACGCGCCGGCGCGCGCGAGCTCGCGCCACAGCGCCCAATCCTGCAGCGCGACGTCGGGGAACCCGCCCACCGCGCGCAGCGTCGACGCCCTGATGCACGAGCCGGCCACGAACGGGTTACGGTCGAGCTCGAGGAGCTCCGCGCCGGCGAGCTGCGGCGGTCGGTAGTCCTCGCCGTCGGAGCTCGTGTAGCCGAGCTGCCACACGTCGCCGGCGACGAGCTCGAGCCCCTCGAGCGCGTCAGAGAACGCGACGTCGTCGACGTCGAGCTGCCATACCCATTCGGTCCGCACGAGCTCGAGCGCCGCGTTCAGATACGCCGGCTGCGGATAGCGCCCGCCGGCGTCGGCCTCGACCTCGAGCACGCCGCCGATCAGCCGCGGCCGGTCGGTTCCGACGATTACCCACGCCGGCGCCGGATCGAGCCCGCGGAGCGCGCGTACCCACTCGTCGACGTACTCGTCGTGCGAGTCGCCGTACAGGCACGAGATCACGGTCGCGTCGGTCACAGCTGCCACTCGACCTCGCCGGCGGCGAACCCTAGCCGCTCTTTGTAGTACCGGAGCCCCTCGGTTCCGGAATCGTGCCGGTTGTAGTAGAACACGCCGCCGGCGCCGGCCTGATCCGCGACGACGCCGGCGAATAGGAGATACATCACGTCGTCGGCGAGGTGCGCGCCGTGTCCGAGGATCATCGAGACGAGCGCGAGCTCGTGCACGCGGTACAGCGTCAGATAGGCGCGCAGCCGGTCGCCCTGCAGCACGCCGTATGTGCGGATCGCGTGCCTCGAGCACGGGTACTCGGGCAGCCGGCCGTGCCGGCGCCACGAGCGGTACCCGGCCTCCATCGGCCGGCCCTGCCGCGCGCTTAGCGACGTGTTGATCTCGTGAATGTCATCGTCGAACAGCGAGCGATCGATCTCGGCGAACGAGTAGCCGAGCCGGCCGCAGCGGTCGGCCCGCTTGCGCGCCGTCCGGTGCTCCGCGCGCCACTCCTCGAGCGACGCCGGCACGGCGAGCAGCGAGACGTTTTCGCGGTACTTCGGCGTATCGAGTTTCGCGCGCATCGTGCCGGCGAGCTCGAGACAGCCCGCGGCCGCGCACGATCCGAGGAGGTCGACGCGAGTCGCCTCGAGCGCTGCGACCTCAGACACGAGTCAGGACCAACCACGACGCCGCCGGCGAGCGGACGATCGTCGACGCCTGCCACCCGTCGACCACGGGCGCCGGCGCGTCGAACGGAATCGTGACGGTCGCGACCTTGCGCGCGAGCTCGAGGAACGCCGGCAGATTCGCGCGCACTCGCTCCGTCGCGTCGCCGAGGAAAGGGTCGACACTGATCGCATCCCACACGCGGCCGGCAGCTCGAGCTCGCTCGACGAACTCGAACGCGTCGCCGGCGACGAGCTCGACGCACCCGGGATACACGGCGCGCATCTGCTCGAGCCGGCCGGCGTCGCGGTCGACGGCTACCGTCGCGATCCGCCGGCGCGCGAAATGCACGACGTCGTTCACGCCGAGGAACGCGGCCGCAAACAGACACAGCCCGGTCTCGCAGCCGGCGAGCAGCCACGCCGGGTATTCGCGAGCCTCTCGAGAGATCGCCGGCTCGAGCTCGGCGACGGTCACGAGCGCGCTTTCACGACGACGAACGACCACAGGCACCCGAGCCACCGCCCCTCGCCCGAGAGATCGGGAAACTCGCGGTACCCGCTGCGGCCGCGGAACGCGAGCGTGTCGGCGAGCCCGTTCAGCGTCGGATCGGTGATCGCATTCACGATCGAGAGCTCGTGCTCGTCGTCCATGAACCCGAGCAGGAGCGATTGCCCGGCGTCGATATCCGCAGCTGAGACGCGAGCTCGAACGGTGATCAGCTCGCCGCCCATCTGCTCGCCGAACGCGGCGAGCTCGGGCTCGTTCGACGGGTCGGCCGGGTAGATATCGATCGCCGGCGGCGACGGTGCGAGGAGCCACCCGGGCTCGACTTGCACGTCGACGTCGGTCACGTCGTCGATCGTGTCGCGGATCTGATTCGCGAGCTCGGCGAGGATCTGCTCGAGCGTCGCCACGTTACGCGAGCCCCCATTGCCGCTTTACGGTCGTGAGCCGCTGCGCGTACCGTTCCCACGAGTAGCGGGCCGGCTGTGCGATCGCGCCCTCGTCGCCGAGTAGCCCGGTCACGCCGGGGATCGACTCCGTGTGCCGCCACAGATCCGCCGCGCGGTCGAGGTTCACGCCGACACACAGCGCGGCCTCGTCGGCCGTGAGGTCGTCGACGGTCTCGCCGTCGGCGAAATCGATCTCGGCGACGATCTCGAGGAACGCGGTCTGCAGCACCCGCTCGGCCGACGCGAGCTGCTCGGCCGTCGGCTGCCGAATCTTGAGAATGCGGAACAGCTCGTCGGTCGTCGCGCCGACGAACGGCCCGCCGGCGTCACCCGAGCCGACGACCTCGAGCGCGACGGTGATCGATCCGCCCGACGGCACGGGCCCGTCGTCCTCCCACGTAATGCCGTTGTCGAGGATCGTCCCTCCGAACGCGCTCGACCAATCCGGCTCGACCGTGTCGGACGTGCCGACGTCGGTCGTCTGCCAATAGTGGCCATCGCCGATCAGGAGCACCGCGAGCTCGGAGCCGTCGTACGACTCGCCCGGCGCCCACGGCTCGGCGAGCCGGCCCCCGAACGTGAGCCCGGCCCGGATCGGGTCGGTAGCTACCGGGTTGTAAATGATCTGAACGAACGTCGAGAGCGCTCCGCTCGAGGTCTGCGCGAAGATCTGCGCGAGGGTCGGCGGCGCGCTGAACCCGATCTGCCCGCTGCCGTCCGGCGAGACCGGGTCGCCGTCGACGCTGAGAACAGCCACGACCGCGGCGCCGGCGTCCGGCGTGTAGACCACGACCGAGCCGGTGGCGAGGTCGACTGCGTTTATCGGGTCGAGCTCGACGATCACGGTTTCAGCTCCTCTCGATCAGGGGGAGCGCCGGCGAACCGGCGCCCCCCTCTTTTGCCGTGTCCCTCGAGCTCGTCCTAGCTCGCGGTCGTGATCATCGAGAACGCGCCCTCGTCGACGACGACGGCCTCGAATGCGCCGATGATGCCCACCTCGACGCCGCCGATCGCCGGCTCGACGACGCGGAGCTCGACCGGAGCTCCTGCCGTCTCGGCGACGAGCAGCCCGGCCGAGTCGCCGACGGCCATCACGCCGGAATCCATCCCGCGCGAGACAACCAGCTTGAGCGGCCCGACGTTGTCGCCGTTCACGGACGTGAACTGCGTGAACGCAGCCGACGTCAGCCCGAGCAGGTACCCGTACCGGTCCGGTGCGAGGTAGATCGTGTCCGCGATCCGCCCGCTGTTCGCGAACACCTCGGCGTAGCCGGCGCCGATCGCCGTCATGAACTCGGCGAACGTCGGCGTAGCCCCGATCGGCGAGCTGATGTTGAACGAGAACGCGCTGTGCTGCAGGACCTGCGCCGCGTCCTGCTCCGTCTTGAGCGCGTAATCGGCCGCGGCGAGCCGGAACCAAAGGTCGAGCGCGTCCGGCGTCGACCAATTGATCGCCTGCCACGAGAGATCGCCGCCGCCGAGGTACGTCGACGCCGTCGCGGTCTCCATGTCGATAACCATCCCCTGATCACCGGCCGCGGTCTTTTCCGACGCCTGCACCGCGACGACGGGCCGGGTCGTGACCTTCGGATAGGTGAGCGTGCCCCGCTCGAGCGTCGACCGCTGCCCGGACTCGACGAGCGGCCGCGTCGCGTTGATCACTTGGAAGATCTGCGCGATGTGCTGCGGAGGAGTGAGCCCGCCGACGTTCGACGAAAGCGTGTTGTTGACACGCTTCACGAGCTCGAGCCGCTGCAGCGCGTTTGCGATCACCTCGGGATCGCCGAACTGCGCGGCGATCTTCGACGCGACCGGCGACTGCCGGGTGAGGATGAAATCGCGAGCGTACGCCGCCATCGTGCGATAGACGACGCCGTCCTCCTCGACCTCGGTCCCGTCGACCGCGCCGGACATTGCCCGCCGAACGGCCTTCGACCGCTCGAGCGCGGCCCGGTCGGCCTCCGCGGCCGACGTCAGCTCGCCGATCTCGTCGTCGAGCTCGACCATGCGCGAGCGGTACGCCTTCGCCTGCGTGAGCTGAGCGTCGTTCAGATCCTCCTCGCCCACGTCGCGCAGTAGCTCCTCGTGCAGCTGCTGCGTCGACTCGCGCTCGCCGATCCGAATCGCGAGTCTCTTTTCGGTTTCCGTCTGCATTTCCTGGTCCCTCCGATCTAAGGATTTAGGTCGTCGGGATCACTACTCGCCGTCGTTCGGGACGGGTGCCGGCTCGTCGTCGGGGGTGCCGGAGCCATCGTCCGGGGTGCCCTCGCCGGGGTGCGTCGCATATCTAGCCGGCAACTCTACGCCGAGCAGCCGACAACGCTCGACGAGCTCGGGATCGAGATCGAACGCGAGCACCTCCTCGTCGAGAATGATCTCCTCGCGGATCGCGAGCACGGCAGCCCCCGGAATCGCCGGGCGCCGGCACAGCGCGACTTTGTCGAGGTGCGCTTTCACGCGCTGAACGATGCCCGCCGACGTGCGGACGGACCGCTTCGGGTACGCCTCGAGCGAGACGCCGCCGAGCACGCCCTCCTGCACGAGCTCGAGCGCTTTGTCGCCGTCCTGCCCGTCGAAGATCCGAAACGAGCCGTACAGCCCGTCCGACTGCGACTCGAGCCGCAGCCCTCGGCCGATCAGCCCGCCGATGCCGGCCTGATGCTCGAAATTGAGCAGCACGTCGACGCGGTTCGCGGCGCGCAGCTGATCGTCGAACGCGCCGTGCATCCATTCCTCGCGGTAGCGCGGCCCGCCGTCCGAGACCTCGGCGGCGATGCCGTACGGAACGATCCGAAGATCGACGGTGCGGCCCTCGCCCGGCGCGAGCTCGGCGACGAACTCACGCAGGAGCGGCCCGCGCGCCTCGTTCTCGAGCTCCGGATTCTCGAGCTGAGTCGTGCTCATGGCGTAGTACCTCCTACGGCTGTTAGTCGCGGCTGTTGCGCCGGCGACGCTTTCGCGACCGTCGACTCTTGCGGGTCGTCGGTTTCGCTGTTCGGGTCGAGCGGGAGGAACGTGTCGCCGGCGTCGAGCCACACGTACGAGCCGGCCGGGAGCATCTGCGCCGTGAACGCGTCGACGATCCGCTTACCGGTCGGCCGGAGCTCGAACCGCCACCACATTTCGCCGAGCGCGGCCGGGTTCTGATACGTGAGCCCGCCCTGCAGCGCCATGTTCAGGAGCACCGCCGGCACGCCGTACGCGTTCGCGAGAACTTTCGCGTTCCACTCCTGCGTTTCGAGGAGCGCCATATCGGACGGGTTGAACGCGAGCTCTTGCGGCTCGAGCTCCGGCGGCACGACCGGCGGCGCCCCGTTGCGCGAGCTCGTCGCCTGCATCCATTGCGTCTGAATGTCCTCGGCCTGCGCCTTTTGCAGCTTCCGCTTCGACTGCAGATACACCTTCGGCATCGCGCCCTGCGAGACCGCCATCGATTGATTTCCGGCGGCGAGCAGCCCCCACGCGTTCTGACTGAACGCCTCGAGCGCCGAGCAGCCGTGCGCGGCCGAGCCCGGGTTCCGGTCGATCTGCACGACGCGCCCCGGGTCGATATCGGTCGAGCCGATCTTGTAGCTGCGACCGCCGTCGGCCGCGCGCCTGATCGTGAGCCTCGACGAGTCGAGCACGGTCCAGCGCCGCGGGAACCCGTCGGCGTAGAAATCGGTCACGTACAGGCACGCGAACCCCCACGCGTACAGCTGCGCGACAATCGAGAACATCGCGTCGCCGATCCCGTTCGGGTACCACAGCGGATCGGGTGAGCTCAGCCACGCCGGCGGCGTCGCCGATTCCGGCCCCTCGAACCGGACCGGCATCGACGCGATCTGCTGCGCGTTCAGCTGAATACACCTCGACGACGTCCACACGCGCTCGGCGAGCCGGCCGTCGCCCGGCACCCATTGCTGCGAGAGCGAGAGCCCCTCCTGCGCCCACCACGCCGGGATGATCGTGTTAAACAGCGAAATGTTCGTGCCCTCGAGCGGCTCGACGTCACGCTTAAGAATCCTCGGCCAGCGCATCAGTAGATCACCACCTCGCCTATGTCTTGCCGGGTCGCGCTCCACACGGCGATAGACGACGCGACGAGCGGCCCGACGTCCGCGACCGATTTCGTACGAGACCACGCCCACCGGTCGACGAGCGGCCGCGTCCGAGCACCCTTCACCGCGACGTCGAGCTCCTCCTGCCCGATATGCCGCAGCGTCTTTTCGCCGACGCCGTCAGCGAACAGCCCGCACGCCTCGGCGTACTCGCCGGCGGTCGTCCGCTTCACCTCGACGCCCGCGATCTCCTCGACGCGCGAGATCTGCGCCGCGGACGGCCCGAGCCCGTCGGTCGCGACCTCGAGCACCTCGTGCCGCTCGAGCAGCTCGGCGAGCCGATCGGGCAGCCACCCGGTGCCGGCGCGAGCGTGAATCACCTCGACGTGCATTTCGCCGGCCTCGTTCAGCCCCGCAGCCGCGACCGAGGTACGCCGGCTCGGCGACACGTCCCACGCGAGACACACGGGATCGACGAGCACCGATGCCTCGTCCTCGACCTCGCGCCACGCCTCGAGCGAGATCACGAGCTCGCTTGATCCGTCGGTCGCCGGCCAATCGCCAACGCCGAGGAGCTCCGTCAGGAACGCGCGCCGGCTTAGCGACGAGTGTTCGAGCTCCATCTGCTCGATCTGCACGCGGCCGCGGCCGATCGCGAAATTGACCTCGGCCCACCGCTCGCGGTCCTCGATCACCTCGTCGGGTACGTCGTCCGGGTGATCGAAATCGAGCGACCACTCGAAATATGCGAGCCGCTGATCCTCGCCCGCGAGCCCGCGCTCGCGTACACGCGCGAGAACGATCCCGTGCTCGTGCACGTCCTGATCGACCGCCGAGCCCGTGTACCACAGCTGCGGCCCGCGCTCGGCCTTCGACGCGCGAACGGTCGGCATCATCGCGCCGTGCGCCCACTCCGAGAGGATCATCGCCTCGTCGAGCACGAGCAGCGCGACGTCGTCGAATCCGCGCATCCCTGATTTCGTCCGGGTGCGAAACTCGATCTTTGATCCGTCGTCGAGCTCGAGCGCCTCGTCGCCGTGCGAGTACCGGAACCCGAGCAGCCGGCCCGAGCCGGCGCGCTTAACCCGCTTGAACAGCTCCGGGCAGCCCCGCACGACTGCCTCGAGCCGCTGCGAATGCCGCTCCGACGTCTTGAACTCGTGCGCCGAGTGAACGATGAATCGCTCGTCGAGCTCGTACAGCCCGAACAGCTCGCGGCCGAGGAGTACCTCGCCCTTGCCGTTCTGCCGCGGCGCCGTGAATCCGACCTCGGGTGTCTGCCACCGCCCGCCGGCGTTCACGCCGAGCGAGCCGCGGAGCACGAGCTCCTGCTCGGGGTCCAGCTTGAGCCCGACGCGCCGGCAGAACTCGACCGCGCGATCGCCGAGCTCGTCGTCGGCAGCTTCCGGAACCCACTGAACCCGCGGCGCGATCAGATCGGCGACGACTACCACAGCCGCGACCGCCGCCGGCGACGCGTGTTCGTCCGGAGCGCGCCGTCGCGCCGGTTGCAGCTCGAGTGAGCGGGCCCGCGATACCCGCGCCGATCCGGCGTGTGATCGAGATCCCACTCGGCGCCCGCCTCGATCAGCTCCTCGCAGATCGAACACGGCACGCATCCCCCGCGGACAATCGGCGCCCATCGCCGCCGTTCCGCCCGATGCCGCGCACCGAGACCTCGAGCCTCCGTCGACGGCCTCGAGCGCCGGAGATTCGACTCCGGGGAGAGAAATCCGCCTGCGGGGGTCATCAGCTGTTCCACGGCTTAAAAAAGGGTCTGCGTTGCGGCGCCGGCAGACGTCGCGCGGTCGACTCGGTTCGAGGTGAGCCTACGCGCGGACGTCTGCCGGTAGTGATCCGTCACGCGGCCTAGTGTGCGTCGCGAGTCGGACGTTCGTCAAGCGGCGAGGTCGATCTCACTCGTGCATGTGTGCGAGCTCCTCGAGTGTCTTACGCTTGAGCTCGCGGAGGTCGTCGTCTCGTTGCTTGCGCTCCTGCGCGCAGCGTCGCATGTATGCCTCGGCCTCGAGCTCGGCTCGTTCGCCTCGTGGTCGGAGCTCGTGCCACCGGGTGAGCATCCGTTCGACTAGCGCCTCGTCGTCGCGGTAGTCGCCGAGGATGCCTCGGGTTCCGAACTCGTCGCCGAACAGCTCGGCCTCGACGTGCTCCTGCCGGTCGTAGTGCACGCCGGCGTTCTCGAGCCATCGTTCGGCTGCGGCTACTCGTCGTGTGCGTTCGCTGCCGACGTCGACTGCTGAGTCTCGGAGCGCTTGAGCTCCTCGCTCGAGTCGGGCCCGGAGAGCGGACCACGCCCACGTGATCTTGCCGGCTGCGTGTGCGGTGGCTACCTCCTCGATCGCGCGTTGCACGAGCTGCGGTTGCACCTCGAATACGTCGATGATGATCGACTCGTCCTCGGGTCTCGGTGTCTGCCCGTTGAACGATTCGACGGCGTCGATTCGGACGGTCGACCATGCGAGGTATCCCTCGAGGTCGCGTGTCACGTCGGCCACTCGAGCAGCTGCGCGATCTTCGCGGCCTCGGCCGGCTTGAGCACGGTCGGTTCGGTCTGCAGTCGGTCGAGCAGGGCTCGGAGTGTTGCCTCGACGCAGTCGAGCCGGACGTGCGTCTCCTCGCGGATCGCGGATTTAGCCACGGTCTGACCTCCCTCGTCGGATTGAATCGGTGATCACGAACGCGACCACGCCGGCGGCGATGCCGGTCACGAACGCGTGCGGTAGGACGCCGGCGCCGAGGATCGCTCCGAATGCGAGCAGCCGGATCACGACGTGCCCTCGGCGGCGACGCGCTCGAGCTCGGCTCGGGGGTCGAGCCGTTCGATCTCGTCGTCTGCTCCTGCTCCTGCACCGGTACCGCGGGAACCGTCGTCTGTAGCTACCGGTTCGGGTTCAGGTTCGGTTTCTGTGTTAGGTACGGACGGGACGGGTCGGGGACCGTGCGCGCGTGCCCGCGCGCCTGCGCGTGTAACCACTTCGGAACCGATCGGGGACTGATTCGGAACCGGTTTCGGTACCGATTCGGAACCACTTTCGGAACCACTCCGGAACCGGCTAACCGCCGCAAGTATGCGCTTTCTCGAGCCTCGCACCTCTCTAGCGACCTCGTTCGCGGTCGCGTTCGGGTGCTCCGTTATGTACGCGATCACGGCCTCGTCGAGCCCGGAATTCGGCGGATTGTAGACCTCCCAATCGTGCACGACGAGAGCCCCGTCGGGCCTCCGATCGAGCCACGTAGCAGCCTCCGCTCGAGCGAGGAGCGAGCTCGTCGTCGACCTCGGGAGGATCGAGAGGTCGGCCGGGATCACGCCGGCGGTTTCGTAGCGCGCGCAATACTCGAACAGCTCGAGCAGCGCCCACTTTTGCGCCGGCGTCCACCCGGCGAACTTCGGGTGCTTCGTGAACCCGTCGTCGAGCCGTAGCCAGCTCACGGCGCCGCCCTCGGGAACTCGCGCACACGATCGGCGAGCTCGTCGTCGAGCCGGCGGCGCCGCCTGCTCAGCCTCCGCAGTAGCCGCAGAGCTCCGCGGATCACGTACCCGGCTCGGTCGACGTGGCGCCGTAGTCGCGGAGCGCCTCGCCGACGATCGACGCGAGATCACGTCGGAGGATCGGCTCGCCGGCCGCGAGCTCGTGCGCGAGCCCCGGGTCCTCGAGGTCGATATCGCCGGCCTCGGCGCGCTCCTCGAGCCCCTGCACGCGCCGCAGGATCAGCCCGAGCAGACTCGCGACCTCCTCGCGCGCGATCGCTCGTATACGGAGGATTTCCTCCTGCGTGAGCATCGGACTACGCCTCGGGTAGCGGCTTGATCACGAGCCGCGAGGTCGCCTCGGCCGTGAACTCGACGTGCCGCGCTTTCACGGGCCGGCGTGCCACGACGTAGTTACCGATCCGCACGGGTGCGTCGGCGAGGTCGAGTTTCTCGAGCTCCTCGATCACGCGGTCGTGTGCGGTGCGCGCCCGCTTTCCTGCCTCCGACGCGGTCGCCTTTCGTTTCGCGCGCTCCTCGAGCAGCGCCTCGATCTCGGGGTTGTCGATCGTGGTCTCGTACAGGGACGTTTGCGGATCAGGGACTGCGGCAAGCGACATAGCGCTCGACTCCTCTCGTTAGTGGTCTCGGCCGGTCGAGCGCCGAGCGGGGGTTCGATATGTCTACTCGGTGTCTAGCTCGGATGCAAGGGTCGGCGATCACCTCCGTTCGCTGCGAGCGCTTTTTCCGCGTCGATCGTCGAGAGCTCGGAGAGCAGCGCGCGGACCGCGGTCGCGTCGGCGAGCGACCATTGCGTGCGCGACTGATTGCCGAGCGCGTCGTACACGCGCTGTATCCGCGTCGAGAGGTACCGGACGGCGTCGTCGGTCGCCGGCGAGCTCACGCTGCAGCCGCCACGCGTCGGAACAGCCATCGCGCCGGCGCCTCGAGCTCGGCGATCGTCACGAGGTGCATCGGAGCGACGGCGACGAACGCGGGCCCGTCGCGATCGCCTACGTCGAGCCGCGCGCCGGCGAGGAGCTCCTCGCGTGTCGCGATCCCGAGCAGGAGCAGCTCGTCGTCGGCGCCGGGCCGGTTCGCCGTGAACGCGAACTCGGGCGCCGTGCCGAGCTGAGCGTCGAACACGTGCACGGTGTAGTGCGGCTGTGCCGGCGTGCGCCGTATCCGGAACTTGACGCCGAGCCCGCGCCCCTCGACCTCGAGGTCGGGCAGCCCGTCGAACCCGCCGTGCACGGTGACGTCGGCGCCGCGGCCGCGCAGCCACTCGGCGAGCGCCTCCTCGGCGACGTAGCCTCGGAGGTTCGCGTCGAGCGTGCCGGCGCGTCGCACTTGCGATCTGAGCCCGTGCTCCGACGCGTGATTGTTAGCGGCCCACCGGTCACGAGCTCGACCTCGCATCGCCGGCGTGATCGGCATCCGGGCCCATTCGGCCGGCGAGCTCACGTGCGCCCCTCGAGCTCGAGCTGCTCGTCGACCGGGTACGTCATCTGCAGCCCTGCGAGCGCGACGCAGTAGGCGTCGAACGCGTCCTGCGGCCACGACTCCGGGCAGCCCCTCGCGATCGCGTAGGTGCGCGTCGCGGCTTTCACGGCGTTTCGCTTGCCGCCGGCCGGGAGCCCGTTCGCGCGGCGCCACTCGGCCGGCGTGAACCGGACGACGGTCACGGTTCGATCGTGCGGCGACGGCAGACACGCGACGATGCCTCCCTGCACGCGCTGCAGCCCCGCAGACGCGCGGAACGTGTCCGAGTACGGCTGCTCGATCGCGACGAGCTCGACGCCCTCGTCGGCCCACGAGGAGCGCGCCGGCAGCACGTCGCGGATATGCCGGGCCCGCTCGAACGCGTCCTCGCCCTCGAGGAACGGGCCGGTGAGCTGATAGCGCCGGTGCTCGAGCGGCCGGCCGTCGTCGTCGACGAGCACGACGTCGATTCGCTTCGTGTCATAGTCGACGCCGGCGAAACTCATTCGACGCGCCCGTCGTACCGGTAGCGCCACACGCCCTCGAAATACTCCTCGCGGACGTACACGTCGCGCGAGAACGTGACGGGCAGCGGGTCGTCGTACGTGCCGATCGCGACCGTCGGCTCGACGGCGAACTCGAGCGTGTCGGGTGCGTCGTCGGCGCCGGCGATCCGAGATCCGTCCTGCGGCCCGCCGAGGAGCTCGAGCACGATCACGGCGTCACCTCGAGCCGCCGGCCGTCAGCGATCGCCGCGGCGAGGTTCTTAACGCGACGCGACTCCTCGCGGAGCTCGCGAGCCTCGAGCTCGAGCTCGGCCGCTTGCGCGTTCAGCGCGTCGGCCACCCGCCACAGCGCCGGCGCGTCGCCGTCGTGTAGCCCCGGATACAGAACGCGCTCGGTCACGCCGCGCCCTCGAGCGTGCCCTCGAGCGAGAGCTGCTCGGGCTCGCCCCACGTGTAGCCCCACGCGAGCCGGCGAATCGAATCGAGCACGCGGCCGTCGTCGTAGTAGTCGTCGAGCGCCGCGCGGACTGCGGTCGTCGCCGGCGTGCTGGCGCCCTTATGCGACGTGTACCACCGGCGCGCAGCGGCCGAGAGCTCGTCGGGTGAGTAGCGCGCCACTACCGGGCCCGCCGGTGCACGTCGGCGTTCGGACACGTCGCGAAATGCGAGGTGTAGATCTCCTCGCCGGGCATCTGATCTCGCGTCGCGCTGATCACGAGCGGCCCGCCCGGGTCGTCGAGCTCGCGGAGCACGAACCCCTGCTGCACGGTCGCCGGCGCCGGCAGCGCGTCGATCGGCATTTTGCGGCCGTGCTCGGTTCGGGTCCACGTGATAGCGGCACGGCATGAACGGCAGAGCGCCATCAGAACGGGATCTCGTTCGTCTGCGCGGAGCTCGAGCTCGGCGTCGCCGGCCCCCACACGCCGCCGCGGAGTGATTCCCACCGGCCCGAGCGCCGGCGAACGACGAGCCCTTTCCGCCGGAGCGCGACGAGCACGGCGCGACCTTCGTCCTCGCAGTACGAGCACGGCCGGCGCCCGTCGTGTTTCCCGCGGCGCGCGTGCAGCACGAGCCCGATATGCGTCGCGGTCGCGCCGCCGTTCAGCTCGACGAGCTCGAGCACGTAGCGCTGCCGGTCGGTCAGTTTCGGCTCGGACGGCACGAGCTCGAGCTGCTCAGCCATGCCGGCAGCCCTTCGGGTACCACGTCGTGACGGCTTTCCGGCCGAGCTCGATCGAGCTCGCGCCCGCGGTGCACGCCGGCGGCGACGAGTCGAACGCGCCGACGCGCCACGCGACGAACACGCCGACGCCGGTCCAGAACAGGAGACAGAACGCGAGCGCGCCGGCGAGGATCAGCGTCCCGAATGCGTCGATCGGGTCGCGCCGCATCAGAAACACACGCCGCGGCTCGGTGGCCATTGCCCGCGCAGCCACTCGCGCGAGTAGTGCTCGAGCCGGTACGCGCCCTCGGCGAATCGCATCTGCTCGACCGCCGGCCACGTGTCGACCGTGCCGGCCGGGTGACGAACGCGGCTCGAGTAGTGAGGGATGAACCACCCGGTGCCGAGCTGCAGCCCGCCGAGGTACGGGGGATTCGGGTCGTTCCACGCTGTGCGCTCCTGCCGGTGCACGCACAGCCACAGCGAGAGGTGCGCGATCGCCGCCGGCGCCGGGTCGGGTTTCGGCCGGCGAGCTGCGAGCGCGTCGCCGGACGGCCGGAACAGCGCGAGCAGCACGAACACGATCAGCGCGAGCACGATCAGCGTCGCGAGCGCGAGCACGAGCGGCCAAATCGGCACGCGCGGAGGGTCGTCGCGTTCGATCATCGCGCGGCCCGATAGTGGTCGGCGTGCCATTGCGCGCAGTAGTACGAATCGCGGTGCGCGGCGAATCCCCACGCGTCGAGCTGCTCGAGCGTGCACGTCGTGCAGTCGCCGTCGCCGTAGGTCGCGGCGAGCGTGCCGGCGATCGGCAGCCCGTGGTACGAGACCGGCCCCCACCCGCAATTACGGTACGACTCCTCGATCGCGATCACGCGGCCGTCGTTCACGCGCGCCTCGAGCTCGGCGTACAGCTGCGCGTCGGACGACTGAATGCCGTCGAGGTGCACGATCATCAGGTGCCCGGAGCCGCCGAGCTGATCCATCTTCGCGAACGACGCCCGGCACTCGCGCGCGAGCTCGGCCTGAAACATCGGCCGGTCGACGCCGAGCTCGTTCGCGAGCGCGACGATCGCGTCCGGGCTCGTGCCGTCGCCCTCGGCGCGTGAGTCGCCCCACACGGCCGTTCGGATGCCGCGCGATTTCAGCGCGGCGATCTCCGCGCGGCTCGGGTGCGGATACGACGGGTCGGCCGTGAACGCGCGGCCGAAGTAGTCCGGCCCGACGAACGACTCGAGGTAGTCCTGCGCGATCACGAACCACGACTGCCCGAGCGCGAGCGAGTGTGCCGGCGCCGGGGGGTGCGGTGTCGGCTGCGGCGGTTGCGTGCTGTGCAGCGGAAACTTGTGCCGAATGTCGACGAGGAGCTGAAACGGCGTATACGTCTGATCCCATTTCGGGACGACCTTCCACACGCCGGCCGGCCGCGGCCCGCCGACGTCGCGCCACGCGTGCCACCGATCGAACGCGGCCCACCGGTCGAGCACGTAGCCGTAGTCGCGCCGGGTGATCGACGGCACGACCGATTTCGGCGGTCGCGGCGCGAGCCCGTAGTGCGCTTTCGTCGCCGCCTCGAATTGCGGTGCGGATAGCTTCGCCATCGGTTCAGCCCTCCTCGCGGTAGGCCATCGAGCCTCGCGGCTCGTCGGGGATCGGGAACGCCGGCTGCTCGAGCTCGGCCGGATCGTCGGGCAGCATCGCGTCGAGCGCCGCGACCATCTTCTCGAGCCACTCGGCCGAGACCTTGCCGCCGTGCTTCGCCCGGAACGCGTCGACCGCGTCGGATGCCGTGCGGTGCTCGTCGGGCCCGACGCGCTTCGCGAGCTCGAGCATCGCGCCGACGTCGACGTCCGTCGCGAGCGGGGGATCACCGGCGCCGCTGCGGGGAGAGGCAGAGTCGCCAGAGGAACGACTCGGTACAGCGGCGCCGGTCTTGTCGCCGGCAGCCCATGCGGCTAGGCGCCGGCCGGTGTCCTCGTCGAGCTGCCGGTCGAGCGGCACGATCTCCTCGAACCGCCGCTCGAGCTTCACGGGTACAGGCACGCCCGGATTGTCCGGCGTGAGCACGACGGAGAGGGTCGCCTCGAACGGCAGCCGCCGCTCGCAGATCGGAATCCACCCGCCGGCGCCCGTGTACGACTGTTTCGGGACGACCTCGGTCCGACCGCCCACCTTCACAATGTCGACTTTGTCCTCGGCCCGGTGACACACGATCACGTGCGGCCGAGCTCGCAGGAGAGCGGCGACGTAGCGCTTATGCCGCTGTTTCGGCCGGGCCCACGAGAGGAGTTTCGTGTTCTCGCCGCCGCCGAGCCGCGCGTGCTCCTCGAGCTGCAGATCGAGCACGCCGCCCTCGCCGTCGTACTCGTGCGAGCCGGAGTCGATCACGATCACGGCCGGGTCGAGCGCCTCCGCGGCGACGATCGCCTCGACGTAGCGCTCGGGTGAGAACGGCCCCTCGAGCGTCGCGTGCAGGAACCGGTAGTCGTCGGCCTTGTGCAGCATCCGGCCGCGCTCGGTGTCGATCGCGACGATAGTCCCGGTCTCGCCGGCGATGCCGGTCGCGATCCGCAGCGCGGACTCGGTTTTGCCGGTGCCGGTGCCGCCGGCGAGCAGCACGAGGAGCTGCGTCTCAGCGCGTACGGCGTCGCGGAACTCGAGCGGGCTCATCGGACCATCCGTAGGACGTTGATCGGATCGCCGAACTCGAACGACGCCGAGCGGCCCGCCGTGTAGTGCATCGCCTCGAGCACGCCGGCGTAGACGACTTCCCACCGGTCGCGCCGGCGTAGCCACAGCCACCGCCAATCGCGCCGGCCGCGTCGCCGGCCGCGCAGCACGAGCACTTTCGCCGGCATCCCGGGTTGCAGATTCGCGAGCATTAGCTGCCACCTCCGAAAACGTTGTAAGGGTCCTCGAGCTCGAGCTCGAGCCACCGCGATTCTTCGTACGCCGGCAGCGTCGCGAACGCGACCGCGTCGCGATACGCCGGCCACGAGTCGCCGGCGACGCACTTCCGCCAGAGCTCGAGCGCGTAGTCGACTTTTTTCCGCGCGATCGTCTCGGCGTCGGGTGCGAGCTGCAGCACCGAGACCGCGTGCGGCTGCTCGAGCTCGACGACGACGAGCCGGAACGCCGGCCGGGTGCCGGTCAGCGTCTCGATTCCGCGCCGGTAGAACTCGGCCTGCACGTCGTACCCGAGCGAGAACACTTGCCGCGCCCACGACGCCGGGTGCGCCGATCGGCTCGTGACCTTTAGGTCGTCGATCACGGTCACGTCGGAGCGGAGCCAATCGAGCCGCGACCGGCAGAGCACCTCGTCGCCGAGCTCTTTCCATAGGACCGTGACCTCCGGATCGCCGTCGGCGAACAGCGGCGGATCGTCCGAGCGCGCCTCGAGCCGGCCGCGGAGCGTCGCGACCGTGTCGAGCACGAGCTGCCACTGATCGGAGAGGAGCGGTACGCGCCCTCGAGCTCGGATCTCGTCGCGCGCCTCCTGCGCGACCTTCGTCCGGTAGTCGGCCGCGTCGACGCACTCGACGACCTCGACGCCCTCGAGGAACACACTGTGCGCGGCCGTGCCGAGGTCGAACGCGACAGACGTCGCCGGCACGTGGTCGGGGTTCAGCCTCGGGTGCGCGGCCCACGCGTGCGCCGGCGACGCGCCGCAGAGCAGTTTCGCGATCGAGCTCGAGAGCGACGGCCGGCCGGCCGGGTCGGCGTCGGCCCACGGGTCGGCGTGGTACGTCGCGGCCGGGATGCCCTTCGCGATTCCGCCGGCGACGGTCACGAGAGCGCCTCGCGAGCTCGACGCACAGCGGCGAAACACGCCTCGAGCTCGCCTTTCGCGATCGCGAGGTGATGCACGGCCATATCGAACGCGTCGTCGGCGAGGAGCTCCTGCGCCGCGGTCTCGAATCCCTCGAGTTTCCCCTCGAGCTCGTACGCGAACCGCTCGAGCCGCGACCGGTGATAGCCGACGTTCTCGCGGTAGCGTTTCGCGCGGATCTCGTCGAGCGTCACGGTCACGATCCCCCCTCTCGATCGCCTAGCCACGTGACCGTTATCCGGAACCGGTCGCCGCTCGGGACGGTGATCTCAGCCTCGGCGCCCTGGTCGGTCTCACGGAGCGCGTCGGCGCCGATGCCCTGCCCGAGCGGGTCGTGCGAGATCGAGAGCCCGCCCATCGCTGCGGCGAGCACGCCGACGGCTGCGCGCGGCCCCGTGTCCGGCGGCGTCACTTTCGCCCCGCGACGTAGTCGAGCCGAACGCCGAGCTCGCGGACGGCGAATGCGATCGCCTCGAGCCCGGCGAGGAGCGCGAGCGTATCCGGTTGCAGTAGCGGCGGTCGGTCGAGGAGCTCGCCGCTCGGGTCCTCGGCGAGCCGTGCGCGCGCCTGATCGAACGCGAGCTCGCGCGCGTTGTCGAGCCTCGCGAGCGCGTCGGTCGTCGCCGCTTGCGCGTCGTGTACGTCGCGAATATCTGCTGCCACCTCTCCACCTTTCCTCGAACCTCGACGCCGTCGCCGGCGCCCCCCTGTTACTCGCCGTGCCGGTTCGTCGCGAGAACGATCCGCGCGACGTGCAGCTCGACGTCGAACCCGAACGCCGCGTGCCGGCACGCAGCGAGCACACGCCGGAACGCGTCCGGGTACAGCACCCGAGCCCGGTCGACCGTGTTCTCGCGCTCGCGGTCGACGTGACGTGTCACGCCGCGGCCCGCGCCGGCGCCGGCTCGTACGCGACGAGCTCGAGCTCGAGCCCGTACAGCTTCGCGATCCGCTCGACCACCGGCCGGCGAGCTCGGTTCGCCTTTTCCCACCGCTCGAGCGTTTTCGCGCTGATGCCGAGCGCGGCCGCGACCTCGAGCCGTGTCAAACCGGCGTGCTCGCGAGCTGCTCGGAGTGTGAATTTCGGATCACTCATACGGGGGAGGTAGACATTAGCGCGTCACGCCGACAATATACGGGTGTCGAGAAAATGTCTACCTACAGAGGAGGTCGACACAGTGAGCACCGATCGTTCCACCTTCCTATGCCCCGCCTGCAGGCAGGGACCGTTCGACAGCGCGAGCGTCGCCGTCGCGCATTGCCCGGCGCCCGTCGAGGAGCAGCTCGTCGGCGAGCCGATGTTCGAGCCGCTCCGCGCGCCTGCGTCGAACGTGGTCGCGCTCGAGCCGCTCGAGCCCGGCGTGCGGATCGTGAACGGCCAGCGCATGTATTCGGCGGCGTGGCTGTGAGCGTCGAGACGATCAGCGTCGGCGACGTTTTCGATACGCCGTTCGAGACCGGCTGCCTCGCCGTCGGCGAGCTCGACGACTTCGGCTCGTTCGACGGCCTCGACTCCGACGGCGTGCTGTGCCGGTTCGTGCTGCCGATGGTCGAGCAGATCACCGGCACGCGTGAGGTGCCGTCGTGAGCCGCTCGACGCGCGAGCTCCTCGCCGAGCTCGATCTCCTCGAGACGTACAACTCGCGGCGCGAGCGGGCCGGCCACGACTACGGCGCCGGGCAGCGCGGCGCCGAGCTGATCCGCCGGCGCCGGCACCTCGAGGAGCTCGGGTACGCCGGCGAGGAGCTCGAGCTCGCCCTCGCCGATCTCTCGCCGGCCGAGCACGTCCGCGCGTTCGAGCGGATCGGCCGGCCGCGGCTGCGCCGGCTCGAGCGCGACAACTTCGGCACGGCGAGCTCGAACCGCAGCCTCGAGACGTGGCGCCGGATCGAACAGCGCCTCGAGATCGTGAAACTCGGCGTGCAGCCGCCGCGTGAGAGCTCGAGCGGCTCGCCTGCTGAGCCCCTCGCAGCCTCGCAGCCGTCAGACGGCCCGCAGCCCGCCGGAAACGGCAGAACGGCTTACAGCGCGTCGACGGTGAAAACGGCCGACGGCCGGTTCCGCTCGTCGTGCCCGTGCTGCACTTACAGCACGGAGCGGTCGAAACGCGAGCCGGCCGAGCACGCGATCGCGCAGCACCTCGCGTACGCGCACGAGGTCTCGTCGTGACGCGCGCCGAACAGCGCGCGGTGCTCCTCGCGGTCGCGCGGTGGAATCCGACCGGGACGTCGATCGAGCTCGTCGACGCCGATCGGTCGAACCTACGCGAGCAGATCACGCTCGAGCTCGCCGCCGCGATCGGTGTCGAGCCCGAGTCAGCGCTGAACACGGTCGACGCGCTGCGAATGTCCGGCGCCGTCGACGAGCAGCCGTAGAGTCAAGAGAGCCGGCCGGGCCTTTGACGCCTCTCGGGCCCGGCCGGCCCCCTTCGTTACTTCGAGATCGCTTTCGACGTCGTGACGCCGGCGAGACCGCCGGCGAGCGCGAACGCGAGATCGGGTAGTCGCGTCTGCGTGAGCTCGCTCGCTCCGCTGATGATCGTCACGGTGACGATCGCGGCCACGACGGCGAGCAGAGCGATTCCGAGCACGCCCTCGATCACGTACTGCATTCGGTGTTCCCCCTTCCCGGGTTAGTAGCCGGCGGCGTGCCGGCTCACGAAACGCGCGGTGTCTCGCGCGCACGTTCTCATTCGCGGCCCGTGCTCGCCGCAGTTATGCGGAGAGGTGTCGAACCGCGCCCACGGCAGCCCCGGGATCGTGAACTCGATCCACACGTGATCGTTCGCCGCGTGCACGGTGAAGTAGAGACCGCGGCCGGGCTCGCCCCACGACTCGAACCATTCGGCGACGTGCTGCGTCGACGAGCCGAGCAGCCCGTACTTCGCGAGCACGTCGGACGTCGAGCCCGAGCAGTCGGCGTCGATATGCGGCGAGTCGTTCAGCGGCGTACCGTCGTGACCGCCTCCCCACAGATAGGCGCCGTCCCACTCGCCGCAGTAGGCGTACAGCTGCCGCGCGATCTTGAGCTCGGGAGGATCGAGCGCGGCTTTCGCCTGATTGAACAGCTCGAGCGAAACCGAGTCGATCGCCGGCTCGCCGGCGTGCGGCTTGACCGCCTTCGCCGCGCATAGGTCCTTGTGCGTCTCGGAGGTGTAGACCTTCGACGCCTTACGGCCGTGCGCCGCGTTGAACTTCGCGACGGCGCCCGAAAATTTCTCGTTGTAGTCCTGATCGAACGCCTGCCACGGCCACAGCCCGCAGCGGCTCAGCGATCGCTTGACGGCGACGACGTCGACGCCGGCCTCGGACTTATTCGGCGAGCTCGGCGGATACAGCGGCCGAACGAACGGTGCCCTTACTGCCACGGCTCGAGATTGTCTAACTAGTGTCGGACGGACTCAGCCGCCGACGCCGATCAGACGCAGCACAGACGAGAGCGCGGCGATCGCGGCGAACGAGCCGGCGATGAATTTCTCTCGTCGGGTCCACGCGCTGCGCGCCGTGTCTCGAGCCTGATCGAGCGCCGCCTGCGCGATCGTCGCCGCCTGCGCGCTCGACTCGAGGTAGTGCACGCGATCGCGGAGCGTCGGCCGATCGGGGTTCCGCAGCCCGACCTTCGGAGCTCCTCCGACCTCGCGCTCGAGCTCGTCGACGGTCTCGGCCACATCGCGAAACCGCTCCATCAGCTCGCGTTGCCCCTCGCGGAGTTTCTCGAATCGGTCGTCGTCCCGCTGCTCGTGAGCCGCGAACGCCTCCTCGATCTGCACGCGAACGCGCGCCTCGCCCATTGATTCCCCCACGACGGACCTAGCGTATTGCCGCGGTCGGAGATCATTCTCCGAGCCTCCCTCGTCGCCGCCGGCTGCGGCCCCGGTGACGACGGTCGATTGTGATCACTCTCGGCCACTGACGGCAGTCACGGCCTCTCGAGAGTGTGCCAAACCCGCGCGGACGTTTCTACGTGGAATCCCTCGAACGGGTGATCGAGCTCGCGCTCGCCGGCGACGATGATCTGAACATGCCTACTTCACAGCTTCCCCTCGTGACCGCGATCGGCGGTCGTATGTACGGCGACGGCGAGTACGTCGTCGAGTTTCACGTCTCGGAGCTCGCGCCGCTGAGCGCGACGATTCTCGGCTCGAGCTCGCTCCGCGGCGTCGAGTACGAGCAGCACGTCGCGCCAAATCTTGAGACCGCGCGCCGGACGATCGCGCTCGCGCGGCTGCAGGATGGCACCTCGTGCTGATCCTCGTCGGCACCGGTCAGCCGCAATGCGAGGAGCACGCCGGCCCCGGGTTCGGCCGGCTCGTGCAGCCCCGCAGCTACGGCCGCGTGCGCGACACAGCCGCCGACGGCATCCCGTGGGCAGCCGATAACGACTGCTTTCAGGGACTCGACGAGCCGGCGTACGTGAAAATGCTCGACGCGATCGCCGGCCTGCCCGGGTGCCTTTTCGTGACGGCGCCCGACGTCGTCGGCGATTCCGGTCTGACTGATCTCTCGTTCGAGGAATGGGCGCCCGAGCTGATCGCTCGCGGCCTGCCCGTCGCGT
>Ga0070671_100000327_pt1 | contig 32467 bp, 32 predicted proteins | sample KBSS73metaG_FD_65341 | JGI IMG/M metagenome (GOLD analysis project Ga0070671, IMG submission 65341) | Switchgrass rhizosphere microbial communities from Kellogg Biological Station, Michigan, USA - KBS S7-3 metaG | ecosystem: Host-associated > Plants > Roots > Rhizosphere > Soil ...
GGTCGAGCTCGCCAAGTCGAACATCCTGCTGATCGGCCCGACCGGCTGCGGCAAGACGCTTCTGGCGCAAACGCTCGCGCGAATCCTCGACGTGCCGTTCACGATGGCCGATGCGACGACGCTCACCGAAGCCGGCTATGTCGGCGAGGACGTCGAGAACATCATCCTGAAGCTGCTCCAGGCCTCCGACTACAATGTCGAGAAGGCGCAGCGCGGGATCGTTTACATTGACGAAATCGACAAAATCAGCCGCAAGTCGGACAACCCTTCGATCACTCGCGACGTGTCGGGCGAGGGTGTCCAGCAGGCGCTGCTCAAGCTGATGGAAGGCACGACCGCTTCGGTCCCGCCGCAGGGCGGCCGCAAGCATCCGCAGCAGGAATTCCTGCAGGTCGACACCACCAACATCCTCTTCATTTGCGGCGGCGCCTTCGCGGGACTCGAGAAGATCATCTCCGACCGCATGCAGGGCAAGTCGATGGGCTTCGGCGCCCATGTCGCCGCCCCCGACGAGCGCAAGACCGGCGAGATCCTCAAGCATTGCGAGCCCGAGGACCTCCTGAAGTTCGGCCTGATTCCGGAGTTCGTCGGCCGACTGCCGGTCATCGCGACCCTGCTAGACCTCGACGAGGCGGCTTTGGTGAAGATCCTGGTCGAACCGAAAAACGCGCTGGTGAAGCAATACGCCAAGCTGTTCGACATGGAGGATGTCCAGCTGGAATTCACCGACGACGCCCTCCATTCGGTTGCCAAGAGGGCAATCGAGCGGAAGACCGGCGCGCGCGGCCTTCGGTCTATCCTCGAAGGGATCTTGCTCGACACGATGTTCGACCTTCCCTCGATGGACGGGGTCGACGAAGTCCATGTCGACAAGGACGTCGTGGAAGGCCGCAAGGAGCCGGTGCGGGTCTACGCCGCGAAGGGCAAGGCGGGCGACGCCGCCTGATCTCAGAACCTCGGCAGGAGCGCCGGGGTAGAGTTTCGATATTCGCGGAAACTTTCGCCGAACGTCTGTTCGAGCAGGCGATCCTCGACATCCGTCCGAATGCGCGTTCCGGCGAGATAGAGCGGCACGGCGATGATCAGCTGCGGCCAGTGTCCGAAGGCGACCGCGAGCGCGAGAAGGAAAAGCAGCAGGCCGAGATAGATAGGGTGGCGAACCCGCGCATAGGGGCCGCTCCTGATCAGCTCATGGTCGCTGCGCATGCGGGCGACGATGCTCCAGTTACGACCGAGCGCGCTTGAACTCGCCGCGAACAGCCAGGTTGCGCCGACCATCAATAGCGCGACCGCCGCGGTCGCAAGAAGACTGGCGGGGCTGAACAGCGGGAGGACGACACTCGGACGACCGAAGCCGACGGTCAGGATGCCGACCGTCTGAAGCAATATCCCCCAGCGGGAGCGCCGATCGCTCTGCGCGCCCTTTTCGGACGCACGCCGCAAAAGCGCCCTGAACAGGAACAGGAAGAAGATCAGCGAAAGCCCCTGGAACGCCCAGATCTGGAGCGGACTCACGGGTATCGCCAGCGGCATGCAGCAAAGTTACGACGGGTGTGTTACCCCGTCAATACACGTTGCCTTATCTGCCGTGGACCGCCGCCATCAACTGCGCGCCGTAGCGATCGAGCAAATGCGCGTCGCGGCCGTAGTGATCCTCGAGGAACTGAACGCCATCGGCTGTCGGCTGCACCGTCAGATAGGTCATGTAGACCGGCATCTTCTGGGGCAGGTTGATGTGCTCCTCGACCTTCGGATCCTTCCCTTGTGGAACCACGCCGCCGAAGACGAACCGTGCAAGCCGCTTATAGTCCTCGAGTCGGACGCAGCCGTTGCTGATCCACAGCTCGTTCTTCGTGAAATGCTCTTTCTCGGGCGAATCGTGGAGGTAGATGCCGAAATAGTTCGGCAGCATGAATTTCATCATGCCCATCGAGTTCGCGGGGCTCGGCAGGCGGCGCAGCCGAACGTCCTGAGCCCCGGCGACGACCGCCTTCCAGTCGACCTGATTAGGATCGAGGATTTGCGCGTCTTCCGAATAATCGGTCATGACCTGATATTCGCGGTCGGTCAGGTAGCTCACGCCCTGCGCGACGATGCGCGGACCGATGAGGTTCCTGACCAGGTCGGGCGGCACGTTCCAATAAGGGTTTGCGTCCACATACTTGATGTAGGCCGCCATCATCGGAGTCGCGCTTTCCGACTTGCCGACGATGACCTTCATCTCGTCGACCTTGCGCCCGTTCTCCCACATCGAGAGGCGCGCATTGCCTTCGTCGACGACGACGTATCGCGGCTGCTCGTCAGGGGCGGGGAGGCGCTTGGCGCGCTCCATGTTGATGACGATCAGCTGCTCGTAATAATCCGGGCCGCGGTTGAGCGCGTCGATCGTGCCAGCGCCGGCGATCCCGTCGGCCTTGAGGCCGTGAACGCCTTGGAAGTCCTTGACCTTGGCCGCGAGCGCGGCGTCGAAATTGGCGCCATTAGCAAGTCCGAGACGGGTGCGCAGCGCCGCCACGCGGTCTCCCGTCGAACCCGGCTTCAGCGTCGGACCGGCCGGAATCTGGACCTGCGGGAGGCTGCCCCAGCTCTGCACGTATTTGACGAGGCCGCGGCGTAGGTCGGTGTAGATCGGATTGACGGAGGTGAAGAGGTCGACCGGCGCCGCGCTCCAGGCGGCATCGGTAACGCCCGCCAGGAAGCTGCGGTTGTGGACCGCGCGCGGAACGAGCGACTCGTCTACGTAGATCATGTCGACGCCCTGCTCGATCGCCGGCGGCAGATCGATCGGCTCGAGCGCGGCGCTCTTGTTGGGCTGGGCCATCGGCGATTGCCAGGCCTGGCCCGAGGGAACCGCCATCGGTGGCGGCTGCGCCATCCACGGCTCATCGACGGTACTCTGCGGCGAAGCGGCAGCCGGTGGTGCCGGCGGCACAGCTCTCGGAGCAGGCATCGGCGCCGGACCCTGCCAATATTGGGCAGAGACCGCAGCAGGCAGCGAAAGCGCGCTAAGCGCCAGAAGGCGGTGGAATTTCATGCCCGCTCAATAGCAGGCAAAACTGAACGCCGACAGAATCCAAAGGCCCGAACAGCCGTAAATCATTCACCTTCCAGCGGAAGTGTGTCCTTCTCGGCACGGGGAGCGCCGAGCTTCCCCGCCATCTTGTCGACTTCTTCATCCGTGGGAGCTTGCGGAAGCTCCTTCTGTCCCGGCGCTAGGCTGTCGTCCGCGATACCTGGGCCGGTCCCGTGCTGATCTTTTCCCTGTCCTCGGCCATGGCCTCCTCCTTTGCGGCATAAAGCGGTCGGCGAGTGGCCAATGTTCCTGCCTTTGTTGCGCCCTTCGCCGACGCCGCCCATATACTAGTCCATGACTCGTTTTCTTCCGATCCTTCCCCTTCGCGACATCGTCGTATTCCCGCATCGCATCGTCCCGCTTTTCGTCGGGCGCGAGAAGTCGGTTGCGGCGCTCGAAGCAGCCATGGCTGCCGACAAGGAGCTGTTCCTGGTCGCTCAGCTCGATCCGGGCGAGGACGACCCGGATCGGGATGCGCTTTACGACCTCGGCGTGATCGCAACCGCGATGCAGCTGCTGAAGTTGCCCGACGGGACCGTCCGCGTCCTCGTTGAAGGCGTGAAGCGCGCGCAGCTCGTCAGCCTCGTCGAACGAGACGGCTATATGGCCGCCGAGATCGAGGAGGTCCCCGAGGAGGCCGAAAACGGTCCGGAGGCGCAGGCCCTGATGCGCTCGGTGCTCGACCAGTTCGAGAATTATGCCAAGCTCAACAAGCGTCTTCCGCCCGAAACAGGCATCCAGCTCTCCGAGATCGAGGACGCCTCGCTTCTCGCGGATGCGGTCGCGTCGAACCTGTCGGTTAAGGTCGCCGACAAGCAGGCCCTGCTTGGCGAGCTCAATCCGTCACGGCGCCTGGAGATGGTCTTCGCCTTCATGGAAGGCGAGCTCGGCGTGCTCCAGGTCGAGAAGAAGATCCGCAGCCGCGTAAAGCGGCAGATGGAGAAGACGCAGCGCGAATATTATCTGAACGAACAATTGAAGGCGATCCAGCGCGAGCTCGGCAACGAAGGCGAGGAGGGTGGCGACGAGCTCCAGGAGCTCGCCGAGAAGATTCGCAAGACGCGCTTATCGAAGGAAGCGCGGACGCGTGCCAACGCCGAGCTGAAGAAGCTGCGGGCGATGGCGCCGATGTCCGCGGAAGCCACCGTCGCACGCAATTACCTCGACGTGTTGCTTGGGCTGCCGTGGGGTAAGAAGTCGAAGCTCAAGAAGGACATCGCCGAGGCGCAAAACATCCTCGACGAGGACCATTACGGGCTCGAGAAGGTCAAGGATCGGATCGTCGAATATCTCGCGGTCCAGGCGCGCACCAACAAGCTCAAGGGGCCGATCCTTTGCCTGGTCGGACCGCCGGGCGTCGGCAAGACCTCGCTCGGCCGTTCCATCGCGCGCGCAACGGGCCGCGAGTTCGTTCGGCAGTCGCTGGGCGGCGTTCGTGACGAGGCCGAGATTCGCGGCCACCGCCGCACCTACATCGGCTCGCTTCCCGGCAAGATCATCTCGAACATCAAGAAGGCGGGCGCGTCGAACCCACTGTTCCTGCTCGACGAGATAGACAAGCTTGGTCAGGACTTCCGCGGCGATCCGTCGTCAGCGCTGCTCGAAGTGCTCGATCCGGAGCAGAACAACAAGTTCCAGGACCATTATCTCGAGCTCGATTACGATCTCAGCGACGTGATGTTCGTCACCACGGCGAACTCGCTCGACATGCCGCAGCCGTTGCTCGACCGCATGGAGATCATCCGCTTGGAGGGTTACACCGAGGACGAGAAGGTGGAGATTTCCAAGCGGCACCTGATCCCGAAGCAGATGGATGCGCATGGACTGAAGCCGGAGGAGCTCAACTTCTCGGACGATGCGCTCCGCACGATCATTCGCCACTACACGCGCGAAGCGGGCGTCCGCACGCTCGAGCGCGAGCTGGCGAAGGTGGCGCGCAAGTCGCTTCGGCAAATCCTCGAAGCCAAGACCGAAAGGGTCGAACTGGCGCCGGATAATGTCGGCGAGTTTCTGGGCGTCCGGAAATATCGCTACGGCATGGGCGAGGAAGAGGATCAGATCGGCGCGGTCACCGGCCTTGCCTGGACCGAGGTCGGCGGCGAGTTGCTGACAATCGAAGCGGTCACGGTTCCGGGCAAGGGCCAGATCAAGACCACGGGCAAGCTTGGCGAAGTGATGCAGGAGTCGATCCAGGCGGCGATGAGCTTCGTGAAGGCGCGTGCACCAGCCTTCGGCATCAAGCCCTCGATCTTCGCACGCAAGGATATCCACGTCCACTTGCCCGAAGGTGCCGTGCCCAAGGACGGCCCGTCCGCGGGCATTGGTATGGTCACTGCCATGATTTCGACTCTGAGCGGCGTCGCCGTTCATCGCGACGTTGCGATGACCGGCGAGGTGACGCTTCGCGGGCGAGTGCTTCCGATCGGCGGCCTCAAGGAGAAGTTGCTCGCGGCGTTGCGCGGCGGAATCACGACCGTCCTCATCCCGGCCGAGAATGAAAAGGACCTCGTCGACCTTCCGAAGACGGTCACCGAAGGGCTGGAGATCGTTCCCGTGAATCACGTCGATGAGGTGCTCGCGCGAGCACTCGTCGAACCGCTTCAGGCCATCGAATGGACCGATGCGGACGAGCATGCCGCGGAACCGCCGGTCCACCCGCCGATCGCTGATTCCGGCGCTGCTGTTCGCCACTAGACTCGCGCACTGAGTCTTGCCTTAAAGGCGAACTTCGCGCGCGCGAGTCTCGGTGCGGTGTGCGGTCGGTGAGGGAGAGGGCATGAACAAGCAGGAACTCATCGGCCATGTGGCCGATCGCGCCGGCATGAACCGGAATGATGCCTCGCGCGCGGTCGAGACGATGCTGGAGGTCATCACCTCTGCGCTGAAGCGCGGCGACGAAGTTCGCCTCGTGGGGTTCGGCAATTTTTCGGTCACGCGCCGCAAGGCATCCACCGGACGCAACCCGCGCACCGGCGAACCGATGGATATCGCCGCGAGCTCGCAGCCCAAGTTCAGGCCCGGAAAGGTCCTGAAAGACGCGGTTCAATAGATTTACGGTAGCAATTCGTAGCTGACACTGACGTCGGCCGACACGTCCTGCGGGCGCGGCTTCATATCCACTTCGACCGGCGGAGGTGGAGGAGGAGGAGGCGGCGCGCTCGCAACGACCCGCGATCCTCTGACTATGATGGGGCTCACCCCGTACGATCCATACTGGATAGATATCACGCGACCCACATGCCCTCTTGCCGCAGCGGCGAGGATTTCGGCCTGAGCAAGGGCGTCGTTGACGGCTTGGGTCATCGCTGACCGCCGTGCCTCAGCGGCATCGCGCAGCTCGAAACTTTGAAGCCGGGCGTCGCGGACGCCCAACCGGCTGGCAAGACCGACTGCGGTTGCCGCTTTGCTGACGCCGGGAGTCATGACGTCGGCTTCCGCGGTGGCGAGATATCCGACGATTGCGCAGTTCCCCTCGCTGAGCCCCGCTTGGCCATATGGGGTCTTGCAGCCCGGGTCGCGCGCTTCGATCACGACCAGATTGCTGTTCGTGATGACGGCCTGCGGTCCGAGGAAGCCCTTCAACCCATTCTGGACCCTGCCTTGCGCATCCACCATCGCTCGCGCTGCTTCGTCGGGAGTCTTCCCCTCGCCGCGAAGCCAGTAGTGGATGTTGGCGGTGTCCGGCGGAACGCTCACCTTGCCATGGCCGGTCACATCGATCGTGTGCGAAATGGTGGCGATCTGGCCAAAAGCGGGCGTGGCACCCAAAAGCACTACGGCGACGGCTGCGGTACGCATGCCCATACTCCCCTTCACTTAGCCGAGCAGTGAAAGGCTAATAGCGATGATGACGTCGAGCAATGACGCGTGCAGCTATAGACAGGCCGGTGGGCGGCACTATATCCGCCGCCTTCCACAGGAGCGTGGGCGCGTAGCTCAGCGGTAGAGCACACCCTTCACACGGGTGGGGTCACAGGTTCAATCCCTGTCGCGCCCACCACGCCTCGGCGCGTGGTGACTGCAAAATCAGATGGCGAGATATTCGGGCTGGAAGCTTGCGACGCGCCGCATCTCGGTCCAGTCGGTGAACTCGATCTCGCGGCCCTTGCGGCGGATCAGACCCTGACGCTCCATGTCCGCCAGCACCCGATTGACGTTCACCGAGGTCTGCCCGGTGATGTCGGCTATCTGCTGCTGGGTGAACGGGTTCATCATGTACGTGTCGTCGACATGCATCCGCACCGCGGTTTCGCAGAGCAGGTGCGCGACCCGCGCGGTCGAATCGCGGCGGCCGCAATTGACCAGCCACTCATATCCAATCGCTTCGTTGCGCTGGATGAGGCGGCGGAAGAATCGCTGCAGCTCGGGGTGGGCGTCGACGATGGGGTCGAAATCTTCCGACCTGCCGATCATCACTTCGCTTCGGACGATCGCTTGGATGCCGTAATCGGCGTGGCCGTCGCGCGGGAGAATGCCTTCGCCGGGGAAGCGCAGGGCGACGATCTGGCGGCGGCCGGACGAATCGCTCTTGAACTTCGAAAGGATGCCGGAGCGGACGAACATCACCTCGTTTCGAGGCGCGCCTTGCTCGCGGAATGGGCGGCGCGGTTCGACGTGCACCATCCGGTGCGGCATGGCATCGAGCATATCTGCCAGTTGCGGCTCAAGGCCGGCCTTGATGAGTGTCTCGCGCAGAGCGACACCTTGCGTTGCCGACTTAGGACGCCGACTCGCCATATGGCCCTCTCCCCAAGCAGGGTGAACGATGCGCCTCCTTAACGACATGCGCAATACTTAGCTCGGTTATTTCATAACCTAAATTACGAGCGATTTGTACTGAGTTGGGGCAGGAGTCGTACCTTGCGTTCAAGGGGCGCGGCCCCTAAGTGCGGCGCGCGGGGCGCGGGAGCCGCTCCCAATAGCACCGTGGCGATCGTAGCTCAGCTGGTTAGAGCACTGGTTTGTGGTACCAGGGGTCGGGGGTTCAAGTCCCCTCGATCGCCCCATTCTTCTCGCTAAAAGAGTTGCTACACACCAATGACGACGCCCTGGGGCCTGCCCGACTTCGACGCGCATGAGGCCATCAACTTCATCACCAACGAAGAGTGTGGGCTGAGGGCGATCATCGCCGTTCACTCGACCCACCTTGGTCCCGCAGCCGGCGGCTGCCGTTTCTGGCATTACGCCAAGGACGAGGAAGCGCTTGTCGACGCGATGCGGCTCTCCCGCGGGATGAGCTACAAGAACGCGATGGCCGGGCTCCCGATGGGTGGCGGCAAGGCGGTGATCCTCGCCAACGAAGCGCGCACCAAGACGCCCGATCAGCTTCACGCCTTTGGCAAGGCGGTCGAACAGCTCGCCGGTCAGTACATCACCGCCGAGGACGTCGGCATTAGCGTTTCCGACATGATCGAGGTCGCGCGCTCGACCAGATATGTCGCCGGCCTGCCCAATTCGCCCGGCGACGTCGGCGGCGATCCAGGCCCGCACACCTCCCTTGGAGTGTTCCTTGGCATCAAGGCCGCCGTCAAATGGGCGCTCGGCAAGGATAGCCTGAAGGGCCTGCACATCGCGCTCCAGGGCGCCGGAAGCGTCGCGACAGGCGTTGCGCTCCATGCCTGCGCCGAGGGCGCGCGGCTGTCGATCGCGGACGTCGACGAAGAGAAGGCGCAGAAGCTTGCGCAGCGTTCGGGCGGCAAGCTGGTGTCGCCGGACGAGATCCTCACGCTCGAGGCGGACGTGCTGAGCCCGTGCGCACTCGGAGCGATCCTGAACGAGGCGACCATCGCGCAGCTGAAGGCGCCGATCGTTGCCGGCGGCGCGAACAATCAGCTCGCCACGCCGCAGGACGGCGAGCGGCTGCATGAGCGAAAGATCCTATATGCGCCCGACTATGTCATCAACGCGGGCGGGATCATCAATGTCTCGACCGAGTATCTCGGCGATGGCGATACGAGCGTCGTTCGCCGCCGCATCGAGGGCATCCCCGTGCGGCTCCAGCAAATCTGGTCCGAAGGCGCCGAAACCGGCCGCGATCCGGCCGCGGTTGCGGACGCCATGGCGCAGCGCCTGATTGGAAGGGCATAAGCAGGCGCGAGAATGCACGCGCTCGCCAATCCCGCACGATTCCTGCGCCTGGCACGGCCAGTCACGACCTGGCTGCTGCTGATCGGACTCGTCCTCGCGCTCGGCGGCATCGCAGCCGGCCTGACTTTGACTCCGCCCGATTACCTTCAGGGCGAGACGGTACGGATCATGTACATTCACGTTCCCTCCGCATGGCTCGGCATGGCCGGATGGACGGGCATTGCGGCGGCATCGGTCAGCCAGCTGGTCTGGCGGCATCCGCTTGCTGCAATCGCCGGCAGGGCGACAGCGCCGGCGGGCGCGACCTTCGCGGCGATTTGCTTGATCACCGGATCGATCTGGGGACGGCCGACCTGGGGCACCTGGTGGGAGTGGGATGGCCGGCTCACCTCGATGCTCATCCTGTTCTTCCTGTACCTCGGCTACATCGGGCTTTCGTCGGCGGAACGCGAGCGCGGCGGGGAGGGGCGGATCGCCGCCATCTACGGACTGGTTGGGGCCGTGAACCTTCCGATCATCCATTATTCGGTGCTGTGGTGGCGCACGCTCCATCAGGGCGAGAGCATCGGCCTGACCGGATCGACGATCGACAATTCGCTGCTGTGGCCGCTGCCGCTGACGATGGTCGGCTTCACCTGCCTGTTCGGCGCTGCGGTGCTGATGCGAATGCGTGCGGAGCTTGCGGAGGCCAAGGTCGAAGCGCGGATGCGCCGGATGGGCCGGGCATGAACCCCTGGCCTTTCGTGACGGCGGCCTACGGGGTGGCGATCTTCCTGACCGCGGCATTGCTGCTGTGGGCGTTCGCATCGATGCGCCGTGCCGAAGCTGCCGCCGACGCGCTCACCCGCAAATGAAGCCCAAGAACCAGCGCCTCGTGCTGGTCGCCGTGGCGGTTGCAGCACTGATCGTCGCCGCCCTGCTCGCGATGTGGGGGCTGCGCAGCCAGGCATCATTCTTTTTTACGCCTGCGGATCTCGCCGCCGGCAAGGCGCACGACGGCGAAGCGATCCGGCTCGGCGGCATGGTCGAGCGCGGGTCCGTCCGGCACTTGCCCGATGGCGTCACGATCCGCTTCGTCGTGACCGACGGAAAGTCGGCGACGCCGGTGTCCTACCGCGGGATCGTGCCGGACCTGTTCCGCGAGGGCTCGGGCGCCGTCGCCGAAGGACGGCTCCAGAATGGCACGTTCGTCGCCGACACGATCCTCGCGAAGCACGATGAGCGCTACATGCCGCCGGAGCTCGGCAACCTTTCCGCGGAGCACAAGGCGGGGAAGACGCTCGAGAAATGATCGCCGAGACCGGCCTTGCGGCGCTGTGGCTCGCTGCCGGGCTGGCGGCGATTCAGTTCGTGCTGATGATCGCAGCACTGCGCACCGAGACCGAGGTTTCGCGCGCCATGCGCTCGATCGCGGTGCTGCAGGGCGTGCTTACGCTCATCGCCTTCGCCATGCTGATCATCGTCTTTGCACGGAGCGACATGTCGGTCGCACTGGTGTTCGAGAACAGCAACAGCGCGAAGCCGTTCATCTACAAGGTCGCCGGCGCGTGGGGGAACCACGAGGGATCGATGCTCATGTGGGTGACGATCCTCGCGGTCGCGGGCGCATTTCTCGGCCTGCTGGCACATCGCACCGGTGAGCGGACGCTGCTCGCAGCACTTGGCGCCCAGGCAGTGCTGGCGCTCGGTTTCTATGCCTTCCTGCTGTTTGCCTCGAACCCGTTCGCGCGCATGTGGCCGGCACCACCGGATGGGCAGGGGCTTAACCCTCTGCTTCAGGACCCCGGCCTCGCCTTCCATCCGCCGACGCTTTACCTCGGCTATGTCGGTCTCTCCGTGGCGTTCAGCCTTGCAGTCGGGGCGCTCCTTACCGGTGAAGTGGATTCTCGCCTCGCTCGAGCGATGCGGCCGTGGGTTCTGGCCGCCTGGATCCTGTTGACGCTAGGCATAACCGCCGGAAGCTACTGGGCCTATTACGAGCTTGGTTGGGGCGGATACTGGTTCTGGGACCCGGTCGAGAACGCGTCGCTGATGCCGTGGCTTGCGGCGACCGCGCTCTTGCATTCGATCAACGTGCTGGCCGCGCGCGGCGCGCTCAAGGCGTGGACGATGATGCTCGCCGTCATCGCTTTTTCGATGTCGATGGTCGGGACCTTCCTCGTCCGTTCGGGGATCCTGACGTCGGTCCATGCCTTTGCGATCGATCCTCAGCGCGGGACATTCCTGCTGGCTCTGCTCGCCATCTATGTCGGCGCCGCATTCGTGCTGTTCGCGTGGCGCGGCGCGGTGCTGAAGGAAGGCGCTCCGTTCGAGCTGGTGAGCCGCGAGAGCGGGCTGGTGATCAACAATCTGATCCTGAGCGTCATCCTTGGCGTCGTCTTCGTCGGGACGCTCTATCCGCTCTTTGTCGAGGCGGTCAGCGGGGAGAAGCTTTCGGTTGGTGCGCCTTATTTCAACGCAGTCGCCGGTCCGCTTGCGCTGCTCCTCGCGGCGCTCGTCGGGATTGGTCCGCTCCTCGCGTGGAGGCGGGAACGGCGACCGGTGCTCAAGAAACTACCGATACCGGCATTGCTGGGCGCTACCGCGCTGGCGATTACGATCATTCTTTGGCCGCAGATGAATATGCTTCCACGGGTCGGCTTCATGATCGCGGCCTATCTTGCCGCGGCGAGCCTGCTTCCGCTCATCGGCCGCAATCCGCTTCGAGCGCCTTTCGCAACCTGGGGCATGGTGGTAGCGCATTTCGGAATCGCCGTCGCGCTGCTCGGCATGGCGGCCAACGCCGCGTTTACCGTTGAACGCCTCGCGATTGCCCAGCCCGGCGACATTTTGAGCGTCGGTCCGTGGCAGGTTCAGCTTCAGAGCGTCGTCCCGACTGCAGGCCAGAACTTCACCGCCGTCGAGGCCGAGCTTCGGGCCACGCGTGGCGGCGACATCATCACTCTCAGTCCGCAGACTCGCTATTTCTCCGACCCGCCGACGGCGACCAACGAGTCCGCGATCCGCACCTTCTGGAACGGCCAGCTCTACACCGTGGTCGGTAAGCAGGACGTGTCGGGCGCATGGCAGCTGCGGTTGTGGTGGAAGCCGTTCGTGACGCTAATCTGGGCTGGCGGTGCGCTGATCGCGCTTGGCGGCGCCTTGGCGTTGGTCGGACGCCGTTTCCGGTTCAGCTTCTTCCGACGCAGGGAGAAGGCCGATTGGCGGCGGGAGCGCTACGCATGAGCCGCGCCGTCCGCTTCGCGCCGCTGGCGCTGCTGTTGCTCGTCATCGTCGCGCTGGTGTGGCGCCTCGCGACGCCGGCGGACACGGACGTGCATTCGACACTCGAGGGTAAGCGGGTGCCGGCCTTCGCCTTAGCCGCCGGCTTGCCGTCCAAACCGGCTTTTTCGTCGGGCGATCTGGCGACCGGTCGACCGCATCTCGTGAACGTATTCGCGAGCTGGTGCGTGCCCTGCGTCACCGAAGTGAAGGTGCTGCAGACGCTGAAGGACAGCGGAGTCGCGGTGGACGGTATCGCCATCCGCGACAGCGCGCCGGAGCTTGCGGACTTCCTCCTCCGTAACGGCGATCCGTACGAGCGGATCGGAAGCGATCCTCGAAGCCAGGTCCAGATCGCGCTCGGCTCCTCGGGGGTGCCGGAAAGCTTCGTCGTCGATGGAAAGGGCGTGATCCGCTACCAGCATATCGGACCGATCGAGCAAGGCGATGTGCCGATGATCCTTTCGAAGCTGGAGAAGGCGCGGTGAGCCACCTTTCGTCATGCCCGTGCAAGCGGGGACCGAGCAGAAAGAGAAACTGGATTCCCGCCTTCGCGGGAATGACGATGATGTTGTGTTCGATGGCGCTCGCCGACAGCAACCTGCCGCCCGCTTACTGGTCCAACCGCCAGCTGCCGGACCCGAAGCAGGAGGCGCAGGCGCAAGCGCTGATGGAGCAGCTGCGCTGCCTCGTCTGCCAGGGCCAGTCGATCGCCGACTCCGATGCGGAGCTTGCCGGGGACATGCGCGACCTCGTGCGGCGGCGGATCGCGGCGGGCGAGAAGCCGAGCGCCATCCGCGCGTGGCTGGTGCAGCGCTACGGGACGTGGATCAGCTACAAGCCGACCGCGGAGCCGGCCGCGTGGCCTTTGTGGCTTGCGCCGCTTGCGCTGCTGCTGGTCGGGGCATGGCTGATCCGTCGGCGAATCCGGTTGAAGGCGCGCTGATGGGCTGGCTCATTCTCCTTATTCTGATTGGGCTGAGCGTCGGTGCGCTCCGCCTGCTGGGCGTTCGTGGCGCGGGGCTGACCGCAAGCGCTGCCGCGTTGATGATCGGCGCTGCGGGCTATGCGCTGCAGGGAAGGCCCAGCGTTCCGGGCGCTCCCTCGGAAGGCCTGGAGAGCCGCGAGATCTTTCCGCTGACACAGGCGCGGCACGCCTTCTTCGGGAACTTCACGGCGGCCGAGACTTGGCTGACCATGTCACAAGCGCTCGCGCGGGACGGGCAGGGCGCGGATTCGGTCGGAATCCTTCAGAACGCGGTGAAGCGCTATCCGGGCGATCCGCAGCTGTGGATTGGTCTCGGCAATGCACTCGTCGACCATGCGCATGGGATCACGCCGCCAGCCGAGCTTGCGTACAAAAAGGCGGAAGAGGTGCTGCCCGGGCACCCTGCGGCGCCCTTCTTCTACGGCCTGGCGCTCGCGCGCTCCGGCGACCGCGACGGTGCGCTCAAGCTCTGGCGCGGCATCCTTGCCGACGCTCCCGCCGACGCGAGTTGGCGTCCGTTGGTCGAGCAGGGGGTGGCGGCATTGAGCACGCCACCCGCACAGCCCGTCAAGCCGTAACCGGCTCGTACTTGAGGTCGAGCGCTTCGGCGACGGCCTCGTGGCGAATCTTGCCGTCCGATACGTTGAGCCCGTTGGCGAGGTGCGGATCCTGCCGCATCGCCTCTTCCGCTCCGAGATTCGCGATCTTGAGCGCGAACGGGAGCGTCGCGTTGTTGAGCGCGAAGGCGCTGGTCCGCGCGACGGCGCCCGGCATGTTGGCGACGCAATAATGGATGATGCCGTCGACCTCGTAGACAGGATCGGCGTGCGTCGTTGCGTGCGACGTTTCGAAGCAGCCGCCCTGGTCGATGGCGATGTCGACGAGGACGCTGCCGCGCTTCATCGTCTTCAGCATGTCGCGGGTGACGAGCTTCGGTGCCGCGGCGCCCGGCACCAGCACCGCGCCGATGACGAGCTCGCACTCCTTGACCGCGTTGGCGATCGCGGCGCGCGAGGCATAGGCCGTCTTGATCTGGCTCGAGAAGAACATGTCGAGCTCGGCCAGGCGGTCGTTGTTGATGTCGTAGATAGTGACGTCTGCGCGCATGCCGGTCGCCATCTGCGCCGCGTTCACGCCGGAGACGCCGCCGCCGAGGATCGCGACCTTCGCAGGGGCGACGCCCGGGACGCCGCCGAGAAGCACGCCGCGGCCGCCCTGTTCCTTTTCGAGATAATGGGCGCCGACCTGGACCGACATGCGGCCAGCGACCTCGCTCATCGGCTTCAGCAGCGGAAGCGAGCCGCTACGCGACGTCACCGTCTCATAGGCGATGCAGATCGCCCCGGACTTCATGAGCCCCAGCGCCTGATCCTTGTCGGCGGCGAGGTGGAGGTAGGTGAAGAGGATCTGCCCCTTGCGGAGCAACTCGATCTCTACCGGCTGCGGCTCCTTCACCTTCACTATCATGTCGGCGGCATCGAACACCGACTTGGCGTCCGGAAGGATCTTCGCGCCCGCCTTTTCATAAGCTGAATCGGGGCAGTCGATGGCCTGGCCGGCTTTCGTCTCGACGAAAAGCTCATGCCCGTGAGCGACCAGCTCCGCGACCGAAGCGGGCGTCAGTCCAACCCGATATTCGTGGACCTTGATTTCTTTTGGCACCCCGATGCGCATTTATTCGTTCGCTCCGTTTGATGTTTGCGCGGGCCTATAGACGGGCTTTTCGCCCCTGTCCCCTGCGATTGCGGGGCCGAAACGGCAGTGCTAGTGGAGCGCGCCCGTGATCGAAGATGTCGTTCGCGGCCCAAAGGATGCGAAGTCGCAGTCTGTCGAGTCTGAACCCCAGCACATGAACATAACCGCGACGGGCGTAGCCGAGGCCGCAACCCAGGATCACGATCCGGTTGCCCACGGGCACCAGGGCCCGCTCTACAAAATGGCGATCGGCGCCATTGGCGTCGTCTTCGGCGATATCGGTACTTCGCCGATCTACTCGTTCCGTGAGACGTTCGCAGGCCACCATCCGCTGGCGCCGAGCCAGTTCCACATCCACGCCGTGCTCTCGATGATCTTCTGGTCGATGATGATCGTGGTGACGCTGAAATACGTCATGATCATCATGCGGGCGGACAATAAGGGGGAGGGCGGCAGCCTCGCTCTGCTCGCGCTCATCAACCGCTCGATGGGCGGGAAAGACGGCAAGAAGAACGGGAAGAAAAAGTGGACGAGCGGGATCATCCTGCTCGGGGTCTTCGCAACGGCGCTTTTCTACGGCGATTCGATGATCACGCCGGCGATTTCGGTCCTTTCGGCGGTCGAAGGTCTCACCACCGTCAACGCCGGACTCCAGCCGTTCGTGGTACCGATTGCGATCGGAATCCTCATCGGGCTTTTCGCCATCCAGTCGCACGGCACGGCCCGTGTCGGATTGATGTTCGGACCGGTGATGCTGGTCTACTTCGGAGCGCTTGCGGTTCTTGGCGTCCTGCACATCGTGGATCGCCCGCAAGTCATGCTGGCGATGATCAACCCCCTGAACGCCGCAGCCTTCTTCCTGGAGGAGCCGCTTGGAGCGTTCCTCGCGATGGGGTCGGTCGTCCTGGCGCTGACCGGCGCTGAGGCGTTGTACGCTGACATGGGGCATTTCGGCCGCCGGCCGATTAAGGTCTCGTGGCTGTATTTCGTCCTCCCGGCGCTGCTGCTCAACTACATGGGGCAGGGCGCCATGCTTCTATCGCTGCCCGAAGGGCAGGTCGCGACAGTCGTCAAGGATCCGTTCTTCTATCTTGCGTCGGACTCGATGCGGCTTCCGCTCGTCCTTCTCGCGACCGCCGCGACGATCATCGCCAGCCAGGCGGTCATCTCGGGCGCTTTCTCGGTCACTCAGCAGGCGATCCAGCTCGGCTTCGTGCCCCGTCTACGCATCGCGCACACCAGCGAAAGCGCGGCGGGCCAAATCTACATCCCGCTCGTGAACTGGGCGTTGATGACTATGGTCCTGATCCTGGTGCTGACTTTCCGGTCGTCGTCCAACCTGGCCGCTGCCTACGGCATCGCGGTTACCGGCGCGATGCTGATAGATACGGTGCTCATCGCCGTGGTCCTGATCAACATGTGGAAGTGGAACCGCATCGCGACGACTGCACTGCTCGTGCTCTTCTTCGCGGTCGACCTCGGCTATTTCAGCTCGAACCTGACCAAGATCCCGGCCGGTGGCTGGTTCCCGCTTCTCGTCGGCGCGATCGCCTTCACCTTCCTCACCACTTGGGCGAAGGGTCGGCAGCTGATGATTGCACGTATGAACGAGGCGAGCCTTCCGATGGAGATTTTCATCAAATCGGCCGCCCCCAGTGCTGCGCGAGTTCCCGGAACCGCAGTCTTCATGACGAGCTCGGCGACCGGCGTCCCCCACGCGCTTCTCCACAACCTCAAGCACAACAAGGTGCTCCACGAGCGCGTCGTGCTGCTCACCGTCCGGATCGAGGACGTTCCCTACGTCACCGAAGAGAAGCGGCTGGAGACCAAGGAATATGGCGCCGGCTTCTTCCGAGTGCTCCTCCGCTACGGTTTCATGGAAGAGATCAACGTCCCCGCAGCTCTTGCCCAGCTCAAGCAGATCGGGCCGCAGTGCAAAATGATGGACACCAGCTTCTTCCTCGCGCGGCAGACTTTGCTGCCGTCATCTAGGCCCGGGATGGCAATCTGGCGCGAGAAGTTGTTCGCCTGGATGTTGCGCAACGCGGAAAGCGCGATGGAATTCTTCAAGCTGCCGACCAACCGTGTCGTCGAGCTGGGTAGTCAGGTGGAGATCTGAACCTCCGCCGCCCTTCGCGCATTGCGGCTCCATGGCTGATATCATCTCCTGGGTAGCGACTGTCGCGACCATCTGCGGGGCTTCCATGACCGCATCCAACCTGGGTTCGCGCATCACTGGCTACGGCTTTGCAGTGTTTACCTTCGGCGCCCTTTGCTGGATCGCCACAGGCCTGCTTACACATCAGCCCGCGCTCCTCTGGACGAACATCGTCTTGCTCGTGCTCGACATTTTCGGCGTCTGGCGCTGGCTGGGACGGCAAGCGCGCGTCGAGGAGGGGGCTCGGGCCGCATCGGAAGCAAGCGAGCACACGCCGGGGGAGGCGCTCTTCCCCGTTTCCCTTCTGACGCGGGCGCCGGTGCATTGCGACGGTACTGAAGTCGGCCATTGCATTGATGCCATGGCGGGCTGCGGCAGCGGGAAGCTCGACTATCTCGTCGTATCGCAGGGCGGCGTCGCCGGGGTCGGGGAACGGCTGCGGCGGGTGCCCTGGAAAGAAGCGCATGTGGATGAAGACTTTGTCGTCGCGCACTTCGGCAGGGACGAGTTCACCTCTTTCGAGGAGTTGCAAAGGGATCGATGGCCGGGGCGCTGATCGTCACCGCGGAGATCGCGCAGGGAGATTTCTCGTGGATCGAGGGATTGCGGCGCGCTCATTATTCGGCCGAGCGCAATCAGGTGCCCGCGCACCTGACCATTTTCCACGCGCTCCCGCCGTCTGCCGAGGCCGAGATACGCGGAAGGATTGCGCGGATCGTCCGGCGATCCCCGCCGGCGGCGACGATCGCGGGCGTCATGGATCTCGGCGGCGGAGTGGCATACCGAATCGTTTCGCCCGAGCTCGATCGTATCCGCGACGAGCTCGCTGACGGGCTACACGGGCTGCTGAGCGCGCAGGACAGCGGCGGATGGCGCCCGCATATTACGATCCAGAACAAGGTTGCGCCGAAGGTGGCTCGATCGCTTAAGGAGTCCCTGGAGCGACTGTTCCGGCAACGGCCGCTGGCGATCAGCGGGATTGGAGTGCACCGTTACCTAGGCGGTCCCTGGGAGCGGCTCGCCGATTATCCCTTCCGGACCTAGCTGACGTCGCCGATCCCGTCGCAGCTGAGGTCGAAAGCGGCGAGACCCGCCTCCAGCACCGAAGCGAGCATTGGTTGGTCGAGCAAGCCAGCAATCGCTTCGTCGACGCTGTCGCCGACCTCGCTTTGCGCTTCCTCCATCGCTTCATCCCAGTCACCGGCTTCATAGGTGCCCTGGCCGACCCAGCAAAAAGCGATCACCTCCGCGAGCTGGTCCTCGCCAAGATCCTCGAATGCCGCTTGCAGTTCTTCCTCGACGCTGTCGTTGATGTCGTCCTCGAGAACGCTGAGCGCGCCCTCCTGCTCATCGTCGACGTTGTCGGGATCTTCGCCAGGGTCATAGTCGCTCGCGGTTTGCGCCTCATATTCGCGCGCCCGGAGGATGATTCGGCAAAGTGTGTCGAGGGGGGTCAGCGGGTCCATCAAATCCTCTTGTCTTGACCGCTTAACGACATCGGCTGTTCGCGGTTCCTCGCGTTGACCACCTCGATGGTCGCACCTATATGCCGCGCTCCCAGCGCCCTCTAGCGGGCGCCATCCAAGTCATGGGGCGGAGTAGCTCAGCTGGTTAGAGCAGCGGAATCATAATCCGCGTGTCGGGGGTTCAAGTCCCTCCTCCGCTACCATCCCGATGTCGTGGTGCCTCCCGAAAGTAGGTGCTCCCGCTTTCAGTTTAGGATAAAATGCACGTTGGCCCGCGTAGCGCACGGGCGACGATTCGCGTTCGTCCGGTGGTTAGTATCCTCTATTTCGGGGGCGGGCTGGGATGAACATTGAAGCGTCGGAACCACCCAGACGTGGAGCCGATAAGAGCGTCGAACCCTTTTCGAGCGCGTGGTGGCGCAATCGCAGCGCCGAAGAGCTTCGAGCGATCATGAATCGGGGCCTTGGAGTCGGTGCCGCCTTTGAGGGCGCCACGGCGGAGGCCGAGCGCCGCGCCCTTGAGCGGTACAACTCCAGCGAGCAAGCGGAGAAGAGGAGAATTGCGCACAATACGGAATTCCGGCGCATCATCCTCGAGGCGCTGCTTCTTGCTTGTCTCCTGATTCTGCTATCGGAGATGCTGAGGCGCTAGCGCGCTTCGCGACCGATTTCGGCGAGGGACGAGGCGAGATCCTCGATCAGGTCGTCCGGATCTTCGAGGCCGATGTGCAGGCGGACGAGGTTGGGCGCGGGCGCCTCGCTGACCGTCCTGTGCGGATCGATAGGAAGCGCGAGACTTTCGTAGCCGCCCCAGCTGTAGCCAATGCCGAACAATTCGAGGCGATCGACGAAAGCGGCCCGCGCTTCATTGCCCGCCTTTAGCTCGAACGAGAAGAGGCCCGACGAGCCCTTGAAGTCGCGCCGCCAATGTCCGTGACCGGGGCAGTCAGGCAGCGCTGGATGAAGCACCCGACCCACCTGCGATTGACCCTTCAGCCACTCGGCTATCTTGAGCGCGCTTTCTTCATGCTGCTTGAGGCGCACGCCCATCGTCCTCAAGCCCCTGGAACCGAGCCAGGCGTCGTCTGGCGAAACGCTATGGCCCAGATCCCAGCTGACATGCTGAAGGCGGTCGTAATGATCGGCCGTCGCAGTTGCTGAGCCGAGCATCACGTCCGCATGGCCGCCGACATATTTCGTCGCGGCCAGGATGGTGATGTCGACGCCATGGGAGATGGCCGGGAAGAGCAGGGGGGTCGCCCAGGTGTTGTCGAGCAGCGTCACCAGGTCGCGATCGCGTGCAACGGCGCAAATACCGGGCACGTCCTGCACTTCCATCGTCAGCGATCCGGGGCTCTCGAGCAGGATTGCGCGCGTGCGCTCGCTGACGAGCCCTCCGATCTCCTTCCCGATCAGCGGATCATAGTAGCGGGTCGCTACGCCGTAGCGTTTGAGGAAGGTGTCGCAGAAGTGCCGAGTTGGCCCGTAGACGTTGTCGGGGACCAGCAACTCGTCGGCGGGGCCGAGCACCGTCATCAACGGCGCCGTGATCGCCGCAAGGCCTGATGAATAGAGCGCCGTGCCTGCTGCTCCGGCCTCCAGGTCTGTCAGTGCCTCGGCAAGCGCCCATTGGGTGGCAGTTCCCTGGAGGGCGTAACGATAGGTGCCCAGTTGCGGCCGGTTCCGTTTAAGGTCGGCTACGCTGTCGAAGAGAATGGTGGACGCGCGTTCGACCGGCGGATTGACGAGCCGGCCACGCCATTCCCTGCGCCGACCGCCGTGCACGAGTATGGTTTCCGGTCGTCCCTTCCCGTCAGTCATTCGCTTGCCCCGAGATGGCCCGGAGCCGCGCCAGCGTTCAGGTTCAGCCTTTCACCTTCCGCACGCCGAAGAGACCGATCAGGCCGAGCAGGCCGAGCACGCCAAACGGGAAGCCGTGCGGCTGCGGTGCAGCTGGCGCGGGCGCATTCGCCGTCTCGTCCGGTGCTGCCGCAGCGTTCATCACCTCGGCGTTCATCTCCGCAGGGTTCATGCCCGTCGCGTTCATGTCCGTGGCGTTCATGTCCGTGGCGTTGACGTCAGTGGCGGGCGCGACTGCCGTAGTGTCGTTAGCGGCGGCATTATCCTGAGCGGCAACTGGGGCCGCGACGAGAAGAGCTCCCGCGAAGAGCAACGACTTTGTGAGCGTCATCAATGTGCCTCCTGTTGTCCGGTTTTCATTCATCGAATGACGATGGGTGGTAGCTGTCCTCTTCATGCTGCGGCAGGAGACCGATGAGCCCGATCAGGCCGAGCAGGCCGACAAGGTTCCAGATGAGGTCCCAAGGGGTTCCCGATTCCGCCGCACGCTCCTGCGTTTCGGTGGGAATGCCGCCGCGGACCTGAGCCGAAGCGGGGCTGATTGCCGCGGTCGCCAAAAACAGCGCGAGTAACAAACGCCGGTGCATGGCATCCTCCTTCGCTGAACTTTTCGTGCTCGACGACACCAAAGGCGCCGCCGACGAAGCGTCACTACAACAAAGAAGCGCAGCATACAAAGCAAACGCCCGGATCGACCAGCGATCCGGGCGCCCTGCGTGACGATTGCTCGTCAGCCCCCTTGGAAGCGTCGCGGCGAGAGACCCCAAGTTGCGATCAGCTCCTCCCCAGTCAGAGCGTTCGCACCATCTCTCCGCACCCGAACTTGACGCCAAGGGTCAGTGCGTTCGGACGAGCCAATGATTAAGTAACTGGCGGAGGCCTGTCACGCCGGGAAGTCGATCGGCGTTGCGTTTGCGCGGCAGCTGTGTCGGCGCCGCCACAGCCGTGGACGGCGGCTGCTCCGGTTGCGCGTCGATTGTTGCCACCCTACAGCGCGGCGCGATGCGTTGGTCCCGAGCTTTCCTCCCCGTCCTCAAGGAGTCCCCCGCGGACGCCCAGATCGTCAGCCACAAGCTGATGCTCAAAGCGGGGCTGGTGCGCCAAACCGCCGCCGGCATCTACGCCTGGCTGCCGCTCGGCTTCCGGGTGCTGAAGAAGATCGAGCAGATCGTCCGCGAGGAGCAGGACCGCGCCGGTGCGCAGGAGCTGCTCATGCCGACGCTGCAGTCGGCGGAGCTGTGGCGCGAGAGCGGGCGCTACGACGCATACGGGCCGGAGATGCTGCGCATCCGCGACCGTCACGACCGCGAGATGCTCTACGGGCCGACCAACGAAGAGATGATCACCGGGCTCTTCAGGGATGAAGTGAAGAGCTACCGCGACCTTCCGCGCACGCTCTACCACATCCAGTGGAAGTTCCGGGACGAGGTCAGGCCGCGCTTTGGCGTGATGCGCGGGCGCGAGTTCCTGATGAAGGACGCGTACAGCTTCGACCTCGACGAGGCAGGGGCCCGACAGAGCTATTACACGCAGATGCTCGCTTACCTGCGGACCTTCCAGCGCATGGGCATCCAGGCCGTGCCGATGAAGGCCGCTTCGGGCCCGATCGGCGGCGATCTCAGCCACGAGTTCATCGTGCTTGCGCCGACGGGCGAGAGCGAGGTGTTCTATGACGCCGCCTATGAGGAGTTCGACTGGCACCAGACTGACCTGCGCTACGGCGACGAGGCGGGACTGCAAGGACTCTTCGATCGCGTGAACTCGACCTACGCCGCGACCGACGAGACGCATGACGTCGCCAAGTGGGAAGTGCTTCCCGAGGCCAGCCGGCGCACCGGCCGCGGCATCGAAGTAGGGCATATCTTCTACTTCGGTGACAAATATTCGAAGGCGATGGGACTCAAGGTCTCCGGCACGGACGGCAGCCAGGTCACGCCGATGATGGGCAGTTACGGCGTCGGCGTTTCGCGCCTCGTCGGAGCAATCATCGAGGCGAGCCACGATAACGCCGGCATCGTCTGGCCGGAGGCGGTTGCGCCGTGGCGGGTGGGACTCGTCACCATGCGTGCCGACGATGATGCCAGCGTGTCGGCCGCGGAGTCGCTTTACGGGAAGCTCAACGTTTCGGGCGTTGAGACGCTCTACGACGACCGCGACGAACGCGGCGGGGTCAAGCTCGGCTCGATGGATATCATCGGCCTGCCATGGCAGGTGATCGTCGGTCCGCGAAGCATCGCCAACGGCAATGTCGAGTTAAAGCGCCGTTCAACCGGCGAGCGCGAAGAGCTGAGCATCGAAAGCGCACTGGCAAGGCTCACCGCATGATCCTCAACCGCGCCGAGCGAATGCTCGCCCGACGCTACCTCCTTCCCGGCAAGGGCGAGGGCTTCATTTTCCTCGTCGCGAGCATCAGCCTCGTCGCCGTCGCGCTTGGCGTTGCGGCGCTGATCATCGTGATGAGCGTGATGAACGGCTTTCGCGCGGAGCTGTTCGACAAGATTGTCGGCTTGAACGGCCACGCCGTCGTCCAGGGGTACGGCGGTCGCCTCCCGGACTGGCAGCGGATTGCGGTCACGGCGAAGAACACTCCGGGCGTGACCTCGGCGGTGCCGCTCATCGAGACGCCGCTGATGGCGACGGCGAACGGCCGCTTCGAAGGCGTGCTGGTGCGCGGCATGCGGATCGAGGACATCCGCGGGAACAAGACGATCAGCGGAAACGTGCTCGCGGGCGATCTCCGATCGGTCACGCCGGGGAGCAATACCGTCGCGATCGGATCGCGGCTCGCCGACACGCTCGGCGCCTATCCCGGGAGCCAGATCACCCTCTGGAACCCCGAAGGCCGCTCGACGGTGATGGGCACTGTTCCGCGCGAAGTGACCTATACGGTCGGCGCGGTCTTCGAGATCGGCGTCTACGACTATGACAAGGCATTCGTCGTGATGCCCATGCAGGACGCGCAGGAGCTGCTCCTGATGGGTGACCAGGTCGGCATGGTCGAGATCCAGACGAGCAATCCCGACAAGGTCCAGCAGGTTCTTGCGCCGCTCCAGAAGCTGGTCGGCGGCAAGGGCATCATCGTCGACTGGCGGCAGATGAACTCGGCGCTGTTCCAGGCGCTCGAGATCGAGCGCGTGGCGATGTTCGTGGTCCTGTCTCTGATCGTGCTGGTCGCGGTGTTCAATATCCTCTCCTCGCTCATCATGCTGGTGCGGGCGAAGACACGGGACATCGCAATCCTCAGGACGATGGGCGCGAGCCGCGGTGGCATGATGAAGGTGTTCATGACGGTCGGGGTAACGATCGGCTCGCTCGGGATCGTGCTCGGCGTGATCCTCGGCGCGATCTTCCTCTTCTTCCGCCAGGGTGTGGTGAATGCGATCCAGGCCGTGACGGGCAACAATCTGTGGGATCCGTCGGTGCGGGTGCTGACCGATCTGCCCTCGAAGACCGACCCTTTCGAGGTGACCGCCATCGTTCTCACCGCGCTCATCCTGTCGTTCCTCGCCACGCTCTATCCGGCCTACAAGGCGGCGAGCACCGATCCCGTGCAGGTGCTTCGCTATGAGTGAGCCGGTCCTCCTTACGAAGGGGCTGAAGCGGAGCTTCACGCAGGGCGAGGTCACCATCGAGGTGCTTCGCGGCGTTGACCTTGCCATCCAGCCGGGCGAGATCGTCGCGCTTCTGGGGCCGTCCGGTTCGGGCAAGTCGACGCTGCTTCAGGCCGTGGGCCTGCTCGAAGGCGGGTTCGAAGGGTCGATCCGCCTCAACGGCGAGGAAGCGGCGGCTCTCGATGACGACGGCCGCACGCGCCTGCGCCGCGACCTGCTCGGCTTCGTTTACCAGTTCCACCACCTGCTGCCCGAGTTCAACGCGGTCGAGAATGTGACCTTGCCCCAGCTGGTGCACGGCGCCGAGCCGCAGCCGGCTCGGGAACGGGCCGAAGCGCTGCTCGGCGCGCTCGGCCTTTCGCAACGGCTCGACCACCGGCCATCCAAGCTATCGGGCGGCGAGCAGCAGCGTGTCGCCGTCGCGCGCGCCCTCGCGAACAAGCCGCCGCTAGTCCTCGCGGACGAGCCCACCGGCAATCTCGACGAGCATACCGCCGACGCCGTCCTCGCCGAGTTCTTGAACCTCGTGCGGGGGGAGGGCAGCGCCGCGCTCGTCGCTACCCACAACGAGCGCCTCGCACGCAAAATGGACCGGGTCGTGCGGCTTCACGAGGGGCGACTCGAGCAGGCGGCTTGATTGCATCTTCGATGGCTGCGCTGCGTTCCGAGTTCGAACGTTAATTGAGGGCTTTTGCCGATGAACGGCCGTAATCGTCCGCCGGAATGGCCAGTACGCCCCGATCAGGCGGCGGAAGCCGAAGAACGCGTGCGTCCGGACCGGACCGAGCGCACGACCGTGGTGCGAGGCCGCAGGTCGGGCCCGAACTGGACGACGTTGGCGCTCATTGCCGGGCTCATCCTTGTCGTCGCGCTCGTCGCTTATTTCGCAACCACCCGAAATCCCGATCAGGACAAGCTGACCGGCAACGAGGTCGCGAGCGGCAATGCGGCCGCTGCGGATTCGTCGAAGGTTTGCGCCAGCAAATCCACGTACGACCTCATCAAGCGCGATCTCTTCCGCCACGCGGCGCAGGTGCGCGGGAGCGATCAAGCGACCTACGACAGGCTGGCCAACTATGCCGCGCTGCGCATGGAAAATCCGGTGATGGAGAGCCAAGACTCGTCGAGTAACGCTGTTAATTGCTCCGGCTCGCTGTCCATAGACCTTCCACCGGGGCTTGGAGTCGTCGGCGGCCGCCGGACGCTGAGCGCGGACGTCGACTATACGGTCCAGCCGGCCGCCGACGGCAGCGGCAACGTCGTTCTGCTGCGCAACGCGGATTCCATCATCACGCCGCTCGCCACGCTCGCGCGCCTCAATGAGCCCGCGCCGGCAGCGCCAGCGCCTTCGCCCGAACTGAACCAGGTCACGGGAACCGAACCGGGAGCGCTGCCGCCCGGCCAAGTGCAACCGAATCTCACGCAGCCCCAACCGTCGTCCGGCGCGCGTCCGAGCTTCGATTGCGCGAGCGCGCGCACGAAGGGTGAGATTGCGGTCTGCGCCGACGCAGGCCTGGCTGCGCTGGATCGGAACATGGCCGCACAATATGGGCGGGCGATGGCAAGCGCGTCGCCCGAGCAGGCGGCGCTGCTCCGCCGCACGCGCGACCGCTTCCTCTCCTATCGCGACAATTGCCCAAGCCGGTCATGCATCGGCGATGCATATGTCGGACGAATGCGGGAGATCCGCGACATCACGGAAGGCCGCTGGCAGCCCCAGCGATAGTCGTGGATAAAAGCCGCCGCTTGGCTTGTCCTTGCGCGCGCCCACATCTCATAATCTCGCCGTGACTCAGCCGTACGTCCCGCTCCGCGTCTTCTCGTCCTTCACCATGCTCGAAGGTGCGATGGAGCCGAAGACGGTGGCGGAGCGGGCAGCGAAGCTCGGCTTTCCGGCAATCGCCGTTACCGACCGCAATGGGCTGTATGGAGTCATGCCGTTCAGCGACGCTTGCATCGGCAAGGGCGTGCAGCCGGTCGTCGGCGCCATGCTTGCCGTTGCACGGCCTGCGGAGATCGGCGGGGAAGCGGGCGCGATCGACTGGGTCGTGCTCCTGGCGAAAGACACGCAGGGTTATGACAATCTGTGCAAGCTGGTGTCGGCCGCCCACCTCGACCGGCCCGTCGAGCAGGAGCCGCACGTCAGTTTCGAGGCGTTGGAAGCCCACAACGAGGGGCTGATTGCGCTGACCGCGGGCGGCGAGGGAGCGCTCGCGCGGCTGATTGCGGAAGGTCAGCAGCTCAAGGCCGAGGCCTATCTGGATCGCCTGCAGGATCTGTTCCGCGACCGGCTCTATATCGAGATCATCCGTCGCAACGATCCGGTCGAGGATGTCGCTGAAGCGGGGCTGATCGACCTCGCCTATGCGCGGGACCTGCCGCTCGTCGCGACCAACCCCGCCGCGTATGCCGATCCTTCCTTCCACGCTGCGCACGACGCGATGCTGTGCATCGCGAACTCGGCCTATGTCGAAAGTGCCGATCGCCCCACTTCGTCCGCCGACGCCTGGCTGAAGGACGGCGCGGCGATGTCGGAAATCTTCGCCGACCTTCCCGAAGCGCTCGCGAACACCGTCGTCATTGCCCAGCGCTGCGCGGTCGCGGCGCCCAAGCGCCGGCCGATTCTGCCGCGGCTCGGGGAGAACGAGGACGAGCAGCTCAGCGCCGACGCGCACGCCGGTCTCGACAAGCGTCTCGCTGGCCGTTCCGAAGAGGACAAGGCGCGTTACCGCGAGCGGCTCGATTACGAGCTCGAGATCATCACCGGCATGGGGTTCGCCGGTTACTTCCTGATCGTCGCCGACTTCATCAAATGGGCGAAGGCGAATGACATTCCGGTGGGTCCGGGCCGCGGATCGGGCGCCGGCTCGGTCGTCGCCTGGGCGCTTACGATCACCGACCTAGACCCGCTCGCGCTTGGCCTGCTGTTCGAACGCTTCCTCAACCCAGAGCGCGTGTCGATGCCGGACTTCGACATCGACTTCTGCGAAACCCATCGCGACAAAGTCATCGCCTACGTCCAGCGCAAGTACGGGCGCGACAAGGTGGCCCAGATCATCACCTTCGGGCGGCTGAAGGCGCGGGCCGTGCTCAAGGACACGGGTCGCGTGCTGCAGATGCCCTACGGCCAGGTCGACCGGCTCGCCAAGCTGATCCCGAACCTTCCGGCGGACCCGTGGACCCTCGAGCGGTCGCTGAACGGGGTTCCGGAGGTGGCTGCCGAATACAAGGACCCGGACGTCAAGCGGCTGTTCGACCTCGCGATGAAGCTGGAAGGCCTGCCGCGACACGCGTCGACGCACGCGGCGGGCGTTGTCATCGGCGATCGTCCGCTGAACGAGTTGGTCCCGCTTTATCGCGATCCGCGTTCGGATACCCCCGTTACGCAGTTCGACATGAAATATGTCGAGGCGGCGGGTCTCGTGAAGTTCGACTTCCTCGGCCTGAAGACGCTGTCTGTACTGAAGGAAGGCCAGCGCCTGCTCGCCGAGCAGGGCGTCGAGATCGACTACGGCGCGCTGCCCTGGGACGACGGGCAAGTCTTCGAGTTGCTCCAGCGCGGCGACACGGTCGGCGTGTTCCAGGTGGAATCGGAGGGCATGCGACGCACGCTTTCCGCGGTGAAGCCGACGGTGTTCGAGGACATCGTCGCGCTGAACGCGCTCTATCGGCCCGGCCCGATGGACAACATCCCGATGTTCGGCCGCCGCAAGAACGGCGAGGAAGAGATCGAATATCCGCACCCGCTACTCGAAGGCATCCTGAAGGAGACCTACGGGATCTTCGTTTACCAGGAGCAGGTGATGCAGGCCGCGCAGATCCTTGCCGGCTATTCGCTCGGCGGCGCGGACCTTCTGCGCCGAGCGATGGGCAAGAAGATAAAGGCGGAGATGGACGCCCAGCGCGCGACCTTCGTGAAGGGCTGCGCCGAGCACAACCAGATCACCGAAGCGAAGGCCAACGAGCTGTTCGACTTGATCGACAAGTTCGCGGGCTACGGTTTCAATAAGAGTCACGCGGCGGCCTATGCGCTGCTCACGTACCAGACGGCCTGGCTGAAGGCGCACCACCGCGCCGAATTCTACGCTGCGTCGATGAGCTTCGACATCGCGCTGACCGACAAGCTCTCGATGTTCGTCGAGGACATGCGGCGGGGCGGGGTGGAATGCCTTGCGCCCGACATCAATGCGAGCGAGGCGTCGTTCAGCGTCGAGGACGGCGCGGTCCGCTATGCGCTCGGTGCGCTCAAGGGCGTCGGCGAGAAGGCGATGGAGTCGCTCGTCGAGGATCGCGAGCGGAAGGGGCCGTTCAAGAGCCTCGAGGATTTCGCGGCGCGCGTCGACCCGCGTCAGCTCAATCGCCGCCAGTTGGAGAGTCTCGCGGCGGCAGGCGCCTTCGACGGCATCAAGCCCGAGCGCGGGGCGGTCTTCGGCGGCGCTGAAACGATCCTCGCTCATGCCGCCAGCGCGCAGGAACAGCGCGAAACGGGGCAGGCCGGGCTTTTCGGCGTTAGCTCAGCCGAAGCTGCGCCGATTCGGCTGCCGAAGGAGACTTGGTCGGTCGCCCAGCGGATGGCGGGGGAGCGGGACGCGTTCGGCTTCTATTTCTCGTCGCACCCGGTCGATGCCGCGAAGCACTTGCTTGCTGCCCACAAGGTGAAGACCTTCGCGGAGCTCGCGGACGTTAGGATTGCGGAAGGTGAGCGCGTTGCCTCGACAATGGCCGGCCTCATCGAGGATACGCGCTGGCGGACCTCGGCGCGTGGCCGCCGCTACATGATGGCGACGATCAGCGACAATAGCGGCCAGTTCATGGCCACTGCGTTCGAGGACGAAGCGACGGCGGCGCTCGAAGCTGCCGCCAAGGCGGGGCAGTGCGGGCTCCTGACGGTCGAGCTCGACCGTCGCGCGGGAGACGAAACCCCGCGAGTCACGATCAAGCGCATCCAGCCGCTCACGGACCTGGCAAAGCGCACGCGGTTGCAACTGACGATCCGCGCGGCCGATACGACGCAGGTCGGCGCCATCGTCCGCGAACTCGCCGATGCTCGCGGAGCGAACGGCCTTGTCCGTTTCGTCCTCCCGCTTGCGACAGGCGGTGAAGCGATCGTGGTCGCCGGGCGCGACTATGCGCTTGATGCGGAACTCGCGGCCCGCATCGAGCGCATCGCTGGAGAGAGCGCGGTCGACCTCTCGGTCCAGGAACCGCCGAGGTTGGCACTCGTCGGCTAACGAGGGGCGTGTATGCGTAGTCTTGTAATCGCGTTGATGGTTTTCGTCTTAAGCAGCTGTTCCTCAAGCAAAGTCCTCGAAAAAGCGCTCACTACGCAGGAGCGCGCCGTCATCCACGGCGCCATCGACGACATTGCGAGGGGCGATGAGCAGTCACTCGCAAGGAAAATGCCGCCGGAGCTGTCAGCGAAGGTGCTGCCCGTGATGGGCCGGATGCACGCATTGCTTCCCGCTCCGCCGCTCGAGGTCACGCTGACAAACGCGAACTGGACGACGGGGCAGGCGGCGCGCGAACTCCACGCCGTTTATCGGCTGCATGGCGGAAGGCGTTGGGCTCTCGTGGAAGCGACTACCGAGACGGCGAACGGAAAGACGCTGCTTACGGGAATTTACGTTACGCCCACCGCGGGAAATCCGCAGGAGCTGAACGGCTTCAGCCTTGCCAACGCGAGCCTTTCCCGCTGGGCGATGCTCGCAGCGATGGTGGCAGCGGTCGCGGTGACGATCGCCGCGCTCGTCCGAATCTGGCGCACCGATCACTTCGAGCGCCAGTGGCTCTGGACTATCGGCGCGTTGGTGGGGATCATGTCGCTGAAGCTGAACTGGTCGACCGGCCAATTCTCGTTTCAGCCGCTTTCGTTCCAGCTTTTCAGCGCCGGCGCGGTAAAGCAGCCGGTCTACGCGCCATGGGTGCTTTCGGTCGCTTTTCCGCTCTTCGCGATCATCGCTCTCTTCAGGCGCGGAGATGAAACCGCGGAACGGATCGACGACGATGCCGCCGATGCCGCTCCGCAGTCAGACATGCCTTAGGCCTGCCAGAAGCCGTCCTTGTTCACGAGGGCGGTGATCTTCGCGTTCTGCTCCTCGTCGAGGCCCTGCTTGAACGCGGGGAAGACATGCTCTTCTTCCATCTTTGCATGTTCCGCGATCAAGTTGCGGAATTCGCCGACCTTTTCCAGCCAATTTGGGGCATCCGGGCCCATCTGACCGAGATCGTAGAGGAAGGTCTTGATGTAGCCGTGCTCGCCGTTGAGCTGGTCGGCTTCGGTCGCCTGGCCGGCCTCGCGGAGCGCGGGATAGACCACCATCTCCTCCTCGTGCGCATGCTTGTCGAGTGCATGAGTCAATTGCATCAGCATCATGCTGCGCTTCCAGGTCTGGCTGGAATCGGTCGCGAGCATCTTGTCGAAGAGGGCGAGCGTCAGGTCATGCTCAGCGGCGAGCACTTCGTCCCATTCGCCGGAAACGCCGGAGACAGCCTGCGTGATGAACTTGCGGCCGTAGTTTGCTGCGATGCCGATTGCGGCACCCGCGAGCCCGGCGGCGATTAGCGGGCCGGCGTCGCTGCCCCAGGAAAAGGCGCTGCGTTGGCTGCTGCCACGGCTTCCGCCGCGATTGCTTTCGCTGGAGCTGCTGCGGGGCGATGACGAACGAGTCGATTGCCGGCTCTGGGTACGCGTAGCCATGAAATCCTCCTTGCTAGAAATTTCATGATTCAACGGGCGGCGGCAAAGGCCGTTCCTGTTGCGAAGCGCTTGCAGGCAACCATTGGCCGCGTTCGTCAGAGGCTATTCGACGGCGGTTCCTCCTGAGGGGAAGGGGCCGCCTCGTTGGTTTCTGGCGGCGGCGAGGGTTGCGCCTCGGGGCTCTCGGTCGAGGGAGCGGGCAGTGGCTCGATCACATTCCCGACCGGCGGCACCGGCTTGGGGCTTTCATATTCTTCGCCGGGCAGCGGCCGCGGCTTCTTGGCGACCACCGGCGGAGCCTTGTTCACCGGGGCAGTCGTGCCGGCGTAGACGCACGCATCCAGGCCATCACGCGCGACAGCCGAGATGCGCGCGGCGATGGTGTTCCCGTAGCGGCGGGTGAATCCCTTCGGAGCAATCGCGCCGCGTTTCTTGGGGAGCGGGAGGACGGCAGCGATCCGCGCCGCCTCGGTCGCGCTCATCGCGCTTGAGTCGTGCCCGAAATAGCGCTGCGATCCCTCGTTCACGCCATAGGTCCCGACGCCGGTCTCGGCGAGGTTCAGATAGACCTCCATGATCCGCCGCTTGTCCCAGAGGTGCTCGATCAGGAAGGTGAACCACGCTTCCGCGCCTTTCCGGGCATAGCCGCCGCCGTTCCACAAGAAGGCGTTCTTCGCCGTTTGCTGGCTGATCGTCGATCCGCCACGAATGTGCCCACCGGACGCATTGCGTTTCATCGCATCTTCAATGGCTTCGAAGTCGAAGCCGTGATGCGTGCAGAACTTGCTGTCTTCCGCTGCGATCGCCGCTCGCACCATGTCGCGGTCGGTTTCGCCGATCGGCATCCACTCCTTGTGCGCCCCGCGGCCCTGGACGAGGTCAGCGATCATATTGAAGGTGAGCGGTGGGTTCACGAAGCGGTAGGCGAGGACCCAAAGGATCGAGACCAGGAAGAGCGCCACGATCAGCTTGACGATCCAGCCGATGAGGCGGCCGATGAAGGAGCGTTCGCGCCGGCGTTTGTACTTGGGGATGCTCGACTTGGATCGTTTTGCCATGAACTGCTGCTACCGGCAGGTGCCGCCCATTGCCAAGCGGCTTGACTGCCGAACGACCGGCATGGCGTTGCAGGATCCGCCGTTCGCACTTCACCCGGGCATTCAGACCGACGAGCTGCGCGAGGCGTTCGAGCGCACGGGGTGGGTCCAGATCGACCCGTTTATCGACGATGCCGGCGCCGAAGCTTCGCGACGAGCTGCTTCGCCGCGACGATTGGCGCCCGTCCTTCCGCGTCAGGGACAAGCCGCAAGTCCAGCTGGGCAGGCACGCGTTGGATGCGTTGAACGCGAATGAGCGCGAAGGGATCCGGAAGCTCGCCGCAGCCGCGCAAGAGTAAGGGTTCCTACCTCTACGAAGAGATCTACATCGCCGACGACCCCGAACCGCGCGATATCCTCCACTCGGTCGGCCACCTTCGCTCCGGCACCGCGCCTTGCCGTTACAGGCTGGTTTCGCGTTCCGCCCGCGGGATAGCCGTCACCATCCTTGCCGCAGTGCAACAGCGCATTTAC
>Ga0070671_100000331_pt1 | contig 32423 bp, 1 predicted proteins | sample KBSS73metaG_FD_65341 | JGI IMG/M metagenome (GOLD analysis project Ga0070671, IMG submission 65341) | Switchgrass rhizosphere microbial communities from Kellogg Biological Station, Michigan, USA - KBS S7-3 metaG | ecosystem: Host-associated > Plants > Roots > Rhizosphere > Soil ...
TTCGAGGCGTAGCGTCAGCACCCGCTGCGATCCGTTGCCATCGAACTGGAAGCTCACCGAATGCCAGCTGAGCGCGGTGTTGGGGCTGATCGCCGCGTAGCTGTCGATGCGCTTGCCGTCGACCTCGAAGACGACGCGCGTGTTGCCGAGGGCGAGCCCGAGCGCGCCCGCGTAGTCGAACGTCAACGTGTACACCGCGCCTGCGATGGTCTGCACGCTGCGCTCGATCCCCACCGTCTGGTAGGTCGTCGTCTTGCCGTTGGTGAGCGCGAGCCACTGGCTGCCGTCGCCCGGGTTCGCGTGCACCGTCGCGGTGTTGCCGCCGGCGTTGCGCATGCGGTCGCCCTCGGCCCAGACTTCGAAGGCGGCCGTCCGGTCTCGGTTGGCGGGAAGGACCGACCAGCCTTCGAACGTCGCGCTGTTCAGCACCGTCGCTGCCGTCCCCGTATTCGCCGCGCTCTCCCAGCTCGTCGCGAAGAGCTCGCGGCTGACGCTGGCGTCGCGCGGGTTGAGGGAAAACAGCGGCGCGTCGGCGACCGCGATGATGTCGACCAGGAGGTCCTGCGTCGCCGTGGCGCGCTCGCCGGTCGAGCCTTCGATGGAGGTCGCCTGCACTTGCAACGTGAGGCGACCGTTGAAGTCGAGCGGCGGCGTCAGCTGCAGCGCGCCGATGTTCCAGCCCGACAGGTCGAGGACCCGGTGATCGACGGTGGCGACGAAGCTGTGCACGCCGTCGGCGAGCGTGGCGCCGATCGGCAAGCCGGTCAGGGTCAGCACGAGCGATTCCGAGCCGTCGGTGTCGCTCAGGGCGGCGACGACCGCCGGCAGAGCGATCGCCGTGTCCTCGTCGCCGCTCGCGGGCTGCGCGGTCGACAGGCGCAGGCTCGGCGTGTCTGCGACGGCCGCGATGTCGATGACGACCTGCGCCTCCGCGCTCGACAGCGTGCCGTCGAAGGCCTTGAAGCCGATGCGGGCGTAGTGCGCATGGCGGTTGCCATCGCCGGTCGGCAGGTTGCCGGGGCCGCCTGACGCATCTGCGGCGGGCACGAAGCGAAGCAGCCCGGCATCGACGCTTCCCCGGTCGAACGTGGAGCCCACGATGACGGCCTCCCACGTGCCGTTCGTCAGGAGATGTTGCAGCAAGCCTTCGCTCGGCAGCTTCGAGACGACGACACGGAGCGTCGATTCGTTCGCGCCGCCGACATGGAAATCCGACCAGCCGAGCACGAGCGCCGCGTCTTCCGTGCCCTGCACCAGCGAGTCGACTGCTGTCGGCGGTTGCGCGTTCGTGATCGTCAGCGAAACCGTTGCGAGCCTGGAGCTGGTGAGCCGGTCGTTGACGCGGTACTGGAAACTGTCGGAGCCGAGGAACCCCGCCGTGGCCACGAAGCTGAACTTCCCGTCCGCGCCGACCGTGAGCTCGCCATGCGTCGGCCGCGAAACGATGGTGGCTGTGAGCGCATCGCCGTCGACGTCGCTGGCCGCCGAGAAGGGGTCGATCACCAGCGTGCCGCCTGTGACGACGGCATACGCCTGGTCGGCGAGCATCGGCGCGTCGTTGACGGGCGTCACCCGCAACGTGAGCGTCGCCTCGTTCGACATCAGCTCGCCGTCGCCCAGCTGGTAGCGCAGGGAATCGGTGCCATTGAAGTCCGCGGCGGGACGGTAGGTGAACGTGCCGTCTGCGTTGGCAGCGAGCCGACCATGCTCCGGCGCCGTGCGGATGAGAGCCGTCAGCGTGGCGTTGTCGATGTCTTCGCCAAGCGTTCGCAGATCGATCAAGAGACTGCCGTCTTCCGCGAGCGAAAGGGTGGCATTGCGTGCGGTCGGCGCGTCATCCACAGAAGCGATGACGAGCGAGACGGTGGCGATGCCTGATGTCAGCCGACCGTCGCTGACGCGATAACTGAAGCTGTCGCCGCCGAAATAGTTTGCGGTGGGCAGGTAGGCCCAGGACCCGTCGGCGTTGACGGTCAGCCGCCCGTGCAATGGCCCCGTGACGACGCTCGCCGAGAGGGGGTCGCCATCGACATCGCTGGCCGCGGCCAGCGGGTCGATGACCAGCGTGCTGTCCTCCGCCAGGGACAAGGTGCGATTGGCGAGCAGCGGTGCGTCGTTCACGGCGGTCACGCGAAACGTGAGCGTCGCCTCGTTCGAGACCAGATCGCCGATGGCGAGACTGAAGCGCAGGGAATCAACGCCGTTGAAATCCGCAGCAGGCGTGTAGCGCCACGTGTGGTCCGGCTGGACGACAAGGGTGCCGTGCGCCGGACCCGCGAGCACGATTGCCGCGAGCAGTTGATCGCCCTCCGTGCCGAGGCCCAGCCGGGTCGGGTCGACGACGAGCGCGGCGTCCTCGAATAGCGACAGCGTCAGGTCGCGCGCGAACAGCCCCCCGGTGCCGGCGAGCACTGTGAACTCCACCGTCGCGAGGTTGGACACGAGCTCGCCATCGCTTACGCGATAGACCAGCCGATCTTCGCCCTGATAGCTTCGATCGGGGATATACGAATGGATGCCGTCCGAGCCGATCTCGACGTGCCCGTGCTGTGGCATGGTCACGACAACCACCGACAACGGCGAGCCCTCGACATCGCTCGCCCCGGCGAGCGGGTCGAAGGTGACGAGCTCTCCGGCGCGGACCGTCGCGGCGCTGTCGACCGCCGACGGCGCATCGTTGACCGGCCGAATGCGGATCTGCACGGTCGCGATGTTCGACGTGCGGCCTTCGCCATCGACGAATCGATAGCTGAAGCTGTCGGCGCCGGAGTAGTCCGCGTTCGGGCGATAGCTGAACGCACCGTCGCCGGCGAACGACAAATCTCCGTGCGACACGTTCGTCAGCAGCTGAACCGAGGCGATCGTCGAGCCCGCAGTCAGGTCGTTGTCGATCACGTTGCCGCTCAGCGTGACGTCTTCGTCGGTGGAAACCGCGTCGTCGTTCGCGGCCGGATCGCTGATGAGCAGGACGTCGCGCAGGGTGACGGTGCTCTGCGCCGCGCCGAAGCCGAGCAGGTCGAACGAGAGCTGGACGGACTTGCCCGCCAGCGCCTGCGGCAGGTCGATGATGTAGGTGGCCGTGCCGTCGGGATGCGTCACCTTGCGGACGCCTGAGCCGAGCCGCTCGATGTCGCCGGTCTGGATGTTGAGCGACGCGTCGCTGTGCGAAAGGGCGATCGTGCCGACGACGGGAAGGCCGGTCTCGGCGTCGAGCAAAGCCATCTCGAAGGCGTCGCCGGGGGCGGCGCTGCCGTTGCTGCGCAGTGCTTCGGCGACGACGGTGAAGCTCAGGTAGCGACTGCCGGGATCGACGACGAAGGCCTGGGCCACGCGGGTCTGGCGCGAGCTGGATTCCGCCAGCGTGACGACGCCATCGACGATCTTCACGTTGCCGTCGGTCGACCAGCCGGTGCCGCCGTTGCTGAAGCCGCCGTTCGTCAACGCCGCCTCGACAACGCCGGGAGCCCATGCTTGTGCGGCGGTGCCGCGGGCCGAAGCCGATGCGCCGCTCGCCGGTGTCCGCAATTCCGGATGGGATGCGAGCAGGGCAGCGACGTCGCTCGCCGCCGGCAGGCGCCGGAGGCCGGGGACGAGGTATTGCGCCATCACGCCGTCGATGCCTAGCGCGTCGCCGAGGCCGATCGCGTGACCGACTTCGTGGATCAGCACTGTCAACAGGTCGAGCTTGCCGTCGGCGGGGCCACCCGCGATCGCGACAAGCTGGTCCGCCCGCCCCGTACGCTCGAAGGCGACGGACGACGAGGCCGACGTATCGGTGTACCAGCCCCACCCCGCGGCATCCGCAGAGAGCATGACGTCTCGTGCAATCGTTTGAGCTGCAGCGGCGACAGGGAGGTTGCCGATCTCCACCGCAATGTCTTCCAGCAAACTGGCTGGGACACCGGAATCCAGCCAATACCGTCGCGCCGAGGCAAGAGCTGTGTCGACGTCCTGATGGCTCAATACGCCGACGCCAAGACCCGAGCCCTGCGCGGCCGCGACTTGCGGCAGCGCAGATCTATCGGTGGCCCCGATGCTTTTGCCAAGATCCGGAAGGACGGCGCCAGGCCGCGTCAGGTCTCCAGGCAAAGTCTCGGTCGAGTACTTGGCGCTGCCTTGCCACAAGATCGCATCTGGCTTGCCGGCGACAGGAGTCCTGCGGAATTCCGAAGCACCAGGCAGGAGATTGTCCTTGTTGAACGAATAGACCACGTCCGGCCTGGCGGGGTCGCGGAACAAGATGTTGCCTCCGTAATCGGCCTTGGCGGTATCGCTAAAGACATCCATCTCGAACACCTTGAATATCTGCTCAAGAGGACTGAGGTTGTCCAGGACATGAAGAGAGCGATCGGACGGCTTGTTGCTAAGCTCGAAAAGGACTGTCGTTCCAGGATTGGCTCTCGTGGCCTCGTCGACCCTGCGAATCGTCTCGTTCACAAAATCGGCTCGAACGATCCCGGACAGGAACGTCAACTCATTGGCTGAATTGACCTTGAACGCGGGGCCCAAGTTCGCCTTCACGTCGACGAATGTATTCGTGTACCGCAACCCTTCGGGCGTTTCAATGGCGATCCGTCCCTCGAAAGCGATCACGTGAAGACCGTTTGGATTGCTGTGTCGATAGAGGAGCCCAAATTCGCCCGGAATTCCATTGGCCGCGGTCATCGCCCCAGGCGCCTTCTCGGCAAGCTCCAGCAACTCGACAGTCTTGGTTGTCGACGGTTTTTCCAGGAAGACGACGCCGCGTTCAGGCAAACCATTGGCGGCCAGGCTCTCAGAAAACGCGCTTGCCGCGGAGGGCTTGAAGACCTTTGCGTCCGGAGGAAGTTTTAGGCCCGCCGCCACTTCGTCAGCGCTGTTCAGCTTCAGGCCCCGCTCCGCGACCGACCCCAACGGCGCAGCACAGTTTGTGTTGTGTACCCAGACGCCTGCCTCACCCACGTAGTAGGTGTGAAAGTCCTCCACTTCGATGTTGAAGACACGGCGCCTCAGCACTTCATGCATCTCGAGTGCTGACCTATTGAAGGAATCCTCGACCAGCGTCTTGCTAACGCTGACGGCGCCATCGCGCAGGTCGATCGTCGGACCTCTGTCAAGACGATCGTCGTGCGTCCACCCGACGTCTGTAACGTCCGTCTTCAGGATTGTTCTCACCTTGAAAACGTACGCGTCGACGCCGCTGAGCATTTCGATGTACACACCGACGCCGAGTTGGCCGGCAGCAGTCCAGCCAACACCCTTTACCCAAAACGGATGATTTGCAGTTACAACGAGGCTGCGAGCTGTCTGCTCATCTTCGACCACGTACTCGAGCAGGCACACTTCCTTATCGTCGTGCGCGACTGTGCGGACGACCCGCTTGAAAGCGAGTTCGCCTTGCATTTCGGGCTGTGCCAGAACCAGGTCACCGACCTTGAGGCTCTCGATCGGCACCAGCCCGTGCTTAGCATGCACCAGCGTGCCGGCCACGAAGCAGGCCTGCTCAGGTAGCCGGATCACCGGGTCCCCCGGCTTGCTGGTCGTGATGTTGCTGCCCGTGACGTTGTCCGCGTACTGGGCGATCGGCTCGATGCGCGGCGGGGCTTCGGTACCGGCCGGCACGCCGGAGTCCGCCTTGCCTCTCTGAACCACGTATTCGCGGGTCCCCGCACCCTCCGACGCGATGCTCCGCAGCGGCGTCTGCTCGATCTTCCCTTTGGTCAGCTGCTCCTTGAGAAAATCCATTTCCTTGACACGCAGCTGCAGGTCGCGCTTCGACAGCGGCGACTCGCCTTGCCGCCCGGCCAAGAGAAGGAAGAGGGTCTGGATCGACTGGCTCAGCAGCTCCTTCATGTCGTCGGCGGCGAGCGCCTGGCCCATCCGATAGATGCCTTCGGCACCCAGAGTGATCGGGTTGTACTTGACGAAGGAGATCGCGAGGTAGCCGGCAAGCTCGCCGATCGACGCACCGTTGTCGATCGTCTGCAGGAATTCGGTCTGTGCCGGCAGGCTCGGCGGGGTCTTGCCGAAGAGACTGCCGAGCCCGGCGACGTTGCGAAACACGTAGCCGGCGACGTTTTTCTCGATCAGCGAGAAGCCGCCCAGAAGCCCTTCGACGGAAGCGGCGACGGCGGCCCCGACGACGCCGGCGGTTGAGTCGGGTTTGAAGTCGTAGCCAATCGTCCGCAGGACGAGATCGGCTTCCTCCATTTGCTCGAGCATCCGGGAGTTGTCGGCGCCGAACAGCGCCTGAACCCCGGCGAGGACGCCGGAGCCGAGGCTCAGCAACTCGGCGGTCGTTCGGATCAAAAATGTGTTCAGGGTGCCGTTCGACGTGTCCTGGGTCTGCGCGACGGGGACCTTGGCGGCGACGGCGGCGACCTTGGCCTCGGTATAGACGCTCGGCGCCAACGCCTGGAGGAACGGAACGTTCTGCAGGGTGATCGGCTGTGCCTTGGAGGCCGAGTAGTTGCCCGTTCCGTAGATCCAGCCGAACAACGAGCCATTGCCCGGGGTGTCGTACCGGGCCGGAGTCGCCGCAGGCAATTGCGGGCTGGTCGAGAGCGGCCCGTCGCGATCGATCGGGATCGAAAGCGAGCGGCCCGCCCTTTGCGCGTTCAGCGCCGCCTGGATGACCTGCCCCGCGTTCCAGACGAACATCGAGGCATACATCAGGTCCGACGCCTGGCCGTTGGTGTATTGCCCGGACGTGTCTTCGACGAAGGCATCGGCGTACAGCATTCCCGCGCTGTCGAGGGTCAGCTGGTTGAGGGCGACACCCGGAATCGGCGTGGTCGCGCCCAGGTAGACCGGCGCGCCCTTGGTGCCGAACGGATCCTTGATGATCCCGATCTTGCCGCCGATCTGCTTGCCGAGGCCGTACTGCTCGTAGTCGACGAAGTGGACGTCGTTGAAGACGAAGTTGTAGTCGGCGACGAGCGCGTATTGCTCGCCCTGGAAATCGACGATGACGGTGCCCGCGGCGCGCTGGATGTTCTGCTGATCCTTCTTTTGCAGCCAGTTCGGGCTCGAGATCGCCGGCGTCAGGTAGAGACTGGCGAGCGTCGAACGCCCGGTCAGATCGCCGGTGTTGGCATCGGTGGCAAACGTGATCCCCGCCAGCCCGCGATTGACGTCCTTCGAGTTGGAGACGAGGAATTGGCCGGGATCGTCGCCGCTGCTGACGTAGAGCGGCCCCTTGCCCAGGATGCTGCTCGGATAGCGCGAAAGGTCGAGGACCGCCACGGCCGACGCATCGACGTGGACGTCCGCGTCGATGGCGTAGAGGTCGAGAACGTAGACGTTGCCGGGGGCCAGGCGCGCGCCGTAGACGGTGATGTTGATCGGCCCCGTCGGCGCGGTGACCGCGAGATAACGCCCCTCGTTGACGGCGAGCCCGCGGAAGCCCAGCGGTGCGACCACATCGGGGATGAGCAGGGTCTGCTGGACGGCCAGGAAATCCGGGCCCGAATCGACGTTGATCCGGAGCAGCCGGCCGCCCGCACCTCCGTAGTTGCTGCCCTCGGCGACATAGAGCCAGCCGTCGTTGTAGGCCAGGCTGCCGATCGGCGCCGACGCGCCGCTGATGTCGTAGCTCGCGACGATGTCCTGCGTCTGCGTGTCGAAGACGTAGATCCGGCTGTTGCGTGCGGCGATGTAGGCGAGCGTCGCGTCGTCGTTGAAGGCGATCTGCTGCGTGTACGAGCCCGAGAACTGCAAGGGCCTGCCGAGGTTGTCTTTGGTGATCTTGGCGAGCAGCACCGGCTGCGGGTTGGCACCGGGGTCGAAGTTGCTGGCTGGCTGAAAGAGGTAGATCGCGTCCGCCGTCGTCACCAGCGTGTCGGTCGACGGGGTGCGCGGCGCAGCACTGACCAGTGCGCTGTAGATCGGCACGTCGACGACCGGCATGTTCCTGATCGCGTCCTTGTCCGCGCTGATCTGGGCGAGTTCCGACACCGGGCCGCCGTGGGGGCCGGGCGGCTTGATCTGACCCGGGATGTCGCTCGCGCCCGGAAAACGCCGCACCCCGGGCTCCAGCTGCTGCGCCATCACGTCGTCTTCGCTGTCGCCGCCGATCACGCCGGCGATGCCCCCGAGCTGCTGCAGCAACGTCGTCAGCAGGTCGACCTTCTTGTCGGCAGGCCCTCCTGAAATCGCAACGGCCGCGTTGGAGCCAAGCGTTGCGACGAAGTAGGCGTCGGTCTCGGGTCCGGTGCCGGCGTACCAGCCCCATCCCGCGCCGTCCCCGGCAACCGTGATCTTCTTGCCGTTGGTGACGGCGACGGCGTTGGCGAGCAGCGGGCCGACTTCGATCGTGACATCGTCGAACACCGAGGCGTCGGCTCCGTTGTCGATCCAGATCTGCATCGCCACGGCGAGCGCGTCTTGGGCGTCCTGGCTGGAGAGCGACGACGAGCCCCGCGGCCCCTGGACTTCCGGAACGTAGACCAGCGCTCCCTTGACGAGCAGGGACGTCGACGAATCGTCGCTGCCGGGAGGCGGGTTGGCAAGATCGTTGTACCAGCCCGGTGGCAGCGACGTCTTCGGCCCGCGCGCGATGTAGATGTCGTGCTGCGAAAGCGCAACGCCCGGCGGCAGCTTGATCTTCAGCGAGCCGTCTGCCTCCGGCGTGACCTCGAAGCCCTGCCAGATGAGCCCGTTCGCCGGCGCGACGCCGGTGGCGGTGGGCGCCGCGAGCTGGTCGCCCGCGGGCACCAGCCACACCCGCAGCGCGAAGTTGGCCGCGGCCTGTCCGGCGGGGATGAAGTTGACGCCGGTAAGTTTCAGCTCGCGCGTCGTCACGTTGTAGTCGATGCCGGTGATCGCCGGCCTGGCCAGCGCCAGCTTCGGCGGCGCCGGGATGGTCACCGTCGAGTTCGGCAGCAGCGCGCCCTTGGGGATCTGCAACTGGTACGAGCCCTCGAGCGTATAGGTCATCCCCCTGACCACGCCGGCCGAATCGAAGAGCGAGAGCGCGCCGAGCGCCATGAGCGAAGTCGGCGCCATCGCCGCAAACATGAGCGGTGCCCAGATCGCATTGAGATCGACGAGCGTCGTCGGAATTCTGGTCGCGCCGGTCTGGTTGTCGACCTGGGCGGTGCCGGTCACGATGAACGTGCCCGGCCCGGTCGCGCCGACATAAGGGATGCTGGATGTGTGGGCCAGCCCGTCGGTGCCGATCACGCCGTTGTCGATCAGCCACCACGTCTTGTGGCTGACGCCGTCGACGTCGTTGATCGTTCCTTCCTGCCAGAACAGCACTTCGGTTCCAGCAGCCAACGCCGGCCCGCTCACCTTCAACGCCAGCTGGAGCGGCACGCGCGATGTCGCCGCGCCGAGATCGATCGTCACCGCCGCCAGAGCGTCGACGAGTCCCGCGGCCGGCGGCGGTATGTCGAGGTCGCTCAGGCTCGTCGAGACGATCGAGGCGATGGTGTTCTGCGTCAGCGCCCCGGCGCCGATCATCAGCGTGTTGCCGTCGCTGTCGCGGGTGACGACGCCTTGTGCCACCGTCGCGATCGTCGGTCCGACATTGGCGGCCCGGACGTGCAGCTGCATCGTCCCTTGCAGTCCGCCGTTGATGACCGTGATCGTCGCCACGCCGCCGGCCTTGGCGAGGATCAGGCCGTCGGGCGAAATGGTCGCCACCGACGGATCGCTGATGAAGTACCGCGTGCCACTCGACGCGGCGCTGATGTCGTCTCCGAGCGTGCTGTCGTCGAGGACATGAACGTCGATCTGCCGCTGGCCCACGCCAGAGGGCAGATCGATCGTGACGGGGTAGAGGCTCAGCTCGTTGGCGTAGCGATCGACGTCCACCGGGAAGACCGCGTTCGACACGGTGACCGCGTTCACCGCGGTGATGCCGCGCGCAGACGCCGTGATGATCGCGACGCCTTCCGACTTGGCGCGCAAGGTGCCGCTGGCATCCACCGCCACGACACCCGGGTCGCTCGATCCGATCGTGACGTAGCTCGCCGGCAGAGCGACGCCGGTCGCATCGGCGAAGTCGCCCAGGACCTGCAGCACCTGCGAGCTGCCCGACGTCATCGCCGGCAGTCGCGTGATGGTGATGTTGCGAAGCGCTGCCGCGCTCACGTCGACCTTCAGGACGATCGGCGCACCGACGGCGTACCCGTCGTCGGCCCGGACCGTGATCGTCGCCGCTCCGGCATATCCGGCTTCGGGCGTGAACGTGAGCGTCGAGCCCGTTCCCGACATCACCGCGGTGCCGTGAGTGGCGCCGACGACCCGCCAGAACACCTCGTCGCCTTCGAGATCCTGCGCGACCGCGCCGACCACGGCGCTGCTCGACAGATCGCGGTGCGTGACGATCGCGGCGCGCGGCCCTTGCGGCAGCGCAACCGGCGCCACGTTGGCGCGCCAGCCGTAGTTCGCGTAGAGGATCTGTCGATCGATCGAATCGGTGACGCCGTCGCCGTTCAAATCGCCCTGGGGCGATCCGAGCGCGGCGAGGTCTTCCCATGCGGCGCTGTCGCGGCCATCGATCACGCCGTCGCGATCGAGGTCGCCGGCGACGCTGATTCGAACGCTGACCGGCCCGGTGCCCTCGAGGGTCAGGAGCTTCAATCCTGCCTCGGTGACCCGGATCAGCGTCACCGCGCGTGCACCGCTCACGGCGTGCCCGAGCACCGTGGCACCTACCGCTCGCAGCTGGACATCCGTTCCCTGCGTCTCGACGGCGATCACGATCGCGCCTTCTCCGCCGGGCGTCTTGATCGTCGAGGCGAGCTCGCTGTCACGCACCGTGAAGCCGAGATTGATGGCGTTTGCGCCGTCGAGGACGCCGCTCCACGTGTCGCTCGGGGTGACGGCCCCGGCGAGCCAGCCGACCGCCGTACCGAGGCTGGCCGTGATCGGCTCGTCGATGAGAGAGCCGTCGTCGTGATAGCCGATGAACGTCCCCGAACTCGCGCCGAACAGGCTGCGCGCCAGCACGAGCCGTCCAGACGCGTCATAGCGGTAGGCGATGGTCTGGGTTTCGCCAGACACCTGCGGACCGGTGACACGCTCGATGCGTCCTTGTGCGTCGCGCACGAACTCGACGCGCGCGGTCGGATCGCTCGCCCCGACGAGCGCGACGCCTGCGTCGCTCACGAGCCACTGCTCGCCATCGGAAAACGCGATGGCCTGGATGCGGCCTTGCGCGTCGAGTCGGTAGCGCGTGCCGTCCGGCGCGGTGAGGACGAAGCCTTGCGGCACCCACGGCAGGCCGTCGGCCTGGCTCGACAGACGCACGCCCTGGCGCTGCAGCGCGGGCTCCTGGGTCTCGTCGCCATCGTCGGCGCTGAGACTCCAGCCGTCGCTGGTGTCGAAGACCGCCCGCAGGACGAGCGGAGAACCCGTGACGTCGGACAGCGGCGTGCTGACCGTCGAAAGGGTGAAGCGCAGGTAATCGATCGACGCGTTCGGCTGCGAGAGGCTGCTCGGCACTTGCAGCCACACGCGCGCCCCCTCGAGCCAGGGCGCTGCCGCTCCGAGCGGCGTGAAACTGTCCTGGTCCGTCGTCAGACGCGTGTCGAGCAACGGCAGCGACCAGTTGCCCAGGTCGCCTCCGGTCATGGTCGTGTCAGTGGTGAGCGACCGGGTCAGGGCGAGATCGTGATCGCCGAGACGAAACACGCCGTCTGTCGCGCTGCCTTGCGAAAGCCTCTTGGTCGACGAGTCGATGAGCACGCGCGCCTCGATCTCGGTCGTGCGGCCGCTCAGGTCGGAGGCGTGGAGACGCAGCACGTAGACGCCGTTGGCGAGAGTTGCCGGATCGAGTGTTGTCAGCGACTCCAGGCGATCGACGGACTCGGCGGCATTGCTCCGCGTGGCGATCGTCCGCCACGCGGCGCCGTCGATCACGCCGCCGTTCGCAGGCGCGATCTCGAGCTGCCAACCCATGAGTTGACGCTCGTCGATATGAGCCTGCACGACGCTCGCGTCGGTGACGACCGCCGGCGCGCGTCCTGCGGCGCTGCCTTCGAGCGCCCCACCCCAGACGAGCGCAGGCGCCGCCGTGTCGAGCGGATCACGGACACGGATCGTCTCCACATGGGTGCTCGCGAACCCGTCGGCATCGGCCGCGTTGACGCGCACTTCGATCAAACCCGGCGCGGTTGCGGTGAATCTGATCCGGCCGAGCGCGTCCAGCTCAACCGGCGTCCAGTCGTTCGCGCCGATCGCGGCGCCGCGCACCTCGACGACGACCGTGGCGATCGTGGCGAAGCTCGTGGTGCGAACCGTTGCCAGCACCGCCTGCCCCGGCAGGACCGGCGTGCTCGGCGTGGCGTTGACGAGGATCTTCGGCGCATTCGCGGCGGCCTCGGCGACAACCCGCAGCGTGAACGTCTGCGTCGTCTCGTTGCGGCCGTCGCTGACCCGGGCGAGCACGACGAAATCGCCGACCTGCCCCGGTCCCGGAGTCCAGCGGAGCCGACCGGCGATCGCGTCGTAGGTGGCGCCCTCGGGAAGATTCGTGAAGGAGACGACCAGCGCCTGCGTCTGCAAGGCGCCGTCGGCGTCGGCGACGCGAAGGGCGCCGTTCGGCGCGCTCGCGCCCTTGACGACCGGCAATTCGAAGGTCTGCCCCACCAGCATGGCATGGCTGGAGCTCACGATCTGCGGCGGACGGTTGACGTCGAGAACGCGCACCTGCACCGTGCGATACGTCGTCGAGGTCCCGTCGGTGGCGCTGAAGCGGAGATTGAAGGCACGCGTGTCGCCGGTCGCGTTGTCCACGGCGTCGAAGCCAGGAGTCCACTCGAAGGCACCCGAGCCGGCATTGAAGAGAACGCCTGCCGGTGTGTCCGAGTCGAACACGAGCGCGAGCTGGGTCGCATCGTTGTCGGCGTCGCCGGCGATCATCGTGAACGCGAGCGTCTGTCCTTCCTGCACCAGTTGCAGCGGCAGCGCCAGCGGGCGCGGCGCCTGATTGACATTGCGCACGACGAGCTCGAGGTTGCGCGTCGCCGTCGAGCTTCCGTCGCCCGCGGCAATGACGAGGCGGTAGTGGCCGGCAGCGGCGCCGTCATCGCCGGCAGTCTGCGCAGCGAACTGGCCGGGCGTCCAGCGCAGCACCAGGCTCGACTGCCCGTCCGAGCCGGCGCTCGGCTCGAGCGTCATGCCGCTCGGCAGTCCGGTCACCGACCACTGCAGGAAATCGAAATCGATATCGCGAGCCGTGATGACGATGCTCGTCGCGACGCCTTCATCGGCCGTGAGCGTGGTGAGCGCGCCAGTCAGCGGATCGCCCTCGATCGTTGCACCGGTCGCGGAGATGCCGATCAGCGTCGGCGCCTGATCGGCGGCACGAACGACGATGCGAATATCCGCGACGGTCGTGTTGGGCACCGGCGGCTGGCTCGGATCGACGATGTAGCCCGAGTCGGCAGGGGGCAGGCCGCTGTCGGTGACTTCCAGGCTCAGGTCGTGATTGCCGACATCGCCGGCGCTCGGCGTCCACGCGATGTAGGCGTGCCCGTATTGCGGGTCGGTGACGATGCGGGCAGAGGCGGGCAGGCCGATGGCGGCGTAATGAAGCGCGTCCTGGTCGAGGTCGCTGACGCTGATGGGGATGCGGATCTCGGCACCGATCACCGCGACCACCTGGCGCGGCACGGTCACGACCGGCGCCTCGCTCGGGCTGCGCACCGTGACGACGAACGTCTTGGCCTGCGCCTGGACCTGGTTGACGTCGCCGTTGCCGTCGTCTTGCGCGGCGACCGTCAGTACGTAGTCACCGCGGTGACCCGCTCCTGGTGCGAAATGGATGACTCCGGTGACGCTGCTGCCCGGCGCGCTGGTTTGCGTGTACGTGGCGAAGGAAGGAAGGCCGGTGACGGTCAGCATGACCGGGTTGCCGTCCGCATCCACGGCGCTGACAGGAATGTCGAGCGTCGCACCTCGGTCGACGAAAGCGTTGGTGACATCGCCGAGCTGCGGCGCCCGATTCGCATCGCTGACGATGATCGGAACGACGAGCTGGCTGGAGAGAGGCCGTCCGGTGCCGTCGCCGTCGTCTGTCGCGGTGATGGTGACGACGTAGCGGCCGGCCTGCGAATAGCCGGGCGTCCAGATGAGCTCGAGCGTTTCCGGGTCAAAGCTCGCTCCCGGCGGCAGGCCTTGGACCGCGTAAGTCACGGTCGGCTCCGAGCTGTTGCCGCCCGCAGCCGTCGCGGTGGGCGAGAGCCGGACCTTGGGCTCGAATCCAGGGTTGTCGGGGTCGAAGGCGAAGACGCTGATGCGAAGCGGCTGGCCCTCGAGCACGTTCCACGTCTCGGCCGGATCGAAAGTCGGCGCACCGTTGGCGTTGAGCACGTCGAGGACGAGCTCGCGAGTCACTCTCGTGGTCACCGCGTCGCTGCCGTCGGCCGGGGTGTACGTGGCAGTGAGCGTCACCGGCAGGCGAATCGTGCCCGCCTGCGCGAAGCCCGGCGTCCATTGCAGGAACCCGTTGTCTTCGTTCAGGTCGGCGCCGCCAGGAAGCTGCGGGGTGCTGTACCGGAGCGTGATGCGCGTTCCGTCCGCCTGGACGAGCCCGCCGGGCACGCTGCCGACGAGCTGCAGCGTGAAGCGTTCGCCCTCGCGCAACGTCTGGGCAGGAACGATGCCGAGCTCCGGCTTCGCGTAGCCCTGCCTCACGTGGATCGCGAAACGCTCGACGACGACCTGCTTGCCGTCGCTGGCGACGATGGAGACGTCCTCGTAGTCGCCGGCCTGGTCGTAGCCGGGGGTCCACGCGAGGACGCCCGTCGCGGCGTCGAAGCGTGCGCCGGCCGGGAGGTTGCGGACCGTCACGGTGAGCGTGTCGCCGTCGGCATCTGCAGCGATCAGGGGCAGGCTCAACGACGCGCCTTCCGCGAGCGTCACGTCGCCAAGGGCGCCGACAACGGGCACATGGTTGCCACCGGCAACCGGCAGCGCGAAGCGACGCAAGGCGACGCCGCCACGACTGTCGACGACACGGATCAACACCTCGCTGTCGGCACGGTCGCGCGAGGTCGGCGTCCAGCGAAGGGTGGCTGTGTTGTCGTATCCGGTCACGGTGCTTTCGACGACCGGGCTCTGCTCGATCGTCAGCCCGGCCGGTCCCTGGACGATCTGCCAGAAGAAGAGGCGGCCATCGCTGTCCTCGGCACGGAGAACGGTGCTGTAAGGCTCGCCGACGATCGCCTCGGGCAGCGTGCCGGCGTCCGGATCGTCGGTGCCATCGATCAGAACCGTCGGCGGCACGTTGTCGAACGGCAGCGCGTAGACACCATGTCCGAGGTTGAATTTGACGAGTGCCCCGGTTCCGGGCGCGGTGCCGAACGTGTCGGCCGGACGCACGGTCACGGTCGGTCGGCCGAGCGACTGGCCGGGGGCGAGCCTCCCGCCGGTGGCCTGCAGTGCCGCGCTGAGGTCGATGGTCCAGAGGTCGGCTTGGTCACCGGTGCCGTGCGTTGCGCCGCTGATGCTGTCGCCGAAGTAACGTCCGGGATCCAGCAGCAACAGCAGCGGGCCGCGCAGGTCTTCGGTACCTATGTTCGTGATCGAAACGTCGTAGCTCACCTCACCGGTGCGGCGGTTGGCGCGCGTGTCGGTGAAGTCGATCCGGACCAGGTTGGTCAGGTCGGCAACGGCGGTGAAGACGAGATCGAACTCGGCCGCGAGTTGCAGTTGCGCCGCGCTGCGGATCGTCGATAGCACTTCGAGACGCCAACCGCCCGCCGGCAGGTTGGGCAACGTGAGCACGGCCGATCGCGCGCCGGCGTTCCAGCGAACGGAGACGGGCCTGAACGCGAGGTCGCTGTTCGCGCCGGTGGCGACCAGGAGATAGTTCGCCGGGTTGAGGACGCTCGAGAGATCGGCGGCGTCGTTGCCGTCGGCTCCCGTCCACATCGCCTGGTCGAACGTCACCGACACCTGCAAGAGAGGTAGCGGTATCAGCGCGCCGTCGGCGATGCTCGTCGTCAGCACCGTCGGCGCCTTCACCGGGGCGATTTCGTCGATCGAGCTCGTCTCGGCGACCAGGATGCGGCCGTCGGCTGTCGTCAGGATGCTCTCGCCGCGCGTCCCGCCTTGCGCGATTTGAAGGACGCGACGCGACGCGAGCTCGATCATCCAGACGCTGGCGGCGTGCGGCGCGCCGGCGTCGGCGCCGGCGACGAGCGCGCGCTGCGCGAGATCGCTCGATGCCACGAGCACGCCGGCGAGCGGCGAGCCGGCTCGGCCGAAGGCGATGCTGTCGACGATGCCGGCGATGCGGTACTCGACCTCGGCACGGCCGGCCGTGCGGCCGGTCATCGGGAAGCTGATGATCTCGGTCGTCTCGTCGGGCTTGCCGCCCGGGATCGCGCTGCCGGTCCAGCGCACGCCCCACAGGCGCCCGTCGGGGCCGAAGGCGAGGTCGCCGACACGAGTGTTCGAGAAGTGCTTCCACGGCTGCGTCGGGTCGGCGGCGTGCGGGTCGTAGATCTCGATGCCGTTGCCCGACGAGACGAAGATGCGGCCGCTGTCGGGGTCGATCGCGATGGCGTGTGTGAGCGGATCGTCGCCGGGCCCGGTGTGGCGCTCGATCACGGCGCCGCTCGTGGCATCGACGAGGAGCAGCTCGCCGCCGGTCATCACCCACAGCTGGCCGAGCGCGTCGATCGCCATGTCGAGCACCGGCGAGTCGAGCTCGAAGAGCGGCGGCGTCGAGCGGCCGCCGGTCTTGTCGAAGCGGAACACCTGATTGCGAAGCTCGCCGGCGCTGGCCAGGATCGATCCGTCGGCGAGCTCGACCATCGCGAGCGCGCCGATGTCGCCTTCGCTGCCGCTGAAGCCGCTGGCGAAGCCGCGCACCGTCATCGGCGCGAGCACGCTCTGCAGGTCGCCGGGCTGCGCTGGAGCGACGAAGCCGGGCAGGCGCAGCGTCGCCTGCTGGAACAGCGCGTTCGCGGGATAGGTGCGGTCCGGCGTCGCCGCCGGCAGCTCCTCGCTGCTTCTGACCGTGTCGTTGGCGCCGAGCGCCTGTTGCGCGTCCTGCCGGCTGCCGTCGTCGGGCAGCACGGCGTTGCTGACCACCGCCGCTTCGCGATTGCCGGCGTTGTCGACCGCGGCCGCGAGGAACTCGTAGGTCTTGCCCGCTTCGCCGGTGAAGACCGCCTGGCCGGCATCGCCGGCGACCTGGCGCTTCCAGATCCGGAAGTCGCCGCCGTTCTCGGCGACGTAGATCGTCACCGCCTTGACGCCGCTGGCGTCGTCGCTCGCGCTCCAGCCGACATCGTAGATGGGCGCGCCGCTGCCGTCGTTGCCGGCCGAGCGCACGGTGAGCACCGTCGCCGGCGCCGACGCATCGAGCGTGTGGCTGACGCCGGCGCTCTCGATCGGCGGCGAGTCATCGAGGAAGATGCGCGCCTGCGCGTCGATCGCGGTGCCGGTGACAGCCGAGCCGAGCGCCTTCACCGTGTAGCCGACGAAGCCGCGGCCCGGGTTGCCGTTGGCGTCGGGAAGCAGCAGGCCGCGCCTGGGATCGTGCAGCACCTCGCCGGTGTCCGGATCGATCGCCTGGATCAGCCAGGTCGCGACTCGCGTCTGCGCATCGACTCCCGCGCTGACGCGCAGGACGAAGCCCTTGTTGCCGGAGAAATCGAAGTCGGCCTGGAACACGGCGAGGTCGGCGGGAACGTGGATATTGATGTCGCCGATCTTCAGGTCCTGCAGGCGAACGCTCCGTGCGTCGAGGCTCGGGTCGAGCTGGGTGACGAGGCGGATCTCGCCGGCCGGGCTCGGCCCGGTGTTGCCGAAATCGATCGAGTACGGCAGCGCGTAGTCGGCCGGCACGTACGACGTGCCGTTGGCCGCGGGCAGCACCTGCGGACCGCGCACCGCGACCGCCGCCTGGCTCGCGCTGGCACGGCTCGCCGCCTGCTGCAGGTACTGAGTGAGATTGAGCGCCTGCGGCCCGACCGGATTGAACCCCTCGTCGAGCAGGCCGATATGGCGCAGGTACTCGAGCTCGGACTGGCTGCCGGCGAAGACGTCGAAGCTCAGGAAGTGCGTCGCCTGGCTCGCGTGCTGGTCGTAGTCGGCCGGGTTGGGCGCGAGCGGCACCGGACTGTTGACCACGCCGTCGTCGCTCTTCCTGACCTCGTAGTAATCGACCGGCGTGTGGGTCGCCGCCGCGTCGCCGGCGTAGCGCGCGGTATCACCGTACCACTGCTGGACCTTGGTGAAGAAGCCGAGCAGGTTGGCCTGCGTGCGGTAGGCGTCGCCGGCCTTGCCGATCAGGATGCCGGTCGCGAGGGTCGCGTTCAGGCTCAGCACCTTCGGATCGATCCGGATCGGCGCCGCTTCGCCGTCGGGTCGCAGGAGGCCGGCGATCTCGAGCGCGGCAAGCCAGCCGTCGACCCACTGCGCCTCGTCGGCGGCGAGGACGGCGAGCGAATTCGGCGCCGAGGTGTCGGCGAGGATCGCCGTGCGCAGCGCCTTGGCGTGCGCCGTCTGCTCGGCGACGAACTCGGCGCGGGTCAGCGGCGTCGCGGCGCCGAGCGTGTCGAAGCGGAAAGGCATCGACAGCAGCTCGAGCTTGCTGATGTGCTCCTCGGGCTCGCGCGAGACGAAACGCGCGGCGAGTCCCGGCTGGATCTTGTTCAGGTCGCCGATGCCCCCGTCGAGCAGGCCGCTCGCCTTCCAGTCCGGGCGGATCGCGTACAGCTTGCTGCGCAGGCCCTCGAAGTCGTAGGCGAGCCATTCGGCCAGGCCCGGGTAGGTCTGCACGTCGAACGTGAAGCCGACGAAGCCGTTGGCGGCGACGTCGAACGCGTAGCCGGGCGCGAGGCTGAAGCCCGAGGTGTTGAGCGAGCCGTCGAGCGAGGCCCACGGCACGTCGCTGCGCAGCGGCGTCGTCGGCGTCGCGCCGTAGGTCTGCGTGTTGCCGGCGTCGCGCGCCGTCGCGCCGTCGGGCTGGCCGCCGACATTGGAGCCGAACACGACGTAGGGCAGGTTCAGCCCCTCGAGCAGGTACTCGCTGTTGCCCATGTCGCTCGCGCCGATGTCGAAGCGGACATACGGCGTGTCGACGTTGGTGAGGCTCTGCAGGGTGACGCTGTACGTCGCGGCGTCGCCGGGGTTGATGCTGCGCGCGCCGCCGATGCCGATCGTCACGTCGTCTTCGATCGCGCGCTCGACCAGGTAGCGGTACGGCTCGACGACGCGCTGGCCGTCGGGATTGATGACGACGAGGTCGTAGAGGCCGTGCGGGACGTTGCGCAGGTCGAAGACGGCACGGATGTGCGTCGCGTCGATCACTTGCCAGCGCTCGGGCTCGATCTCGAAGATGCCCGGGCGGCTCAGCTTGACGAGCGCGCCGGCGCCGAAGCGCGCGCCCTCGATGTCGACCGTCACCCAGCGATGCTCGTCGTCGCCGGTGCCGCCCTGGTCGGGAGTGACCTTGGTGATCGCGAGCGGCAGCAGGTCGGCGCGCAGCGTCGCCGGCGTCGCCGCGGCCGACTGGCGCGAGTGGACGAGGATGTAGTAGTCGCCGGCGAGCGTGGTCGGGATCAGCACCTGCTGGTCGGGCGAGATCGGTGTCTTGTAGGCGGCATCGAAGACGCGCGCGCTCGGCACGTCGCCGTAGCGGACGTAGATCTCGTTGGCGCCGCCTTCGGCCTGCGAGTCGAGGCTGAAGCGCAGCGTCTCGCCCGCGGCCACGCTGACCCGGTAGACCTGCGTGTCGCCGGTCGAGAGCGTGATCGCGAACGGCGAGCCGACGACGAGCGAAGGCACGCTGACGTGCAGCGCCGCGCCCGAGGCGATCCGGTTGTTGGCCTCGCCCGGGGCGATGTTGAGCCCGGTCTCGGTGTAGACGATCGGGCCTTCGTAGACCTCGTTGTAGAGGTCGGGGCGGACGATGACGCGCCAGCTGCCGTCCTTCAGCGCCGGCAGCTTGACCTTGAGCGTCCCGCTGTAGGTGCCGTCGGCGGCGAGATCGCCGACATGGGCGACCTTGCCGAGCAGGATGTCGTTCAGGTCCCAGGCGTTGTCGGCCGAGAGATAGAGCGCGTCGGTCCAGCGGCCGAGCGCCGGATCGATCGAGATGTTCTTGACCGTGAACGAGATCTCGACGTCCTGACCGACGGTCGCGGTGGCCGGAACGACGATGTCGGTGACGACGAGGTCGGCCGGCGGCGGCGTCTCGATCCGCATCGGCTGCGCCGCGGCGGCCTCGTTGTTGTCCTCGTTGCCGAACTCGATGACGCGGCCGGTGTCGGTCGTTCCGAACGCGCGGGCCGGATCGGTGACGACGAAGACGTAGTAAGGCCCTTCGAGGTCGCGCGGCGCGGTGAAGGTGAAGCTGCCGTCGTAGCCGGTGCCCGCCGCGAGGCCGGTGCTGTGCGTCGCGTAACCGAGGTAGCGGTCCTTGTTGATGTCGAGGAAGCGATCCTTCGACAGGTAGACCATGTCGTACCACGTGCCCTGGTCGGCCGGCGTCTTGCCGCCGACGTTCGTCACGCTGTAGGCGACCGAGAACGCCTGGCCGGCGACGACGGCGTCGGGCGCCGTGACGGCGGTCACCTGCAGGTTGGGCGGCGGCGCGAGGCGGATCGGCAGGTCGATCGACGAGACGTTGTCGCCCTCGTCCTGGAACTCGAGCACGCTGCCGGGGCCGCTGCCTTCGAGGGTCGGCAGCCCGGCGCGGATCGTGCTCGGCGGCGGGAACGAACGCGCGACGCTCGTCGACGTGTCGGCCTTGACGATGATGTGGAAGTCGCCGCTGATCGACGACGGCAGCGTGAACGTGGTCTGGTTGGTGTACGACTCGCCGGGCTTCAGAAAGCGCGGCTTGCCGAGCGCGTCGGTGAGCTGCGTGATGCGGACGCGGCTCTGCACCTCGGCCAGGCTGCCGCGGTCGACGACCGGGTAGTCGCTGAGGTCGAGCGACGCGTCGCGCGACAGATAGATGCCGTCGGCCCAGGCCGAGACGCGCGTGTCGCGGGTGCCGCGGTTGGTGACTGTCCACGAGACGGTGATCGTGTCGCCGGACGACGGGTTCGGGTCGGAGACGGTGATCGAGTCGATCTCGAGGTCGGCCTCGCGATAGGTCACCTCGAGCGTGCCGCGCGCCCGGTTGTTGTCGTTGCGCAGGCCTTCGTAGACGGTGTACGGGTAGTACTTGTCGCGCGCACCGGCGTTGTCGAGGTTGTCGCCCTTCAGCAGCTCGTCCGCAGGCTTCGACGACGTCGCCGCCGTCAGGCCTTCGGCGGGGTGCGCCGTGTCGGTGATGACGTAGATGTAGTACGGCCCGTTGGTCCCGGGAGGCAGCCGAAACTTGCCCGACGCCGTGTAGCTCGCGCCGTTCGCGAGTCCGCCGGCGTTGGTGTGCACCAGCGCGCCGAGCGCCGTCGCCCGCGAGGCGATGAACTCGGGATCGGGGCTGAAGAAGACGCTGTCGACCCAGCCCTGCGTGCCGCTCCAGACGTCGGCGCCGAGGTTGGTCACCGTCCAGGTGATCGTCGTTTCCTCACCGGAGAAGTTCTGCGGCTGCGTGACGACCGACGTCACCTGCAGGTCCGAGGGCCGGTTGTCGACGCTCGTCGCCACCGTCTTGGAGTTGTTGCTCTCGTCGAGCTCGGCCACCTGGAACAGGCGGTCGCTCTCGACGACCAGATAGCCGCCCGACACCGACGGCCCGAGCTGCACCGTCTGCGCCACGGTGTAGCTCTCGCCATTGCCGAGCGAGCGCTTCTGCTCGTATTCACCGACTTTCCACTTGACCGTGGCGAGGGCGAGGTTGGGGTTGTCGGTGATCCAGACCCGGTCGAGCCAGGTGCCGGTGAAGGCATCGCCCTGGTTCTGCACCGTGTAGCCGAACGAATAGGCGCCGGCGGCGGTCGCCGTCGGCTGCGCCGTCGCCTGCGTCACGACCAGGTCGGGCGGCGTCGTGCCGAGCACGCTGACCGGCCGCGCCTTGTAGTTGTTGTTGTCGATCTGGGTCGCGTCGTCGAGGTTGATGTTCGAGGCGAGCGTGTCCTCGAGGATCGCGTCGTAGGTGTCGCTCCAGACCGTGATGAAGTACTGGCCGCTGCGGACGTTGTCGGGGATCTGCGCGAGCATCGAGCCGAGGTAGTCGTCGCCCACGGCAAGGTTGCCGGTGTGCGTGACCTGGCCAATGAGGATGTCGCCCTTCGCCGGCGACGGACGGCGCTTGTCGACCGTGAGCCAGACGGAGTCGGTCCAGCTGTTGACGGTCGAGTTGTCGCCCTGCGTCGTCGCCACGCCCTTGTTGGTGACGGTGTAGTCGACCTGGACCGTCGCGCCGTGCACGACCTGGTCGGGCGCGACGACATTGCTCGTCACCAGGTCGGCGAACGGCACCGGGTCGACATGGAAGCGTGCCGCCGCCGTGTTGTTGCTCTCGTTCGGGTACTCGTCGACGCGGTTGTTGGCGTCGGCGACGACGATCAGGTAGGCGTCGCCGCGAAAGCGGATCGGAATGTTGACCGAGCCGGTCTGGCTGCTGTAGCTCTCGCCCGGCGCGAGCGCGGCGCCGCTGTCGAGGCGGGCGACCAGCACGTCGTCGCCGCTGAGCGTGCCGTCGAGCGAGAGGTAGACGTAGTCGCTCCACTGGCCGCTGGTCGCGACCGGGCCCATGTTGCTGACGGTGAAGCTGACCGCCGCGGCGGTGCCGGCGGTGACGCTGGTCGGCACGACGAGGTTGCCGACGCGCAGGTCGGGACGCGGATTGAGCGTCACGTCGATCGGATCGGCGGCGAAGGTCGCGTTGTTGCTGCGCGCGGCGCCGTGCTCGTAGACCTGCAGACCCGAGCTGCCGAGCAGGCTGTTGGTGACGACGCGGATCCGGTACGGACCTTCGATCTTCGCCGGCAGGCGCACCTGCTCGGTCCGCGTGTAGCGGATTCCCGAATCGAGGCCGCGGTCGTACGTGAAGGTGCCGAGCACGACCGGCGTGCCGGTGCCCGAGAGCGGCACCAGCTGCACGCTGTCGACCCACTGCCCGTTGGCGCGCGCCGGCCCCTGGTTGAGCACGGTCCAGCCGATGTCGACGAGCGCGCCTTCCTTGGCCGCGCCCGGCGCGGTCACGACCTCGACGACGAGGTCGGGCGACGGCGAGAGGGTCACCGGCACGGCGATCGACGAGCCGGTGTTGTTGCCGCCGTAGATGAACTCGAACGGGCCGCCCGACAGCGCCGTGCCGACGTTGAGGTAGTACGTTCCGGAGATCCCCTCGGGCAGCGTCGCCGAGATCGTCCGAACGTAGCTGTCGCCGGGCGACAGCTGGCCGACGTGCGACGCCGAGCCGAGATCCCAGCGCTGGCCGCTGCCGTCGGCGTTGACGCTGAGCCAGACGCTGTCGCCCCACGCGCCCGCGTCGGTGATGCCGATGCCGCGGTTGGCGACCGTCCACGTGATGTCGATCGGCTTGCCGCTGAACGCCGTGCTCGGCGTCGACACCGCCTCGACGCGGAGGTCGGCATACGGGATCGGCACCACGTCGAGCGGCTGCGTCGTCGCGCCCGTGTTGTTCGCCTCCTGGCCGTGCTCCCAGACGATTTGCGCGGCGTCGGTGACGACGAAAACCTTGCCGTGCTTGAAGAACGCCGGGCCGAAGCGGTAGTCGATGCTTCCCGAGTAGCTCGCACCGACCGCCAGCGCGCCGCTGTGCGCGACGTTGCCGAGGATGACGTCATCGGCGTCGCCGATCACGTCGTTGGTCGAGTAGACGATGCGGTCGGTCCAGGCGAGCGTGCGGCCGAGGCCGGTGCCGAGGTTCGTCACCGTCCACGTCACGTGGACCGTCGCCGGGTCGGCAATGACGAGCGGCGGCGCTGTCACCGCGGTGACGGCGAGGTCGGCGAAGAAGTCGCGGGCGACGTCGATCGCCAGGCTGTCGACGTTGTTGGTCTCGCCGGCCGTGTTCTCGTTGTTGGCGTTGCCGCTGTCGGTGACGACGATCAGGCGCCACGCGCCCTCGAGCTCGACCGGCAACGTGAACGACAGCTGCGACGCTTCGCCCGCGCCGGCCGCGAGCGCGGCATGCAGCACCTCGCCGAGCTTGACGTCGTCGGCGCTCACCGTGCCGTCGCGCGAGAGGTAGACGGCGTCGCGAACGTTGCTGGCCGGCGCGGCGCCGGCGTTGCGAGTCGTCCAGCTCAGCAGGATCGCCTCGCCGCCCTGCAGCGTGCCGGTCGTCGCCAGGTCGGCGACGACGAGGTCGGGGCTGACGATCGCGATCGTCGTCGCGGCGACGTTGTCGCTTTCGTTCGATTCGGCGACGAAGCCCGGCCGGTCGGCGACGACTTCGAGGCGCCAGTCGCCGGCGGGAAGCGCCGGCACGGTGAAGGTCAGCGTCTGTGCGAAGCTGGCGCCCGGCGCCAGCGTGCGCCTGATCGCGACGCTGCCGTCGGCGATCACGCGCGTCGCGTTGACGCCGCTCGCGTCGACGAGGCGGAGCTCCTCCTTCATCAGCGCATCGGCGACGTCGTTGCCGGTGTTGCGAACGCTGTACGAGACCTGGACCGGGTCGCCGACCTTCCACGCGGCCGGCGCGGCCAGGCCCTCGACGACGAGGTTGGCCTTCGGCTCGGGGACGATCGTCGTCGGCGTCGCCGCGGCGGCGACGTTGTTCGCCGTCCGCCCCGGCTCGTACACAGCCGCGAACGCGTCGCTCTTGACGATGAAGTACATCGGCCCGAGCGTGCCGGCGGGGACGAGCGCATCGAACGATGCGGCGTAGCTCGCGCCGGCGTCGAGCGCGCCGACGTGGGTGAGCGAGCCGAGCAGGATCGCGCCGCCGCCGAGGACCGGCGAGGCGGAGAGATAGAGCTGGTCGACCCAGCGGGCGACGTCGGTCGCGGCCGTGCCGTTGTTGGCGACCGACCACTCGACGTGCACCGTGCGGTTGACGAACGCGCTCGCCGGTGCGCCGGTCACGCTCGGCACGAGATCGGCGGAGGTCGCGGCGACGCTGAACGGCGCCGAGATTCGCGTGTTGTCGGCGCGCGTGCCGACCTCGACGACCGCCGCGTCGACGTCGCTGACGACGGCGATGCGGTACGTCCCGGAAATGCGCGACGGCAGGCGCACGCTCGCGCTCTGGCTGTAGCTCGCGCCGATCGCCAGGCCGCCGGCGTGGCTGACGTTGGCAAGGATCACGTCGTCGGCGTTGCCGATCACGCCGTCGCTGCTGAGGACGATCCGGTCGGTCCAGCTGCCCGTGGCCGCGGTGGTGCCCGAATTGACGACGCTCCAGCCGATCGTGACCAGGTCGCCGGCGCTCGCCTGCGTCGGCGCGATCAGATCGCTCGCCACCAGATTGGCGTACGGCCGCGCCGCCGACGTGAACAGGCCGGCGGCACTGTTGTTCGCTTCGGCGTTGCCGCTCGGGTTGGTCTCGAACAATGCGCCGAGGCCGCCCAGATCGCTGTCGACGGCGACGATGACGTCGAACTGGCCGCTGCCGCCGGCGCCCTCGGGCAGCGTGAACGTGTACGAGCGCGCGCGCGATTCGCCGACGCCGAGCGGCGCTGCCGCGGCGCCGCTGAACGAGAGCAGCGCATTGACGAGGATGGCGCCCGGCGTGCCGTCGCCGTTGCGCTGGCGGACGAGGATCCGGTCGGTGAAGCCGATCGGCGTCGGCACGCTGCCCTGATTCCGATCGTTCCAGAGCAGGGTCACGACGTCGCCGGCCTGCGGCGAGGGATTGGCGAGGCGCAGGTTCTCGACGACGAGGTCCGGGCCGACGGTCGCGAGCTGGTCGAGCGTGTTGTCGGCCTCGAGCGAGCCCGACGAATTGGCCTCGGGAATCTGGTTCAGCGAATCGACGATGACGCGAAAGCGCAGCGCGCCGATCGAATTGACCCCCGCCGGCCAGGCGAAGCTCGCGCTGCGCGCGATGCTCGCGCCGCTGCCGATGTTCTGCGCGGTGAACGGCTGGTTGATCGCCGCGATCAGCTGGCCGGTGGTCTGGTTGAGCACCTCGACGCGCTCGGTCCAGTTGCCGACAGCGGCCGTGGTGCCGGAGTTGCCGGTCAGCCAGCTGACGGTCACGGTGTCGCCGGGCTTCCAGTCGGCGACCGGCGCGATCGCGAGGCTGCTCGGCGCCAGATTGATGTAGGTCGGATTGATCCGCACGGGCGCCGAGACGGTGACGTTGTCGGCGCGCGTGTCGGGCTCGATGACAGCGGCGGCGAAGTCGGTCGCGAAGACGACTCGGAACGTGCCGTCGAGATTCGGCGGCAGGCGAACGGTGACGCTGTCCTCGTACGTCGCGCCTGCCGCGAGGCCGCCCGCGTGCACGGTGTTGACGAGGATGATGTCGTCGTTGCTGATGACACCGTCGACGCTCAGGACGAGCCGGTCGGTCCAGCTTCCCGACGCCGCCACCGTGCCGGTGTTGGTGACCGACCAGCGCAACGCGAACAGTCCGCCGGAGTCGCCAGCGGTCGGAACGCTGACCAGGGTCGCGACCAGGTTCGGATAGTTGCGCGCCGCGGCGGCGAACGAGCCCGTGCCGGTGTTGTTCGTCTCCGCGGTTCCCGCGGCGTTGGTTTCGATCACCGTGCCGACGCCGGTGACGTTGTTGTCAGCGGTGATCGTCACGTCGAAAGTGCCGGTGCCGCGCAGGCCGTCGGGCAAGGTGATCGTCGATGAGCGCAGGCGCGCTTCGCCTGCAGCGACGGGCGTCGCAGCGGCGCCGGTGAAGGCGACCGCAGTGTCCAGAACGACGGCGCCCTGCGTGCCGTCGCCGTTGCGCTGGCGGACGACGACGTGATCCAGGAACGTGCCCGGCGTCGCCGCGTTGCCCTGGTTGAAGTCTTCCCACTGCAACGTCACGACGTCACCGGCCGAGGGCGCGCTCTCGACGATGCGAACGTTGCGCACCGTCAGGTCGGGGGCGACGATCGCGAGCAGGGCCGAGCCGACGTTGTCGGTCTCGCTCGTCTCGGCGACGGCGTTGGTCGAGTCGGCGACGACTTCGACGCGCCAGTTGCCGGGAGGCAGGGTCGGCACGATGAACGACAGGCTGCGCGAGTACGAGCCGCCGGCGGCGACCGTCTGGCGGGTCGCGCTCGACGTGCCGAGCACACGCATCGCCTGCACGCCGGTCGGATCGACCAAGCGCACCTGCTCCGACAGCACCGCGTCGACCGGCCCCGAGCCGGTATTGTTGACGCGGTAGTCGACGCTGACGCTGTCGCCGACCCGCCACTGGGCCGGCGCGACGACGTTGTCGACGGTGAGGTTCGCCGACACCGCGCCGACGACCTGCGTGGGAGTGGTCGCGACGATGACGTTGTTCGCGGTGTGGCCCACCTCGCTAAGGAATCCGAACGTGTCGACCTTCACGACCACGTACATCGGGCCGAGCAGCGTCGCCGGAACGGTGAAATCGAGAGCGGCCTGATAGGTTCCACCTGCCGCCACGGTTCCCGCACGAAAGGTGGTGCCTACGCTGACCGAAGAGGCCGTCAGCGTCGGCGTTGGAGAGAGATAGACCTGGTCGATCCACCCGTTGATCGCCGAGATGGCAACGTTGCCGATGTTGCTGACGGACCAGCCGATGTGCGCCGTGGCGCCGGCGGTAACAACGGTCGGCACGCTGGTCAAGGTAGGGGTCAGGTCGGCCGAAGCCGGTGTGCTGACAAGCGTGATGGACGCGAGCGCGATGTTGTTCGATCGCACTTGATCCGAAAAAACCGATGTCGCATCGGTGATGAAGCCGATGCGATAGTTGCCCAGCTTTCCTGCCGGCATCGTGATCGTTGGAATGACTCCGTAACCGCTCCCGGGAGGTATTCCGTTGGGGAAGCCTCCGCTCGTGAACTCGAGCAGGAGGATGTCATCCGCGTTGCCGATCACATCGTCGCTGCTGAGCACGAGGCGATCGATCCAAGTGCCCGTGGCTGTCAGCGGACCGTTGTTTTGGACGTTCATCCGAACCGAGATCGCGGTGCCCGCTTGCGCCGTCGCCGGCGCTTCGATGCTGGTCGCCACCAGGTCCACCGAGGCGGCGGACGTCGATGCGAATGTGCCGCTGGCTGCGTTATTCGACTCGGCGGTGCCCGCCGCATTCGACTCGACCACGGTGCCGACGCCGGCCGTGTTGTTGTCGGCAGTCACGGTTACATCGAAAGCGCCCGTACCGGTAGCGCCGGTGGGCAGCGTGAGGGTCGTCGATCGGGCTCGCGCTTCGCCAGCGACGACAGGGTTGGCGGCGGTACCCGTGTACGACACGGCCGTGTCCAGGACAACCGCGCCCGCGCTCCCGTCGGCATTGCGCTGCCGAACCACGACGTGATCCAGGAACGTGCCGGGCGTCGCCGCGTTGCCCTGGTTGAAGTCCTCCCACTGGAGCGTGACGGTGTTGCCGGGATGCGGCGCGGTCTCGAGCAATCGAACGTTCCGCGCGATCAGGTCAGGGGCGACGATGGCGAGCACCGTCGAGGCGACGTTATCGGTCTCGCTGCTCTCGGCCAGGACGGCCGTGCGGTCGGCGACGACTTCGAGACGCCATTGCCCCGGCGGCAAGGTAGGCGCCGTGAAGGTCAGGCTTTGCGTATAAGAGCCGCCGATCGGCAGGGTGCGGAGTGCCGAGGTCGACGAATTGGCCAGCACGCGCGTTGCATTCACGCCCGTCACGTCGACGAGGCGGATCTCTTCCTGGAGCGTGGCCGATAGCGACGCCGTGCCGATGTTGTTAACCCGATACGACACGCTGACGGTGTCGCCGACACGCCATTGCGAGGGCGCGACCAGGTTGTCGACGGTCAGATTGGGCAGTGGCGTGCTGCTACCCACGAACGTCGAGGTAGCGGCTGTGGCGACGTTGTTGCCCTGGTTGGAGATCTCGTTGAAGACACCGCCCTGGTCCGTCGTCACGATGAAATAGATCGGACCCGTCACCGTGACCGGCAAGAAAAATGTGCCTGAGGTCGTATAGCTGGCACCGGGTGCGAGCGCACCGGTATGGCCGTACGTGAAGTACTGCGTCCAGGAGGACCGGATAGCAGGCGTGGGCGACGAGTAGATGGTGTCGTACCACACGTCGTCGGACGTCGTGGACACGCCGATGTTCTTGACGCTCCACTGGATCTGCGCGATCCCCCCGACCGCGACGGTGGCCGGGACCGATGTAATCGTCGGCAGCAGATCCGAGTACCACGGAGCCGCCGTGACGTTGACGACCGAGATCGGCACCATGAAGGTGTTGTTGGAACGCGTGTCGCCTTCCGCCACCACCGAATAGACGTCGGCGATCACGCCGAGCTGATACGTGCCCAGAAGGTTGGCGGGAAGCGTGATGTTCGAGTAGATGTAGTAGGTCGACCCGACTGCCATCTCAGGTGCGTAGTTCGGGGCAACCTCCGCCAGAACGATGTCGTCGGCATTGCCGATGATTCCGTCTGCACTCAGGACCACTCGATCTGTCCATCCGGTCGGCACCGGCGCGGTCCCCTTGTTGGTCTCGGTCCAACGCATGTAGACGGTCGTGCCTGCCTTGACCTGAGGTGCGACCGAAATCGCCAAGGCTGCCAGGTCGGGCGTGCCGGTGCCCAATGGCTCCAAGGGCCCTCCGTCAGTTGCGGACGAACCAGCGTCGGCAGTTGACGAGGCCGCTGCCTGAAGGGGCGACACGCCATCTCGGCTCGCCAGGGCAGGGCTTTCGGTGCCCGAGAGACGATCACGGATGAATTGCGCATTCCATTCGCTGCCGTCGTCGAACACGATCCTCGACAAGGTGTTCGCGTTTGCCGAGGCCGCATCTGTCGAAAAGCCGGCGATGGTGATCTGGTCCGAGGCGTCGGCAAGGGTGATCCGCAACGCGAGGCGACCGACGACCGTCGGGTCGTTCACGAGCGACAAGGAGATGTCCGACGCGACGACGCCCGCCTTGAACTGCAAGGTGTCGTTAACACCTGCCGGCGAGCCGTCGCCGAGAGAGAACGTCAGCTCTCCATCTCCCTTGCCAAACAGGTAGAGGTTGTTGCTGACGACGCCACCCAGCGCTTGGTCGCCCGGCCCGACGAGCGTCGTGGCCGGGACGAGGGTCTCCGGTGGCGCGTCCACGACAACGCCGCTGTCGAGCGTCATCTTCCCCGGCCCGGTGCGGGTTACCGCGCGCGCCATGATCGCGGCCAGATCCCACGTCGTCCCGTCGCTGCTGAAGCGGATGCCCTGGACCGGTGATGAAGGATTCGCGGGGTCGTCGCCGAAGAACGAATCGATCAGCACGCTGTCGCCGGACTCGTGGATCGCCAGCAGCAGGCTGTCCCTGCCGTCGCCGCCTCCGGGGATCCGGGTGGCGACCACCTCGGCAGGACGGATGTCGCCTTCGAACTGGAGAAAGCCGGTCTGGCTCGATGCGCCGTCGAGGTACGAACGAGACTCGATCTGCTCGGCGCCGTCGTTGCGGTGAAAGCGATAAACGCTCTCGCCTTCCTGGCTGTCGCCGACGACGAGATGGACCGCCGGGATCGCGTCGGCGGACAGCAGGAGCTTGGGCTCGAGCGTCTCGATGCGCCAGGGGTGGATTTCCGGCGCACCGACGGGAGCGCCGCGCCGCGCGCCGAACGATTTCTTCCACGTGTCGAGCGCGCCGCGGACCGCTCGCGCCATCGGCGTCACGCGCCCGCGAGGCCGTTCTAAGCGTTGGCGGGGAATGGACGCGCGGCGGGAATGCTTGGACATGGGACGACCTCGTAAGAACAAACCCTGAGGGACACTTGGGTCGCCGCGGCCGTCGCCGGAAGGCCCCATGTAGGATCATTCTTACGCAGGATTCACGCCCATCGACTCAGTGTTTTGGGGGTGTCGATGCGTCGGCGCCTCGCTTCGTGACGACGCGGACAGACGAGCTTGACAAACGATCCCGGCGCGTCGATGCGGCCGAAGCGAGGCCGTCGGATTTCGCTCAGGACGCGCTCTGGAATCCTCGCGCGCGATAGGTCAGGACGAGCGTGTCCCGGTGGCCGTAGCCCTCGAGCGGCTGGATCGGCGTGCTCTCGTGGATGACGCGCTCGTCGTCGAGGACGAGCGTGGTCCACGGCTCGAGCATCGTGAAGCGCAGCCCCTCGGGGCCGTCGGCCGCGAACACGCGCGTCTCGCCGCCCTTGATACCCTCGCGGCCGACGAGGACGACGACAACGAGGTCGACGCCGTCGCGATGGGCGCCTTCGGGGGTCGGCCAGCCGATGCCGTCGGTCGTGTCGATGCGGAACTGGTGCGCCTCGACGAACCACGGCTGCTCGCCCTTCGCCGCCGAGGCGAGGCGCGCGAAGGCGGCGAGGATGCGGTGCCATGCCGGCAGCGCGAGCACTGCGCTGTCGATCGGCTCGAACCAGCGCTCGAGGCCGCCATGCAGCGCGTTGTATTCGACCGGCTGCCAGTGGGCACGATGCGCAACGAGTTGAACATCGCTGCCGGTGACGACGAAGCTCGCGTGGCGGCGGCGCCGGTAGCGGCCGCCGCCGCGCAGGTGCGGATCGGGAGGCAGCGCATCCCACGACGGCCGCAAGGCGTCGAGGTCGGCGATGCCGACGCCGACGAGCTCCGCGAAATCGCCGCTCGCGATGACCGCGTGGCCGCGCCCGCGCAGGGCCCCGGCGAGATCGCCCGGCGCGGTGGTCGGTGCGCTGAGCGGCGTCGAGCTCATCCGCCGTGGCGGGACCGGGCCAGCGCGGCGCCCTGCGCCAGCGCCGCGAGCTTGGCCTCGGCGACCTCGCGCCGCATCGGCGCCAGGCCGCAGTTGGTGCACGGGAAGAGACGCGCCGCCGGCACATGACGCAGCGCCGTCGCGATCGTCGCGGCGACCTGCTCGGGCGTCTCGATCACGTCGGAGGCGACGTCGATGACGCCGACCATCACGTCCTTGCCGTCGAGCAGGCGCATCAGCTCGGCCGGCACGTGTGAGTGGTAGCACTCGAGCGAGACCTGGTCGATCCGGCTCCTGGCGAGCGCCGGGAACACCTGCTCGTACTGGCGCCACTCGTCGCCGAGCCCCTGCTTCCAGTCGACGTTGGCCTTGATGCCGTAGCCGTAGCAGATGTGGACCGCGGTCTTGCAGGTCAGCCCCTCGGCCGCGCGCTCGAGCGCGCCGACGCCCCACTCGGCCGCGTCGGCCATGTAGACGTTGAACGCCGGCTCGTCGAACTGGATGATGTCGACGCCGTCGGCCGCGAGTGCCCGCGCTTCCTCGTTGAGCAATTCGGCGAACGCGTGCGCCATCCTGATCCGCCCCTCCTTGCCGCTGCCGTAGTAGCGATCGGCGACGGTGTCGACGATCGTCATCGGCCCCGGCAGCGTGAACTTCAGGCGCTTGCCGGTGTGGGCGCGGGCGAGGCGCGCCTCGGTCGCGTGGACGCGGCCGGAGAGACGAAGCGGCCCGACGACCTGCGGCACCATCGCGTCGTAGCGGTTGTCGCGGATGCCCATCTTCACCTTGTGCTCGAAGT
>Ga0070671_100000332_pt1 | contig 32395 bp, 15 predicted proteins | sample KBSS73metaG_FD_65341 | JGI IMG/M metagenome (GOLD analysis project Ga0070671, IMG submission 65341) | Switchgrass rhizosphere microbial communities from Kellogg Biological Station, Michigan, USA - KBS S7-3 metaG | ecosystem: Host-associated > Plants > Roots > Rhizosphere > Soil ...
TGGCCGCGTTGGAGGAGGGCGCGTCCGCTGTCTAGCGAGAAGTTGGCGTGTTGGCGGCTGACGGCGACGCGGCTGAGGTCGGCGGCGATCTTGCGTTCGGCGGCGGCGCCTGCGGTGTCTCCCTGACGGACGAGGATGGAGGCCAGCGTGATGTGCGGGCTGGGCTGGTTTGGCATCAGCTGGATGGCGCGATGGAGGGCTGCGAGGGCTTTGTCGGGTTGGTCGTTCTGCTTGTAGACGTTGCCGAGCATGGCCCAGGCGTCTCCGTGATCGGGGCGGAGGGTGGTGGCGCGCTCAAGTTCGGCCTGCGCCTCGGGGAAGCGGGCAAGCTGCATGTAGAGGATGCCGAGAGTGTACGGAGGATCGGGGAGTGAGGGATCGAGTTTGGCGGCCTGCTCGAACTCGGGGATGGCGGCGTTGACGTTGTCTTTGAGTTTGTAGGCGAGGCCGAGGTCGTAGTGTAGCTGCGGGTTATCGGGGTCGGCGGCGAGGCCCGCGCGGAACTGCTCGATGGCGTGATCGAGATCGGCTTGCTGGAGATAGGCGACGCCGAGGTCCTCGCGAAGTGTTGCGCTTGAGGGAGTGAGGGCGACGGCTCGTTGGTAGAGGGGGATTGCGCGCTTGGCATCGCCGAGCTGGACGAGGGCGAGGGCGTAGTTGGTGAGGGTGGGGGCGTCCTGTGGGTGAGCGGCGGCGGCTTGTTCGAAGTAGGGAAGAGCTTCGCGTGGATTTCCGCTGGCCTGTAGGGTGAGTGCTAGCTCGTACTTGGCGTCGATGGAGGACGGTGCCAGTTGGAGTGCGAGGCGGAAGGTTCTGAGTGCCTGCTCGTCCTCGCCGGTGGCGCGGAGAGCACGCCCGAGTTGAAGCGTACAGTCGAGGTCGTTTGGGGCAAGGCGGTTGGATTCAGTGAGCGAGGCGACGGCGGCGGGAGGATTGTGCTGGGCGAGGAAGACAGAGCCGAGATGAAAGTGTGCGGCGGCGAAGGTTGGGTCGAGCGTAATGGCTTGCTGGAAGTGTGCGGCGGCTTCCGGATAGTTCTCGCGCTGTGCGAGGAGTGTGCCGAGGGCGTCTTGTAAGGCGGCGCTGTTTGGATTCGATGCGAGAGCATGTTCGATGAGAGTCTGTGCGGCAGCGGGCTGCGAGCTGACTTCGAGGGCTGTGGCGTATCCGATGGTCTGGTCGGGGGAGAGAGCGATATGTGTCTGGTCGACGCCCTGAAAGAGCGGGAGGGCGCGAGCGTAGTCGCGCAGTTGTGTGTAGGCGAGAGCAAGGTTGAGCGCGGCGTTGTTGTCGGAGGGATCGAGTTTGCGCGCGAGTTCCAGCTCGGCAGCTGCGGCTTTGGGGTTGTTCTCAGCCAGGAGAACTGTGCCGAAGGCGGTGTGGCCTGCGGCAATTTTGGGAGCGAGGCGGACGACACGGGCGAACTGGGTATGGGCGGTAGGGAGGTCGTTGCGTTGGTAGGCTTCGGTGCCGGCGCGGAAAGCGGTGTCGGCGGCCTTGATGGTGTCGGCTGAAGGGTGGGGAGCGGGCTTGGCTTGAGCATGGACGACCGGCGCGAGCGAGACAAGCAGCAGCATTGCGCTTAGGTGGCCGCGGTGCATGGTGAGACTATCGCGCAGCCGGTGGCGCGAGGGCAAGCTCTACGAAGCTGCGGCCGGCGTAGAGACGGTAGGAGTTCGCAGTCGGAGAGGCGAGGATCTGGAGCGGTGTGGGACGGCGTAGCTCTGCGTCGTGTGTGGATTTGGTGGTGAATAGATCGTGGCCGCCTAGGTCCATTACGACGAATTGATCGTTGGCGATGAAGCCGCAGCCATAGGCTCCGGGAGCGAGGCGGTGGCCCCCGATCTCGATAGTGGATTCGGTGATGAGGTAGGCTTGATATTTCTGCTGGATGGAACTGGAGTAGCCGGAGGTATCGACGAGGGTTGCGAGAAGGAGGGCGTCTTTTGAAAAGCGGACTCCGCCGGAGTTGCGAGCCTGGATAGAGGCGCTTTGGCCGCGGAAGAAGACGGAGGGAGGAAGGATAGCTCCGGCATCGGTGGCGTTGAGGATTTTAGTCTCGGCGCCTGCAGATGCTGACTGCGCATTGGAGCGAGCGGGGGTGAGGACGAGGGCGGCGAGGAGAGCGGTGGCGAAGACGTAACGTAGCATCGCTGCCCATCGTACCGATGCCTGCGCTATGCTGCAACGGTGATACGAGTGATGCGGCATGCGTGGATGTTCGGACTGCTGTGCGGAGTTGCGGCTGCGCAGACGGGTTCGACCGGTATCGACCACTTTGCGCTACGTGATGACAGTTTGGCGATTCGCAGGAACGTCGAGGCGGGGAAGCCGTTCACGGTCGCGGGAAGACAGGGTGTGATTGTCGGGCGGCAGGCGGGAGTCTTTGAGGCGTGGCTGCTGCCCGTGAAGCTATTGAGCGATCTGCGCATCGAGGCTGAGATGGATGGGTATCCGCTGCCGATCGATTTGAACGCGCATGCTGGGGGGATCGAGGTTTTTCCGGACAGGACTGTGATTACGTACTCGCATATCGCGCTGTCGGTCCGGCAAATTATGTTTGCGCCGGATGAAACAGAGGATGGTACGGGTGCGGTGGTGCTGTTTGAGATCGATGCAGTGAAGCCAGTGCAACTGACGCTTCGATTTACACCGGAGATGCGACCGATGTGGCCGCAGATGAGCCAAGGGATACCTTCGGCGGAGTGGGTAAAACGCGGAGCGAGCGGCTTCTATCTGTTGCACACAGACTTTCCAAATCTTGCCGGTGCAGTGGCGATGCCGGGAGCGCAGCCGGGGATTATGGCTCCGTACCAGGAGAGGCCGCAGTTTCATCCGCTGGAGTTGAAGCTCCGTTACGACCCGAAGCGCGATGGGAACCGGTACTTTCCTCTGCTGATGGCAGTCGGGAGAGATGCGGAGACGGCGTCGAATGCGGCGCTCGAGGGAAAGGTCGATCGACTGCGTGGGGCGGTTGAGAAGGTCTATGGCACGCATGCCGAGGCTTATGCGCGAATGGAGAAGGAGCTTACGGCAATTCATACACCGGATGCCGGTTTCGATGCGGCGTTTTCGTGGGCGGCGATCTCGATTGAGCAGTTGCAGGCGAAGGCTCTGCCAAATGGCGAGCTTGGGTTGGTGGCTGGGTACTACGCGTCTGGGGATTCGGCCCGACCTGGATTTGGATGGTTCTTCGGTCGCGATGCGCTGTACACGCTGTATGCGGTGAATGGTTTCGGCGACTTCGTGCTGGCGCGGCGGGAGCTGGAGTTTCTGATCGCTCGGCAGCGTGAAGACGGCAAGATGATGCACGAGTACTCGCAGGCCGCGGCGTTTGTGGACTGGAAGAGCCTGCCGTACATGTATGCCGCGGCCGATGCTACGCCTCTGTTTTTGACGGCGATGTGGGACTATGTGCGGAGCAGCGGCGATGTCGAATTTCTACGCAAGCATCGAGATTCTGTGGAACGAGCTTGGCGGTTTGAGACGGCTCATGATTCGGATGGTGATGGCATCTACGACAACTCGCAGGGGACGGGCTGGGTGGAGAGCTGGCCGCCAGGCATGCCGAAGCAGGAGATCTATCTTGCGCTGCTCGATCAGCAGGCTTCTCAAGCGATGGTGAAGCTGGCTCAGCTACTCGGGGATGAGGCGATGGTAGGCGAGGCGACGAAGCGAGCGGATGCAGTGGGGAAGGCGATCGAGGCTGAGTACTACGACGCTTCGGGCGGCGCTTACGCGTTCAGCAAAAACGGAGGTACGATGGATCGCGCCGCTACCATGTATCCGGCGATTGCTTGGTGGAATGGCGTTGAAGGTGGGCTGGCGCATGCGGATGCGAGCTTTGCACGGTGGGCGTCGCATGATTTTTCTACGGACTGGGGGCTTCGCGATGTCGCCGCAAGCGATCCTCTGTACGACCCGATCAGCTATCACCAGGGTTCGGTGTGGCCGCTGTTTACGGGGTGGATGTCAGTGGCAGAGTACCGTACGGGGAGGGCGCTTGCGGGCTATACCCATCTAATGCAGACCGCTGACCTGACAACGGCGCAGGATCTGGGTGCGGTGACGGAGTTGCTGTCAGGGGACTTCTTTGTGCCATTTGGCCGAAGTACGAGTCATCAGCTGTGGTCGTCGGCGATGGTGGTGACGCCCGCTTTGCGGGGGATGTTTGGGATCGACGTAGATGCCCAGGAGCATGTGGTGCGGGTGCATCCGCAGCTGCCTGCGGACTGGAATGAAGCAAGTGTGGAGCGGCTCCATGTTGGTGATTCGATTTGTTCGTTGGAGTATGCGCGACGCGGTAGTGCGATGACCGTGAGGATGAAGATGCTTAGCGGCCCGCCAGTGCGCGTGACAAGCACCGTGAGGGGAGCAAAGACCGCGGCCGATGGATTGGTTGTGTCGATACCCCTACCGGCGGTTGAGCTAGGGGTGGCGCATGGGCTTCCGCTGCCGGGAGCGCGGACGGCGCAGATGAAGGTGCTGTCGGAGGTTCAGGAGGAGCGTGCGTTGCGGCTCGAACTCGAGGGGCTGGCAGGAACCGAGGTTGAACTGCGAGTCCGGCGTAATGCAGCAGGTTTGAAGGTACGTGCAGAGGGTGGGTCGTTGATTGGCGAAGAGAGAGCGCGCGTGAGTTTTCCGGCAGGCGAAGGATATCGTCGGCAGGTACTGATTCTGAGCTGGTAGGTTGAGGGATCGGGATCGTAGTCGCGATAGAGTGACGCGGCAGAGCGCTTTTCCGTGAACTTCGCGAGCAGGTTGTTCATCTGGAGATAGACGCCGTTGGTCCAACCGAAACCAACGACGTTAGCTTTGTATCCGGTCGCAACTTCGACGTTGGCAGAGCCGCTTACGACGTCATATTTCTCGCGGATGGTGCCGTCGCGGAGGAAGTTCTCGAGGATAGTTTGCGAGAACTTTGTTGCGATGCGGTCTGCATCGGCGGTGAAGCGGTACTGAGCAAGGCCTTTGATGGTGAGCCATGTTGTGGGCGCCCATCCGTAAGGGAGGTCCCACTGGGTTCCGGAATCGAAATCGCTCATGGCGACTCCGCCGGGGCGTTCCATGAGAGGCAGATGGAGCCTCAGCGCAGCGGCCTGAGTGGGAGTGGCGAGGCCAGCCCAAAGTGGATAGAACGCAGAGATGTAGTTGTAGCTGGAAAGCCGGTGGTTGACGAAGTCATAGTCGTAGAACATGCCGGTCTTTTCGTTCCAGAGGAATTTGTTGATCGCGGTTTTTCGGGCTGCGGCGCGGCTGTTCCATTCGGCAGCCTCATCTGCATGACCTAGCAGGGTGGCGAAGTGAGCCATGTCGCGCTCGTATTTGTAGAGCAAGCTGTTAAGGCAGACGGGGGCGTAGTTCTGGGTAGAGCCGCTGAACGGGCCGAAGCGGAAGCTGGGATCGAATCCGGATTCGCGCATGGCGCGATCGCCGCGATAGAAGCCGGCGCTGAGACGATGACCATCGACGTGCGCCGCAGCGCAGACTTTGGAGGCGGCGATGTCGCAACTTGTTTTGGCGAGTTCGGCGGCTTGAGCGGGTGTGGGATCGTCGGGAGCTTCGATCAGGTAGTCGGTGTGGACGCTGGGGTGGGAGAGCAGCCAACGAATGATGTCGGGATAGTAGGTGCTGTCGTCTGCCATTTCGGGAACAGGGCCAGCGCCGACATCGAAGTAACGTGCGAGGCCGGTGTCTCCGGCGAGATGCGGTTCGGTGATCCAGACGTTGTAGTCACGTTTGGCATAGCCGTAGGCGCGGGCAAGCCAGGCTCTTGTGACGGGCTTGCCTGCAGGGTGCTCGTAGAGCTCGCGAATCATCGAGGTGAGGAAGGGCGGCTGCGAGCGGGTGAGGTGATAGGTGCGATTGGCGTTGAGGATGGAGCCGTAGTTTTCGATCTCGAAGAAAAAGTTCTCGATCATCCCGCGAGCGAGATCGGTGCGTTTGTCGGCGACCAGGCCGAGTATGATGAAGTAGCTGTCCCAGCCGTACATCTCGTTGAAGCGGCCGCCTGGAACGACGTAGGGGTTGGGCAAATAGAGCAGGCCTTCGTCTGGCACGTCTGCGACGGTGACATCACCCATGTGGAAGATTTTTCGTGGGAGTGTGCGGACGTCAAGCTTGCATTGCAGCTGCATGGCGGCGACGGAGGCTGGAGTGGACATGCCAGCGGGTAGATAGAGAATGGGTGCGGTGGTGACCTTGGGGTCCACGACGGACTTGCAACTGGTCATTGATCGCGAGAGCGTGTCCCAATTGGTGTGGATGTAGGCGAGAATTTTTGCCTTAGCCGCAGAGTTGGGCGCGGCGGTCTGTGGTGCGGCGTTGCCGGCTAGGAGCGTGCTGGCGAGAACAAGAAGGGCAGGGAGGCGAACCGCTGGATTCATCAGAAGTGATCTCCGGGCCAGTGAATTAATCTGTCGCTATTGTAGGCTTGCGATCCAGGTTGCGTAGGGCGGCAGCTGGATGTGGGTGAGGTTGGATTGCTGATTGAGCGAAGGAGAACTGGTAAGGAGCGTGTGGGCTTTGCCTGACGGGAGGCGATCTTTTCGATTATCGAAAGAGACGGTCTGGGGTTCACCGGTGAAGTTGAGCACGACGAGTATTGGTGGATGACCTGCAACGCCGTTGCGAAGGTACGAGAGCACATACGGATTCGTTACATCCAGCATGGTCAAGCTGCCATCGCGCAGGGTGGGGTCGGTCCTTCGCATTGCGATCAGTTGTTTGTACCAATTGAAGAGGGAGTTCGGATCGTCCTGCTCAGCCTTCACGTTCTTGGTGGTGTAGTCGGGGGCGACGGGAAGCCATGTAGAGGTTGCCGTGCTGAAGCCAGAGTTCTGCGATGGGTCCCACTGCATGGGGGTGCGCTCGCCGTCGCGCCCTTTTTCGCGGGGCCAGCCGGTTATGCCGATGGGGTCTTTGACATCCTCTTTGCGCTCGGGCGTAGTGGTTGTCATACCGAGTTCCTGGCCGTAGTACATCAGTGCAGTGCAACGGGTAGTGAAGAGAATGGCGGCGAGAAGACGGGCGATGAGCTCATCGTGGGTGCCTTCGCCGTAGCGGTTCCAGCTGCGAATGTTGTCGTGGTTGTCGAAGACGAAGAGCGGCTGGTTACCATTGATCTTGGTTTCGGCGTCTGAGATGCGTTCGCGGAAGACCGTCGCGTCGAGCTTATTGATGAAGCCGACTTGCATGTCCATGGGCAGTTGGAGCTCGTTGTGTTTGGCGCCTCCATACCATTTGTCGAGTTCAGCGATGTTCGGCAGGTAGGTCTCGCCGATAACGACGCGCTGGCCGGAATATTTGTCGACCATCGTACGGAGGCGGCGCATAACGCCGTGAACTTCGGGAAGGTTTTCGTAGAGGGAGGTGTCCTGATTGGCGTCGCCGTAGGCGTTCGTGCCGGGGAGTTGTTTCGCGTCAGTGAGCTTTGGGTCTTCGAAGAGGGTCGGTATGGCGTCGAGGCGGAAGCCGGCGACGCCGCGATCGAGCCAGAAGCGGACGGCTCCAAACATGGCTTTTTCGACGGCGGGGTTGCGCCAGTTGAGGTCTGGTTGCTGAATGTAGAAGCGGTGGTAGTAGTACTGGCCGCGGCTTGCTTCGTATTGCCAGGCCGAGTGGCCGAAGACGCTTGTCCAGTTGTTCGGAGGATTATCGGGTGGCGGCGCTCCGCCGGATCTGCCGTCGCGCCAGATGTACCAGTCGTGCTTCGGATTTGTTCTGGAGCTTTTCGATTCGAGGAACCATGGGTGTCTGTCGGAGGTGTGGTTCATCACCATGTCCATGATGATGCGGATGCCGCGCTTATTTGCCTCGGAGGCGAAACGGTCGAAGTCAGCGAGCGTGCCGTACTGGGGGTCGATGTTTTCGTAGTCGGAGATGTCGTAGCCGAAATCGATTTGTGGTGATGGGTAGATTGGCGAGAGCCAGATTGCATCTACTCCGAGCGCCTGGAGGTAGTCGAGGCGCTCGGTGATGCCGTTCAGGTCCCCGATACCGTCGCCGTTGGAGTCCTGAAAGCTGCGGGGGTAGATCTCGTAGATGACGGCATGTTTCCACCAGGGCGCCTTAGTGGCTATGGCCGAGTGTGGTGTTTTCTGGGCGCCCCGAAATGTCTGGATCGTCTGTGCTGAGAGGACGGATGATTCAATCAAGACGAAGGCGGCGAATGTTGCGATGACGGAGCGTCCTCTGTGAACTGCACCGCTGGTGCGTTCAAACATGCCCATGGCGCCTCCTAAATTGCGCACACACTATAGCAACCGAACGCAGTACACGCAGTCTTACTGCCGATTCAGATGTTTCGGTTGTGAAGGGCAAGTAGAGCGAGAGGCGCTTGCGCACGGTGAGAGGTCATACCACCCGACGCAAGGAGGTATGAAATTGCTGTTTTTGGTCACTGAAAGGATTCGTGCCGGTAAATTTTTTGGTCTGCGGAACCCGCGATATTGACAGGCTAATTATTCAGCGAGTAATGTACGTGCGATTTATGAGCAAGCATTCAGTTCTGTTTTAAGGCAGTTCTTGAACACCAGGTTCGAAGATCTCGTCTCAACCAGAGGAGCTTGCGAAAACGAGTACCGCGTCAGACGTGTTCGCAATAGCATCCCCATGGGGATGAGACAAGACAAAGCAGCATCCTTTCAGGAGAGTCTTGTCATGAGTGTCTCGACGCGAATCAAATTATCTTGTGCTGCGTTTTTGGCGATCCTTTTCACCGCGACAACAACTGGACACGCACAGGCCGTGTACGGCTCGATCTTCGGGACTGTCACGGACTCGACTGGCGCTGTTGTTCCAAATGCTACCGTGGTCGTAACCGACGTGGCGAAGGGGACGACGTCACAGGTGACCGCCAACGGGAGTGGTGAATTCGCTGCGGACCATCTGATTCCTGACGTTTATAACGTGAAGGTGACGGCGCAGGGCTTCCAGAGTTATCAACAGACGGACATCAAGGTCTTTGCCGACACATCGACAAAGCTTGCGATCGCTCTGACGGTCGGCGCAGCCGACACGACAGTTGAAGTGAGTGCGGACTCGGTCCCGCTGCTGAAGACAGACCGTGCCGATGTCTCGACGGTGTTCCAGTCCAAGGAGATTCAGGACCTGCCGGTAGCGGGCCGTAACTTCACCGGATTGCAGCTGCTGCTGCCAGGTGCGCAGGAGCTGGGATGGAGCCACGCGGCGAGCGAGAATCCGCAGGGCAGTAAACAGATCATGGTGGACGGTCAGGCATTTGCGGGCACGGCATACGAGCTGGATGGAACCGACAACCAAGACCCAATCCTCGGCATTATCGTCGTCAATCCCAATTTCGATTCGCTTTCCGAGACGAAGATCACCACGCAGAACTTCGACGCGGAGTTTGGAAAGGCAGTTTCGTCGGTTGTAACGGCGCAAACGAAGTCTGGTTCAAATAAGTTCCACGGCTCGGCATTCGATTATCGTCAGAGCGCGGCGAATCTCGCGAAGGATCCATTTACGCAGGGGCCGGGGCGCGCAAGCATTCCGCAGGCGTTGAAGAACCAGTTTGGCGGTTCGATCGGCGGTCCGATCCTCAAGGACAAGCTGTTCTTCTTCGGCGACTATCAGGGAGTCCGTCAGAAGGTGGGAACGGCCAACGTGCAGACGGTTCCTTCGGCTCTGCTCGTTGCGACTTGCTTGGGTAAACAGGTTGGCCCGAGCGGAATTCCTGGTTGCGACTTCACCGAGTATGCGAACAACGTAACTCCGGTGGGTGCGGGATATATCTATCAGCCCAACGGCGTACGGTATCCAGGCAACGTGATCCCCGCTTCACAGGTCTCTCAGCAGGCGAAGAACTTTTTTGCTCTCCTAGAGCCGTATAAGCCGAACACGCCGGGCAATTTCAATGGATTGAAGAACAACTACTCCGGCGCGGGCACTGGGGGCTTGAACAGCGACCAGTGGGACGTGCGCGGCGATTATCAGATGAACGATCGAATCCATTTCTTCGGCCGTTTCAGCCGCTTTACAGACACACTGAGCGGGTTGACGATGTTCGGGCAGGCCGGCGGTGCGGGCTTTGGTCTAGGTGGCTATGGCGGAACTTCAAAGGGAGCGAACGACAGCGTTGCTGCGGGCATGGACATTTCCATTAATGCCAAGTTGGTGACGGACATTCGCCTCGGTTATTTCCGCTACAACATCAACACCTCGAAGTACGATCAGGGTGTTCCGCTGGCGACACAACTCGGTATTCCGGGCATGAACACAGGTGACCCGATCACGAGTGGAGCGCCGAGCTTCCAGTTGGCTGAGGTTGGATCGTCGACGAGCCAGGAGCCTTCTAATCCTCAAAGTCAGGGTCCGCAATATGGCGCCGGTCTCAACGTGACGCGATGCAACTGTCCGCTTATTGAGAAGGAAGACCAATACCAGTTCGTGAACAACTGGACGAAGATACTGGGGAACCACTCGATTAAGTTTGGCGCCGATCTGAGATACGCACGCAATCTTCGCGTCCCGAGCGACAACGATAGAACCGGAATTCTTTACTTCAGCAATCAGCCGACATCAAACCCTAATATTACGACGGGATCTCAGGGCGGTGTCGGCTTCGCGACCTTTGCTCTGGGGAGCGTGACTGGCTTCAAGCGGTTTGTCAGCACGTCAACGAATGCGAAGGAGTTCCAGAAACGCGATTTCTTCTACGTGCAGGACACCTGGAGAATTACTCCCAAGCTGACTCTCAATTACGGGTTGCGTTATGAGTTCTACTTCCCGGAGACGATTAATTCGGCGGGGCAGGGCGCGCTGCTGGATATGAACACCGGCTATCTGAACGTAGCCGGAGTTGGTCAGGTTGCCAGCAACATGAACTGGGGAAGGTACAACAACACGTACAGCCCGCGCGTGGGGGTTGCTTACCAGATCAATCCGAACACCGTTATTCGCGGTGGATATGGTCGCAGCTTCGACATAGGTGTCTTTGGGTCAATCTTTGGTCATGCCGCTACGCAGAACCTACCGGTCCTTTCGAGCCAGGAGGTTGTCGCTACGGGCGGTCCATTGAGTAGAGCGTTCAGTCTAGCCGCTGGACCTCCAGCCCCGACACCGATTCCGGTGCCGAGCAACGGCTTGCTGCCAAATCCGGGTTATGCGGTCAATTCGAGAGCGCGACCCAACGGGCTTCTTCTTCCGACGTTGGATGCATGGAACCTCAGTCTCCAGCAGTCGTTTACCCCTACAGTGACACTCACTGTCGCTTACGTAGGCAACAAGGGAACTCACACGCTCGGCGATGCAAGCGGCAATACGACAAACCCCAACGAAACGGCAATATTTCTTCCAGCGCAGTACAGCATTACGGGACAGGGGCTGCACTATGATCCTTCGGTCGCATCCGGAACCAATTACGGCGTAAGGGCTCTCAATGGGCAGCCGGTTCTAGGGATCTCACCGTCGGGCGGAACGAGCAATGCGACGTATCTGTCGCGTTACTATGGCGGTAAACTGCCCGCTTGCGGCACCGCAGGGTATAACGCCGGCAGTCCACTCATCAGCAACGGGCAGTGCGGTTGGACGAACGGAATCACGTTCTATAGCAATAATTTCAACTCTCACTACAACGCTCTGCAGGTAACCCTGACTAAACAGTTCACCAAGGGTTTGTCGCTTAATAGCAACTACGCATGGCAGCGGGCTGTGAGCTACCAGACCGGCTTCTCGACATGGGATATGCGAGCCGTGAAGGGACGCGACAGTTCATTGCGACAGCAGCAGGTGATTCTCTACGGACTCTATGAGTTGCCGTTTGGACGCAATAAAACCTTCCTGAGCGGCGCCTCCTCGGTCGTAAATTACATTGTCGGTGGATGGCAGCTAAGTCCAGTGCTGAATTATTCGAGTGGGCTTCCATTCTCGCTGTCTTATGGCTCGTGCAGCACTAGCATCCCGGGCTCTGCGCCATGTCTTGTCAATGGGAACCCGGGAGCCTTCCAACATTCGTACTCAGGCTTCCCTGGAAACGGTTTGACTTACTTCAAGGGCAAACCATTGAGTCAGACACCGTTTACGGCACCTGGGTTAGATCAGATTGGAAATGTTGGAAGAAACAGTGTCTTTGGGCCGCATCTTTTCAATACGGACCTGGCAGTGGCGAAGAGCTTCCCGATCAAAGAGGTTGCTTCGGTTCAGTTCCGCATGGATGCGTTCAACGTCTTCAATTACATCAACTACGGCACACCCGGCGGCAACGTCGAACAGGATGGAACGATTGGCAACGGACCGTTCCCGGATGGCTCGTCTCATCCTCGACAGCTGCAGTTCTCGCTGAGAATTCAGTTCTGAGCATGATTTGAAGTCTTGATAGAAGGGGAGCTACGGCTCCCCTTTCTGTTTAGAGATAGACTTTGAGAGATCTTAGAGATTCTGGATGAAACCACTCGACGTAACCCGGACCGCCTTCGCAGTAATTGCACTGGTAGTAGGGCCGCACGTGGCAGCTGGCCAGGCACAAGAGGGTCCTGAGCAAGCCAACTCATCCGCAGCCAATGAAGCGAATGCGTTGGCTGAGCCTCGTAAGATGATTGATCGCGGACGGTCAGAGGATGCGCTCAAGATACTGGATGGGTTGGCTGCTCGGCAGCCGCCCCCTGCTGGCGTGGATACGTTGCGGGGCGTAGCGTTTTACGCGCAGAGTCGATTTGCCGACGCCGATGCGGCATTTGCGATCGCGCTGAACAAAAATGCGCGAGATGAAGAGGCAATTCAGATGCGGGGGCTCACGCTATTCCGATTAGGAAAACCGGCAGAGGCAATTCCTTTTCTTGAAGCGGCACACAAATGGACACAGGAGACGAAGACCGATCCGAGCTATGTGCTGGCTCTTTGCTATATCGATACGCGGCGTTACGATGACGCGCGCCGTGCGTTCGCAATGCAGTATGGATTCGCTGCCGATTCTGCGGCAGCCTATTTACTTGCGGCACGGATGCTGCTGCGCCGTGAGTATGTTCCAGTAGCTAAGGAATTTGCAAACAAAGCTCTTGAGCTTGATCCGCAAATTCCATTGGCGCATGCGTTGCTGGGTGAGATCGCGCTTGCCGGAGAACATCTGGATGAGGCAATAGCTGAGTTCGAAAAGGAACGTGCACGGAATCCACTCGAAGGCAGCATTTATGACCGGCTCGGCGATGCATATACGCGGGCGAACGACTATACGCGTGCGCAGCAGGCGTTACAGCAGGCTTTGCTTCTGGAGCCTAATACGACCGGGCCATATATTCTGCTTGGCAAAGTTCTTCTGAAACGCCAAGATGCGTTGAACGCCGCGATGTATCTGGAACGCGCGGAGAAGATGGATCCAGGCAACTTTATGACCCACAATCTATTGGCTCAGGCATATCGGTTGCTGGGCCGGACTTCCGACGCCAACCATCAGAATGAGTTGGCGCAGAGATTGCAGTCCGCGACCCAGCCGCAATTGCAGCCTCTTCGATAGAAAGCCGCGAGTAAAGTTGATCAGTTCTGGATTTTGTTTAGCCGCAAGAAGTGATACTTCCAAGGCTGTAAATCTACGTAGAGTCCGGGCGATAGCAACTCATTCCCATGGCGGTCATAGACATCGCCTGAAAGGGCGTCGGTCATGCGCCACTGATTGCCGCGAAGTTCGTCGAACATTATGTTGATCATAGCTTGGGAAGGGAAGTCGCTGAGATTGATAACGACGAGATATTTTTCCTCATCCTTGTTCCATCTCCATGCCACGACGTTCTGATAGGTCGCGTTGTCCGACCAGCCTGTACGCTCGCACAGCCTCCAATCTCCCGACCGAAATACGGGACTGCTTATGGCTAGAAGGAGCTTTGTGTAGAACTCGTGCAATTCGTTGTCGACGGGTTCGTCTGGACGCCTTCCCAGAAACACCGGCAATCTTACCCTGCGTCCATCGAATTGGCCTTCGTGAAAGAGCCTTGCACCGGTCAAAGTTGATGTTGCTAACGCTGCGGCTCGTTCCTTGGCAGGAGTAAACGCTGCTGCCGCCCGAGGCTCATCATGATTCTCAAGAAAGCGTAGCAGTTTGTGTTGATAGGTCGGGTCCGCACAGAGGTGGAGACGCGCATTCTCGGCGCTATCATGCTCAAGACGGTCGTAGAGTCTTTTGTCGTAACAAAAATCGAATCCTTGCTGCTGTAGCTCTGATTCGAGATCCCAATATGCCTCGGCTATAAAACGAAAGTCTGGACTCTTGCGCTTGATGGCGGAAATGAGTTCAACCCAATATTCCGTGTCCGGTTTTGCTCCCGCGCGGCCGCCCCATGTGCGCTCGAAGATCGAATTCATGACCAGCATAGCCATGTCGCAGCGCACGCCATCGCACTGGCCAGCGATTTTCGACACGGTTTCAAGCACTGCTTCGCGCAAGCCTGGTTGAAAGGCATTCAACTGCAGCACGTCCGGCCACGCAGGGAAAAAAGGGTCCTTGCCGCAGGCGAAGACCGTTCCGTTGATGTTGATATGGGAAGCGGGATCGATCAATGCCTGTTCGGCAGTACCCTGCACGAAGTATTCCGGATGTTGTGTGATCCATGGGTGATCCGGTGCGACATGATTGGGAACAAAGTCGAGGATGAGACGGAGGCCTCGATTGGCTAGTTCCCGGCGGGCAGCGGCGAGAGCGTCGTCGCCGCCCAGGTGCGGATCAACTTTGTAGCGGCGGATGCAGTAGGGCGAACCGACATTGTCTTCAAGGCGGAAGTCTTGCAGAGCACGCAAGAAGTCCTCACGCAAACCAGGATTCTGATTTGCAATGGCGATACCTGCGGGGCTGCGCTCCCACACTCCCATCAGCCAGACGGCGTCAAAGCCAAGAGCAGCGATGGCGTCCCATTCGGCAGTAGGCACTGAGCGCAGGTCAACTTGCCTGCACGTTTTCTTACTCAGTTCGGAAAGCCAGACCCACGTGTTGATTTCATACAGCGTTGGATAAGGAGGAAGCACGTGCCACCTCTTAGCGGAGAGATATTCACAGGAACCGCTCGAACCCCGACATGGTCAGAATCGCCTGCCAAGTCGGGGTTGAGCCCCCAGAATACTCCAAACTCAGTTACTGGGCTTCCGCGAGGTCGAAGCGATCAAGATTCATGACCTTATTCCAGACTCCCACAAAGTCATTAACAAACTTTGTATGCGCGTCTGAACTTGCGTAGACCTCGGACAGCGCTCGGAGTTGGGCATTGGAACCGAAAATGAGATCTGCACGGGTTGCAGTCCACTTTACTTCTCCTGTCTTGCGATCTCGCCCTTCGAACGCATCCTTGGCACCTGAGACCGCCTTCCACACCGTACCCATGTCGAGCAGGTTGATGAAAAAGTCGTTCGTAAGAGCCTCTGGCCGCTTGGTGAAGACGCCGTTCTTGGTTTGGCCGACGTTGGTGTTCAGGACGCGCAAGCCAGCAAGAAGTACGGCGAGTTCGGGAGCGGTGAGCGTAAGCAACTGCGCCTTGTCCAACAGCGTGACCTCGGCTGGCGCTTTGCTACCGTTGGTGTAAGAGCGGAAGCCATCCGCGGCCGGTTCAAGCGGCGCAAAGGATTCCACATCGGTTTGCTTCTGCGAAGCGTCCATGCGCCCTGGCGCAAATGGAACAGTCACGTTGATGCCGGCATTCCTTGCGGCCTGCTCGACGCCTGCGCAACCAGCCAAGACGATCAGATCAGCAAGCGAGATCTTCTTGCCGCCAGACTGAGAGCTGTTGAACGACTGCTGAATCTCTTCCAGCGTCTTCAATACTTTCGCCAGCTGTTCAGGCTGATTGACCTTCCAGTCTTTCTGCGGAGCAAGGCGTATGCGTGCGCCGTTTGCGCCGCCACGCTTGTCGGAACCACGGTATGAGGAGGCCGACGCCCAGGCGGTGGATACCAGTTGCGAAACCGTCAATCCCGAAGCAAGAATCTTCTCCTTGAGGGAGGCGACGTCCTGCTCATCGACCAAAACATGATCGACCGGGGGGATGGGGTCTTGCCAGATGAGCTCTTCCTTCGGAACCTCGGGGCCAAGATAGCGTGCACGTGGCCCCATATCGCGGTGAGTCAGCTTGAACCACGCACGGGCAAAGGCATCGGCAAACTGATCTGGATTCTCGTAGAAGCGTCTCGAGATCTTCTCGTAGGCCGGGTCTAAGCGCAACGAGAGATCGGTGGTGAGCATGTTGGGCTGCTTACGCTTCGATGCATCGTGCGCATCCGGCACCGTGTCAGCGCCTGCGTCGCCCTTTGGCTTCCACTGGTGCGCCCCGCCCGGGCTCTTCGTCAACTCCCACTCGTACTTGAACAGGTGGTCGAAGAAGTCATTGCTCCACTTCGTCGGCTGTGTGGTCCATGTGACTTCGAGGCCGCTGGTGATTGCGTCGCCGGCTATACCGGTGGAGTAGGCGCTGGTCCAGCCGAGGCCTTGCTCCTCGATGGTGGAACCTTCCGGCTCTTTTCCTAGATGGGTGCCAGGGCCGGCTCCGTGGGTTTTGCCAAAGGTGTGGCCGCCCGCGATGAGGGCCACGGTCTCTTCATCGTTCATCGCCATGCGTCCGAAGGTCTCACGGATGTCGCGCGCGGCCTTGACGGGATCGGGCACACCTTCAGGGCCTTCGGGATTTACGTAGATCAGACCCATGGTCGTCGCGCCGAAGGGGTTGGCAAGGAGACGCTCGTCTCCACCGGCGGCGTAGCGGACGTCTGTGCCCATCCATGTCGCTTCCGCGCCCCAGTCAACATCAAGGTCCGGCTCCCACACATCGGCGCGTCCGCCAGCGAAGCCGAACGTCTTGAAACCCATGGATTCGAGGGCGACGTTGCCGGCGAGGATCATCAGGTCGGCCCAGGAGATCTTCTTGCCGTACTTCTGTTTGATAGGCCACAACAGACGGCGGGCACGGTCGAGGTTTACGTTGTCGGGCCAGCTATTGAGGGGGGCGAAACGCTGCTGACCTCGGCCGCCGCCGCCGCGTCCATCCCAGGTGCGGTAGGTGCCGGCGCTGTGCCAAGCCATGCGGATGAAGAGCGGGCCGTAGTGACCGAAGTCGGCAGGCCACCAGTCCTGCGAGTCGGTCATAAGAATGTGGAGGTCCTTCTTGAGGGCGTCGTAGTCGAGGCTCTTGAATTCTTCGGCGTAGTTGAAATCGTCGCCCATCGGATCGGACAGAGACGAGTGCTGGTGCAGCAGATTTAGATTCAGCTGATTCGGCCACCAGTCGCGGTTCGTTCTCGCCGCACTACCACCGTGAGGAAATGGGCACTTCGCTTCGGTTGACATACTTGCTCTCCTTCTTCTGTTTGTTACAGTTCAGCGAACGGGTTCACTAGAACCCAAGTGGGATCTCTCAAAGAGATGAATGTAGCATCTGGAAGAGTGATAGTTCCAATATATAATTCCCATTTGGAGTATAGGCATCTCCTATGGAGTTCCACCAGCTACGATATGTCTGCGCGATTGCGGAAACTGGCAGCTTCAGCCGCGCCGCCGAGCGCTGCCAGATCGCCCAGCCTTCGCTCTCACAGCAGGTTCTCAAACTCGAGGAAGATCTTGGCGCAAAGCTGTTCGACCGCCTTGGCCGCAGTGTCCGACTGACCGAGGCGGGCCGCGCTCTCATACCTCATGCCCGTTCAATTCTAGAGCAGATGGAGGCCGCGCGATCAAGCGTAACGGACAGGAATGCCGATCTTCACGGCAACGTAACAGTGGGTGTTATTCCAACTATCGCTCCCTACCTGATGCCGCGCTATACGGCGGCATTTGCAAAGAAGTATCCCGATGCGAAGCTACGTATCGTTGAAGAGACAACGCAAATCCTGATTGAGGGCCTAAGAAACCTATCTGTCGATCTCGCGATTCTCGCCCTCCCTCTGCGCCATAAAGACCTGGAACTGTTTCCGATCCGTACTGAGCCGCTCTTCGCTGTGTTACCGAAAGATCACCCTCGAGCCGATGCAAAATCGCTTGCTCTAAGAGATCTCCGAGGAGAGTCCTTCGTAATGTTGCGCGACGGCCACTGTTTCCGCGATCTCAGCATCGCCACCTGCTCCCACGCCCGCATCACACCTAAGATTGCTTTTGAAAGCGGTCAATTCAGTAGTCTCTTAGGAATGGTCGCCGCCGGCATCGGCATCTCGCTCGTCCCTGAGATGGCGATTGACCGAAACGCCGGTTGCCGTTACGTACGCCTCAATGATCCCCGCGCCAGTCGCACTATCGTCGCCGCTGTCCTGCGTGGGCGCAGCCTCAATCGCGTTCAACAAGCCTTTGTATCGGGAATCCAAAAGTTGGACCCAAAGACGTTATGAATCGCCTTTGGACGATGCTCGGCCTTCACTGGGCCCGTTTAATTTCGCGTAGATAAGTTGAAGGTTTGTTGCGGAATAGGATTTGGGTGGGGATCATGCTCTCTATACGCGAATGTTTCAGATTTGATGGCGATTCCAGGCATCTAATCCCTGTACTTCGCGATACCCAGGATGGCTGAAGAGATACGCAAACGACGATCCCGACGTAGTAAGCCCGGCGGCGCCGACGAATTGAGGCCAGAGGAAAGTAGCGTTCTGGAGCTCTTTCACTCGGCTACCGCGAAGTGGTTTTCGGCTGTCTTCGATAAGCCTACCCCGCCACAGGTCGAAGGCTGGCCAGCTATAGCACGCGGGGAATCTACCCTTATCCTCGCGCCTACCGGCACTGGCAAGACACTCACCGCGTTTTTGTGGTGTGTTGATCGCCTAATGTTGCGTACTGCGCCTGACGCGCAGCGGGGATGCCGTGTTGTTTACGTATCGCCGCTGAAGGCGCTTGCAGCTGATGTGGAACGCAACCTGCGATCGCCGCTTACTGGCATTGCGAATATGGCAAAACAGGAAGGTGTACCCATCCGTGTGCCTGAGATCAGCATGCGGACTGGCGATACGTCCCAGAAGGAACGCGCCCGATTTAGAAAACACCCCGGCGATATTCTTATCACGACTCCTGAAAGCCTCTACCTATTGCTGACTTCTGAGGCGGGTGAAGCGCTCCGCACCGTCGAGACTGTCATCATTGACGAGATCCACGCACTTGTCCCGACCAAACGTGGCGCGCATATGGCCTTGTCTCTTGAGCGCCTAGAGGCGCTTGTAGGGAAAAATATCCAGCGGATTGGGCTTTCCGCAACTCAGCGTCCTCTCGAAGAGGTCGCACGTTTTTTAGGTGGCGTCGATGTACCGGAGTCCGCGAGCCGCGGACGGAAGAAGACTCCTCACGGTATTGAGTCCGATGCTGAGGCGTCGACTATGTTGATGGAGGCAGCGGGTGAATCGGATAACGAAGCAGGACTACTGCCTTATCGCCCTGTGACTATCGTCAACGCCGGGGCACGCAAGCGTCTCGAGTTGCGAGTCGAGGTGCCCGTAGAAGACATGGCGCGACTCGGACAAATCGAAGAACAGCCAAGCGGGCCGGCGTCGCAAGCGCCCAAGCGCACATCCATTTGGCAGTCCATCTATCCACGACTACTGGAGGTCATGAACGAGCGAACCTCTACGCTGATTTTTGTAAATGCGCGCCGTGTAGCAGAACGCCTTGCCGGGGCACTCAATGAACTCGCGGGTGAGTCTGTGGCGCGAGCGCATCATGGTTCGCTTGCAGCCGCGCAGCGCACGGAGATCGAGGAGCTGCTTAAGGCCGGACGCATCAAGGCACTTGTGGCGACGTCATCTCTTGAGCTTGGGATTGATATGGGAGCTATCGACCTCGTTATCCAGATTGAAGCTCCGCCATCGGTGGCCAGTGGTCTCCAGCGCATTGGCCGGGCTGGACACCAGGTTGGCACTCCATCCACTGGTGTCATCTTTCCTAAGTATCGTGCAGACCTTGTTGCCTGTGCTGCCGTGACTCGTGCGATGCATGAAGGACACGTGGAATCCACACGCTTTCTGCGGAACCCGCTGGACGTTCTCGCGCAACAGATCGTTGCGATTATCTCGCATCCGCCGTTGAACATCATTGATGCAGAACGCCGCAGACAACGCACGAGCGAAGAAGATGAGAGTCCGGGAATGGGTTATGACGCGCTCTTTCGGTTGATACGCGGAGCCGCTCCATTTGCCGGATTAAGTCGAAATGTCTTCGATGGCGTGCTTGATATGCTTGCCGGACGATATCCCTCTGATGAGTTTGCGGAACTTCGTCCACGAATTACGTGGGATCGTACTCGGAACTGGTTTACCCCGCGTAGCGGCGTGAAGCGCATTGCGATTCTTAATGCAGGGACCATCCCCGATCGCGGCACTTACGGAGTTTTTCTGGCTGGAGAAAGGGCGAAGCCCGTGCGCGTGGGCGAACTGGATGAAGAGATGGTCTTCGAAAGCCGTCCCGGCGAGACATTCATTCTCGGTGCATCCACATGGAGGATCGAGGAGATTACGCATGACCGAGTGCTTGTCTCGCCTGCTCCTGGGGAGGCAGGCAAGATGCCCTTCTGGCATGGAGATCAGGCAGGCCGACCGCTTGAGTTTGGACGCAGAATTGGAGCTCTTGTACGCGAGCTACGTGAGATGCCACGTAATGTCGCTATAGCTACTCTCACTTCAGAGCACGATCTGGATCCCACAGCCGCAGAAAATGTGCTTCGTTATCTGGCGGATCAGGAGATTGCGACCACGATTGTGCCTGATGACCGAAACATCGTCGTCGAACGTGTGCGCGACGAACTCGGGGATTGGCGGGTCTGCGTCCTGACACCTTTCGGCAGCCGAATCCATGCACCTTGGTCCATGGCGATAACAGCTAAACTTCGCGCTGCCAGTGGGCCAGACGTGGAGACCATGTGGAGCGACGATGGATTCGTGCTTCGCTTTCCAGAGACAGATCAGCCCCCTGACGTTGAACAATTCATGCTTGAGCCTGAAGAAGCAGCTGAGATGGTTCTCCGTCAGCTTGGATCGACCGCGCTTTTTGCGGCGAAGTTTCGCGAGAGCGCTGCACGTGCGCTTCTTCTGCCGCGTCGCCGGGCGGATGGGCGCAGCCCTCTCTGGCAGCAACGCAAACGCGCCTACGATCTCCTAAGCGTTGCCAGTAGATATGCCTCGTTCCCGATCCTGCTCGAGGCTTATCGCGAGTGTATGCGCGATGTGTTTGATATGCCTGCGCTAATGGAGACTCTTCGTCTGATCTCTAACCGCAGCTTGCGTGTCCATACTATTGACTCGCGCACACCGTCGCCGTTTGCTTCAGCGCTGTTATTCAGTTACGTGGCGAACTACATCTATGACGGCGACGCACCCTTGGCAGAACGCCGGGCGCAGGCTCTTTCTATCGACCAAGACCAGTTGCGCGAATTAATGGGCGATGCTGATTTGCGAGAATTGCTGGATACGAGCGCAATTGAACAGACAGAAGAGCAATTGCAGTTGCTGACGGAGGGCTATCAAGCCCGTAATATGGACGGCCTGCATGATATGTTGCTTCGCCTTGGCGATCTAACACGCGAGGAGCTACGCCGCCGTGCTGTGAGCGATGAGATTGCCCAAAGCATAGAGCGCCTCCTTCGCAGTCGTCGCGTTTTAGAGATTCAGATTTCCGGCCGGAAACGCTTTATCGCGGTGGAAGATGCTGGCCGCTATCGCGACGGTCTGGGCGTTCCTTTGCCTCCTGGCTTGCCTACTGCTTTCCTGATTGAGGTCGCTGATGCAACGACGGATCTTCTACGTCGGTACGCACGCACCCATGGACCTTTTACTACGCAGGAGGCGTCTGACCGTTTTGGATTAGCACCTTCCACAACGGAGGCCATATTGCAACGCCTGGTGCAGTCAGGTCGTCTCGTCGAAGGTGGATTTCGACCTGGGGGTGTTCATCGCGAATGGTGCGATAGCGAAGTTCTTCGTTCAATTCGTCGCAAGAGCCTGGCGCGACTCCGCAAAGAGGTTGAGCCAGTAGAACAGGCGACGCTTGCACGTCTGTTTACGCGTTGGCAGGGTGTTGTCCAGCCACGCCGCGGGCTAGATGCGTTACTCGACGTCATTGAAAACATTCAAGGCGCTCCAATGCCGGCTTCCATACTGGAGAGCGAGATCCTCCCTGCACGAGTGCTTGGTTATAAGACATCCGATATGGATATGCTCATAGCTGCGGGCGAGGTCGTGTGGGTTGGTCTCGAGGCTCTTGGCGAGCATGATGGCCGCATCGCGCTGTATCTTGCGGAGCGGGTCAGTTCTTTATGGTATGCACGTGAACAATTGGGAGGACTCGGCGAACGAGAAAGAGCCATTCTTGATTACTTGCGCAACCGTGGTGCGTCATTCTTCCAGGATCTCCATGAAGGTGTTGGTGGAGGATATCCCGGGGAGACACTTGAGACGCTCTGGTCGCTAGTTTGGCAAGGCCTGGTGACGAATGATGGGATGGCTGCGCTCCGCGCCTATTGCGAGCGTCCAGGCACGACACGTAAGCCTGCCCGACGCATTCATAATCAAGCGAGCTTCCGCTCGCGGCGGACGACTCCTCCTACCGGACAAGGGCGATGGGCACTTCAACCGGCAGCCTCTTCGCCACAGGATGCTGTTCGCGCTACTGCTTGGTCGCATGCGATTGCGCAGCAACTTCTCAATCGGTACGGCGTGGTCTTCCGTGAGACGGCCCATGCCGAAAACCTGCCCGGAGGCTTTTCAGCGATCTATGACGTGCTGAAAGCGATGGAAGAGAGCGGAAAGATTCGCAGAGGTTACTTCGCGGCTGATCTAGGTGCTACTCAGTTCGCTATGCCAGCAGCAGTCGATCTTCTGCGCTCTCTTCGCGAAGGCGGCCGCTCACAGGTTGATCCTGACCGGCTTGAGATGGCCCAGTTAGCCGCGACCGATCCTGCGAATCCATATGGTGCTCTCCTCCGTTGGCCAGCGGCGGCCGATGCCGCATCATCTCTTACCCGAAGCGTCGGCGCGCGAGTTATTCTCGCCAACGGCGCTCTCATTGCTTATATTCGACGCGGCAATCCAAATATTCAAGTCTTTCTTCCCGAGGAAGAACCTCAGCGGTCTAACCTCGCTCGTGCTCTTTCTGTGTTTTTTGTCGAACACGTGCATGCGCGTATGGAAGAGGCGGATCAGCATGGGGGAATGTTGATATCAACTATCAACGGCATAGCTGTGGCTGAATACTGGATGGCTCGTTTTCTACTTGATGCAGGTTTTTCTCCGGGGGCAGTCGGTTTCAACGTTCGCCGAGGCATGCCTGCATTGTCAGTCGGGCGTGGCGACCCGCGCATCAACGCCTTGTCTTCTCGTGCATCCAATATCGAGTAATGTGTGCCTATGCCTGAAGGAGATACCATCTTTCGCTCTGCGCGTGCGCTGAATCGAGCGCTAGCGGGGCATGTTGTTACCAACTTCGACACTGGTTTGGCGAAGCTTGCTCGAGTGAACGACGATACCCCTATCGAAGGGCGGACCGTCGAACAGGTTGAATCACGCGGCAAATGGCTGCTTATGTTCTTCAGCGGAGACCTCATCCTTGTGACGCACATGCTTATGAGCGGGAGTTGGCACATATATCGCTCAGGTGAGCGTTGGCAACTCCCTAGAACCCGAATGCGTGTTGCCGTCAGCACCGAAGAGTGGCAGGCTGTGGCATTCAATGTCCCCATCGCAGAGTTTCACACTGCTCGCTCACTCGAGCGAAGTGATCAGCTTCCCAAGCTCGGCCCCGATATTCTTTCCAATGATTTCACCATCAAGGATGGTGTTGAACGGCTTGCACAGCGCGCCAATCAGACTCCCGAAGATGAGATTGGCGTAACACTGCTCAATCAACGAGTGATAGCTGGCCTCGGGAATGTCTACAAGAGCGAGGTTGCATTCGCAGCGCACGTACATCCATTTCGTGCGCTCCGAACGCTTTCGCGCAACGAAATGCAGCGGCTTGTGGAGATTGCACAGCGATACATGAGAGTAAACATTGTAGAAGGGAAAGGCGATGGGATCGTCACATACTCTGGGAACCGGCGTACTACACACGCAATGGATCGAGAAGAGAGGTTGTGGGTGTATGGACGTCACGGCCAGGAGTGCCGGCGCTGTGGCGCGTCTATCCTGCTGCGCAAACAGGGTTTGCAGGCTCGGGTGACGTATTGGTGTCCCGAGTGCCAGCCGTTTGTTGAGTGATATCTAACGTGGCTTGCTAAGTCGGCGATAGTAGTCTGCTACTGCTTCCTGATATCCGTCGGGAATAGATTGCGGTTTTCCTGACCGTGCCTCTCCTGTTGCTCCGTGATTGAGTAGTTCGATTTCCAGACGATTGATTGAGCTGAGCATCTCCTGATGCATTTGTTCCACGATGGCAGGATTACCCGGGAAACGCTTCGGGTCCAGGTCCTGCATCCGCCGCGTCAGATCACGCACCTCTTTTGAGAGATTGGGGTCGCCCTGGACCATCTGATTGAGCCGACCCAGTTCACTCAACTGCTGTTGGAAGGATTGCTCTGTGTCCCGAGGATTAGCAGTCGTGTCGGTTGGATGCTGTGGCATTATCCCTCGTGAGCCATATGTATTGTTGCCCGTATTGATGTTGTTCCATGCGGTGCCGGCGGCGTATCCTCCTCCGCCTCTGCGGATATCGCCACTATTGCTGCCATCGATGGAGCTTCCACTCGGTTGTTGCCCTGAGCCATTGCGGGAAAGCTGTTGCCCCGAGCGTTGTTGTCCCCGTCCTTGGCCGCCGCCTTGGATTCCGTCGGTTGCCTGATTTTGTTCGCTCGGATTTCGACCGTCTGAGTTTTGTTCGTTTTTGCCTGCTCGAGCCTGTGCTTGAGACCGTCCATTGCCAGTAGGTCCCGACATGGCCTGCAGTTGCTGGCGCAGTCGACGTACCTGGTCCAATGCAGCGTTTTGGTTGCTGGAATCGGAACCGGGTCGTTGGCCCGGCTGTTCGCGGCCAACACTCTTCTGGGCCTCGCGGAGTTGTTGGCTTAGTTTTTGCAATCCTTGAGCGATTTCCGTTTCGGTACCATTTGAGTTTGGATTAATACCGCGGCGGAGCCAGTCCGCTGTCCGCTGCACACGGTTATCGAGATCGGTCTCATCCATTTCGTTGAGCGCACGGCTTAGTTTCTGTGCTGTCTCGGGTCGGTTTGAAGCCATTGTGCGCGAGGATTCACGGATTTTTCCTTGTAGGTGGGAAAGATCATCTGAAAGCTGCTGTCTCTCCTGAGCCAACTGGTTGCGTTCGCGGATTCGTGACTCCATGCTCTCGCGATTCATCGGGTCCACTGCTGGCTGCGAAGCAAAACGATTGATTCGATCGGACTGGGCACGCTCTTCCTGTGCCATGCGATCAGCTTCCTGCGACATCGAACTGAGCTTAGAGGAAGCCATCAGTTGCTGGCTGGTTGACAGTAGATCCTTGGCTTGCTGCAAACTATCCGCAGCCTGACGCGCAGCCTCCGAGTTCTGCTGTTGACTGCCATTGCGCTTCATTGCGTCGCCTGCTTGCCTCAACCGGCTAAGCGCTTGTTGAACATGTTGATCCTGAGATCCGCCAGAAGAACTCGAACCGCTGCTTTGAGATGAATTACTGGAAGAGTTCTGCTGTTGTTGTTGGCCAGAGGATTTCTGAGAGCCGCTCTGTGCACCTGACTGTTGCGAGCCGTTTTGTTGATCGTTCTGCGCTAGCTGCTCCATCTGGCGTTGTAGCTGTTCGGCTTCGCGACGTAACATCTCCTGTTGCCATCGTTCCTGGAAGCTTTGCTGTGGATTCTTTTGTTGCTTTGCAATCTCTTCCTGCCGTTTCGCTAGTGCATCGAGTTTTGCCAGCACATCATCGATCTCTTTTTGTCGCTGATCACCGGGAGAGGTATTTTGGGCTGTCTCGTATTGATTCTTTTCTGTATCGAGCTCGAGATCGAAAAGGCTTGCAAGGTCGCGTCCCGCAGAGTTGCCTCCGCCTCCGCCACCACCCTGTTGGCTAAACGCTACCTGAATCTTCCGAAATGTCGCTTCGGCGCGTAACAGGGCCTGCAGAGCCTTCTGTTCAAGTGGCAGAGCATCCTTCCACTGCATGCCCTTGAGCTTGTCGGCAGAGGGAGCCATTGCTTCAGCCGCCTGTTGCATATCCTTTTGGAATCCGTTGAATTCTTCGTTTGCGGAAGAGAGATCGCGACTCCCCATTCGTGCAGATAGAGCCATGACCTGATCGCGCAACTTGGTCTGGGCGTCAGCGAGGAACTGGCCAATAGATACAGCATCTTTTGCGGTGGCACTTTTGTCGTTGTGCTGCTTCCATGTGGCGGCGATAAGTTCCTTCTCGCGCTTAGACATGTCGGTCTGATTGTTCTGCCCGCCTCCGCCCCCGCCCCCGCCGCCACCGCTCTGCTGTGACTGAGAGAATTCCCGTTCAAACGGGTCGACCTGTAGGAAGTTTATGTTGGTGCGGCTCTCGGCGTTCCCATCCTTGGCTGTCGCATACATACTCACCAGGTCGCCAGGCACGAGTTTGAACTCTTCAAGTCGCAATGTGTGTGTGCCATCTACATTTTTTGCGCCTTGGACCTTGAGCATATCGATGTCGTGGTCAGCCCCGCCATTTACTGAATAATGAAGATGCACATCGCGGAGCCCAAATTCATCCGATCCTTGAACGCCAATCGTCACCTCTTCAATGGGAGAAGCTCGATAGTCACCTCCCGGACGAGAGATACTTACTTGAGGAGGCTCCGCTTTATCGGTTGCTATGAAATAGTCCTCCGAGAGTCGAACGGGTTGGCCTTGATCTATACCAGCGACATGGTATGCGCCATCCTTATCCATGTGGATGGTTCCTATGTATTTGTTTGGACCTGCAGCGGACAGCGTGATTGTTTTTTCGTTGCCGAGAGAGAGCCGCCCGCTTGCAAGGGGCTTATCCATCTCAAGCTCAACTCGAGCATCTGTGCCTTCAATCGCACGAAGATCCCCGGTCTGCTCCTGAGTCACAGGTCTCATGCCCGTCCACTTCGGATATTGATAGGTGACCTGAATCTTTTTAACCGAGGGCAGATCGGCTACACGAATGTTGTAACGCTGTGAAGTCAACGGACCGGCTGTTACGTAGTATTCGACGTTCTCTGGTAACCCAGCGAGCACGAATTGATAGCTCGCTTCGCCTGTGCCAGGTTGCTGCTGCATTGCGACCGGTTCCCATCCCTTGGCGCTCTGGTAGTGTGCAAATATCTGGACTTTGTCTGGATGCAGGCCGGAAACATGCGCTGTAATCAGTTGGTCGCTATGCCGGCGAACTGTGATATCTCCCGGCGTAACGTTCATACTGTAGAGGGGCGCCTCGTTCTTGTGTTCTCCAATCCAGAGGAGCGAAGCACCGTATCCCATATATCCAGGTCTTGCCGTGACCATCCAGATCAAAGTGGCTACGCATCCGAGCCCTACGCCAGCCATCACTAGCAGACGGCTACCTGGCGCTAAGGAAGAAGGCGAGATCTGTTGAGAATGGGAGAGGGTATCGGCAGCAAGCAACTCGAGAAAAGGATCGCTGCGGCTCTGTTGTTGTTCGTGGAAAGTGGTGAGTCGTTGTTCGAACTCGGGATAGATAGCCTCAGCCTTACGTACGGCGCGTGCCGTCGTGAGACGAATTAACGGCCAGACGATACCTATGGTTGCGACAACGGCCAAAGAGAAAAGAAGGCCTAACCTGGCCCCCCTTACGCCGGTTGCCGGGAAGGCATAGTGATTAAGAATCAGGACAAGGATGATCGTTGTTGCCAATGCTGTGAAGGTAAGTACGGCGGTGCCAAATACCCAGGTATGGAGCCGGAGCCTGCCGAGCAGCCGCGATATGTAGGAGTTGAGCTCAGTCTGCTTGCTCATATTTCCTCCCGATCTGTCTTGAGGTAGCGGGTTGAAAAGAACGCCTCAGTGACGGCTACAGCCAATGCAAGCAGCATAAAGTACCACCACAGACTTAGGGGCTGATATTTGATCTCTGCAGTCACGTCTTTCGGCCCAAAAGCTTGGTCGGTGTTGCTTCCCGTCCATAAACTGCGCATTTCAGGTGTGATAGGCGTCAGATCTGATTCTCGTCTGTCAGGATTGACCCCAACCATAGCGTCGCGTCCATTTGCAAAACGGATTTGGTAAAACCCCGCACGTGCAAGACGGAGAGTTTGAGCCGTCCGGGCTTCGTTCAAGGAAAGAGGCCGGGTTCCCTCAGGATCAATGACCTCGACAGTAGCCGCCTTGTCTGAAGTTGCCGGCGACGAGCGGAGTTGCACAAACGAATCGACGATCTTCGCGCCGCTTAGCTCCCCACTTCCCGAGAGGTACTTTGCAGCCTTATCGACAAATGCGACGAAGACAGGTTGCAAGGGAAGATCGTTGGTGACGCCATCAAAACCAGATGTGAAGAGAAGAACGTGACCTTCACCCACTCGCCGTTCGAGTACTAGCGGTGTGCCGTTATACAGGCTTGCAGCCACGCGTGCTCCCGCGGGGTCGACCGATATAGCGTACCAGATCCTCGTCCCCGACCAGCCACCGTTTTCTCGCCCCGGCTGTTGCTGCTCAAGCACAGGGAAAGTGAAGTCGACCTGCCCGACGGAGGCCGCTCCAGACGCAGCAAAGCTTTGAACTCCCTGGATAGATCCGTTCCATAGAGGAATTTTTACCTGACGTTCCGCATTGAGGCCCAGCGTGATCAGTACATTTCCACCTCTGGATACATATTGCTCTAATGTGTGCTGGAAGATGGACGGAAGTTTGGTTGCGTCAGCCAGTACTGTGAATGCGAATTTCGTCGGATCGATATCGGTAGCCTGTTCGGCATTAATCGGCTGAAGAATATAGGCTCCCCGAGAGGCCGCATTGAGAGCGGCAGCGAAGTAAGTTACAGAGCGCTGATCTGTGGCGCTATGAACAAACAAAACCCTCTGAGGATCCGTGCGCCGGATGACGAAGCGAGCCGCGTTGTCCGCAGGAAGAGCATCATCGCCGTCAACCCGTATTTCGCATCGATTGAACCCGTATTCGACGGAAATAGGCGAAAATTCAACCGGCATGCGTCCGTTTGAAGCAACCTTCAACTTTTTGTTTGAAACAACATTCCCGTTTACGATCAATGAGACGGTCTTTTCCGTTTTGGGAGTTGCAAAACCAGTAAGAATGGCTTTAACTCTTGATACTGCCGGATCGTTGGGATCTGTAAGATCTGTCGGCGCCGTGAGGCCTTCGACTGTCCAGTTTGGCGCTGCTGAATCTTTCGTGACAGAGTGAAGCGTCAGCTCCACCGCAGACGGCAGGACTGCTTCGGAAAAGTTGTCGGGCATCGCCGTACGTTGAGCATCGCTGAAGAGATGGAGTTCCATCGGTCCAGGGTTTGACTCGGCTAGAGTGCGAATAGACCGGGTCAGATCGGCAAAGCTCGCGTGGCCGTCGCCTGCATGAATGTTGTCGATCGCGGTTTTAAGTTGATTTATGTCCTGTGTGGGCTCGGTCAGTATTTGCGACTGACCACCGAGAGCGATCACCTGCGCGCGCTGTGAACGGGGCTTGGAAGCTAAGAGTTGTATAGCTTGTGTCTTAGCATCAGCGAAATGGGTTCCGGACCGCATGCTAAATGAGTTGTCGAGAACTATCAGCAGGAGGCTTTGATCAGCGGCGGCGCGACGACGGAGAAATGGATTTGCAAAGGCCAGAACAACCAACAACACGATTAACAAGCGCAGAGCAAATAGAAACATGTAACGCAAACGCCTGTGCTTGGTGGAGCTTTGAGTTCCTCGCTCGAAAAACATAAGCGAGCTTACGGGACGCGGCGTAGAGACGTGTTTGCGAAGCAGATGGACAAAAATGGGCACGCCGAGCATCACGATTCCGGCTAAGAACCATGGCGCTAGAAATCCCATTACGCACCTGCCCTTCTAAGGGTGAGATATTCGCGTAACACAGCATCCAAAGGTTGGTCTGTGCGAACCAATTCATATTCAAGGCCAGCCGATTGCGCCTTGGAGCGAATAGTAGCGATGTGATCCTGAATCTTCTCGCGATAGGTCGAGTTAACATACTCTGGAATGACTTCGATCTTTTGATCGGACTCAAGGTCTACTAGAATTGCGGGCGCTCTCAATTTTGGCTGTACCTCTTCAGGGTCAAGTACATGAAAGAGAACCACGTCGTTTCCTTTGTAACGAAGAGACTCGAGGGCCCGTACAATTGATTCCGGTTCCTCATAAAAATCAGAGATCACGATGATGATTCCACGTCGATGTAGCAGGCTCTGAAAGTGTCGAAGGGGCTTTGAGAAGTCTGTGCGGCTTCTGGGCTCGGCGCGATCAAGCGTCGCAAAGAGACAGGACAGCTGTCCTTGCCGAGTCGAGGGTTGAACATAATCGCGAACTTCGTCATCAAATACGATGACACCAGCAGCATCACGCTGATTCCGAATCGCCAGATAAAAAAGAGAAGCAGCAATGTAGCGTGCGTAGTCTGCTTTCGTCGGCCGACGCGATCCATACTGCATCGAGTTGCTGGCATCGAGCAGGATTGTAAGCTGGCTATTTGTGTCCCCTTCGTATCGTTTTAAATAGCAGCGCTCAGTTCGGGCGTAGAGGTTCCAGTCAACGTGGCGCAGGTCATCACCCTGTACATACGGTCGATACTCAGCGAACTCCTGACTGAAGCCGAAATCAGGTGACCGGTGTAGCCCTGATACAAATCCATCGACAACCGTCTTTGCAACGAGGTCGAGGGAAGAGATGCTTGCCAAAACCGCGGGATCAAGGAAGCGCTGCATCAGCTCTCCTTTGGAGGTGGCATGTGAGCAATGAGTCTTTGTAAAATCTCATCGCTGTCGATGCGTTCAGACTCAGCGTGAAAGTTCAGTAGAATTCGGTGACGTAGTACCGGAACAGCAAGTGAAGTGATGTCTTCGTAAGTTACGTGATAGCGCTTCCGTGAAAGTGCGCGTGCTTTTGCGGCGAGAACAATGAACTGTGCCGCACGAACGCTGGCGCCATAGTTGACATACTTCTTCACAAATTCAGGAGCGTTATCGCTTTTATTTCGTGTAGAACGAACAAGGTTGATAACGTAACGTGCTACAGAATCTGCAATTGGAACCATTCTGACCAGGTTCTGAAAATCAAGTAGTTCTTCCGCTGAGGTTACTGGGTCCACGGTCGCCTGATGTGTGGTAGTCGTCAGGTTGAGGACCTTCAACTCCTCTTCAGGCCGGAGGTAATCGAGTATCGCGTTAAAGAGAAAGCGATCCAACTGTGCCTCTGGCAGCGGATACGTACCCTCGAGCTCGATTGGATTCTGAGTGGCCAGCACAAAAAACGGAGCTGGCAGAGAATAGGCTTTCCCTCTGACAGTGCACGAGTGTTCCTGCATTGCTTCCAGCAAGGCCGACTGGGTCTTCGGCGGGGTACGGTTGATCTCGTCGGCGAGAAGGATGTTGCCGAAGATCGGTCCAGGGACAAAGGTCCACTTGCGATGGCCTGTTGCTAAATCTTCCTCAATGATGTCGGTTCCTGTGATGTCGGAAGGCATTAGGTCGGGTGTGAACTGGATGCGACGGAATTCCAAGCCAAGTGCCTGAGCGATCGTTCGAACCATTAGCGTTTTGGCTGTGCCGGGCATACCGGTCAACAGGCAGTGGCCTCCGACAAAGAGCGCAATCAGGACCTGATCGAGCACCTCGTCTTGACCGACAATCACCTGGCGAACCTGCTGGACGATACTTTCCCGTACGGAGTGAAAACGGTCCACACTTTGCTGGAGTTGTACTGAATCCGAATTGATATCGGCAAAAGTAGCCATCAGGTGATCCTCACTATTTTTCAGATGTTTGATGCAACTCCAATAACAATTTCTGTGCCGGCGCGTAACCTGGGGCAACCTCAAGCGCAGCCAAAATACTTTCTTCAGCTTCAGCTTTGCGTCCGTCAGCGAGAAGCGCCTTAGCTAGCAGATACTCCGTTCCGGCCTTGTCTACAGGATGCGACGCAACCGCCGAGGAATACTCACGAGCAGACTGGGTATACGTTTTTTGTTCATACAGCAGGTCTCCAAGGTGTCGATGGAGGTCTGCATCATTGACCGGGTAGATGTAATTGATCTTTGAGAGCGCCTCGATTGCTCCAACTCGATCGCCGGTCTGTTCATCAATCACAGCAAGACGTTTAAGCACATACGGACTTTCACCACCGGCATGCTTGTAGGCTGTAAGAATTTCGGCTTCTGACTTTGCGTTGTTTTTAGCGCGATATGCTTCGGCGAGAAACTCATAGACGCTGCTTTCCCCAACGTATTGCGGATAAAGAGCGAGAGCAGCGCCACCGTCTTTGATCACCGCATCCCATTGTTTGTCACGAGAATCTGCAGCGACTAATTTCAGTTTTTCGCGCCATTCGTCGAAGTGAGACGCTTGTGG
>Ga0070671_100000337_pt1 | contig 32248 bp, 28 predicted proteins | sample KBSS73metaG_FD_65341 | JGI IMG/M metagenome (GOLD analysis project Ga0070671, IMG submission 65341) | Switchgrass rhizosphere microbial communities from Kellogg Biological Station, Michigan, USA - KBS S7-3 metaG | ecosystem: Host-associated > Plants > Roots > Rhizosphere > Soil ...
ATAGAATGGCAGACCAGACCGAAAAACCGAAGCTTGGCACCCGGCCCCCGCTGGGCCTCAAGCGCACGGTCGAGACCGGCAAGGTCAAGCAGAGCTTCAGTCACGGCCGCTCCAACACTGTGGTGGTCGAGGTCAAGAAGCGCCGAATCCTCGGACGCCCGGGCGAAGCTCCGCCCGTCGAGGCTCCCGCGCCCGCGCCCGTCGCAGAAGCGCCCAAGCCAGCACCGAAGCCGGCCGCGCCCGCAGCTCCGGCGCCGCGCCGCCAGTCGGCTGCCGATGAGATCGCAACACGCAAGGAAATGCAGACCAAGCTCCTGCGCGAAGCGGAAGAAGCACGCCTGACCTCGCTCGAGGAAGCGCGCCGCCGCGAAGACCGTGCCCTGAAGGATGCCAGCGCCGAAGAGCGCCGCCGCGCGGAAGAGAATCGCAAGGCTGAGGAAGCCGCCGCCGAAGAAGCGAAGCGACAGGCCGAGGAAGAGGCGAAGCGTATTGCCGAAGCGCCGGCGGAGCCGGAGGCTGCTGCTCCTGCTGCTGCAGCACAAACAGAAGACCGGACGGTGGCTCGGCGCCCTGCCGGCGGCCATGCCCCCGCTCCTCGTCGCCCCGAGCCCACTCGCCCGAGCCGTGGCCGCGGAGACGATCATCGCCAGCGCGGCAAGCTCACCGTCACCCGCGCGCTTTCCGACGAAGACGATAGTCGCGCCCGATCGCTGGCCGCGCTCCGTCGTGCTCGCGAGAAGGAAAAGCGCCACCACATGGAGGCCGGCCCGTCGGCCAAGCAGGTTCGCGACGTCGTCGTTCCCGAGGCGATCACCGTCCAGGATCTCGCCAACCGCATGGCGGAGCGCGGCGCCGACCTGGTGAAAGCCCTGTTCAAGATGGGCATGCCGGTCACGCTTACCCAGACGATCGACCAGGACACAGCCGAATTGCTGGTCACCGAGTTCGGTCACCGCATCAAGCGCGTCAGCGAAGCGGATATCGACATCGACACGTCAGCCGACGTCGATGCCGAACAGACACTGCAGTCGCGACCGCCAGTCGTCACCATCATGGGCCACGTCGACCACGGCAAGACGTCGCTGCTCGACGCAATTCGCGGCGCCGACGTCGTGTCGGGTGAAGCCGGGGGCATCACGCAGCACATCGGCGCCTATCAGGTTGCCCTGCCCGACAAGTCGAAGGTCACCTTCCTCGACACGCCGGGCCACGAAGCCTTCTCCGAGATGCGCGCCCGCGGCGCTAACGTCACCGACATCGTAATCCTGGTTGTGGCGGCCGACGACGGCCTCCGCCCCCAGACGATCGAGGCGATCAATCACACCAAGGCCGCCGGCGTCCCGATGATCATCGCGATCAACAAGATCGATAAGCCCGATGCCAAGCCGCAAAAGGTCCGTGAGGAGCTGCTGCAGCATGAGGTGATCGTCGAGGACATGGGAGGCGAGGTCCAGGACGTCGAAGTCTCCGCGAAGAACAAGACCAACCTCGACAAACTCCTCGAAGCCATCGCGCTCCAGGCGGAAATCCTCGAGCTGAAGGCCAACCCCGATCGCGCCGCCGAAGGCACAGTGATCGAGGCGAAGCTCGACAAGGGCCGCGGGCCGCTTGCGACCGTGCTGGTCGAGCGCGGTACGCTTCGCGTCGGCGACGTCTTCGTCGCGGGCGCCTCGAGCGGCAAGGTGCGTGCGATGATCGATGATCACGGACGCCAGGTGAAGGAAGCCGGGCCGTCGGTTCCCGTAGAGGTCCTGGGCCTCAGCGTCGTTCCCGCTGCGGGCGATCCGTTCACGGTGGTCGAGAACGAAGCCCGCGCACGCGAAGTCGCGGCCTACCGCCAGGGCGTGCTCGACAAGAAGCGCACGACCTCCGCCCCGATGAGCCTCGAGAACATGTTCGCGAGCCACGCCTCCACGACCAAGGAGCTGCCGCTCGTGGTCAAGGCAGACGTGCAGGGTTCGGTCGAAGCGATTGTCCACGCCCTCAACCGTCTTTCGACGGACGAAATCCGCGTCCGAGTCCTCCATTCGGGCGTCGGCGCGATCACGGAAAGCGACGTCACTCTTGCGAGCGCAAGCGGTGCGCCGATCATCGGCTTCAACGTCCGTCCCAATGCGAAGGCGCGCGAGGTCGCGGACCGCAACAAGGTCGAGTTCCGCTACTACGACGTCATCTACCACCTGACCGACTGGGCGAAGGGTGCGATGGCGGGCGAGCTCGGCCCGGAGATCATCGAGACGGTGGTCGGCCGCGCCAGGGTCCAGGAAGTCTTCCCGGCAGGCAAGAAGGACAAGGCCGCCGGCCTGCTCGTCCTCGAAGGCGTCATCCGCAAGGGACTCAACGCCCGCCTCACGCGCGAGGATGTCATCGTGTCGAAAACGACGATCAGCTCGCTAAGGCGCTTCAAGGACGATGTGGCGGAAGTCACGTCGGGCCTCGAGTGCGGCGTGCTGCTGGCTGACACGAATGACATCAAGCCGGGCGACAGCCTCGAAGTGTTCGAGGTCGAGGAACGCGCGCGGACGCTGTAAATGCGCCGCACCGAAACTCCCGAAGGCCGCTCCGTACGCCTCCTTCGCGTTGGCGAGCAGGTGCGTCACGTGCTGAGCGAATTGCTCCAGCGCGGCGACGTGCACGACGATGTGCTCCAGTCGCACCTTGTCAGCGTCACTGAGGTTCGGATGTCGCCCGACCTCCGCCATGCTGCGGTGTTCGTGAAGCCGCTGCTCGGACAGGACGAAGAAGCCGTGCTGAAGGCCCTTCGTCAGAACACAGCCTTTCTTCAGCGCGAGGTCGCTCGCAGCGTTCGCATGAAATATGCAGCGAAGCTCAAGTTCATTGTCGACGAAAGCTTTGACGAGAGCACCCACATCGACCGACTGTTACGCTCCGACCGGGTTGCGCAGGATCTCGGCGAGGAATGACGCGTCAGGCGCGCTTGAACCAGTGACGCGCCACGGCTGACATACTAAGATATTGAAAACGGGGGACGAGGATGATCAAGGAGATCGCCTTTCTGGCGATTTCTCAGGCGCACCAGTTTCTGCACTGGCTGCCGGCAGCGCTGCGGCTCGCGAAGGAACCGGATGTGCGAGTGACGGTGCTGGTCTCGAGCCAGGCCGGGGTGGATTTCATTCGCGGCTACGATCCCGACAATCATCTTCACATCGAACGGCTTTGGGCGCCTTCGGTTCGTCCGCACGGTCTTTTCAACCCGCCGCTGCGGGTGCCGGTTCTGCTGCTCAACGCCCCGACGATTTCGCGCTATTCGACCATCGTCACAACGGAGACGACAAGCTCGCTGCTTCGTCGCCTGCCCCGCTTCCGGTCAAGCTTGATCCACCTGAAGCACGGCGCTGGTGACCGCGAAGGCGGATATAACGCGAAGCACGCGGGCTTCGACCTGACCCTGGTGAACGGACCCAAGGACAAGCAGCGGCTGATCGATCGCGGACTCGGCGACAACCACAACATCAAGGTCGTCGGCTACGGCAAGTTCGAGTTGGTCAGGCCGCATACGGACGACCTCTTCCCCAATGACGCGCCGATCGCGATTTATAATCCGCACTTCGACAGAAAGGTTGGCAGCTGGGCGCGGCATGGCGCCGACGTGGTGAAGGCCATGGAGTCGATTGGCGACTGGAACTTCGTCGTCGCGCCGCATGTGAAGAGCCGTGTCGGGGGATCGATCCGCTCTAACGCACCGAACATCATCATCGACCGCGGCAGCGTCCGCTCGATAGACATGACCTACACCCAGGCGGCTGACGTCTACATTGGCGACGCGTCGAGCCAGGTTTACGAATTCATCCGGACCCCGCGTCCCTGCATCTTCCTCAATCTCGACCGCATCGACTGGCGGTCGAACGCCAATTACTCGCACTGGCATCTCGGCCAGGTGATCGAAAGCCTCGACGAGCTTCCGGCCGCGCTTGCGAACGCACGGAAGCTGCAGCCGCAATTCGAGGCAGCGCAACGGAAGATGTCGGCCGCATCGATCGACGACACCGGCGGGCTCGCCTCCCAGCGCCAAGCCGAAGCAATTCTCGACTTCGCCAGAAGTTCGCGTGGCTGATGCTGTGCGTGCGCCGGTGCGCGTCGACATGGATCAGCTAGGGCAGCCGATGACCGGCGACGGTTGCAGCGCCGTGCCCTTCTCGGAGGATTATCGCGACCGATTGCGGGCGGCTTGTGCCGAGGATCAGGACATTTGGCAGATCTACGCGAACAATTTCGGGTCGGGCGGATTCGACGACAGCATCGACCGCTATGTCGCGGCGGCCGGCAACCGGACGTTCGTCCTCTTCGATGGAGACGAGCTCGCGGGCATGTCCAGCTATCTCGGCATCGATCCGAACCGTCAGGTGCTGGAGATCGGCGGGACCTACTATCGGCCGCACCTGCGCGGCACGGGCCTCAACCGCCGCATCAAGGACATGATGCTCGGGCGAGCTTTCGGGTCAGGCATCCGCCGCGTCGAATTCCGGGTTGACCGGCGAAACGAGCGAAGCCAGGCCGCGATGAAGAAGCTCGGCGCCGTGCGGGAAGGCGTGCTCCGCGCGGATCGCATCACCTGGACTGGCCACGTTCGCGACACCGTGCTTTTCGCCCTCCTGAGGGAAGAGTACGAAGCCTAGTCGGCGCATGAAACGCCGACGTTACGGAAAACGCGTCGCCGATTGTCTCTGCTGGAAAGGCCCGGGTCTTTGTCAGGGAACGCCATTAGATCCATGGTGGATGAGGCGATGCTCAACGCATGGTTCTGCCGGGAGGTGCTCCCTCTCGAACGAGCGCTGACGAACTTCATCCAGCGCAACTGGAGGGTCGCTTCCGACGTGAAGGATCTTCGGCAGGACATTTACGAACGCGCGCTGGCCGGTGCCCGGACGGAGCTTCCGAGCCACACCCGCCGGTACCTGTTCACAGTGGCGCGCAACCATCTCATCAACGGCGCCAAGCGAGCGCAGGTCGTCTCCATCGAACTGGTCGCCGACATGTCCGCGCTTGAGCTCGAAGAGCATGATTTCGAGGCGGAACGACACCTCAGCGCCCGCGACGAATTGCGGCGGGCTCAGGTCGGTCTCGATCAACTTCCGCCACGCTGCCGTGAGGTCGTCTGGCTCCGCAAGGTCGAGGGCCTCACCACGCGCGAAACGGCGGAGCGGCTCGGCATCGGGCTCGACACCGTCGAGAAGCAAATCACGCAGGGCATGCGCGCCCTTGTGGACTTCATGCTGGGCGGAAACGGCAAGATCCGACGACCCGTCACCGGCCGCGACCGGTCGAGGAGCGAGCTTCGGTGAGCCGGGCGGAGCGCACAGAGGATCTCGCCTCCCAGTGGGTGATGCGGCGGGAGGAGCCGTCATGGTCGCCGGCCGACCAGGCTGAGCTGGATGAATGGCTGTCGCAGTCCGATGCGAACAAGGTCGCGTACTGGCGGCTCGATCATGGCTGGCGCGAAGCCGACAGGATTGCCTCACTCGGCGCGCCTCTCCGCCCGGCTTCGACCATGCGTCTCGGGCTAACGTCGTGGAAGCCCCTCGCACTCGCAGCGGCCGTGCTTGCCGCCTTCACGATCTTCCTCTTGCAGCTGCCGGGCCTGTTGCCGGGCGGTTCGGCGCAAGCCGGGATGGAACGGTTCGAAACGCCGATTGGCGGTCACAAACTGGTGACGCTTGTCGACGGAAGCCGGATCGAGCTGAATACCCAGACGGCAATCCAGGCGTCCGTCGACGACCGCGTGCGGTCCGTATGGCTGCAGCGGGGTGAAGCGTTCTTCAGTGTGGCCAAGCATCAAGGCCAGAAGTTCGTGATCTATGCCGGGCCCAGGACGGTGACCGTTCTCGGCACCAAATTCTCGGTCCGACGCTCCGGAAACGACGTCGTCGTCGCGGTCCTCGAAGGCCGCGTGCAGGTCGAGACCTCGCAGGCTGGTGCGGGTCAAAAATCGACGCTGACGTCGGGAGAAGTAGCAATAGCGCGAGACCGGGAGACGTTGATCGCCCAGTCCCCTTCTGCTGTGCAGCAACAGCTCGCCTGGCGGGCAGGCATGCTGGAGCTGGAGGGAACGACGCTCGCGGCGGCGGCCGCTCAGTTCAACCGGTACAATCCCAAACAGCTCGTCATCGAGGATCCTGAGGCTGCCCGGACGATCATCGCCGGCAGCTTCGTCGCCCGAAACGTCGATGCGTTCGCGCGCCTGCTCGAGGATGCGTATGGCCTCGATGCTAACGATAGCGCCGGGCGGATAATCGTCTCGAGCAGGCGATTGGCGAACGCAACGTCGCCGAAGTCACTGGGGATTGGCTCGATTCAAAGTGCCCCAAGAAGTCAGGGTGGAATTGCCCGCCAACCCTGCGAGGCTGGTCATCGGAATTGTGCGCTCATCCCGCTTTCCCCACCGTTGCCGCAAACGCAGGTCGCAATGCTGCCCGACAAGAAGGCCATTCAGGACGCGAACAATTGGGACGTGATTCACAAGCTCTACCCGCCGCGCGCGCTTGCCGCGCGGGAGGAAGGGCTGGTCGGGTTCATGGTCGAGATCGAATCCAGCGGCAGCCCGACACGGTGCAAGATCACGCACACCAGCGGCCACCCCTTGCTCGACCTCGAGACCTGCCAGCTCATCATGATGCATGCGACATTCAATCGGCCTGCGGGCTCCAGCCCTTCGCAGAAGCGATCCTATGAGGGCGTCGTAAACTGGAAGCTGCCGAACGCGCCGCAGATCGCCGCTCCGGTTCCCCCCAAGGCCATCGCCGAAACCACCGCCCCCGAGCAGCTAGTCTGCAAGCGCATTCCGAGGACGGGGTCGATCGCCGGGTTCGAGCGCAAGTGCATGTCCAAGTCGGACTGGGAGCGCGCCTCCAGCGAATCCCGCACCTTGTGGGACCAACTGCAAGGTATTGGCAGCGAAGGGTGCGAAGGGCCTCAGTGCAAGTGATCTGACGGCATTCCTATCGGGCCATCCGGGGCGCGTTACGGCTTTTCCCCGATCGTCTGTCCTTGTCGGTACGGGCGGAAGATCCCGCTCCGTTTTCAACCGGAGGGCGCGATGCTGTCGAAGATGTTGCTTTTGGCGTTTGGACTAGCGGTTGCCAATCCGGCGCTTGCGCAGCCCTCCGACCCAGCTTTCCGCAATGCGACGAACCATGACGTCCTCCTTAAACTCTATCCGCCCCGAGCTCTTGCAGCGCGCGAGCAGGGCGCCGTGGGCTTTGCCGTCACGCTCGACAAGGACGGGCATCCGACAGAGTGCCGCGTGACCAGCAGCAGCGGTTTTCCGCTGCTCGATCAGGAAACCTGCCAGCTGATCACGCTGCACGCGGTTTTCCAGCCAGGGACGGGACAGAGCGGATCGCAGGTCTCGACGCACGAAGGTGTCGTCAACTGGAAACTGCCCGCAAGCGCTCAAACCGCCGCGGCCCCCGCCACTCCTCGGAAAGTGGCCGAAGCATCGGAAAAGATGATCTGCAAGCGCGTGCCAGCGACCGGCTCCAACGTCGCGACGGAACGCGTCTGCGCGACCCGGCGCGACTGGGACAAGGCGAGGTCCGAAACTCGCGAGGGATGGGATGAGCTGCAGGGCCGCAAAGGCTCGACCAACGGCAATTGAGGAGGGGTTCATGAAACGCTCGATCGCGCTGCTCACAATGACATCGATTCTCCTGACCTCGGGCCTCGCCGCCAAGGGCGAAGACGCCCGGATGCGGCAGCTCAGCGAAGTCGTGTTCCAGAACTACCCGGCCGGGGCACTGGCCCGCGGCGAGCAAGGAGCTGTCTATTTCGTCGTGACGCTCGACAAGGAAGCGCATCCGACATCCTGTACCGTCACGCACGGCAGCGGACATCCCCTCCTCGACGAGGAAACCTGCGACCTCATCGTCCAGCACGCCGTCTTCAACTCGATCAAGGATGCCAACGGTCGCGTTCGGAAGACCACCCATGAGGGCGTCGTCTACTGGCGCATTCCGGGTACGCCGGAGCCATCAGTGGCGCCCGTTGCGCTTACCAAGGAAACAGCTCCCGAATCCCGCATCTGCAAGAGGACCGTGCGCGCCGGCACCCTCGCCGACTTCGAGCGGACCTGCATGACCGCTCGCGAGTGGGCCACACAAACCGACGAGATGAAGCAGGTCTACGAGGAGCTGCAGGGCAAGAAGGGCATGAGCGGCTGCGACTTCGCAGGCGTGATCGAAGCGAACCATCCGGGCCCCTCCCAGCCCCCGGCGGCCGGCAGCGGCGGCACCTGCTAAACCCTGACCGGGCAATAGCCGCCGTTGCCGGACCGCGCTAACAAGCGCGGCGATGGCCAAGATCTATTTCTACTATGCGGCAATGAACGCGGGAAAATCGACGACCCTGCTTCAAGCCGACTACAATTACCGCGAGCGCGGAATGGAGACGATGCTCTGGACCGCGGCGCATGACGACCGTTCGGGCGCCGGCACCATCGGTTCGCGCATCGCTTTGTCGGCGCCCGCGCACACCTATTCGCCGGACATCGACCTGTTCGAGGCCGTGGGCGAGGAGCTCAAGAAGCGAAAGCTCGACTGCGTGCTGGTCGACGAGGCGCAGTTCATGATGCGCGACCACGTCCTGCAACTTTGCCGGGTCACGGACGAGCTCAAGATTCCGGTGCTTTGCTATGGCCTGCGAACCGACTTCCAGGGCCAGCTGTTCGAAGGGAGCGCAGCACTTCTTGCCCTCGCCGATGCGCTGGTTGAGCTGAAGGCAGTTTGCGAGTGCGGTCGCAAGGCGACGATGAACCTTCGGGTCGACGCGGACGGTCATGCCGTCGCGCTCGGCGCGCAGACCGAGATCGGCGGCAACGATCGCTACGTCGCCCTTTGCCGCCGCCATTTCTTCGAACGCCTTCGCGAGGGCGAAGCGCGACAGCTGAGCCTCGGCCTGCCGCGCGCATGATCCGCGCTCTTCTTTGCGCGGCACTGGCGATTGCACCGGCGATGGCGGTCGCGGCACCGCTGACGGTCCACACAGGCGAAACCTGGCTGTTCGTGATCGAACGTGGCGATCCTGCTCGACCTCGCAAGGCCGAGCCCACCGTGAATCCAGCACCGGGTGAAGTAAGAGTTACGCTGCGTGCCCTGTTCGGAACGATGATGACCATCACCAGCAACAGCGCGCAGGGCTATACCTTCCAGGCTGAGCTGATTGGCGCCGACGGCAAGGCCGTGACGGCGCGGACCTGCACTCTGCCCTCGGGCAACAAGCCTGCGCTCGAAACCTGGCCGCAGAGGGCTGCGGCGGTGCGGATCGGCAAGTTCAGGCCGGCGAAGGGAGGCCATTGCTGAGCCATGCTGCATGGCTGGATCATCCTCGATAAGCCGATCGGACTTGGATCGACGACGGCAGTGTCCGCGGTGAAGCGCATCCTGCGCGAAGCCGGGGAGCCGAAGACGAAGATCGGCCACGGCGGTACGCTCGACCCTCTCGCAAGTGGAGTCCTGCCGATCGCGCTCGGCGAAGCCACCAAACTCGCAGGCCGCATGCTCGATGCCACCAAGGCGTACGATTTTACCATTCGCTTCGGCGAGGAAACCGACACGCTCGATGCCGAAGGGCAGATCGTCGAGACTAGCGGCGTTCGCCCGACCCCGCAGCAGGTTGAGGCCGTGCTCCCGCGCTTCACCGGCAAGATTGAGCAGGTACCGCCCGCTTATTCAGCTCTGAAGATCGAGGGGAAGCCCGCTTACGCCCGCGCCCGCGCCGGTGAAACGGTGCCAATGAAGGCTCGAACCGTGACGGTGAACTCCCTCCGCGCCATCGCCGAGGATCAGGATGCGGTGATGCTGTCGGCCGAAGTCTCGAAGGGCACGTACATCCGCTCCCTCGCCCGCGACATCGCCCATGCGTTGAATACGGTCGGTCATGTCACCATGTTAAGGCGTACCCGCGCTGGGCCCTTCTCCCTTGCTTCAGCCATTTCACTGGACTTTCTGGAGGAAGCCGCTAAGGCGCGCGCACTGACGAGGACGGTACTGCCGCTCGAAGCGGCGCTGGACGACATCCCGGCCCTCCCTGTCACAAGCCGCCAAGCCGAAATGCTCCGTCAAGGGCAACGGCTTGTCGGTTTCCCGGAAAGGCCGGGGCTTTGCATGGCAACGTCGGAGGGAACTCCGGTCGCGCTGGTCGAAGCCTTGGCCGACGGCCTTCGGGTCGTCCGGGGCTTCAACCTTTAAAAAGAATAGGAGTGAAACGATGTCGATTACCGCGGAGCGCAAGGAAGCGCTGATCAAGGAGCATGCTCAGGCCAAGGGCGACACGGGTTCGCCGGAAGTCCAGGTCGCGATCCTGACCGAGCGCATCAACAACCTCACGTCCCACTTCAAGAGCCACGCGAAGGACAATCATAGCCGTCGCGGCCTCCTGATGCTGGTCAACAAGCGCCGCTCGCTGCTGGATTATCTCCGCGGCAAGGACGCCGACCGCTATACTGGCCTCATCGCCAAGCTCGGCCTTCGCAAGTAACCTCTGAGGCGGCCCTTTCACGGGCCGCTTCGCATATGTTCAGTCCCGCAATTCGGCGGGGCGTCCATGGGGCTTGAACGACGCCCCGAACCGCTGACGGACCGGAAAGTCCGTCCATTGCTGAACCGGTCGGCATCCGGCCCACCGGGACTGAAGGAACAAAAATGTTCAATATCAAGACTGTAGAAATCGAGCTCGGCGGAAAGGCCCTGAAGCTCGAAACGGGCCGCGTTGCCCGCCAGGCCGACGGCGCCGTATTGGCGACCCTTGGCGAAACCGTCGTCCTCTGCGCGGTGACCGCCGCCAAGTCGGTTAAGCCGGGCCAGGACTTCTTCCCGCTGACCGTCCACTACCAGGAAAAATTTTCGGCCGCCGGGCGCATCCCGGGCGGCTTCTTCAAGCGTGAGCGCGGCGCCACCGAAAAGGAAACGCTGACCAGCCGCCTGATCGACCGCCCAATCCGCCCGCTGTTCCCCGAGGGTTTCTACAATGAAGTCCTCGTCATCGCGCAGGTCCTCTCCTACGACGGCGAGAACGAGCCCGACATTCTGGCGATGATCGCCGCGTCGGCCGCCCTCACCATCTCCGGCGTTCCGTTCATGGGTCCGATCGGCGCCGCCCGCGTCGGCTACATCGACGGCGAATATATCCTCAATCCAACCCAGGAGCAGGTCAAGGAAGGCCAGCTCGACCTGGTCGTCGCCGGCACGCCCAACGCAGTGATGATGGTCGAATCCGAAGCTAAGGAGCTGTCGGAAGAGGTCATGCTGGGCGCCGTTATGTTCGCCCATGCTGCTTCGCAGAAGGTCTGCAACGCGATCATCTCGCTTGCCGAGAAGGCCGCCAAGGACCCGTGGGAGCTGGCCACCAGCGACGCCAAGACCGCCGCCAAGGACAAGCTCAAGAAGCTGGTCGGCAAGGACATCGAGGCGGCCTACAAGCTGACCGACAAGTCGCAGCGCTCTGCCGCCCTAAACGAGATCCGCGAGAAGGCCAAGGAAGCCTTCGTCGAGGCCGACCCGCAGGAGCAGATGGCTGCATCTAAGGCGGTCAAAAGCCTCGAGGCCGACATCGTGCGCACCGCGATCCTGAAGGAAGGCCGCCGCATCGACGGCCGCGACACGAAGACCGTCCGCCCGATCGAGGCAGTCGTCGGCTTCCTGCCGCGCACCCACGGCTCCGCCCTGTTTACCCGCGGCGAGACCCAGGCGATCGTCTCGACCACGCTCGGCACGAAGGACGCCGAGCAGATGATCGACGGGTTGGAAGGACTCTCCTACTCGCGCTTCATGGTCCACTATAACTTCCCGCCCTACTCGGTCGGTGAAGTCGGCCGCTTCGGCGCCCCCTCGCGCCGCGACACCGGTCACGGCAAGCTCGCCTGGCGCGCGCTTCACCCGATGCTGCCGAGCGCGGAGGAGTTCCCCTATACGATCCGCGTGCTCAGCGACATTACGGAGAGCAACGGTTCCTCATCGATGGCCACCGTTTGCGGCGGCAGCCTCGCGATGATGGACGCCGGCGTGCCGATGGCGCGGCCGGTCGCCGGCATCGCTATGGGCCTGATCCTCGAGGGCAAGGATTTCGCGGTATTGAGCGACATTCTCGGTGACGAGGACCATCTCGGCGACATGGACTTCAAGGTCGCCGGCACGTCCGAAGGCATCACCTCGCTGCAGATGGACATCAAGGTCGCCGGCATTACCCAGGAGATCATGCAGGTCGCCCTCGCGCAGGCGAAGGACGGCCGCGCGCACATCCTCGGCGAAATGGCCAAGGCGCTCGACCATACCCGCTCCGAACTGTCCGCTCACGCGCCGCGGATCGAGACGATGCAGATCGCCAAGGACAAGATTCGCGAAGTGATCGGCACCGGCGGCAAGGTGATCCGGGAGATCGTCGCCACGACAGGGGCCAAGGTCGACATCGACGACGAGGGTCTGATCAAGATCAGCTCGTCCGACCTGTCGCAAATCGAGGCCGCGCGCCAGTGGATCCACGGCATCGTTGCCGAGCCCGAGCCCGGCACTATCTACACCGGTAAGGTGGCGAGCGTCGTCGACTTCGGCGCCTTCGTTACCTTCATGCCCGGCAAGGACGGCCTGGTTCACGTCTCCGAAATCAAGAACGAGCGGGTCGAGAACGTCCGCGACGCCCTGTCGGAAGGCCAGGAGGTCAAGGTCAAGCTGCTTGAGGTCGATCAGCGCGGCAAGGTCCGCCTGTCGATGCGCCTCGTTGACCAGGAAACCGGCGAAGAGCTGCCCGACACCCGCCCTCCGCGCGAGCCGCGTGAAGGCGGCGACCGTGGGCCGCGCGGAGACCGCGGCGACCGTCATCGGGGCGGTGGCCGTGACCGCGGCGGCCGTGACGATCGTGGCCCGCGCCGGGATCGCGGCGGCCGTGACGACCGTGGGCCTCGCGGAGACCGTGGCCCGCGCCGCGAGCGCGAGGGCGGCGAAGAGGGACCGGCTCCCGAATTCGCTCCTGCGTTCCTGACGGGCGACGACGACTGAGAATAGGCTCCAGCCGGCGATCGCCGGCTTGTGAGACCTGCAAAATAGAGAGGCCCCGCGATCGCTCGCGGGGCCTCTCTTTTTGCCTTAGCGGACGCGGTGCTAGCGGCGCACCCCATTGAACACGATGCCGCGGCGATCGCCGCACTCCCACGCAACACGTCCAAGGATTGCACGATCGCCGCTTCGGAGCAGGAGCTCACTGCCTTCTGAAGGCAGCTCGCGCCCGCGCACCCGGGCCCCACTCAGGCAAATGTCCTCAATGAGCACGCACCTGGAACCGTCGATTGTCGCGGCAGAACCATGGATGCTGACGGGCTTCCGCTTGATCCGCCGACGGCCGCCCGGGCCATCGATCCGCTTTCCAAATCCCGCCATTGCAATGCTCCCCCCGAGCTCTTTGAACCGTGCGGACAACTGCACCCTCGTTCGTGAGGTTCAACGTCGATATCGCGATCGTCTCGAAGCGGGACATTGATCCTGGCCCGTTCCAGACGATCGCTACTAACCTTGCAGTCTTTCTCGAGCGCGCCGCGAGCTATCACAGCCGGCGTGCCGAACGAAGATGCCCTGGAATGGGCGAGGATCTGAGATGGGTCGAGAATCCTGGGCTTTACGCCGCGCCTTCGAACCTTCTCCTGCCTCAGGATTCTACCGGATAACGGCGGTGACGCTGCGATGGAACACTGGTGTCATGCGCATCCTGACATTGGCGATCGCCTTCACCCTTGGAACCTCGCTAACCTCAGCCCGCCTTCCCGCGGAACAGGTCGATCGAGCGAACCGACCAATCCTGGACATCGCCGCCACCCTGAAGCCAGGACAATATGTTTGGGCGCCCGAACTCGGCCCCGATGGCCCGGCGCTCGTGGTCGTGAACCTTGAGACCCAAAAGCTGGTCCTGTTTCGCGGCGGCGTTCCGATCGCCGCCTCTACGATCTCAAGCGGCAAGACGGGAAATGAGACTCCGACAGGCGTCTTCACCATTCTCCAGAAGAATGCCGCGCACCGATCCAAGACCTACAACAACGCGCCGATGCCGAACATGCAGCGACTGACGTGGAGAGGTATTGCATTGCATGCCGGAAATCTGCCCGGCTATCCCGCCAGCCACGGCTGCGTGCGACTGCCGCTCGCATTTTCAAAGCTGCTGTTCGGAGCGACCAGTCTCGGGATGACTGTGGTAATCACCAGTATTCCGGCCGTCCCGAATGCTTCCAACGGGCCTGACCTGATTCAAGACCAGCCCGGCGCGCAGCAAGCTTCGCTGAGCCAGGCATCCTACCAATGGAATCCCGTTCCTCCCGGGCCGGATGACCTCGTCTCGGTCATCGTCAGCACTGCGGACCAGCGGGCGATCGTTCTCCAGGGACCCAAGCAGATCGGGTCGGCGCCAATTCGCTACACCGGCCCGCAAACGGGCGCAAAAGCCTATGTTCTCAGATCCTGGGACTCGAGCGGTAAGCATTGGCTTAAGCTGCAATTCTCGGGCGCCGGAGGATCGATGGATGTCGGCCCCAATGAAATGGAACATTTCGACGCGCCGGCAGCCTTCCGTTCCGCAGTCGCCGCAGCGGTCAGGCCAGGCAGCGTCGTGATCGTCACTCCCGAGCCGCTGAAAGCGGGAAGTCCCGGCCGGAGTCAGGCGGTCTTCGAGGAAGAAACCGCCAAGTAGCTCACCAGCGGAACATTCCAAACACCAGCCAAGCGACGAAAAACGAGAGACCGACGCGCTGAACGAGGCGGCTGTTCAACGGAATGAGCGCCAGCGGGGTGGCGATGCGGACGGACATCCAGAGACCCGGCCATCCCGAGTAGAAATTGCCGGCCAGGATGTTGGAAGCGGCCGAAACGCAAGGCGGGACGGTGAGCGCGAGCAACAGCACCCTCCGTTGCTCCATATAATGGTCTTCCAGCGACTTCGGCTCGGATGCGGTTGGAAACATCGCCCTGCTGACGAAGATGAAGGGTACGGTGACTCCCACGGCGCTGAGCAGCCACCACGGGCTGAAATGGACATCGTGCTGGGTGTGCCAGAACCGAACCCAGATATTCATTCCCCCCGACAGGACCACAAGGCCGAGAAGCGGAGTGCACACCCCGATCGGCATCGCGTGACGCTCGCGCCACATATCGCCGAAACCACTCGCGACGTTGGCAACGCTGAGCCCCAGCAGCAGCGCGTAAAAGCTGAAGAGATACTCGAAGTCGTTCATTCCCGTCCCCGCGGCTCACGCGGCGGAATAGCAGGGCCGTGTCGAGAGAAGCCAGCGCTCCGTTTCAAGCGCCGACCGTAACGGCGGTAGCTCTTCCTTCACCTTAAGAGCCTAGAAGCTCTAAACGTAACTGTATCGTGTGCCCATGCTTGGGAGGGGATTCCGATGAAACCCTACATTATCGGTGCGATCATCGTCTGGTTCGGTTGCGGTTTCACCGGCGCGGCCTTGCAGCACCAGCAGCGGATCGACATCCCGACGATTGCAGGCGGTCCAATCGCCTTGTGGAACGGGCTGAACGAGCCGGTGGACTGAGCTCCAGACCTACCTGAGGACCGCCGCTCCCGTCTCTCGGCGGCAACTTACGACGCTTTCCGGCGGGAATTGGCAAAAGCTTCCCATTCTTCCGTTCATGCCTGCCGGTTATTGGGCGGCATCCACATAACGGGGGTTATTGTGAAGCGTTTCCTGCGCATGGTGCTTGCCGCCTGTCTCTATCTTGCCTTCGGGCCTGCCGGCGTCCTGTTCGCGCAGGGCGCGCCGACGTCTGCGCAACTTCAGCTCGCCAAGCAGGCTGAAGTGCTGAAGGCCGGCGAATGGGTCTGGGCGCCTGAGATCGCGAAAGACGGACCGGTGCTCGTCTATGTCGACCTCAGCCGGCAGCGGGCGACCGTTTATCGCAACGGCGTGCGGATCGGCGTCACCACCATCTCCTCCGGCAAGGACGGCTACGAAACCCCGACAGGCGTCTTCACCATCCTCGAAAAAGACCGCGACCATCGCTCGCGCACCTATGATGACGCGCCCATGCCCTTTCAGCAGCGCCTGACCTGGATGGGAGTCGCCCTTCATGCCGGCAACCTCCCTGGCTTCCCCGCCAGCCACGGCTGCGTCCGCCTGCCACTCGAGTTCGCCAAGAAATTGTTCGAGGTCACGCCGATGGGCGGGACCGTCGTGATCGCGGGCGGGCATGAGGACCCGGTGAAACGCCCCGCAGCGGGTGTCCTGGCGCCAGCCATGGCCGGCGTCACTCCGGCTCCAGCGGCGCCGCTCACCAGCGAAGGCAGCTTCACCTGGAACCCGGACGCAGCGCCGTCCGGCCCGGTCTCGATCATCGTCTCGACAGGCGACCAGCAGGTCGTCGTGCTCCGCAATGGCGTCGAGATCGGCCGAGCTCATGCAGTGGTCGCGCAACAGACGAATCAACCACAGGTGATGACCTTCGCGGGCGGCTCCAAGCCACAGTGGATCCAGGTCGGCGTCTCCGACCTCAAGGGCGAAAGCGCGGAGATCGTCTCGACCGAGAGGGTTGAGCAGATGCGGCTTCCTGCCGCCTTCGTCGCCGGCATGCGCTCCGTCATCGCGCCTGGGACAACCGTGCTCGTCACGCAGGCGTCCGTGGACGCCAGCTCGACGGGCGCGCAGGCGACGGTGCTGGACGCAGAGGACCCCGGGAAAACGAACTGAGAACGAACGCGCCTTTTAGGTGAAAAGCCGGATAGGAGGCTCATCCAGAACAGCCGTAACCCTCCGCCTTTCTGGGGAGAGGTCCGATCTCAATCTTCGGCGACGCGGTTGCGCTCACGATCGGAACCCTCCTGCCGATCATGAATCCGTTCAGCACAGTACCGCTGTTCCTGTCGCTGACGACCGGCATGAGCGAGCGGCGCAGGAACCGCGAAGTCCTGAAGGCATGCCTTTACGCGCTCGCATTATTGATTGGGTTCCTGTTCCTTGGCGCTGCGATCATCGATTTCTTCGGAATCTCGGTCCCGGGTATCCGGGTCGCGGGCGGCCTCATCATCTCGATCATCGGCTTTCGCATGCTTTTTCCAGCCCCGACGGCTGGATCCGGCGTTGAGATGGCAAAGGATCGCGACATCGCCTTCACTCCGCTTGCGATGCCGAGCCTTGCCGGCCCAGGATCCCTTTCCGTCGTCATAGCGGCCGCATCCCAGATCGAACGGCATAATCCGGCCAACTATCAACCGATCTATCTGGGTGTGACGGCAGGGCTGGTGATCGTCGTGCTCATCGCCTTCCTGGTGCTCCGCGCGGCAAGCACATTGGCACGCTTCCTCGGACCTGCCGGGATCGATGCGATGACCCGCATCTTCGGCTTCCTTCTCATCGCGATCGGAATGCAGTTCCTGCTGACGGGAATCAGCGATTTCTTCGGCCTTCAGCCTGCTTGAATTGTCATCTCCAGCGATCGGCGATCGCCACCGAACCGACGAATGAACGGCAGTTAACCGTCACGCCACTGCGACGTAAGCTCAGTATGCTAATGCGCGTAGTCGTCTACTTCGGTAGTCGGGACGCGGACACCCTTCGCTCCTTCGCGTCCGCTTTTTTCAAGGCTTCCTCCTGAAAAATGCGGAGGAGCGAGTATTAGGCAGATCCGCAGAATGCGGCCCGCAAAAGCGAACTTCCTTGGTTTGACGGCGGTCGCGGCGGCGATCGTGCTGGCCGTCACGATGGTCAGCGTCGGATACTGGCCCGGCATCATGATCGACGATGCTCGTTGGCAATATCAGCAGTCGGTCGATAACGCCTACGAGGACTGGCATCCGCCGCTGATGGCGTGGATCTGGCGCCGGCTGATGTTCATTCAGCCGGGGCCGGCCCCGATGCTGGTACTGCAATTGGCGCTGCTTTGGGGCGGGATCGCCCTCATCGCCTATTGGGCAATCAAGCACGGCCGACCGCGGCTTGCCTTGGCAGTCGCACTCAGCGGTTGGCTGCCGGCCTCGCTGGCGCTGAGCGGCACAGTCACCAAAGACTGCTTGATGGCGGGCGCGCTGATGAGCTCAACCGGGTTCGCGCTGACGATAGATCTTGCCCGATCCCGGATTGGCCGGGCGATTGCCGGTGCCGGATCCTTCGTCTTCATCGTCTTCGCCGCGGCCCTCCGCCTGAATGCTGTCATAGCCTGCGTACCGCTGCTTCTTGCGATCTTGCCGAAGCCGCTGACAGCGACAAAGTCGAGATTGATCGCCTCGGGTGTCGCAGGCGCGATTGCACTTTCGCTGGTAGGCCCCGCAGTCAACATCGCACTCCAGGCCGAAGGGACCGACGTTGAGTTGTCCCCCATCATTTTCGACCTCGGCGGAATCACCGAGCATAGCGGCGTCAACACGTTTCCCGACCTGCACGTGCGAGACCCGGTCGCAGTCAATCATCGGTGTTACGACCCCGTCGGCTGGGACAGCTACTCGACCTGGTCGAAAGTGCCTTGCCCACTCGGCTTCGAGGCTTTCCAGAACGCAAAGGATGAAGACGACCTCAACCCCGCGAAGATCTGGCTGAGCGCCGTAGTCCGACATCCGTTGGCCTATGCGGAGCATCGGCTTGCTCATTTCAACCTGTCGACCGAATTCCTTGTGCCCAACGGCCCGATATTCACGGCCTGGTCCCAGTCGGTGCAGAATCCCTGGGGATATTCGATCAGGTCGAACGCGATCGTTCCGGCGATCACCGCACTTGCCGACGACGGTGCGAAAACCCCGATCGGCTGGCCCATTTTCTGGATCAGCGTCGCACTCGCCGCCGTCGTAGGTGGAATGTTCTTGAAGGCCCCCGCCATCGTCATCGCACTCGCCAGTTCGAGCTTCCTTTACGGACTCAGCTATCTCGTGTTCGGGGTCGCGGTTGGAATGCGTTATTATTTCTGGACGATTTCCGCGGGGGCGGTCGCGGCCATTCTCGTTAGCGGCGAATACTCCTCGACTGGGTCCAAGCTGCGACCGAAAGCGGTCGCAGTGCCAGCACTCATCATCGCCCTGCCGACCGCGGCAGCAATTCTGGCTCGGATAGTTTCGTGAAATCGATGTGAACCAGACGTCATTGGAACACCGGTCAATTCCAAAGTAGCACCCAATCATGGCCGATCGGCAGATCTTCCACGACCCTTCAGGCCGTCGCGGCAGGCGATTCACGCTTGCCGTTTTGCTGTTCGTGTTGCTGAACGTGCTCGTCGTGGCGGCGTTGTTCGCGACCATCCGGGTCGTCCCCGCACAGCCGCCGCTACCGGTCGCCCTCGAGCATGGGCTCCCCCAGCCCTCGCCCAAGACAAGCCTGCTGACGCGGACCGGCCGAAGAGTAGACCTCGCGATACGGCGCCTGCTTGGGACGCAGCCGCCAGGTGCGCAGCAAGTGGGCGCACGCAAGGCAACTGCGGCCGCAACCGCCATGAGCAAGCCGCTTTACGTCGGCTTCTATGTGCCTTGGGATGAAAGCTCGACCGCGAGCTTGCAGCGCCATATCGGCGATCTCGACTGGCTGGCTCCGCTGTGGGTCACGGTCACCGGCCCTAATCACCAGTTCAACGTACTTCCAGACCGTGCCGGACGCGCCATCATCAACGCCACGAAGCATCGGCCGCTCATCCTTCCGGTGGTCCAGAATTTTGCCAACGGGCAGGTCGACCAGGCAGGGATCCAGGCGATGCTTGGTGACCCCAAGCTCCGCAAACGCTTCCTCGACCAGCTGGAGCCGTTCCTCGCTGCCAATTACGCATCGGGCGCCGTCTTCGATTTCGAGCAGCTCGATCGCCCCGGACAAGCCCATTACCTTGAGCTGCTCCGCGAGGCCCGCCAGCGCTTCGACAGGCATCGCTGGCTGCTCTCAGTGGCCGTGCCGGTCGACCAGGGCTGGGACCTGCGACGCTTTGCCGCGATCTCGGACAAGGTCCTGATCATGGCCTATGACGAGCATTCCAACGACGGGCCGGCTGGTCCTATCGCTTCTCAGCAATGGTGGCTGGGTTCGGTTGCCGCAGCCCTTCGCGAACTTCCCCGCGACAAGGCGATCGTGACTATCGGCAACTATGCCTACGACTGGCACGATGACACCGGCGACCCGGAGGGAGTCGAAGAAGCCTGGGTGGACGCGGGCGACAGCGAAGCCCCGCCCTCATTCGATCGGGCTTCCGGCAACAGCACCTTCGCTTACGACGACGAGAATGGCCATTCGCACACTGTCTGGCTCCTTGACGCAGCAAGCGCGTTCAATGAGTTGACCGTGCTCTATCGGGCGGGGTTCCGCGAGTTCGGCGTGTGGCGTCTCGGCAGCGAGGACCCGGGCCTGTGGTCGATCTTCGGGCGGAGCGCGCCGTTGCCGCAATCGACGGTGGGCCTCACTCATCTGCGGCAGGGCACCAATGTCGACATTGAAGGTCCCGGAGAGATCTTGCGCATCACTGCGCTGCCGACATCGGGACAGCGGCGGCTGTCCCTCGACAGCCGGGGCCTCGTGACGAACGTCGATTTCGTGCGCGTGCCACGTCCGTTCACCATCACACGCACCGGCTACCGACAAGGGTCAGTCGCGCTAACCTTCGACGACGGTCCGGACCCGCGCTGGACTCCCCGCATCCTCGACATCCTGAAGCAGAAGCAGGTCCCCGCGACCTTTTTCATCGTCGGCGAGAATGCCCTCACCGAACGCGGCCTCCTGGAGCGAATGATCCGCGAAGGTCATGAGGTCGGGAGCCACACCTATACGCACCCTAACCTCGCCAATGCGGACTCCACTCGCACGATGTTCGAGCTGAATGCGACGCAGCGGCTCTTTGAGGCGTTTACCGGGCGCACGCTGAAACTCTTTCGCGCACCGTTCTTCGGCGATGCCGAGCCGACGACGGCGGACGAAATCGTGCCTGCATGGGAAGCGCAGAACCACGGCTATCTATCTGTCGGACTGCACGTCGACAGCGAGGACTGGCAACGACCGGGCGTTCCGGCGATCGTCAACAATGTCGTGTCGAACGTGCTCAAGAACGATCGCTGCGACAGCCCGGCCGAGACCCAGTGCAGTCACAATGTGGTGCTGCTTCACGACTCCGGCGGCGACCGCTCTCAGACCATCGCGGCGCTTCCCACTATCATCGATACGTTGCGCGCCCGGGGTTACCGGTTCGTTCCCGTTTCCGAACTGGCAGGCCTTTCGCCGCAGCAGGCGATGCCGTCACTGTCGCCGGCCGACCATGCTGCGGCACGCGTGGATCTTGCAGCCTTCGAGCTCTTGGGTTTTGCAATCCGCACCCTCAATTTCATCTTCGCCGCCGCGATCATCCTCGGCGTTGCGCGTGCGTTGTTCCTCGCTGGCCTCGGATTGCTGTCGGCCTGGAAGGACCGCCGGCGACAGCGGCCCGCGACTGACCCGGAACTGGCGGTCAGTGTTCTCATCCCGGCCTACAATGAAGAGCGAGTCATCGAGCGCTCGGTCGCGCAAGTCCTGCAGACCAGCAACGCGCGGGTGGAGGTGATCGTCATCGACGACGGTTCCCGCGATGCGACATCGGCTATCGTCGAGGGAGCTTTCCGCAATGACGATCGCGTCCGCCTGCTCACGATCGAGAATGGGGGCAAGGCGCGGGCCCTGAATCGCGGGCTAGACCTTGCGACGAGCGAAATTGTGATCGCACTCGACGCCGATACCCAGTTCGAGCCGAACACGATCGCGCGACTTGCCCGATGGTTTGCCGCCGACGAAAAACTCGGCGCCGTTGCCGGAAACGCAAAAGTGGGCAACCGGATCAACATCATCACCAAATGGCAGGCGCTGGAATATATCACCGCGCAGAATCTGGAGCGGCGCGCACTGGCACGCCTGGGAGCCATGACGGTCGTCCCCGGTGCGGTTGGCGCCTGGAGAAAGCAGGCCATCGTCGACGTAGGCGGTTATCCGCCAGACACGCTGGCTGAAGACCAAGACTTGACCATTGCAATTCAAAGAGCGGGATGGCGTGTCACCTACGACCAGAGCGCGGTCGCATGGACAGAGGCACCACAGACCCTCCGTCAGCTGGCGCGTCAGCGCTTCCGCTGGGCCTTCGGCACCATCCAGTGCATCTGGAAACACAAGCGCGTCATTGCCGAGGGGAGTCCTCGCGGCCTCGCCTTTCTAGGGCTCCCTCAAGCAATCCTTTTCCAGCTGTTGTTCGCAATCGTCTCGCCGATCATCGATCTTGCGCTGGTCGTCAGTATCGCCAGCACCGCGATGTCGATCGAAGAGCATGGCCGCACCGCAATGAGCGGCGACCTGCACCGTGTTGCGCTTTTCTGGCTGCTCTTCGCCGCGATCGACATCACCGCCGCGCTCATTGCTGTCGCTCTCGAGCGACGCGAGGATTGGAGCCTGCTGGTGTGGCTCGTCCCCCAGCGCTTCGTCTACCGCCAGACGATGTACTATGTCGTGATCAAGGCGCTGGTGCAGGCTTTGCGCGGTCCTCGCGTCGGGTGGTCGTCGATCGCGCGGTCGGGGCAAGTCAAAGTGAGAACCGGCTGAACTGGGAGCAGCGGTGCGCTTGTCCGTGAAAATGCCGATTGGCGGTCAGGTGGTCCGATCTAGCATCGGCGCAAGAACAGGGTGACTTTGGGCGATTGCATGAATTGGTCCCCAGACAAGATTGAAGCATCGGCCAACGCGGGGATGAAACTGCTTCCCGCCGGCGAGTTCACGATGGGCTCCGATCGGCATTACCCCGAGGAGGCGCCCCGCCATGCGGTCCGGGTGGACGGCTTCTGGATCGACCTGGCGCCAGTTACCAACGCTCAGTTCGCAGAGTTCGTTGAAGCAACCGGCCACGTGACCACGGCGGAATTGGACCCCGACCCGGCGGATTATCCCGGCGCGCTGCCGGAGATGTGCAAGGCTGCGTCGCTTCTGTTCACGCCGACGGACGGTCCGGTGGACCTGCGGGATTGGTCGCAATGGTGGCGCTTCGAATTCGGGGTCCATTGGCGCTGCCCGCAGGGCCTCGAGAGCGACTGGAAGGACGTTGCCGACCACCCGGTCGTCCATGTTACGCACGCGGATGCGGCTGCTTATGCGCGGTGGGCCGGAAAGGCCCTCCCGACGGAAGCGGAGTGGGAATATGCGGCCTGGGGCGGCGTGGAGGATAGCGAATTCGCCTGGGGCGATGAGCTGGAGCCCGACGGCAAGCATTGCGCCAACGTCTGGCAAGGACAATTCCCATGGCAGAACTCGGAGGCTGACGGATTTCCGAGGACGTCTCCGGTCGCGACCTATCCACCGAATGGCTTTGGGCTAGTCGATATGATCGGCAACGTCTGGGAATGGACCGAAGACTGGTTCAGCTCCCGACACCCGGAAGCTGGCTCGAAGCCCTGCTGCGTGCCCAATAATCCGCGCGGCGGACCGAAGTCGAACAGCCACGACAGCTGCGGCGGCCCTCCCATTCCCCGCAAGGTGGTGAAGGGCGGATCGCACCTATGTGCGCCGAGCTATTGCCGGCGCTACCGCCCGGCTGCGCGGCACCCGCAGCCGATCGACAGCTCGACCAGCCACATCGGATTTCGATGCGTGAAACGGGGTTCTCCGCCAGCCTGAGGGTTGGCCCCGATGCCCTCAGATCCATTGGCCAAAGTCGCGCCAGAGATGCGAGGTCGCCTCCTTGGTGATCGGAAATCCGACGGCACAGGAAAAGTCGTCGGGTAATTCCGGAAAGCCGATCACGATGAAGCGAGCCTGTATCTCGCGCTCCCGCGCAATTCGCGGGCCGATTTGCGGGCTTCTTCGTCCCGCCGCATCGCCGCCGAGCCGGGCCCAGGTGGAGGCGGCAACAGAGCCAGACTGTCGGGCAATTGATCATGCTGCAGATAGGTTGGTGGGAGCTTGTGTGTGTCGATTGCGGCACGGGGCTCTCCCGCCGCCAACGCACCGACCCCGCAGGCACCTGCGAGTAGCAGGGCTGCGAGGGTCGATAGTCTGGAGCCGACAGGCATCAACTGGCGTCGTTCGAACGCGGCCAGCCTAGCTCTTGGGCATCAACGCTTCGACGACCTGGTCGACGCTGAAGCTCGCGGCCCGCGCCCGCGGCGGGAATTCCTTGAAGCTCTCCAGCCACTCACCGACGAGTGGCTGCGCGGCGTACATCAGGAAAATGTTCTCGACAGCTTGCCAGAGGCTTCGCGATGCTCCTCCACGCGATGTGCGGATAGGCAAAATGACCTGTCAGGCCATCCGTTGTTTCACTGACTTCGCGATGCCACTGACTCTACGCCGCCAGGAGACGAGCCGCGGCTCCGGGCACGATAACGTACCCTTGCGCTAAGTTATTGAAAAGGCTGGTGGAGCTGAGGGGAATCGAACCCCTGACCTCTGCAGTGCGATTGCAGCGCTCTCCCATCTGAGCTACAGCCCCGCGCCTCCAGCCGGAAGCCGGCCCGATGGGGTCGGGCCGCTTGGGAAGCGGCTCACTAGCCGCGATTTTCCACCCATGCAATCGCCTGTCCCGCGATAGTTTCGGCCCGCCGATTTGTACTCCTTTCCTGGCCATCGCAACCGGAACGGCCGCAAAGGCCCATTCGTTTCTTCTGTGGCTTCTGGCCGGTGCCTGACCGGCCTTGTTCCGTCTGGGAGAGAACAAATGGCATATGACCGCTTCGACAGCCGCGATGAACGCTCGCGATGGCGCGAAGGTCGGGATTTCGACCGCGGCGGACGCCGCGACGAGCGCGGCTTCTTCGAACGCGCCGGAGATGAAATAGCCTCGTGGTTCGGCGACGACGACGCCGAACGACGCCGGGCCGAAGACATGCATGAAGGCCACGGACGCGGCCGGAACGCACCTGACCGCGACCGCGAGCGCAGCTTCGGAAACGACTGGAACCGCGATCGCTACTGGAGTGACGCGTCGCGTCACGACCGTGGCCGCAACGACTGGTACGAAACGCGCGGCGCGAATGAGCGCGGCGGCTTCGGCGAAGGCGATTACAATCGCAACTGGCGCCGCGAACTGTCGGGCCCGGGCAACCGCGAGCGCGACTGGGACCGCGAGCGCGAGCGCGACTATCGGCCGATGACCGCGAACTACGGCCGTGACGGTCATGTATCCGAGCCATCTTTCGGGGTGAGCGGTGCCGGCCGCGGCCGACCCGCCGGCGGCGATCTCGACCTGCGCGGCAATCGTTACGAAACCCCCTGGGGACGCGACGAATACCGCCGCACCAGCCGCGCAGGCACGTCGGACTGGTCCGACCGGTCACGTCACGAGGACCCGCACTACAGCAGCTGGCGCCAGCGTCACATGGACGAGCTGGACCGCGATTATGATGACTATCGCAGCGAGCATCAGTCAAAGTTCGAAAACGACTTCGGCAGCTGGCGCGAGCGTCGCCAGAGCAAGCGCGGCCTGCTCGGCCAGATCCGCGAGCATATGGAGGTCGTCGGCAATGACGACCAGCATGTCGGCAAGGTCGATAAGTGCGCGGGCGATCGCATCATCCTGACCAAGTCCGATCCGGAAAGCGGCGGCGTTCACCATTCGCTGAGCTGCTCGGACGTCGAGCGCGTCGAGGGCGATCGCGTCATTCTCGACTGTTCGGCGGAACGGGCCCGCCAGCACTGGCGGGACGAGAGCCGCAGCCGCGCCTTGTTCGAGCGTGACGACCAGGGCGAGATGGGCCCACGCATGCTCGATCGCAGCTTTGAGGGCACCTACCGCCGATAGAGCGGTGGCGAGCTGAGCCTCCGCTCGCGGAGGCTGAACGAGACCCGGCGGTTTCCCCTTGGCCGCCGGGTCTTCCGTGTCCGCGCCGCAACTCCTATGCGCGTCAGCAACAGGAGGAATAACGATGGCCCGCGCCTGGCACCTCAAGAGCCGCCCCAACGGCATGCCGACCCACGACAATTTCGAGCTGAAGAACGTCGAGCTCCCGGATCTCGCTGAAGGCCAGCTCCGCGTTCGGAACCGCTGGCTCTCGGTCGATCCTTACATGCGCGGCCGGATGAACGACGTGAAGAGCTACGTCCCGGCGTTCCAGGTTGGGGAGCCGATGGACGGCGGCGCGATCGGCGAAGTCGTCGAGAGCAAGGCAGAGGGATTTCAGGCCGGCGACCTCATCCAGCACATGAGCGGCTGGCGCGACGAGGCCGTTGTTGCGGCTCGAACGGCGCAGAAGCTTCCAGACCTGGGCGCTCCGCCGGAACGATTTCTGGGCGTGCTCGGCGTTACCGGGATTACGGCTTACTTCGGGCTCCTCGATGCCGCGAAGGCCAAGGAAGGCGACGTCGTTTTCGTCTCTGCTGCGGCCGGCGCGGTCGGCTCTGTCGTGGTACAGGTCGCCAAGGCGAAGGGCATGAAAGTCATCGCCTCGGCAGGCGGTGGGGAGAAATGCGACTTCGTCCGCTCACTCGGGGCGGATGAGGTCATCGACTATAAGCAGATGCCGATCCTGAAAGGGCTTGCGGCCGCTGCTCCGGACGGCATCGACGTCTATTTCGACAATGTCGGCGGCGATCACCTGGACGCCGCGCTCGCGCTCGCCCGCAACAACGCCCGTTTCGCGATCTGCGGCATGATCGAGGGATACAATACCGGCCAGCCGACCAGCCTGCGCTTCGCCATGCGGATCATCTCCGCGCGGATCGCGATCAAGGGCTTCATCGTGTTCGATTATTTCCCGCGCATGGCGGAATTCTACGCGGACATGGGACCGTGGATGGCAAACGGCACCGTCAAATCGCGCGAGACGATTGTCGATGGGCTTGAGAATACCGCGGACGCTTTCCTCGGCCTGTTCGAGGGCGCGAATACCGGGAAGATGCTCGTCCGCCTCTAGAACTTGCAGACGTTCGGGTCGCCGCTCTTGTAGCCCCGCTGGAGCGCTTCCATGCGCTGCGCCGAAGATCCGTGGGTGAAGCTGTCCGGCACGACGACGCCTTGCGATTGCTTCTGGAGCGTGTCGTCGCCGATTGCCTCGGCGGCGCGCATGCCCTCCTCAAAGTCGCCCTGCTCCATGACCGACTGGCCTTGGGGGTCTTTCGTATTCGCGGCCCAAACACCGGCATAGCAATCGGCCTGCAGCTCGACCTTCACCTGGACCGCATTGCCTTCAGTCTCGCTTGAGCGCGCCTGGAGGTTATGCGCTTGATCGAGCGTTCCCTGTAGGTCCTGGACGTGGTGGCCGACTTCGTGCGCGATCACATAGGCCTGCGCGAAATCGCCCGGCGCTCCGAACCGCTGGGAAAGTTCGTTGAAGAAGCTCGGGTCGATGTAGATTTGCTTGTCGGTAGGGCAATAGAACGGCCCCATCGCCGCCTGCGCGGCTCCGCAGCCCGATTGCGTGCCGCTTCGATAGGCGATCATTCGTGTCGGCGTGTAGCGCTCGCCGTTCTTGGCGAAAATCTGGCCCCAGGTCTGCTCGGTGTAGCCAAGCACCGTCCGCAGGAAGCGCTGGGTGTTCGGGTCGAGCGTGGACTTTCCGGCCGGCGCGCTTTGCTGCGATCCGGGAACGAGACCTCCACCGCTGCCGCCACCGCCCAGGCCACCAAGAGAGCTCAACAGGAAGTAGCCGATCACGACTACGATGACGCCGCCGATGCCGAACCGGCTGGCGACCAAGGGGATGAGGCAGCCAAGCGGGTTCCCGCCGCCTCCGCCAAGTCCGAACCCGCCGCCACTCTGCCCAGTACGGTCTTCGAAATTGTCACTCTCGGGTCCGCCGCCTAGCCGCATCCTCGCCTCCTGTTGCGCAACCGTAATGCGCGTGGGCCGCAACGGTTGCAATTCGGCGCTGTCGCCGCGAGTGAGCGCCGCAAAGGAGATTCGTCACATGATGCTTCTGGGCAAGGTCGCGCTCGTCACCGGTTCCACCTCGGGCATTGGTCTCGCCATCGCCAAGGCGCTTGCCGCCGAAGGCGCCAAGCTGATGATCAACGGCTTCGGCGATGCGGCGGAAATCGAACGGGAATGCCAGGAGCTCGGGGCAATTCACGATGGCGCCGACATGTCCAAGCCCGCCGACATCGAACGCATGATGAAGCGCTGCGCGGACGAACTGGGCGGCCCCGACATCCTGATCAACAATGCCGGGATCCAGCACGTCTCCCCGGTCGAGGACTTCCCGCCCGAGAAATGGGACGCGATCATCGCGATCAACCTGACTTCCGCCTTCCACACCACCCGGCTGGCAATCCCAGGCATGACGCAGAGGAAGTGGGGCCGGATCATCAATACGGCGAGCGCACACAGCCTCGTCGCCTCGCCCAACAAGAGTGCTTACGTAGCCGCCAAGCACGGCATTGCCGGGTTCACGAAGACGGTGGCGTTGGAAACGGCGCGCGACGGCATCACCGCCAACTGCATTTCTCCCGGCTATGTCTGGACGACCCTCGTCGAGAAGCAGATCCCAGATACGATGAAGACCCGCGGGCTAACCCGAGAGCAGGTGATGAACGATGTGCTGCTCGCGGCCCAGCCGACCAAGCAGTTCGTCACGCCCGAGCAGGTTGCCGCGCTCGCTTTGTTCCTGTGCCGCGACGAAGCGGCCTCGATCACCGGCGCCAACCTCAGCATGGACGGGGGTTGGACCGCGGCTTAGGCTGACGTCGATGCGCATTCTCCCCCTTCTGGCGCTGGCCATCTGCACGTCCGGCTGCGAGGTGATCGAGCAGCCGTCCGGCCTCATCCCGGAATGGACGAACGCTTACCGCCGGGTCATCAGCCAGCCCGATCAGGTTCGGCTGCGCGACTGGCGTAAGACGTTCGAACAGGCGCTCGCCGCTGCCCGCAAGTCCGGCCATTCGGCAGAGATCGATCGCGAGGGCGTCTTGCTCGACCCCGATGCGGCGCAGGCAGGGCCGGCCATTCCGAACGGCATGTACCGCTGCCGAGTGATCAAGCTCGGCGCCAAGGCCGCGGGCAATCTCGACTTCGTGTCCTATCCTGGCTTTACTTGCCGGGTCCGGGCAGAGCGTTCGCTGCAGCGCCTGTCGAAGCTCAGCGGGTCGCAACGCTACGTCGGCCTGCTCTTCCCCGGTGACGCCATCCGGCAGGTCTATCTCGGAACCTTGGTGCTCGGCGACGAGCGCAGGGCCATGCAATATCGACAGGACGACCAGCGCGACATCGCGGCCTATCTGGAGCGCATCGGCCCGAACCGCTGGCGCCTGGTGATGCCCAAGCCCCGTTTCGAATCCCAGCTCGACGTCATGGAGCTGGTCCCGCAAGGAGCGCCTCGTTGAAGAACATGCTATGGCTCGCTGCAGCTGCGATGACCGTTACCACTCCCGCTGCCGCGGCCACGCTGTCGGACTCGATCAAGGCCGACATGCCGATGCTGATGACGCTCTATCGCGACCTGCACGCAAACCCCGAACTGTCGATGGAGGAAGTGCGGACGCCGGCAAAGCTGGCACCCGAAATGCGCAAGCTCGGCTTCGAAGTCACGGAGAAGGTCGGGAAGACCGGCGTCGTCGCCGTGATGAAGAACGGACCGGGCCCGGTGCTCCTCATCCGTGCCGACATGGATGCGCTGCCGGTCAAGGAACAGACCGGGCTGCCGTTCGCGTCCAAGGCGATCGGCAAGTTGCCGGACGGCACCGAGACGCCGGTGATGCACGCCTGCGGTCACGACACCCACATCACGACTTGGCTCGCCACGGGCCGACGTCTCGCGGCGATGAAGAGCCAGTGGTCGGGCACCGTCGTCATGGTCCTGCAGCCTGGCGAGGAACGCGTCCTGGGCGCGAAAGCGATGCTCGAGGACGGACTGTTCACGCGCTTCCCGAAACCCGACTATTTGCTCGCCTTCCACGATAGCGCCTCGCTGCCGGCCGGCGTCATCGGCATTCCGGTCGGTTACGCACTGGCCAATGTCGACACCGTCAACATCGACGTGAAGGGTGTTGGAGGCCACGGCGCCTATCCGCAGAACACCCGGGATCCAATCGTGCTCGCCTCGCGGATCGTGACGTCGCTCCAGACCCTCGTCAGCCGCGAGAACGATCCGCAGCAGCCCGCGGTGGTTACCGTCGGCAGCTTCCATGCCGGCACCAAGAGCAACATCATCTCGGACGAGGCCAAGCTCGCGCTGACCGTTCGGAGCTATAGCCCAGAGACCCGCAAGCTCCTCCTAGACGGGATCCGCCGCATTGCTCGGGGCGAGGCGATCGCGGCCGGGATGCCGGAAGACCGGATGCCGACGGTCGAGATCGAGCAGCCTTCCGCAGACGCCACCTTCAACACCTCGCCTTTCGCAGAGCGATTGACCCAGCTCTTCGGCGCTCACTTCGGCAAGGGCCGTGTCGTCCAACCAAAGCCCAGCATGGCCGCGGAAGACTTCAGCCGCTTCTGGCTCGCCGACAAGACCAGGCAGAGCACGATCTTCTGGGTCGGGGGCGTGCCCCAGGCGAAATGGGATGCCGTGAAGGGGGACACGACGAAGCTACCGGCGCTTCACAGCCCGCTTTGGGCGCCGGAGGCGGAAACGGTCATCGCCACCGCGACCGAGGCGATGACGATCGCTGCGCTCGACATCCTCAAGAAGAACTAATTGCCCGCGCGGTAACCACTTCTTTGTAAAGTTTAGCGACACCCGCTCCATGTCGGCTGAGTTGACACTGAGCGGTTCATGGACGGGCTGATCGTCTTCTGGAGCCACGCGCTTGCCGCGGCCTGCTTCGCAGCGCTCACGATCTGGCGCCTTGGCGATGCCGCGCGAAATCCGGGGCAGCGTCTGATCGCCGGTGCTTTCGGGCTGACCGCCTGCTGGGCGTGGCTTGCGGGTGTCGTGCCCGGCCAGCCAATCGTCGCCTTCGCCGAAAGCGCTCGCAATCTTCTCTGGGTGAGCCTGCTCTACAATCTCTCAACGGCGTCCGACGAGCGCGAGCATGGCCTGAAGCTCGTTTACGGCGCCGTGGCGGGCGTCATTGGGTTGCAGCTGATCGGCGATACGCTCCAGCTGTTCAGCCCCAGCGCGGTCATCGCCCAGACAGGCATCGTCCTCAGGATCACGACTGCGGCGGCGGCCCTGGTGCTGGTGCATAACGTCTACGGCCAGGCGGCTCCTGCGAGCCGGGCGCATATCCGTTTCGCGATGCTCGGCCTTTCGCTGATCTGGATCTACGATCTCAATCTCTACACGGTCGGCTATCTTGCCTCCGCGACGTCATCGCGGCTGATCGAATGGCGCGGACTTGCGGTAGCCCTTGCGGCTGCGCTCTTTGCGCTTGCCGTCCGACGGGAGGGTAGCTGGCGGATCCGCGTTTCCCGCGCTGCAACGTTCCAGTCACTCTCGCTGCTGGCAATCTGTGCATATTTTGCCCTGATGGCGATCCTGGCCACGGCGCTGCGTGGCAGCGGGATCGACTGGTCCTCGTCGTTCATGATCGGCGCGCTCGCAATCATGACGGTGGCAGCGATGGTTCTGATCCCAAGTGCGAGGGCGCGCGGATGGGTGAAGGTCAAGCTCGCGAAGCATCTGTTCGAGCATCGCTACGACTATCGGACCGAGTGGTTGCGGTTCACCGAGACCATCGGCCGATCCGGACCTGATGCGCCGCCGCTCAGCGAACGGATCGTCACTGCCTTCGCCGACATCGTCGATGCGCCGGGCGGTCTGCTACTCGTGAGCGACGGCGGCTGCGGCTTCGTGGTGGCCGACGCCAGCGGCTGGCCCGCGATCAGCCCCGCGCCCGATGCGTTCGACGACGCCTCTGAATTTTGGGCGGCACTCGAAGCGAATGGGCGGGTGATCGAGTTCCAGGCGTTGCGCGGCGGCTGGGCCAAGCCTGTCGACGCGTCCGTGCCGGCGCCCCGCTGGCTGCTCGACGAACCGACGGTTTGGGCGGCGATCCCCCTCCTTCACAACGACCGGCTGGTTGGCCTCGTCGTGCTTGCCGCGCCCGAATATCGGCGCGCGCTCGACTGGGAGGATTTCGACCTGCTGCGAACCGCAGGCCATCAAGCGGCAAGCTCACTGGCCGAAGCGCTTGGGCAGGAAGCGTTGAGCCACGCCCAGCGTTTCGAGGAGTTCAACCGTCGCTTCGCCTTCATTCTCCACGACATCAAGAACCTCGTCAGCCAGCTGTCGCTCCTGGCCCGCAACGCGGAGCGGCACGCCGACAATCCCGATTTTCGGGCCGACATGGTTGCGACGCTTCGCTCGTCCGTCGGCAAGATGAACGATCTTCTTCAGCGCCTGGCCCCACACTCGCAGGCGCGGGTCCATAATATCGAGCCCCAGCTGCTGAGGCCGATCCTCACGGCGGCAGTCTCGG